>Ga0316189_10005988_pt1 | contig 11644 bp, 10 predicted proteins | sample LowCovwburrow_MG_FD_204930 | JGI IMG/M metagenome (GOLD analysis project Ga0316189, IMG submission 204930) | Coastal sediment microbial communities from Maine, United States - Lowes Cove worm burrow | ecosystem: Environmental > Aquatic > Marine > Coastal > Sediment | place: USA: Maine... | reverse complement strand
GGTTCGCACCTTCTAAGTACCTGGTGAGACTCATGTCTCTCAACCATTCAACCGTTTATCCGTACACCGAAGAGGAACTATCTTTTCTTTGAAACATCCTGTGCATCTGATCACGCTAGAATGCTACTGCCGATAAGCAAAATATTAGGAAAATTAATTTTCATCGGAGGACTAAGAGTTTGTGGCGCAGATCTGAGTTCCTCTGTAAATTTTTCAGATGCGCTAGAGACAACAGCTATAATATCTTGGCGCTGTGTATTGTAATCTGTAATTGTTTTAAGTAGATCCCCATTAACAAATGTTATTTGGAAATCATGGGTCATATCACCCAGTTTATTCAGTAGCCCTCTGAGTGGGATTTTAACTTCTTCTTCGGGCCTAAAATACAATACCTCGATCAGACTTTTGGTTTTGTTTGAAAGTTCGAGAACAAAATCGAATGCCGGTCCCATTGGGTCCGTACTAGCTACCAGTACGATTCGACCTTTTCCTCCCGACAAGTGATAGTTCAGACTACGTTTTTCGATCTGGGCAATTTTTTCCGCAGTAGGTGACATCTCTCCAAGATCCTGATGGCCCAATCCTTGGCCCATGATCTGCAAGATCGACTTCACTTGCCGAAGCATAATCAGCTTCCCGTAAAATACTGACTGTTGACTGCCATGTGGACGAGGATACTGGCGACATAGCCAACAGCAATGGCCGGGGTCCATTTGAGATGCCCGAAAAAGGTGTATTTACCCCGGGCCTGGCCCATGAGTGCCACGCCAGCTGCAGAACCGATGGAGAGTAGTGAGCCGCCGACGCCGGCGGTCAGGGTCACGAGCAACCACTGGCCAGTAGACATATCTGGATTCATCGTAAGTACGGCAAACATCACCGGGATGTTGTCGACTATGGCTGAGATGATACCGACTGCGACGTTGGCATTGGTAGCCCCCCAGCCTGTGTACATAAGCTCGGATGCCATGCTCAGATAGCCCAGAAAGCCAAGGCCGCCTACACAGAGCACCACACCGTAGAAAAATAGCAGGGTATCCCATTCGGCCCGGGCCACTGGACGAAACACATCGAATGCAACGATGTCGCCAAGTTGCCCGTCATGTTCTTCGTTGTCATGACGTTTGCCATGGTAGCGATGACAGGTTTTCTTCAGGAAGAAGCCAAACAGTTGCAGATAGCCCAAACCTGTCAGCATGCCTATGACCGGTGGCATATATAGAAAGTTGTGGAATGAGACAGCAGTGGCAATAGTCGCAAGAAAAAGCACAATGATACGCCGAGCACCCCGTTGCATCGGCACCTGCTCCCCCGAGGCCTCTGGCTTAGTGTTGGGAACGGCGAAGTGCATGATGGCAGCAGGCACAAGATAATTCACGGCCGCCGGGAGAAACAGGGCGAAAAAGGTCCAGAACTCCACAATACCCTTTTGCCAGACCATCAGCGTCGTGATGTCACCAAAAGGTGAGAACGCCCCTCCCGCATTGGCGCCAACGACGATGTTGATGCAGGCGAGTGTAACGAAACGACTATTGTCGCCGCCTACTGCCAGTACCACTGCACACATTAAAAGCGCGGTGGTGAGGTTATCCGCAACCGGTGAAATAAAAAATGCAAGGGTGCCGGTAATCCAGAACAGGGAACGCAGGCCAAACCCACTGCGGACCAGCCATGCGCGTAGCGCATCAAATACCCCCCGTTCATCCATGGCATTGATGTAGGTCATCGCTACCAACAGGAAGAGCATGAGTTCCGCGTATTCCAGCAGGTTATGCCGCACTGCCTGCTCTGCTTCCGTGGTCAAGCCATGGCTGGCATAGTACCAGGCAATGATTCCCCAAATCAGCCCGGCACCAATGATCACGGGTTTTGATTTGCGCAGATGGGTGAATTCCTCGGCCATCACCAGGACATAGGCCAGTAGAAATATCCCGATCGAAAGATAACCCACCCAGCTACCGGTCAGGTCAAGGCGATGTACCTCAGGTTCAGCCGCCATCACCCCATCAGATAGCGCGCTAAGCAGTGAGAAAAGGATAAGGTAGATTATTGAGTTTTGAAATTTCATTACTGCATTAGTCCTCAGAAAACCAGAGTCATCATAACCATCATGACTATCAGAAACAGCACGGTCATGATGCCGCCTGCTTTCATGAAGTCGGCCACCCGGTAACCAGCCGGTCCCATAATCAAGGCATTTACTTGATGGGTAGGAATTAAGAAGGAGTTGGAGGTGGCGATAGCCACCGTCAGGGCAAACACGGCCGGATTGGCGTCTGCACCTATGGCGATATTGACCGCCAATGGAACCAACAGCACGGTAGCACCCACATTGGACATGACCAGGGTAAAGAAGGTGGCAAGCACGGCCACCGCAGTCTGGATTACCCAGATTGGCATATCACCCACGACGAAAAGTACCTGCTCGGCGATCCATTTCGCGGTGCCCGTTGTTTCCACTGCCAGTCCCAATGGGATAAGTGAGGCAAGCAGAAATACCGTTTTCCAGCTTACCGCCCCGTAGGCCTCTTCAATATTCAGTACACCGGACAACACCATTCCCATCGCGCCGGTGAGAAGCGCTACAGAAAGGCGGATGTCGGTAAACAGCACCATAAAGAGTGCAATGCCAAAAAAGATGACGGCAGGTAGTATCTTGTGGGGGCGTACCTCCTCCTGACGAGGGTATTCAGTGGTCACAACAACAAAGTTTCGGTCCTTCTCCACTCTCTCCAGATTGGCCCACGTGGTGTGGACTACCAGTGTATCCCCAGCATGAAACGGCATGCTTCTGATATGGGCACTACCATGGCGAAGGGTTTCACCATCGCGGTGTAGAGCAATCAAGCCAAGTCCGTGGGTCTTGCGTAACCAGATTTCGCGTGCGCTTTTACCAAGAAGTTCAGAACCCGGCGGGACAACCACTTCCGCGATACCCGCCTTGGCGGATGAAAGCGATTCAGAAAAACTACGTAGATCTCTTCGTCTCTTTAATCCGAATTCTTCAATAAATCTTTGCGTGCTGCTGGGTGTGGCGAGAATGCCCAGCACCATGCCTCCCGTCACTTCGGTATCGTAGGCAACTGAACCCGGCCCCACCAGGCTCTCTTCACCGCTGTATTTGACACCGATGGCCCGGACACTATAGGCGGATTCGACTTCGCCCAGTAGTTTCCCCACGAGCTCACTGTCATTAGGCACCACGACCTCGCACAGATCGGGATGTATGCCGTATAACGATTGAAAATACTCCATGGTATCCACGCCTGTTGTGCTGCTCTCGCTTTTTGTTTTTGGTAACACAAAACGACCGGCTACCACGAAGTAGATAATTCCGACAGCGATCAATACCACTCCCACGGGAGTAACCGAGAACAGTCCCCAGGTCTCCATTTGCTGGCTGGCGGGCAGTGCCTTATTGGAGGTGAGAATCAGGTCGTTGAGTAGAATAAGTGGGCTGGAACCCACCATGGTCATGGTGCCGCCCAGGATGGCGGTGAATCCCATGGGCATCAGCAAGCGAGACATGGGCAGTCCCGATCGTGCGGAAATACGGGAAACTACCGGAAGGAAGAGTGCCGCAGCACCTACGTTCTGCATGAAGGAAGATATGAACCCCACAGTGGCAGAGATGATAGGGATGATTCGGGTCTCTGTGGTGCCGCCTATCTTGAGGATGAAGGCAGCCACCTTGCTCATAATGCCGGTCTTGTCGAGACCGGCGCCGATGATCATTACCGCAATGATGGAGATTACCGCATTGGATGAGAATCCATCGAACAGGTGTTTGTTATCCACCAACCCCTGCTCCAGCCCCATTACTGGCGCTAATAGTGAGGTCAGTCCCAACAGTACCATTACAGTAGCTGCTGCAACATCCACACCCACTACCTCAAATACAAAGAGATAGATGGTCAGGACCAGAATGGCGCTGACCCAGGCTATTTCGGCCGTAGGCACCACGCGGGCCAGGAATAGAGCGAAAGCTGCAAATACTATTGCCGCGATAATCTGTTTTACGCTTAGAATTCCGGGTGTTCTGATCGTTTGTTCTTCATCCGCAAGTTTGTTCATGGCAAAGCTCTTCGTTGATGTTCAGTTCGTCAGTATTTGGAATAGTGTGATTTGATGTTGCACATGCCCGATGGACTTTAGGCAGCAGAGGGTTCGGCCAGACGGACAGACGGCCGATCTTCAATAAGCACCAGCGGGACAGGGATGCGTCCGCCACGCTTTGGTATCACCTCTTCAATGAGTACTTTTACAGTCTCGTCGTCCGGCATCGCCACCAGAAAAATGAGGGCGGGGTGATTGCAAATATAGTCAATGACGTCGTCGACAGGTTTCATGCCAAGCTGAATATGATGGTACTCAAGACCAGCCGTTCGGATTTGCTTCTCTATTGCGGAGATGCTTGCCATATCAACCGCACCGTGGGTCAGCAGATCGATCTTGGCGCCCTGTCGTGAACAAGCGTCAATGGCGTAACTGAGGGGTGCCCCCGCTCCTCGGCCATCACTGATTAGAGCGATACGGTGAATAGCCGGCTTTCTCGCCACATTCCGAGACGGTGAGGATTTCACTCTGGTCTCTAATCCCAATCCAAGTGCTTTCATTTTGTCGCGCATGGGTAAAAATTCACCGGCATCCTGATGGGCCAGGCCAGATAAGATTTTTTTCAAGTCGTCACTGAGCTTTATCATTTTATAATATCCGAATATTAAAGTATAAATGTTATTCGCAATGTCTATGCCAGGTTTCATGATTTCTAACGGGTTGATTTATAAATGCAAATTCCTCCTGGAAATTGCATGGACGTTGCATTATGAAACGGTAATTAGAGGGTTTTATGGGCTTATCATCGGGTTCTGCGCGGAATAACGAAATCTGCTAGCATTGTTTCAATTTGAAACGATATGTTGCGTATTGTTATGGCTAATTTCTTCGATCTGACCAGCTTGCGAGGCAAAATCACCATTGCATATATCGCTTTGGTCTCAGGCATCGTAACGCTTGGCCTCATTGCCTTTTTAGATCTGTTGTTTCTTGAGAGACAGGTGACTGAGGGTGAGGTGGTATCTGATTTGAAAGATGCGGTTCTGGAGATGCGACGCGAAGAGAAAAATCTATTTCTTTATGCGGATAACGAAGCGTTCACCGGGGCGGATGAATATGCTGCGACCTCCCTGGATATTGTGCGAGCCTATGAGACTCCTCTAGGCGAGATCATGCGTCGATCCGATCCTTCGGACATGATGAAAAACTTGAATGAATACCGCCTCAAGCTGGGAATTTGGAATAATGCACCAGTGGATGGCCGGCGGCAACTCGAAGATGAGATAAGAACACTTGGGCATCAGATTTACCTCACCGCCGAATCGCTGTCGAAACAGGAACGTAAAATGCTCGAGACAGCGGTTCAAGAGTCTCAGTGGTTCTTATTGATATCTCTTTCCGTCATTGGGCTTGCAATTTATCTTGTCGGGCGGCAACTCAAACACGTGGCAGTTACCCCACTCAAGCAGTTGGAGTCCCGGTTGCTGTCGATCGCCAAGGGGCAATTCAATCATTTGGAGCCGCCTTCATATGATCGTGAATTCTTGACCTTTACCGATGCATTCAACCGAATGTTAAAAGAGCTGAATATCCGCCAGAAGCGTATGTTGCAGTCCGAGAAACTGGCATCGCTGGGTATCCTGGCGTCCGGCGTGGCCCATGAGTTGAACAATCCACTCTCCAACATCTCTTCCTCCTGCCAACTGCTGATGGAGGAGCTTGCCGAGGCCGATCCGGATCAGCTCAATACCTGGTTGAAACAGATTGACAGCGAAACTGAGCGTGGGCGGAACATCGTTCGAACCCTGCTTGATTTTGGAAGTCAACGCGACTTTCAGAAGAATCGCCTGAAATTGTTGGATCTTATTAATGAGACCCAAACCATTATTGGGAAAACGCTGCGGCAATATTCGGCGAAGTTGACGGTTAATGTTCCAGCCGACCTCGTGCTGGATGTAGACAAGCAGCGTATTCACCAACTATTTATCAATCTCATCCAAAATGCCCTGCATGCGACGGGACAGGGCGTAAATGTGCGCATCAGCGCTATGCTGTGTGAACGGGGTGTTCCGATGATTCCCGACGACGCCGAAGTGGTCGGTAACCTCAAATGCATTACCGATCACGACGACCGGTTTATCGAGATATTGGTTGCCGATGACGGCCCCGGCATACCGATCGAGCGTCTTTCAAAAGTCTTCGACCCGTTTTTTACTACCAGCGAACCGGGTAAAGGTGTGGGACTCGGACTTTTTATTGTGCAGGAAATCGTGCGCGAGCATGATGGTTGCCTCGCCATTGCCTCCCGACCAGGTAAAGGTACTCAAGTCATCGTGTTGCTTCCCGGCAAGGATACAAACCATGGCTGAGATCTCGTCTGAAATTGGCCGAATTTTGATCATCGACGACGAAGCGACCGCCGTTGAAAACCTGGCTCACGTGTGCCGTAAGGAGGGCCACGAAGTCACTACTCGTACAACCGGCATGGGCGCCATCGAGGCCCTGGAAAAAATGCGTTTTGATGTCATTCTGACCGATTTAAGAATGGAAAAAGTGGATGGCATGGCCGTGCTTCGTCGGGCGAAGGAGTTGGATCCAGAGACGGCGGTGGTCCTGATAACAGGCTTCGCAACACTGGATTCCGCGGTGGAAGCGATGAAAGCGGGAGCTTTTCACTATATCGCCAAACCTTTTCGCCTGGATGAGGTGCGGGAAGTTGTGCGTAATGCGCTTGAGTTAGTTCATCTGAAACGGGAAAACCGGGAATTGAAAATGCAGTTGAGCAACAATCGGAGCGAGCCCACGATTATTACCCAGGATGCCATCATGCAGCGCCTATTGGCGATGGCGCGACAAGTCGCGCACACAGATACAAACGTGCTTATCACTGGGGAGAGCGGTACCGGTAAGGAATTGCTTGCCCGTTTTATCCATGCTTACAGTGCTCGAACAGAAAACACCTTTCAGGCAGTCAACTGCGGCGCATTGCAGGAGGACCTGTTGGCCAATGAATTATTTGGGCACGAGAAAGGGGCCTATACCGGGGCTACTGAAGCACGGGAAGGGCTTATCGAGGCAGCGAACGGAGGCACTCTCTTTCTGGACGAAATTGCGGAAATGTCACTTGGGATGCAGGTAAAGCTGTTGCGCGTCATCCAGGAGCGAGAGGTCCAACGTCTAGGCTCAACTCAAGCAATTCCTGTGGATATCCGACTGATTACTGCGACACATCGTGATTTACTCGATGAGTTTGCAGCTGGTCGTTTTCGGCAGGATCTCTATTACCGGCTTGACGTGGTAGGACTGCACTTGCCTCCCTTGGCAGAGCGCCGGGACGATATACCTCTGCTTGCGTTTTACTTTTTGCGTAAACACGCAGCGCGCATGGGGCGCGCCGTAGATGATATTGATTCTACTGCGATGGCGATGTTGCTTGATTATGACTATCCAGGAAATATCCGGGAGCTTGAAAATATCATGGAGCGCGCAGTAACCCTGGCTCAGGAAGAGCAACTGACCATAGCGGATTTACCCCCTGCCTTGGTGGAGAAGGCGGTACATGTTGTGCGTGAAGAGGCAGGACGCCTGCCTACCCTGGCCGAACGGGAGGCAGATTATATTCAATATGTCTTGGAACGCAGCGGGCAAAATCGTACACGGGCAGCTAAGGTTCTTGGTATTGATCGTGTCTCGTTGTGGCGGAAACTTAAAAAATACTGCATGGAGGAAGGGCAACATACTAAGTGAAGTTATCTTGTCATGATGAAGTCCGAATGCAATATATTGAACAGCAGTATGACTGCGAATTCTGGGGACAGTATACCTATTCCCTATGGTTGTTTAGGCACTGACCAGACGGATTCTTGCATCAAATAAACTGGGGGAAGCCCAGGAAGCTATCACGACTCCCTGAAGGATGAATAGGTATACTGTCCCCTGATTCGGGTGTTACCGGACTGTGGGGTTCCCGTTGCTTTTTTCCTCCGGCCAACGAAATTTACTGTATCGGGCCAGGCTTTCTGGCTTGAGAGCGAGTTCGTAGCGCCGATCATTTATGATCCATGTGGGGTAGCGTTGGATGTTCATGGTGAGACAGGCGATTTCGCGAATCCCGCTTCGTCCGTTGGGGGTGCATTCCACGTAGGGTAAACGGTGCGCCGATGCTTCAAACAGGCTCTTCTGCTCCTGGCAGCTCTGACACCAGTAGGCACCGTAGAATTTTGCCCCTGACTTCTGAAGGTGCAAGGCCAGCGCCTTAAGGTAGGGCTTTTCCGGGCCTGCTCCCGGATCGAATATTCCACTGTAATGTAGCTGCAACGCGGCCACCACAATGGTGGTTGCCAGCGCGGTACTCGGGAGCCAGGTGCGCCATTGAAAACCCGGTAAGGGATCGGGCCTGGTGATAGTCAGAATGGCAAAGATGGCCAGCATCAGACCGAAGGAGGTCAAGCAGTAAATACAGGTCGCCTCGATGACAAAGATCGATATCGCGGTCAGGTAGGCACTGATGCCCACACTGACAAAAGCGACCACCCAGGCGAACCTCCAAGAGAGACGCCGTTTGCGCATGCGCCATATGATCCTGAACAATACCCCATAGGTAAGAAACCCCCAGAACGAGACCGGCAGACCGAAAAGTGTGGACCAGCGGCTGCTCTGTACGAGGTCACAATCCGAGCCCTCGCTGCAGGCCAGTGGAATCGTGCCGAACCATCGGGTTGCGGTTATATAGGCCGTGAGAGCGAGACCCGAAAACGCCAGGATCAGAAGCAGCAGGTGCACCCGTCGTATCGGATGGGTGGCCGCGGGTTGGTTCGCTCCACGGTTTTGTTTGTGCTCCGTTCTGTTTTCTCGGTGAAGATGCTTCTTGCGCTTTTTTTTCATGAGTCTTCTGCCACGTGTGGTGCAAATATTCGAACGAACCGTATGATTCTGTTATCAAGCAATATTACGGATAACTTGTTCTGGCAATGATGAACGTCATACTTCCCTCGTAGCTTTTGACCATCGCCCTGGCCGGCTGAAGTGACTGGAGTTTTTGGGCAGTGAAGGTGCGTTGCATAGCCATAGTATCCTCAGACCAGTAATGAATAAATTAAACCCGCGGCGGCACAGGTGGCGATAACCGAAATAATACCAATTTTAAAACGCCACAGCGCAAGGAAAGCACCTATTGTGATCAGCAAGGAGAACCATTCGAAGCGGCCACTAAAAGGCTCGGCTTCCGAAGCTTCTGGCCACAAAACGTGCCAAGCGAAAAATACCGCCAGATTGATAACCACACCGACTACCGCTGCAGTAATTCCCGTCAATGGTGCTGTGAATTTCACATCATGGCGCGTCGCCTCAACTGCTGGGCCACCCACCAAGATGAACAGAAATGAAGGTAGGAAGGTGAATATGGTAGCTACCGTTGCACCCGCGGCTCCTGCCAGTACCAGGTTCTCTGGCCCGAAGATTTCTTTGGTCCAGCCTCCTACAAATCCGACGAAGGCCACCACCATGATGAGTGGCCCAGGAGTCGTTTCACCCAGTGCCAGGCCGTCGATCATCTGGGTGCCCGTTAACCATTGGTGATGTTCTACGCCACCTTGATAGACATAGGGCAGCACCGCATAGGCACCGCCAAAGGTAACAAGCGCTGCCTTGGTAAAGAACCAACCCATTTGTGTCAGTGGGCCTTGCCAGCCGTAAGTAATAAATAGTGCACCTTCTACCAGCGCCCAGATAGAGAGTCCCACAATGACATGAATTATGGTTGATCGCCAGCTAAAATTCGCCCACTGCGGTACTGGTGTGTCATCGTCGATAAGTGCGGGGCCGAATGACTTATCAGAGGTACCGTGACCCCCTCCAGCCCTGAACTTGTCCGGTGCAACACGACCTCCCAGGTAACCAATGACGCCAGCGGCCAACACAATGTAGGGAAAAGGAATATGCATCGCGAAGATGGCAATAAATGCCGCCGCTGCTAGAGACCAGAGCACACCGTTCCGCAAGGCCTTGGAGCCAATGCGATAGGCGGCAAACACCACTATTGCCGTTACCGCCGGTTTGATCCCATAAAGTACACCGGCCACCACAGGGACATTGCCATAGGCCAGATAGATCCAGGTCAGCGCGATTAGAATAGCTAAAGACGGCAACACAAACAGCACCCCGGCCATGATTCCGCCAAGGGTGCCGTGCATTAACCAACCAATGTAGGTAGCGAGTTGCTGGGCCTCTGGCCCTGGCAATACCATCGTATAGTTCAAAGCATGTAGAAAACGGTGTTCGCTGATCCAGCGGCGACGTTCCACCAGTTCGGTATGCATCATTGAAATTTGTCCCGCAGGGCCACCGAAGCTGATAAAACCCAGTTTGAGCCAGTAAAGGAAGGCTTCCGACAGGGAAACAGGTGACGGCGGATTTTCCGTCATTAGTTCAGAGGCTGCTGCCTTATTTGAGGTTGTCATGATCTAATCCTCTACAAAACTTTTTATCTGATATTGGCCACTATCATGTGGAATTCGGGGGACAGTATACCTATTCCCTGCGGTTGTTTAGTCACTGACCAGACCGATTCTAGCATCAAGAAAACTGGGGGAAGCTTGGGGGATTTATCACGACTACCTTAAGTATAAATAGGTATACTGTCCCCTGATTCTTATTGTGTTGTTTCAGCCAAAACTTTCTCAATAACGCGCACAATCTCTTCACATTTTTGTGGATTCAGTGCATCGGGATGAGGCGAGGCAAACTGGCCTGAATCGTTGTCGAAATATTGGCCTGAAGAAGTTTCAAATTCATTTGACAGTGCCGCACGAATAAGTATTTCCGCACCGATGCGGATATCGCCGCCTGCCACACTAAAGCCCTGTTTCACCATCTTGGTGCCGAGCATCGACCCAGGATTAACCGCAATGATGGCCGGGCCCTCATCTTTGAGTGAAAGTGCCATATTGCGAGACCACATTGTAAGCGCCAGTTTGCTTTGCGCATAGGCGGTGAAGTCGTCGGACAGCCTGATCCGTCCAGCCAGCGCTTCCGGATCGACGGTCGACTGGGCGGCGGAAGACAGGTTGATTACCCGCCCGGATGCTCCAATCAGTGGTAAAAGTCGTTGCGTCAGCAGATAGGGGGCAATGGTATTGACCGCAAAGCGCACATCAAGCCCGTCTTGCGTGATGGGCTCGGGTGTGCGGAAGATACCGGCATTGTTGATCAGCACATCAAGTTGCGTGTGCCGCTCAGCCACTTCCTTCGCGAGTGCTTCTACATCGGACATCCGCGATAAATCAGACACGTAGCTTTCAACGCGCCCTCCATTCGGTAGCCCGGAGAGCGTTCTTTCCACGTCCTTCAGTTTTTCCGGATTACGTCCGTGCAGCAGAATATGGTGGCCCTGCGAGACCAGCATCCTGGCCGTTTCTAACCCGATGCCATCGGTCGAGCCGGTAATAAGAATGATTTTCTGCATGATTTTGTCTCATCAATTCCCTCTGCTTGCAGCGATGCGATGAGCCAGTAGCTGCAGTACAATGCATCGGCCAACAACACATCGCCCGCACATAAAGCAGTTTGTATTTCCCGCAGCAATCCATGC
>Ga0316189_10005987_pt1 | contig 11644 bp, 5 predicted proteins | sample LowCovwburrow_MG_FD_204930 | JGI IMG/M metagenome (GOLD analysis project Ga0316189, IMG submission 204930) | Coastal sediment microbial communities from Maine, United States - Lowes Cove worm burrow | ecosystem: Environmental > Aquatic > Marine > Coastal > Sediment | place: USA: Maine... | reverse complement strand
CAAGCAAGCATCGAAAACAGAGCACTGCTATACGCAAGGCCAAAAGTTTAGCACGGAAATACAAGGCCGATGTCATTATTCACCGGGAAAGTGGCGGTATTCGAGACCGGATAAGCTATAAGGATTGAGAATTAAATTCACTTCATGAAGCCATTAGTATTTTTTTAAAGAAGGACAATCGGGATTGTAATTAAAATTAAATTTTTTCACAAACCACTACTTTGAATTCAACCCTGCAACCACAAGTGCAATGCCTATCTTAAAGAAATTGCCGACCGCTGCAGCATTAAAAAGAACTTGACCACCCATTTAGCCCGGCATACGTTTGTCACTACCGTAACACTTTCCAATGCGTACCCATAGAAACAGTTGGCAAGATGCTTGCACATAAAGATTTGAAAACAACACATTGTGATTAAATTTTTCTATCGAATTCGCCAAAAAATACTCTGTGAAAATAAATACAGTAAGCGCTTACTTTGAGCATCTTCCAAAAAAAGGACAGTAAGTTAAGTTCAGAAAAGCAAACTTAAATTTACTGATATTGAAGGCTTCCCCTACAAACCAACAAATTATCGACAAAAAATTCCAAGTAAGTTCAAGAACATGACTGATTCACATACATAGACCATCAAACTGACACAGATCATTTTCGCAGCTAATTCTAATACTTACTTTCCTACACGTTTTAAATACCTACGTACATTTTTTTCCGTCTAATAGGCGTTGCATCTTGAAATATTTGCGGTCGGGATATGCTAATCATTTACCAGGTCGCACAAGAAGGTCGTTCACTTAAAAAACTAAAAAGTACTACCATGAAAACACTACTCTCGCTGCGAACAGAAAATGAATCTATCTTCGATGACTCGGCAAATGGCACACCCCTAAAAATTATTGGAAATATAACCAGTACAGAAAACAAGGACACTTTCAAAATCACAAAAGGTTTTATTGGAGTGGATTCGAATTCAGAACTCGAAAATTTGGATTCCTTCACACTAGAGGCGACCATTAATCCGTCTGCTCTAGCTCGCAATAGGCAAAATATTATGGAATCGCAGACACCCCCTATCGCATTATATATTGATAATAAAGGCTATTTGACCGGAAGTGTCCATCTTAAAAATGAAGGGTGGGTTTCCCTCAAAAGTAAAACGCGCTTAAGTGCCGGAAAATCACAAAATATTCTTTTTTCAAGAAATGCCCGAGGCACTATGATATTGGAAATTAATGGTAAGAAGGATAATCAAATGTCGAAGCAGGGCCCTTTGGCCGCCGTGGGCAATCAAAGCTTTAGAATTGGTGCAGGTGCTGCGCGTAGCAGGCATCAATTTAAGGGAAGTATTGGAAACATTAAGATACGGAAAGGTGCTTTCACTACGACCCATATTAAAAAACGGGTTAGGGCAGCAAGAAGATTGGAAAATGCGATTAAAGCCAAGATAGGGGCACATGCCCATGTTCAAGTTAATCCCAGTTTAGATGAGAGCCATGCGCGCTTACAACCGATAAAAGACATCATGAATGTTGCCGGGGTTGAAAAAATCAGTGATTTAAGTACCTTAAAACTTACGGTACCCACTTCCATGTCTAATGGGAAGGTGTTGATCGCCGCAAAAAAAACGAGTTCAGCTACCATTAATTGGAAAGCTTTGGCTACCAAATTTCAAACATTGAATACCCTTCAAAAGAAATCATTTCTCGCAAAATATGTTACCAATAGGAATAGCTCCAACATTTTAAAAGATGCGAAGGTAACTACGCCTCGCAGACCTGCGACCACGACCACGTTAACTCATGGGCTACCTCTTCGTATCACTACGGCGTTTGATAAGATTCATGGAGGGGTTAGAATTTCTAAAAGATTTATAAGGGCCAATCCTAGGGTGGAAGCTTTCCGGGAAAGAAACAGGATTACAGACTACATCGAAATGGATAAAACCGAACTGACGGTTGTCAATAAAGCTAAACTCTTGGAAGATCTTAAGTCCAGATCCCCAGAAAAACTACCCATGTTAGGAAACGTACCGCGATTATTGCTGTTGCAGACATTACCTGTAAATAGTTCCGTAATTATTGCTGGAACACTGGATCTCAGCAATACGCAGTTGATTATCGAACCGGATGTTGAAAAACTATACATCATAGCAGAAAAGGTGATATGTGGGCCAAATGCAAAAATCACCTGGAGAAAACCCGGAGGCAGTACACCCGCAAGACTGAATAACCTTGACTTGGATGGTCGCGGCTGGAGTGGGGTGCAAACGAAATCAGGGTCACGTGATGGTCTGGACGGAGATAATGCTAGGCCCGGTGGTGGTGGAATCAATGGAGCATTAGGTAGAAATGCCCCGCATATTGAATTATGGGTAAAAAACCTTACAAATGTTCCTTCAGTGGATTTGAATGGAGAGGATGGTATTAAAGGAGGAAAAGGTCAACAGGGTGGTAAAGGAGGTAACGGTGCCAACGGTAAAAATGGAACTTACAGATGGGTCTGGACTCCTTTTGGCAACATTGAATGGTGTGATGACGAACCCGGAGATGGTGGCGACGGCGGCAATGGTGGTCGCGGTGGAAATGGCGGCAAAGGTGGAAGCGGGGCAAATGGGGGAAAAATTACAATCGGTGTTTTAGATGGCACCTTGGCCGCAACCGTTACCGCAGGACAATTTCGATGGAAGAATCAAGGAGGACAAAAAGGAAGAGGAGGAGACCCGGGTCGAGGTGGAAACGGAGGTCGTGGAGGTTCTCGAGGCTATACCACGCATTGTGATCAAGCTAAAAACGGCCATAATGGTGCACAAGGTCAACCCGGAACCATCGGGGCCGATGGAAGTCGAGTTGGGTCGGACGGTATTGATCGATTCTTTGAATTTTCTCAGGAAGCATGGGATGATATGATGACGAGACCATGGATTACCGAGATTTCGCCCAATGAAGTTTTTCCGGGCAATACGATAACGATTAAAGGCAGTAGATTTACCGATAACGATAGGGTGGTACTTGTGGGCGTTACTACTTTAGTGCCGACAATTAATCCTGACGATAGTTTGTCGGTTACCATACCTTTGACGATATCGGGAGGAACCAAGTCGGTATTTGTTCGTCGTGCTTTCGATAATACCGAGAGCAACCGTATTCCCATCCGCATTAAACCCCAATTAGACACCTTACCCACTTCACTTGCTCCCCTGGCAACTTTCACGATTTCAGGAAGGGCCTTTTTGCCTAATGCCACAGTGCTCATTAATGGGGATGCCATACCCGGGACCGTAAATGCTGCAGGCACTCAAATTGAATTTCAAATGATCGGAACTGGAGGTACAGGAAGTTCTGGCGGGTCCGTTACGGTTTCGGTACGAAATCCTGATGGTCTGGTAAGCAATTCACGTACGGCGGTTATGCCAAGAATCCTTGAGATTCCTTTTAACTTCGGTGCCCATGACCTACCTTTTAATAATCCGGATGACGGTGTTCCTTCGTGGGGTACCTTTGAAGATACCTTCGGTACCGCTGAAGTCTGGCACGAACAGCTAGACCCAATTTTCGGGCATCCAATATTAACAGGGGCTTACTACTTCTTCTATGAATATTTTTTGAAGGGAAAAGGGAATGGAGGCCTTGCTACCGGGTTTTGTACTGCCATGGCCTGTTTTGTAGCGGACAAATTGTGGACGGGTAGCACAAGTGCCCACACCACCACCAAAGCAAGTATCCACAAATGGTTGACCGCCGTTCATGGTAAATTGCTAAGCCGCGAATCGTTGATTCATTTCCACGATCAAAGCCAAAAAGGAATTCCACATATCGAAACGACGGCAAGAGCCATCGAACGCACCTTTTTAACCGGGTGTGACCGAAACGTTGCTCCATTACTTTTCTTTATTCCTTCAGGTGCCATTTGGGATTCGGGCTATATCGATAAACTAGGTGAAACACATTGTATTATGCCTTACCGTTTCGTATATCCGGAAACCCACCCCGGACCCTCTCTAAGTGCAGATGGCAGCACAACGGTCTCCAGTCTTGATGGGGTACAGCTGTATTGTTGGGATTGCAATCACCCTTCGAGTGCCAATTGTCTGCTCCAATTTTGGGTGCAGGGGGGCGTTTTGAATTATTCCTACACAACGAATGGAAGCGCTAAATTTGATAGTTCTCAAGGAATCACCTTAGGCCATTGGACCAATGGCGGTTATTTGTTGGCCGATCATGATTTACCTTTTAGTGGGCCATTTGGGCTTACCAGTTTTATCATTGATTTCTTACTCAGTCCGGCCGATCTTGAAATTACCGATGAAAACGGATTACGCGTAGGCAATTTCAACAATATGATCTTTAGTGAAATACCGGACAGTCATCCTGCCTATCTGATTAAAGGGGCTTACTTGCTTCCTGTGGGTCAAAATCTTACACGAAAGATTGTTGGTAATGCCACCGGCAACTATTCCTTTAATAGTCTGATGCCCGATGGTACGACCATAAAATTGGAAGATGTGCCAACAAAATTAGGACAGAAGGATACCCTTATCATCAATAATGACGCTTCACAGATCCGATTTACGCCACATGAGGAAAAGAATTTCACCATGACGTTCTCAAAAATGGTAGGAAATCAGATGAGAGCATTGGCATTAAGCGGCATCGGAGGAGGGCCCGGAACTGAAATAGATGTCACCATAGCCCCTGATCTGAGTATTTTTAGACTGGGTAATCGCAGTACCGTTAAAAATGTGTCCGTAAAAGCATTCTCGATTACTAAATCGACGAATCTGCCTATCAACAAAAATGCAGCGGTGGCCTTACCAAAAAATCATGATCTAATCGTTACGGTCGGTGACTGGACTGCATTGAATTTGAATGTAGAAACTATTGCTTTCTAAAGTCAATGGATACTAAGGTGAAAATCATATGCCAAAGGGTCAAAGAAGCGAGTTAACTTTTTGAAGTTCTGTATTGAAAACTCCGTTTGTATTGACCCTTTCGCACATAATATAAAAGGTGCGACCATTGAACCCTTTTTTCTTGGGCCATTAAAGGTAATTTAAAAGAAAGACGTAAACATAATGTCAATTCTCCACTGTAATGGAAACTTTCGTAGTATAAAATGAATCAACCGAAACACCGGAGCCTAATAGGAGCCAACTAACTTTCAATCATGGAAAAGCCAATCGCCGATTTACACTGCCATCCCAGTCTTAAACCAACCGCAAATAAAGAAATCAAAGACCTATGGGTAGGTACCAAGAATAAGGGAATTTGGCATTTCTTTAAAAACATAAGTGTCCGTAAAGGGCTTATAAGAAGTATTCTAAAGAACATGGCCAACTATTCCCAATCCAATCTCGATAATTGTTATCGGGGCGGTAATCGCCTTTTGGTCTGTTCCATCTATCCTTTTGAGCGTCCCTTTATGCAACCTTCACGGCCATTTTCAAAAAGTACGGCGATTCAAAAATTTATATTGCGGATTATTTTTGGAAAACGGATCAAAAGAAAGATCGATAGAAAAATAATTGAGCTCTTGACGGGAATATCAAAAGAAGCCGCAGAGCGATATTTGCATGAAATTTATGAATCTGGAACCATAAACTATTTTGATGATTATAGACGGGAATATCAATATCTAAAGGAAAGTAACCGATCGAAATCTACAAATGAAGAATTCAACGCACAACCCGCGTTTGAATTGGTAGGGAATTATGAAGAATACCTTCAGAAAAAGGCATCCAATATTATTTGCGGAATTATCACGGTAGAAGGCATGCACGCTATGGCCCAATACGATAAAAAAGATTTATTTGAAAAAGAAAGTATTACCGATTTGGCGCCCCAAAATCGAATGGCGCTTGAAAACAGTTTTAAAGATAATATACGTGAACTAAAAACTTCGAAGTCCTTTCAATACAGACCCTTTTTCATCACCCTTTCACATCATTTCAATAACCTTATTTCAGGGCATGCCAAGAGTTTTGCGGATGCCGCATCTAGCATTAAACCCGGATTTGCCGATGTATTTGATCAAACAAAGGGCATGAACAAAGGAATCTCTACGTTTGCCAAGGAATTGATTGTCAATCATCTGTTGTCTAGGGAAAACGGGGGCCGGATCTTAATCGACACCAAGCACATGTCATTAAAGGCAAGGGATGATTTTTATAATATTATCAGGGAATTTCAACTACGGGGAGATGCGGTTCCCATCATTTGTAGCCACACTGCGGTAAACGGGATTGCTACCAGGGAAGCGGCAGGGAAGCAACCTGATATCAACCGATATGAAAAGAAAGCCTATGTGAGTAAATTTGATATCAACCTCACGGATCAAGATATTCGGGAAATCTTTGATACCGATGGTATTATTGGCATATGTATGCACGACGGCAGAATGCCCGGAGGTAAATTCAAAAAATACTTTAAACGGATTTCGAAAATGTTAAAATCTGCAGAATCTAAAAAAAGGATTCACGCCCAAATGTTTCTCACTAATGTATTTCACATCTTGAAAGTGAATTTAACCCACATCAGAAAATTGAACCGAGAAAACCCCAATGCGAACATAGAAGAACGACAGGCCTGGAAAACGATTAGCTTGGGAACGGACAATGATGGTATCGTAGACCCTTTTGATCACTATAATACTGCGGCCAAACTAAGGGATTTTAAACTAAAATTAATCGATTCTATCAACTGGAATGACAAGCCCTATATGAAAAAATATAAGATTCTGTCTTTGCCTTCTGAGCAACCTTTTACCCAGATGGAATTAACCAATTTAATGTTGGGGTTAACTCCGGAAGAAATCGCAGATTGTGTTTTTTATGATAATACGCATCGGTTTCTTAGTACTTATTTTACTTCGGAATATTTAAATGGCGGGCTTATTGTTTAGACAAATCCCCAATGTGTGCAACTCGGAAGGTCTCGACTAATTGATTATAAAATTGAAGGATTTTAACAATCACATTTCAAGCTTTAATTGGCAAATAGATAGATTTCAATTTTCTGTTTCTAAACGGTAACAGTTCAATAACATAAGAGCTGGCCGGGATACATTATAAATCGTTGTAATGCTTTGATGAACTGTTTTTCGAAATTTAAATCGATTCCAATTCCAACGTATAGGTAAGCCGCTGAGTTACGTCATGCTCCGATTTTAGAATTGCCTTGAATGCAACGGTTTCTCCATTACGTAGGTGAAAAGAGGCCGACTTATACTGCTCTTGAAAACCCTGAGTTCCAAGATATTTTACTTCCCGACGCTTTAGGGTCACGCTAAGTTTGTAACGCCCCGATTTAAGCTTCAAATCAAGTAACGAAGGACTCTGATCAGGCTTTTTGACAGCAGTATGTTGCAGCCAAGGACGCTGTTGCTGCATTTGTGGAGAAACTGTCGGTCTGACGGCAATCCCTATTGCTCTGCTAGGCACCACATTCCAAAAACGTACATCTTGTGGCCCCTTTAAAGATACTAAAAGGTAAGTCTCATTCTTAAAACCCCAAGTAAACGGCACCTCAAAAAACATTCGAAAGGTACCCATTGCGCCCCCCATCATTTCCACCAACTTCTGAACATCGTCTTTAAAATGGCTGTCAGTGAGTTCATGGCCATGGAGTTTGTGTAAGGCCGAGATATCCTTTGGCAAATCTTTCTTTGCGGGCATTGAGGCTCCTCCTACAAACACAGGAATCACTTTTTTACCCTGCTCTAAAGCAGCGCCAATTTCCAGCCGTACAAAGTCCCTGGTATCCCCGGCACCTCTTTCCTTTAAAATGGAAAGCCAAGCGGGGCCGATCAGTATCAAGATGTAATCAAAAGAAAGTATGGCTTCGTCTATGGCGTTATTAAAATCTTCCCCAGGAACAATGCTGTTGACATCGCGAAATACCGCTCCATCCTTGAAAAGCAGTTCAAGATGATCGACGAGTCGGCCTACATAAGGGCTACTGTCTTCGCGCCGGTAGTTGATGAATATTTTTGCCATTCGTCTGTAGTATCATATTGTAAGCTAAAAGGAATCCAAGATATTGGCAATGACAATAATCATTTTGCGTTGTAGTTTTGATGTTCAAATAAGAAGATAAAGTGCTGATGACAGATAAACCAGCTTAATTTGCTGCTGCCGAATATGACCATTGTTCTTATTCAAATTTTATGCTTTGCTCAATAATTGCGAATTCAGTATCAAGTTCCTCTATTTTCTTAGCAAATTTTTTAATTAGAAATGACCTTTCATTGACTTTAAAAGTTACTAGTCTCACAAAAACCTTCGTTCCATATTCTTTATAATCGCAATCGCAAGAGACTGCATCATAACCCAAATACTGAATGGCGCTCAAAGGTGTTTCATTAAAATTCTCAATATCTGGACGGTCTTTGAAATCTTCAATTACAATTTTAATTCCTTCCCGAGGGTCGATTTCCTTTTTTACAACTAGGATTAAAAATCCAGTGCTTTCATTGTAATAGTAGCCTTTTTTTAAACAGGATATTTGATAGGAGTAATCTTCTATAATATTTTCTTTTACTACTTCCCAATTACTTAAATAATGAAAAGAAATACCTTCAAATGCATAGGTTAAAGAATCACGATTAGTCTCGAAAGAGTAGGAAGGTCTATTTTCGTGATTAATGGTATCAGAGGGTTCAAATGGATCTATATTGCCGGGTTGAATAATCAGTTTACCAATAGTGATGAGTAAGATTAAAAAAAACGAGGATAACAAACCTGTGGCCATAACCAGCCAAATATTATTTTTGGTAGGCTTCCAAGAAACTTGGAACTTTTCAAAAATGGGTTGTAACACATGATTATATACTCTTTTTGAACTTATACCCCTCTTGAAATAAGGTATTTTCCACGGTAAAACTTTAGGTTCCCAATTCTCATTAAAAGCAATAAAAGAACCATTCCCAATACGTCTACCTTGAATTTCGGTTATCGGGGGAAGTTCAATATCATAATTTTCTTTTATACCTTTTTTTAATTCTTTGTATTCGTCGCTTTTCAATTTGGTGGCAATGAAAAGTAACTGTTTGGGCTCAAGTAGATCAATCGCATTGGTAATTTCCCATAGAATACCCTGACTGCTTCCAAGTCGTATAACTACGAGCTTAGCTTTCTGAAAAATTTCCAAAACAAATTTTTGCCATTCAGCATCTCCAATATGAATTTTATCAGCTCCAGGTGTTGGCAACGATTTTGAGGGATTCTCAATAGCGATGAACTGGCCAAAATCTTTGAAAACCTTTGATAATTGTTCTTCCTCCGAAGTAAACGAACTTATGAATTTCCACGGAAGTAGTTTCTTGATATGGGATTCATCTTCGGAGAAAGGACGTAAATACACCACTGCTGCTTCAATATTATGTACATCAGCCGGTAAGATTTTAGTCGACAATTGTCTACTTCTATATAAAAATATCGAACCTAGAATTAGAAATGGGATATGTATATTTAATAATAGGTTATTTTCTATTTCCAAAAAAGAACCAACGGCATACCATATTGCGCCTAAAGCGACTAGAATAATACCGCTTACCCTCAATGTTTTTGAGCTGGATTTTTCTTCCGTAGTATTGAAATCCGGATTTTTCATTTAGGGATTCTATTTTATTACTTCATCCGATTTTTATAGAAAACTTGGTTTATGCTTTAGGAATTCGATATCAAGAACTGAAGAATAGGTTTTACTAAATCAGCGACCTAGGCTTCGTGAATAGATGTAGAGCTTACGCTAAAATCAAGAAATATTTGGAATATGATGGCAGCTTAGGAATACGTGCCAAAAGATAATTGTTTTTGAACCTATTTTATCCCTAACAAAGCTGGTCGCCTTGTTAGGGATAGGTTGTCTTTAACTTTCTTCCTCACCAATGGGTTCTTGAGAGGTACTTAAATTATTCCATTCAGGTTTCGCACTATTGAGATAGGCATATATCGGCTTTTCATTCCTCACTAAGTCTACATATGCACTCATTTCTTCAAATGGGCAAAAAATTGCACCCACTTTGTTTGCTTCTATATAAACAGAGTCCGGTACTGGACTATCCTCTGTGAGAAAATAAGCGAGAAACCTGTGATCAGTTCCTCTACATGCAACAATTCCGCGAGCTTTGATTTGAACGCCACCCCAAGTGGCGGTCATTGCGTCACCCAATTTGATTGAATAACTTCTGATTGTAAATCTTTTTACAGCCATGACATTAAGGGTTTTATTTGAAACCGCACCTTTTTATGAAATTAGACGCTATCGCAGCGATTCCTATTACGATCAGGCCTAAATTGAAAAACTACCAATCACTATAGCGATATACGTACAAGATGTAATTCTTCAAAGAATATAGCTACAGTACTGGAAGTATAAAGATACGTTTAGACAAAACCCCTATCAATGACCTGGGTCAGGTGAAAAATTCATTTCTTTAAAAAAAAGTTTCTCATTGCAGGACAATCCTGATGAATAGTTGCAATGACCCTTTAATTATTATAACAACTAATTAATGGATTCAGCAACATCGATTTATATCATCGATGAAATCAAATAAAAGAAGTTTAGTAGGTGGTGGATATGGTGATTTTTTGATGAAGTTGGCGGGATAAAGAAGTTAAACAAATACTAGGTTAAAAACAGATATAACTGAGAACGACCAGCTAGCAATTTAGTTTGGTTTAACCCTATACGTTATCCGCCTATTGGTAATAATATTTGCATTTACGTTTAGGGTGACCAAGGCATCACTGCAGAAACGGCTTTCGTCCACAAATTCCATACTACAAAGCGAGGGACGTGATGAACCACTGCCATCCATAAAACGTCCAAGTAAAATGTTACTGGCCAAAGCTGTATTTAAAGGAGAATAGGCTGGGGCCAAGGCAAAAACGGTTGTGCTTCCATTCGCAGTATAGGTAACGCTTCCGGTAATTTCATCGTATCCGATGCTGTAAGGTGTGTTGCCACTAACAAAATTCCCTAAGGTAAGGGTAAACGAATCGGCAAGTCCTGTAGATCCGTTGATAACATCGACACGAATGCCAACTTGATTTCCGGTAATGTGATACACCCTAAAATTACCCGCTGAAATGATATCTGCAGTACTTTCTTGATCTTCATATTCAAAGGAAACCGTAAAACTTGTAAAGTCGAAAATGCCGCCAGTATTTGGAATATTGATATCAAAGCCTGTGGAGCCGCCAGAACCTGAGGGAAAATGCATTCCACACCCTGTTTGTGCCGCTGAGAGATTAACAGATGTCGCATCTGGACCAGTTGTTGCAAGGCTGAGATCTGGATTATCAAAGTCAAATCGCGAAACAATAGTATTAGGAGTGCCATCATCGCAAACACGATAAGTGAATGTATCCGTACCGACAAAACCTGTATTGGGGGTATATGTAAAGCTGCCATCGGTGCCCAGCACCACTGATGCGTTAGAAGGTGCGTTGACCGGCAAAGCCTGCACCGCCATTGTTGCAAAACCGTTGGCATCGGTGTCATTGGCCAATAGGCCGTTAATTGCAGAAACACTCCTAGCTACGTTATAACGTACATCATAAGTGTCATCAACTGCTACAGGTGCAGATTTCTGAGCCTTAACCTCATACCGGACCATGTAAATGAATAGTATGCAGAGAAT
>Ga0316189_10005986_pt1 | contig 11645 bp, 10 predicted proteins | sample LowCovwburrow_MG_FD_204930 | JGI IMG/M metagenome (GOLD analysis project Ga0316189, IMG submission 204930) | Coastal sediment microbial communities from Maine, United States - Lowes Cove worm burrow | ecosystem: Environmental > Aquatic > Marine > Coastal > Sediment | place: USA: Maine... | reverse complement strand
CGTCGGGAAAATGCCCCCGGAGGAGATTTGGAGGTGATGATGGCCTATGTAGACGACTTCGGAAATATTTCTGACACACCTCCAGAAGTAAAGCCAGTTAGAAAAACGAATACGCCAAGTAAAAGCGAGGATAAACCTAAAGAATAGTTTATAACTAAAGATATTTTAATAACGGCCGGCTTCATACCTTAGATTTTTGCAATATTTATTTATTAATTTGTGTTATGAAAAGATTCACCCATTCATACCGACCAATAATTTCACTTCTATTCATAGCAATTCTATTTAGTTGCGGAGGCGACGGAGACGGCGGAGGAAGTATATTCGAGAATCTCACTGGTCTGACCCCTGATCATGATGTTGAGTTGGGCCAGCAGGTAAGTGCTGAGATCAATTCAAAGCCTGCTGATTTTCCTTTACTGGATGAGCAAGAGTTTAGCTCAAGTTATTCCTACCTAAATGCCATGAAAGATGATATCCTGGCGAGTGATGACATCGAATTTCGCGATAAGTTTGTATGGGAATTAAAGATCATTGCCGATGACAATACATTAAATGCTTTCGCTACCCCGGGAGGCTTCATCTATGTCTATACCGGCTTAATTAAATTCCTTGACAATGCTGATGATTTAGCGGGAGTGATGGGTCATGAAATTGCCCACGCTGATTTAAGACATTCGTCTGATCAGATGAAGGAACAATTTGGATTGTCTCTACTATCACAAATTCTTCTGGGTGGTCAAAGCGATCAAGTTGCACAAATAGCCACTCAAATTGGTAGTTTGTCTTTTAGTCGTGGTGACGAGGCAGCGGCTGACGAGTACTCAGTAATTTATTTAAGCGACACAGATTATGCCTGCAATGGTGCGGCAGCTTTTTTTCAGAAGTTATTAGATAATAATCAATCCTCGGGAGTTCCTGAGTTCTTAAGCACTCATCCAAGTCCTGATAATAGGGTAGAGGACATCAATACTAAAGCCACAGAAGTTGGGTGTAGTACACTTCCCATCGATGAAATGGGAATGACTTATGCTGAATTTAAGGCCAGTTTGCCCTGATTAGGAAAATCAGTTCAATGAGAGTTGCATTGAATCGATTATTGATTTCCAGGAAACATCGAATGTACCAGCAATATTGTTTATTGCTTGCAGATATTTATCGACAACAAACCTTTCTTCATATTTCATTGCTATGTGCCTGCGGCTATTTTGCCCCATTGCACGAATCCGGGTTACAGGCATTGACAGTATTTCTTCCATTTTGAGTGCCAGATCGTTCGAATCTTTAACCTTACACAAAAGGCCATTGTAACCATTTATCGTAACATCATTGCACCCGGGAACATTGGTAGCAATAAGTGGTTTGGCCATACTGCCACCTTCTAACAAAGTTCTTGGTGTGCCTTCCCTGTAAGAGGGTAGAACCACACAATCTGATTGCCCAATAGGCTCAGCGATGTTATCAGAAACACCTTTGTATTCAATAACGCCTTCTTTTATCCATTTTTTTAATTTATTAACCGGAACTGCTCTTTTGTGATTCTTATCAATTCTTCCATAAACAAGATACCTGGCCTTTACCCCTTTCTTCTTAAGAATCCTTGCTGCCTCAACAAACTCTTCAACTCCTTTATCAACTAGTAACCTTGCCACCATTATGAAGGTGAATTCCTTATTTTTCACGTAATTTTTCGGTTTGAATGCAGAAATATTTATTCCTGAACCAGGCAATATCGCTGTGCGTAAATCTGGAATGTCGACCTTTTTTGTGAAATATTTTTCGTCTTCTCGATTCTGAAAGAAAACTAAGTTGGCAGATCTGAAAGCAATCCGATACATCAAAAATGCTACCCTGGAAATGAATGAGTTCCAATGAAAAACCGTGCCAAGGCCGCAAACATTGTTAATTACAGGAATATTTAGCAATCCGGCGGCAAGTGTCCCATAGATATTTGGTTTTATAGTGAAGTGTAAAATGATGTCTGGCTTTATACGTCTGTAGATTTTGAAAAGCTCCATAGTTAACGCCACATCTTTAACCGGATTGACACCTTTACTATCCATGGTAAGGTTGACGAATTCACATCCGGAAGAGATTACATCTTTAGTATAGGAATCCTTTGGCGCAATGGCGATTACTTCATGATTGGATTGGAGTAGCCGATTGATGAGACCCATTCGAAAATTGTAAATATTCCAGGATGTATTTACCACTATAGCAATTCTCATATCAAGAAATTTAAATTGACATTATTACATTATTGACCAATTTGCTAGGTGTTCGCTGTTAATAGTTTTCTCAGTTAATAGTGAAACACTCCCTCGATATTGATCTTGCGTAAATGTGTGCTAATGGCAGTTTCTAAATAATAGGCTTATTACCTAAAGAAATTATTAGGTAAGTGAACTGCATTTGGGGTTGCAACCTGCATGTTTGCCTGGAGAAAGAAGCATCCCAAATTCTGTTACAATTCTTATCAGTCTAATTAAATGCACTGAGAATTGCTTCTTTCAATAAATGCGGTTTTGCTGATCCAATTCTCACAATTTTTTCTTTGCCCTTTTCATTGCTATACGTCATTTCAATGGCATGTTTTCCCTGAATGTTGTAGAGCATTCCTTTGGGGATGATTTTTATACCAAGGCCATAATACCAGGGATTGGTTACGATTTCTATTGATTTGATCTCTTGAGGTTTAATTCTAATGTGGATCAATCCAACGCCATAAATGATATGAATGGTGTCTTCATTTATTGATACCCTTAACATATAGAAAAGAGCAATCATGGTGGAGAAAAATAATATAGAGAATCCGAAAACCACAGTTGTCATAGGGTTATTGCCCCATTGATAATAATAAGCAAGAGCCAGGAAAGCGAGGAACCCAAAAAGAGCGATGATCCCTAACCACCCATATTGGGTTTTGTTATACGGTTTTGATTCCAATCCTTAATGATCTTTAAGCGTCACTTAACACATTCTCTTCAGCGATGATTTCTTTCTCCCGGTGCGCATTGATAAAGACGACGTTACCCAGGTTTTCATAACCATCAAAAGCTTGTTCCTCCAGTTGCTTTACCATTTCTGTTTTAAAGCCAATGAGGGTGAGGTCGGCATCCCGGGACTTGATTTGGATGATTTCCTTGACATTAACCTCCGGGTCAATGGTTATAAGCTCAACGTTGTTGGGAGATATGGGCAGGCGTCCTTCCCGTATTAAGCGGATCATTCGTTCCTGTTGGTCACTGATCTCATCAGCCGGCATAGCAGCAAAAATCTTAATCTCCGCTTGCTTCCATTCCGGATGACCCATAATAACGTAGCCCAACAAAATCATCAGGTTAGCATTTTCGAAATCATTTTGGGTGATCCAGATATGGATTTCCCTCTTATATCCATACCCTTTATCTGCTGTAGACAAAATACAGATGTCAAATTCTCCCGCTTTTACAAGTGACAAGTTTTCCACTATGTCCTTTAGTGAGGCTTTGTCTTCCCTGTCGTATTCAAAGAGCATCAGGTTGCTATCTTTTCCTGACACGCTAGGCAATTGGATGGATTGGGCCACGGCAGTGGTGTAGGAGGGTGAGATGATTGTATCAACATAAACATTGCTGTGGCTCACATCTGCCATCTTAATCAACCTGGCCAACTCCGTTTTTGCGAGCGCATTAGTTTTTGTTGATATATAACCATCAATCAGGTGGAGGTAGGTACCAAAACCATATCTGTGTGTGAAGAAGCGCATGAGGTCAAAAGCCGCAATCCTTTTGAAAGAATCCTTCGTCACGCAAATGACCGATGGACGCCAGTTATCGGAGTCTTTTTCAGCCTTTTGCAAAAAGACTTGTAACTGACGGGTAAGTTGAAAAATGACGCCCTGGAAAATGGTGGCCATTCCTTGCTTATTGTCAATGAAATTGGTGATGCCCCAATAGATGAAAATCATTACAGCCACAGACGCAAATGCATAAGCTGGATTCATTTTAAACATTAGATAAAGGCACATCATAGCCCCAATCAGTGAAATGTACCATCTCGACTTGAAAGCAGGACGGTAGGAGGGGTCAGCAGCAAAATGCTGAAAGAATGAGATCAGGCAGATGGCCCCATAGGTGACCATAAAAAACATAGAGATAATTTCGGCGACGGCGTTGACATCTCCTATACTGACAAAAACTAAGGCAATCAATAATGAGACAATGGTCGCATTGCGGGGCTCATTATTTGATTTGACTTTTGATAACAGGGCATTAATAATTGGGAATGGGAAAATTTTATCCCCGGCAATGGCCTGGATTGTCCTGGGAGCTACCATAATAGAGCCCAGGGCCGATGACATGGTGGCAGCGGCCAAACCAATCGGAATTATGGGTCCCCAAAGGGCAATATCACTCATAACCAGTTGATTGTCATGGAGGCTGTCAGGGCTTGCCGACAAAGCAAGTTTATAAGCAATAAAACCATAGATTATCATTCCCAAAAATGTCGCTGATAATGTTCCAAAGGGTATGGATTTTTTGGGTTCTTTCAGGTCGCCTGACAGCCCGACACCTGCTGTCATGCCCGTAAATGCTGGGAATATTATGGCAAACACATAAAAGAAACTGTCAGGTCTATCAACAGTCGCATTTGGATTGAACACAACAGTGCTGGCGTATTCTGTTGTTCCACTGAAAAACATGACCAGTGACGCTATTAAGATAGCAACTACTATATACAAAGCTTTTACCCCAAGATCGGCTCCTTTGGAAAGCATTAGAATACTCAAAAGGCCTAAGGCTGGCAGGCTAATCAGTCGCTTGTCATGAAGGGTAAGGTCAAACTGCTCATTTACAAAGGCAAAAACAGGATCAAAGGCTTCAGCAAATGCAATGATGTAAAAAGCAACACTAATGGCTTGGGAGAGATAAAGCGCAATACCAATGGCCCCGCCAATGTTTAAACCAAATGACCTGGAAATAATGTAATATTCCCCGCCACCTTCAACTTTTTGATTGGTTGCTATCTCAGCTATAGCCATTGCTGTCGGAATGGTGACGAGGTGGCCAATTATTACAATTCCCAGCGTAAACAGGAAGCCAACACTACCCACAGCATACCCAAACCGAAGAAACATTATCGCTCCTAGGATTGTGGAAATGGCGGTCAGAAAGACAGGAGCAGTTCCGAAATTGGCTTTTCCCTTTAACAAATTAGACATGAGGTGGCGTTTGGATTAATCAGTCATAATTTACACCATATTTTAAAAGAATGGTATCGATGGTTTCGCCATTCATCAGGGTTAGTACATATATCCTGTCAAACTGGGTTTTTTCATTGATCGGTTCTCCAGGATCGCCACCAAGAAGGGACACTAACTCGGGAGTCGTATTGCTGTGCCCCGAGACCAATATTCGTCCTGTTTTGGCTTTTAATTGATCTGCGAAAGATGCCAACTCTCTTCCATTATAAATTTGGATTTCCAAGCCCAATACTTTTGCAAGTGGAGTAGCAGTTTGAATAGTCCTGTTTCTTTGTGTACTATAGATTTCGGTGATTTCGGCTGATGCGAGCGTTCTCATCAGGAGCTGTGCTCTTTCCTTACCGGCATTGTTTAGTTCGGGGTCTGGTGGGTCATTTTTATAGGGCGGGAATTTGGCTTCAGCATGGCGGTGAAGAAAAATCGTTGTGATATTGGAGTCATCTGTCTGGCTGTACCCAAGAGATGACACACAGAACAGAATTAAAGTACTAAAGACTAAGTTTATCAACTTTGCTCGCATCATGTTTGCTAAAGTATGGAATTTTATTTTGCAGCAATAGGTCACAGCAGTCAAAAAAGTAGCTAGTCTTGTTCACAAATCTATAATCTCGGCAACTACAAAGGTACTGCCACCAATAAAGACCAGATCATCGCTATTAGCAGATTTTTTGGCAGCATTAATCGCATCACTTACCGTTCTAAATGGGTAGCCATTTAGCCCTATTTTCAATGCTTCAGAAGCCAACTGATCAACAGGAAAGGCCCTCGGTATTTGTGCCTCGCAAAAATAGTAGCGTGCGTCTTTGGGCAGAAGTGATAGGATGGGCTTGATGTCTTTGTCATTTACTGTTCCCCAAACGATGTGAAGCTGCTTATGAGGGATGGATTGCAGCTGATTCATCGCAAGGCTAACACCATCCTCGTTGTGGCCAACATCGCAAATAGTCAGTGGGTTTAGACTTAACACTTGCCACCTGCCTTTTAGGCCGGTTAAGCCCTGAACGTCTTTTAATCCAGTGCGAATTACTTCTCCGGAAATATCGAAACCCAACTCATTCAATCGTTGAACGTTTTCCAGAATTCCCGGCAGGTTAGAGAGGTAATAATGCCCAATTATAGATAGTTGTAGATTATTGAAAAGGGTTTTTTGTTTATGCTGAATGTCGACAATCTGTTTTTTATAGTCCTTCTCTTTTTTAACAATTTTGTAATCTGAAGTTTGAAAGAGTGGCGAGTTCAGCTCTTGCGCTTTGCTTAAAAATACCGGGAAAAGGTCCGGTTGGTTAGCACCGATTACAACAGGTACTTCCGGTTTGATAATGCCTGCTTTTTCTGATGCAATCGCTTTAAGGGTGCTGCCAAGGTACTGCTGATGATCAAGTCCAATTTGGGTAATAAGCGAGAGGACAGGGGTGATGACATTTGTTGAATCAAACCTGCCACCCATTCCAACTTCTATCACTGCAATATCGACTTCTTCCCTTGCAAAATGGTCGAATGCCATTGCCACGGTTGTTTCGAAGAATGAGGGCTTTATTTCATTAAATAATTGCTCATACTTCATTACAAAATCGATCACATTTTGTTCGCCAATTTCCTCTCCATTAATTCGGATTCGTTCGGTGAAGGACTTGAGATGAGGTGAAGTATGCAGCCCGGTTTTATAACCTGCTGATTGTAAAATAGCTGCTATCGAATGTGCGCTGGTTCCTTTTCCGTTGGTGCCAGCTATGTGGATTGAGCGGAACTTTTTTTCGGGATGATCGAGTGCTCTACATAGCTTAATTGTATTGGTCAGGTCATTGTTGAAAGCTTTGTGCCCAACCCGTTGAAACATCGGCAAGCTACTGTACAAGTAGTCGAGCGCCTGCTGGTAGGTCATTGAAGGGTCAATTGGATTTGATGATGAAGGTGATGGTGCCTTGGGAATTTGAGGCAGGCCGTGTATTGTCACTGGTGGTGCTAAAGGTTAGCTTCTCTATTTCTGCCTTATAAATTCTTTCAACTGCAGGAGTGACAGTTTTCTCAATCGTTCTGATCGAAATAATTTCCCCTGCATCATCAATGATAATGGAAAATACAATGCGGCCATTTTCATCAGATTGATCATTTGGCTTAGGGATGTAATCCCACATCCATCCGGCCATGTCCAAAGAAGCTCCTCCACCAGCTCCGGGATTGCCATAAAGCGATCTTTCATCGACTTCTCCTTCCGGGTCACCCTGGTCACCGACTACATTCTCTTCATTACCCTGATTATTTCCGCCTGTGTTTTCAGGTGTTTCAACGTCAGTATTATCGGCGGTCGGCTCAGATGTTTCTTCTTCTACAGCGGGTTGTGGATCAATTGGTGTTTCCTCGGTTTCTTCAATAACATCAGGGCTATTAAGATCCTCGGCAGCTTCTTCAGTGGGTTCTGCTGTTTCAACGGTTTCTTCGGTAGGATTTTCCGGAGCTTCCTCTGCTACATTCTCTTCTACCTCAGGTTGTTCATTTTCCGTCGCTTCCGTAGGTTGTTCCGATGTAGTAGCAGTAACAGGCGTCGGGCTTTGGACTGTGCCTGAGCCCTGATCATCAATTCCAAAGTTAAGTTCAATCCCATATTCGGGAATAGGGGGGACCGGCTCCTTCCATGCAAGAATGAAGAAGAAAAGAACTAACAGTGCACCGTGTACACCAAGTGAGATGTACATCCCTTTTCGTTGATTTCTCTTTTCTTCCTCCGAAGTCATCACGAGTTCGGTTTAGTGGCTATTGATACTTTCGCTTCCAAACTGGTGGCTATGCCCGCAACATAAACCAGGTGCTCTACAGGCACAGTTTTGTCAACATGAAGAACCACGATGCCTTCTTTACCAGCGAGTTCATTTTTAAGCGTCATTTCCAGTGAGTTGCGGCTTACTTTTTTTGCGTTGACGTAGTAATTCAATTCTTTGGTAATGGACACAGTCACCCTTTGAAGAACTATGGTCGAACTCTTGCTGGTCGGTAAGTTGACCGGTAAGCCCGAAGGGGTCACGAACGATGCTGTCAGCATAAAAAATATGAGCAATAGAAAAATCACATCCGTCATGGATGACATGCTGAAAACCGTTTGGATCTTATTTTTTGGTTTTAGGTTCATTTTTCCGGCTCCTGGAGCAAATCCAAAAAGTCAATAGAATTGAATTCCATTTGATGGATTACCTTTTCCACTCTAGATACGAGAAAATTGTATCCAAGGTAGGCAACGATACCTACAAAAAGTCCTGCAGCAGTGGTAATCATCGCTTCATAGATTCCACTTGAGAGTAGCTTGGGACTAACAGAGCCCTCTTCCTGGGCGATGGCAATGAATGCCTGGATCATCCCAGTGACAGTACCCAGAAAACCAATCATCGGAGCTGCCCCTGAAATTGTTGCCAGAATATTGAGGTTTTTTTCTAATCGGTAAATCTCAATTTTCCCGGTATTCTCAATTGAAGTTTCAATGTTTTTTAAAGGGCTGCCTATCCTGGTTAAACCCTTTTCAATCATTCGGGCGATGGGGCTGTCGGTTTCAGTGCAGAGTAATTTAGCACCACTCAGGTCTCCGGCTACAACCCGGTCTCTTATTTTACCTTTAAACTCATCTGGAGTTTGCGAGGCTTTTTTAATGTTAAACCATCGCTCAAAGAAAATATAGACAGCAATTATGGATAAAAGCAAAATGGGTATCATCATATACCCACCTTTTAGTAATAATTCCAAAACGGAGATGACATCATCTCCGTTTTGTGCCACCGTCTCAGCGGTGGGAACTTGTAATATTAGCATTCTAGTATTTTAACGCCCAAACATCTTCTCCATATTGTGGCTTGTAAGAATCAGTAGCGTTGACAGCTTCCTCCCGGGTACCATAGTCAGCAACTGAGACCCGATAGTATTTCCGTTCATTAAAGGGGTATATCACTTTTACACCAATGCCCTGAGCTGCTAATTCACCCCCCATATCATTTGCCATATCAACATCTATAAAACTTGCCACAACGATGTAGTAACGGTTGGCACTTGAATTTATTACAGTAATCTCTCCCGGTGTTCCTGTTGAAACTGTTTGTTGTGGTGCGGGTTTGGTTTCAACCGGCTTTTCGGCCACAGGTGTTGGAGTTTCAACCGGTTTTTCTTCAACCGGTTTTTCTTCAATCGGCTTTTCGATTTGTTCTGAAACGGCCTCGGCAGCTTCGCCATCCCCTTCACCCTCGCTACCCCAAGTGAGTAGTGCAAAAGCAATAGTTACAGCCCCTACTAACCCAATAACAACATAAACTATAAAACTCTTTGAGAAACCACCAGATTGTTTGCTTGTTGATTCTGTGGTAGTAAAATCATCATCAAAGGATGATTCTGTGACTAGCTCTTCAGATTCGCTTTCTTCCGAGCCGATACCACTACTATCAGACTGACTGTCCTCTTCAACATCATCTGCCGTGATTTCAGAGATGAATTTCTCAACTTCATCTAATTCTTCGTCAATCGTTTCTTTTTGCAGTTCATCCTCAATAGGTGTGGATTCTTCCAGGACTTCTCCTAGTTCACTTTCTGAGGATTCTCCGATATCACTGAGGGATTCTCCTTCCTCTATAGATGCAGTTATAGCGCTTTCAGCTTCCTCATCATCGACACCTATATCGTCAAGAGCCAATTCGTCATCGTCAGCTGTTTCACCAATCAACTCGGCAATTTCTTCTTCGACGTTTTCTAAATCAGCCTCATCAAATTCTTCCTCATCGATATCTTCTAGTTCATCGAATTCAAGATCAGGTAAACCAAAATCCTCCTCGGGGCTTTGGTCAACATCTTTTTTTTCCTCTTCTTTATCTTTTTTAGCCATAAACAGTTTGCCTTTATATGTAAACTGAACTCAATTGATGATAGCTGTAATACACTAAAATTCGGATACAGCGCAAATTAACAAAATTTATCTCTTTTTTCATGAGTAAAACCTTGCAGAAAAGGTAAATCTTAATAATAACAATCCCAAGAATATCAATTAGTTATGGTTAAGTACTTGGTTTTATACTTTAATATGAATAACAATGGATATCAACCCGAAATTGTTAATAATCAGTTAATTAAAAGGAAAATGAGATGCCAGCGTGTACCATAAATGAGCGATTTATGTAGTTTATATATCGTTCATATTTTTTAGAAAGGATATTATTAAGTTCTGAAAATGCACTCAATCGATCATTGATTTGATAGTTCGCATTAAAACCTAGATCTAAAACGCTGTCCAATTTTTCACTTGTTCCGGTTGTTGGATTAAAGCTTTTTATACCAGAAATCACGGATAGGGATGATCCTATAAATAGCTTTTTATTGACAGTGTACCTGGCCGAAATGTTGGAAATAAAAGTGGGCCTGTGCCAGGCCTCCGGCAAAGTTTTAGTTGAATAATTGAAAAAATCAAAACGAGTATTTATTGCAAAATTGCTTTGTAGAGTGAAGTTAACCTCTGTGAAAATATTAATCACGTCGGTTGCGTCTTCTTCATAGGCTAAATTGAATCTTAATGTATCGGAATAGAAATAAAGGTTTTCGTAGTTGGCATAGGATAAGCCTGTCTTTAAATCTAACTGCTGACTGAGTTTCCCACTGATTTTACCAAATAACTCAATCTGCTTGTTGGTATGATTCAAAGGAATGCCCTGGGCAATAAAAGGATTTTCGTTTGACAGTGTCTTTAATGTTACAGCTTCAAGATCTCCAACCAATCCGCCGCTCAATGACCATTTATCGCTGAGTTGATAATTTGCGGTAAAGTACGGATACAATTTAAAATCATTTGAATTACTGATGGTGTCATTTGTAAGCGCAATGTTTGCTGCGGCTTTAATGCTTAGCCGATCCAATTCATAACCAACACCACCTTTTATTTTAACCACATTGCGGTTGATATCAGTCACATCATCATAATTGGTGATTAGCGCATCTATTTCTGAGAATAAACTGATGTTATCAACTATTGGTGCACTTACTTTTAGCTGACCAGTAAATCCATTTTCTTTTGCATTGAAATTATCGTTAAGAGTATAAAATCCGGTTTTAAAAGAATAGTCGAAAGCGCTGTTTTGGTCTGAGTTTCTTATTCCGATTTTCAGGCCAAATGTGTTGTACTTTTGCTTCAAAGGATTGATCTCTGTTCTTGAACCGTCACTAAAACCATAGTAATATCTCTTTGTAGAATTAAAATCAAGATCAAGCGAAATAGCGCTTTTTTGGTTATTCACGATGGCATACAAATTTCCTTGATTGTCACTTGAGCCACTGTTGCTGCCATCCACAGGCCCTCTGGCAAAGGACAAATGATTGAATGACAACCCGGCAGTTAGTTTGTTTTTTGTGGTATTCAAAGACACCTCAGCCAAGGGGCTGATAT
>Ga0316189_10005985_pt1 | contig 11645 bp, 8 predicted proteins | sample LowCovwburrow_MG_FD_204930 | JGI IMG/M metagenome (GOLD analysis project Ga0316189, IMG submission 204930) | Coastal sediment microbial communities from Maine, United States - Lowes Cove worm burrow | ecosystem: Environmental > Aquatic > Marine > Coastal > Sediment | place: USA: Maine... | reverse complement strand
ACTTGATGATTTTACTCACACTTGAGTAATGCAACCCAAAGTGATCAGCTATTGCTTTCATCGTATAGCCGCCACTTTGGAAGGCCTCCTTAATATGAAAGCTAACCGGGTCGGACCTGTGCAACTCCTACACGCTCGACCGAAAGTCCATTTGCAGTTCCTCAGGAACCACTTTTCTACTTTTTTGTGGTCTTGATAACGCTCAGCATTCACCGATAAAGCCATCGGCTCGATAGTTTTCCCGGTCTTGATATGTTTGCCAATATCGGCAGGAGTATCGCCATGGCAGCTGGTGCAACTGCGCTCATTCACAACGGAATTCCACAGTTGTTGACCATTGTTTGAATCTGCCATGGATATGGCTGGAATCATCACCAAAAAGAAGCAAACTAGTGCCTTTGCTTTCCGGTGGGCGCACGTTTTTTGAAGAGACATCGGCAATTCCTGGTTATTGGACTGCCTGCTAGTTTAGAGATTGGAGTTTAAATGAAGCTTAAAAAGGTACAGTAAACCAGGTAGACAAAATATTGACATCTGGATAGATGTAACTCCTGGCTTGGTGGTGGGATTTATTGATAGCGGACGTTTGTTTATTTTGGTTTGTGGGCGGCTATGTGTCCGAAGCAGTCGTTTGAAGGACTGGGAATTTGTAGGTTGTGGATGTACCCCACTGGGCATAAAAGGAACAAACCCCAAGAGCGGAGTCAACATCGAAGTTGGAAGTGAATTTGAAACGTTGGGATTCGATCCTGGCTTAGTGTCGCTAGCTGGCTGCTTCAGGTGGCGCCGCAACCGGAGGCTTGTCCCTATTGCTCCGAGTCTCCATCAACTCAACACCTTTCGGAATATCGAACCGTTCATAAGCTTCGATGGCCAGCAGATTGAGAAGTTCTGGTTTCTTGTTCAGCAGATCCTCCTCTGTTGGGGTAAAGCGTCGCACTTCCACCGGCCGCGCGGTGTCGAACACCATCTGATTTTTCGAACCTCGTGTGAACATACCGCCACCGAACAGGGGACGATCCTCATGCCCAACCGAGTCGAAGCGGAAGCGACCAACCCCAAAGACGAGCGGGATTTCCGTACTATTCATAACGGTGCCAGTCCACATGTAGAATATCTCAATAGGGCTCGTAGTCCGGATCGCCACCGCGTCGCTAGAGAAGGTAGCAACGAGCGCGCCTTCAGAGTCGTAGGTTCGACCGACGATAGCGCTTCGCTCGGCGACGCTGGATATTCCGATCGCTACATAGCTAAGTCCGGGGTGATCGCGGGTGTGTACAATTTGCCACCAGTGGCCGTTCACAGCCCGGGCTGCTGCGTTTTCCGAATTCAAGCGCGCCTCCAGCCCCGAATACCGGCTACCCCGAACGTAGATCAGGATCAAGAGTGCGATCACCGCCAAAACTGTCACTACTGCGAAAAAAACAATCGGTTTGGGATTATCGTGTCCTAGCGTAACAATCGTAGTTCCCGCCATGCTCATAACGAGTCCCACACCCATGATGACTGCCCTGTCTCGCTTATGCAGTAAAGCGAGATTCTGTTTGTTGATCAACGGATCCGTAACACTGGGCTTAGCCGTACCTTCGAGATCGTTGCTACTTTCCTCGTTTGACATTATTCTTCCTTATCGCGGATAAGTACAAAACTGACACTCACCCAAGACCTACATGTATGTAAATATATTACTGCCCTAAATCAATTTCAACCTATACTGACCCCATTTTCTCATTCCCACCAATCAAGCCGCCACATCAGCCGCAATGCTCTGCTGCTCAAACTCCAGATAATTTTTCATCAATTCAGACATAGCCCGGTAGAAAGGCATTTCTGCCTGAGCGATAACCGCATTGCAGAATTGGGGTATCCAGGATGACAGGTGCTGTTGAAGAAACATTCGCTCGACAGTCAGACAATATTCCGCGCCTGCGCGGTCTTTTTGATGCCACTTTTGCGCTTCCCATTCGGTTAGCTTTTGCATGAATTCAAGCTCGACACTGATGTGGTCGGGAACGCCAGTAAACGCCGGGGTATAATCGAGGCCGGTTGTTTCAATGAATTTTTTCACGGCAACGGTTGTTCTCCCCCAAAGGCCACTCATACCCTCGTCCATTTCTGCAAAAACAGATTCATGCGCTGATATATGGCTATCCGGGCCGATAAAAAGACGGGTGAATTCCAGACCCAATGTTTCTATTAACTCGGTTTCGGGCGAGTTATAAAATTCCTCGCCGAGGTCTGCTCCCTGGTCTGAGAAGACCCCCGAAAGCTGGGGATCTCTCAGTTCCTTAATCAGTGCAACGCTGGGTTCTTCGCGGAAAACAGCGGCCAGTAGCGCGTAAATATTACTTCGGTATTTGGCGTTTTGTGCCAGCTCTTTCCAGTCGGTTGCCATTTTTTATCTCCGGTTTACAGTCAGGTTACGCCTTGACGACTCTTACCACGGTATCCATCCAGCGCTGCCCACCACTAATCGGGTCCGAGCTATTCGGAATAATCGAATTGGGATGAGTGCCATGCTTACTCCACCACTTATTTTTGGCATCTGGATCCATTGCTACTTCCACGGAGGTAGGCGATTTCTTTCCCGATCCGTAAATGCCCGAATGCTGGCGTCCAAAATGGTGAGAGATCGCGACGATGCCCGGAATAATACCTTCGGTAACATGCGCGGTGGTGGTTATCTCGCCGAGATCACTCGATACCTTAATGGCGTCACCATCCTTGATACCACGTTCGGAAGCCGTCTTACTGTTTATCCACGCCGGATTGTCATGCTTTATCTCCGACAGCCACTTGCAGTGGGCAGTCCGTGAGTGCGTATGAACAGCAACCTTGTAGGTGGTCAGGTGAAGATCATCCTTGCCCATCTTCTGATGCTCGGGTATCGGTGTGTAAGTCGGGAATGCCGGAAACCCCTTAGACGCGAAGTTATCCGAGTAAAAATCGAGCAGACCAGACTTGGTAAACGAGGTATTCGGCGGATAAGCCTTACGCGCAGTCCCATCAATATCCTGAGCGACGTAAGCATTTTTCGCGCCCTCAACCCCCAGATAACCTTTATCCACGGCTTCGGTTTTGCTGACACCTGCTTGCTTGTAATTCCAGTAAACACCTGTCTTCTCATCCAGAATAACGCCATCACCCGAAACGTCTGCCTTTGCCTCGTAGAAACCGAAATTTGGCTCGGCATTCTTGTCATGCCAGACGCCATACTTTTTCATGTATTCGAAACCACCGGCTTCCTTGACACCCGGCGTCATCTCGCAGGACTTACGCACAAACTCTTCCTTGGTTTTATAGGCCAGCTCAATACCCAGCCGTTGTGCCAGTCCATAAAATATCTCGCCCTGGTCTTTCGACTCACCCAATGGTTTGATCAGCGGCTGACGAATGTAGTACTCAGCAACACCTGTTGGCGACACCATGTCCTCGTAATCCCAGCGCTCAAGATAAGTAACATCCGGCAGGATCAGATCGGCGTATTGCGATGACTCGTCATAGACGATGTTTGAATTGACGTAAAAGGGAATCAACTTTTCATCTTTCAGAACCGCTTCCGCTTCTTTGTTATTACCGTTGATAAATGCCTGATTATTGCAGCTGGACCAATAAACCTGGGGTCGGCCATTACGGCCGTCCTTGATCATCGGCAGGTTTTGCTGGCTGCATTGATGCGTCGGGAATGCCGCTTCTCCAGGGAAGCCATTAACGATATCGAGACCTTTCTGTACTTTGGCTTTCGGTGAACTCGGATGCTTCCAGCCTGCACCGACGCCCATGACACGACCGCCTTTGCGATCCAGGTTATTGGTAATAGCGGATAGCAGCATGGCCGCGCGTTCCTGATCGGCACCGTGATGATGCATGACCGTGCCACGATAGGTAATCAGACAGGCTGAATTTGCCCTGGCATAACCGCGCGCAATCATCTTGATTTTGGCTGCTGGAACACCACTTTCCTGTTCGGCATATTCCGGGGTGAACTTCGCCACATGTTCTTTTATTGCAGCGATTTTTTCATCATCCGTGGCATGATAATCCGGCGATACACGCATGTATTTGAGGTGATCTTTGCGGAACAGGCCTTCGTTCATGATGACGTTTACCATCGACAACATGACCAGTCCATCCATACCAACTTTGATCGGAACCCACTCGGTAGACTTCGCAGCGGTATTGGACAGACGCACATCGAAAGTATAAAGCGGCACGTCGCGATCAACCATGGCTCGAATCAGTCGTTGTGATGTTGGTATGTGGTTGGTGTGGGTTTCAAACTGATTTGATCCGAAGTTCACCACGAAATCGGTATTATCGTAGTCCCAGTTATCGTACATGCCACCCCATAAGCTCTCCTGCCCGACCCATTTAGGGCCTTCGCAAACCGAGGTATGTGTGCCGATGGTATGTGAGCCGAAGGCATCCATGAAGTCGTGCATGATTGAGGACTGGCTACCTTTGTGGCGGCCGTACTGGTACATGAATAGTTCCGGTGTGCCGGCATCAAGCAGCGGCTTCATTTTGGACGCCATCAGATCCAGCGCCGCGTCCCAGGAGATTCTCTTCCATTTACCGCTGCCACGCTCACCAACGCGTTGCATGGGATAGAGGATGCGATCCGGGAAATAGACGTGGTTAATACCCGCCTGCCCTTTGGCGCAGAGTTTCCCCAGAGTACGAATCGAGTCTGGATGCCCTTCAAGCTTCACCAGGCGACCATCTTCGACATAACCCATCATGGCATCGCGGGTAACACATTGCCAACAGGCAGAGGGGATTGCCTTGCGTTCCTTATTCGTAGTCGGGGAAAAATCACGACCACCTTCCTCAAGTTTGATCGACCCGGCAAGAGCATTCTGGCTGACACCTAAGCCTGTCACCACAGCAGTTCCGCTAGCGGCTGCCAGCTTCACAAAATTTCGACGATTAAATTTTTTCATATCAATTCCTCTTTCGATTCATTCTTTTAGGGACTAGGTTATCTGATCCACGAAGTGATCCAGCTTTTTCTTCTTTCGCTGGGTATAGAGCGTTTTAAGTAGATTATCTGGATCTATATAAAACACATGTGGATTAGTTCCCTCCTCCGCTAGCAGCACATTATCGTCCCTGGCGAGATCGTGCTGTTTCACAAGCCTGGATACCGCACTGTCTGGATCGTTAAGATCACCAAAGATACGGGCACGCCCCTGACAGGTGTTGACACAAGATGGCTCAATCCCATTGTCGACACGATGCACACACAGATCGCATTTATCTGCGGCCTGTTTTGTAGGGTCACCGCCAGCCTTGACGAAAGGATCGAAAGAACGAACGCCATAGGGGCAGGCGTCTATGCATTTACCACAACCGATGCAGAGTTCCTTATCGATCAGGACCATGCCATCCGGTCGTTTGTAAGTAGCGCCTTTACGGTAGCGAATGGTCTTGCCATCGGCGGTTTCAAATTTGGCGCGTTTACCCGGGAATTCAGGGCAGGCTTTCACACAGGGTGGAACCCCGTCTTTCTTATTGCCCTCACAGTGGTTACACATCAAAGGCAGAAAGGCCTTTTTAGTATTTGGGAAGGTACCCATGGTTTTTTCCTGGATTACCGCTCTGAAGCGACCGAGCGAGACGTTGTTTTCGGATTTACAGGCCACAGTACAGGCTCTGCAGCCAATACATCTCCTCAAATCCATGACCATCGCCCATCGCGGCGCTTTCGCAGTGGCAGCCTGACCCGTGCCAGATGTCACGAGTGCTGCTGTACCTACGGCGGTAGCCCCGGCACCACCGAGAAATTTACGTCGACTAATATCTGGTGTTTTATTTTCACTCATTTCGTCTACTCCTATTCATTCTCTTACCTGCTAAATGTTGTGGTTGCTATAAGTTTGCTTTCCTAATCCTGCTTTCCTGATTCCTCGAGCAAGTCCATGCCGTCTTCAAAACTCCCGAATGCGCCATCAATAATGGTGATGGCGTATTTTTTATTGTGTACGCCGTTTCCGAAACGGACGATATTGATCAACTCGCTGCCTCTGGCGATCATCGACTCGGCCTCATTTAATGCGTCCTTATCCAGGCCATCCCTTAGCTCAGCCAGTAGTGCCTGAGCTTCTGTCTCAAGCTCTTCTGCGTCGGCAATTTCACTTTCGAGTGTTTCTTTCCAGTCACTGAGCATATTTTTATGCTCTTTGGTGTGGCAGGCGGCACAGGTTTCGCCGGATGCTGTTCGCACATCGTGTCCCTTGCTCAACGTTTTGTTCAAATGGCATGCCATGCAATTGGTATTCACTTCAAACATCAGGTGCGGATCACCCGACAACTCATCGTCAACTGGAGCGCCCGAGAGCAATAGTTTTTGATACTTATGCTGATCGACATGACAGAGCTGGCAATCATTGCGCACGAAGTCGAGATGATCGGTTCTATTTTGGTGTTCGATGACGGTGTGGCAGTCAAAACAATCGGCTTTATTGGGTACGTGTTTATCGTGCATGAGATCCCGATCACCCGCCGTGGCGGAGAGTGTCTGGCTCCTGTTGTGACAGGTGAGGCAGCCGTTGGCGACGACGTTTCCGGTTTCAATTTCACCATGACCTTTGACCACCTCAAAATGGCAACCCTCGCAGGCAACTCCCGATTCCTGAATCGTCTGGTGGGTAATCGGCTTCCTGGTGCTGGCAGGATCACCAACTTCTAACTGATTTTGCAGGGATCGTGTCGGGATGGTATGGCAGATATCGCATCGTGACGCGCCCGCATTAAAGTCAAGAGAAGGTCTATTCTCAAAAGAGATTTGATTAAATTCGCCGCTAGCTTGCGCTACTTTATCAAGCGTTGGCTTCTCCAGTTTAAGGTGACAAAGAAAGCAGATTTCATTCGGCACCTCGAAATGTTTGTTTTCAGTTGTCTTGAAGTGACAGGTATCGCAGGTGATTTGATGGCCATCCAGAGCCTTATCGCTAAAGTGTACTTCATGTTTGAAACGCACCTTTTCGGTATATTGAATTTCCTTCTGGGCCACAGTTTCACGATTATGACAACCCGATTGCAGGCAGGCTCCATCTTTGATTACCGGGCGGATGGGTAAAGGCGCGTTGGGGTCGTAGAGGTAGGCAGCGAGGTGACGCAGGCCTTCGTATTTTGCTTTAAGCGAACTCTTCTCGCCGGGTAAAAAATGGCAATCAATACACTCCGCCTGCATGCCATCGGGATTGTTAGTCTCGTGATGGTAATTAGACTGCCAGGCTTCATATTGCTCGGTCATGGTGTGACAACTGCCCCCGCAAAAAGAAGACTGTGAGGTGTAATACTCCGCGCCGCCCCAGGTGACTAACAGGAGTAATAGCATTCCAGCGAATACCAGCAAGATCAGCCGCCAGGGCATCTTATTTGTAAAACCACTATTCATTGTTCTCCCGGTTATTTTTTTTAACAAAGAGGTAGCAATGATCGGGCCAGATATCTATCTGCCTGATTTAACTCGGGATTAATACCAGGCAGATTTAAATATCGCTGGTTTGTTACTGCACGGTAACATTTTCGTAAAGGGCGTAACTTTTAAGATAATTGCCCTATTTTCAATGCATTAAACAAACAACAGCAAACAGGGCGTTACCAGGTGGTAACAAACACAAAGCTCTTAAAAAAATAAAATCACAAGCTTCTTCACTCCTGATAAAAAAAGAGTAAGGTTGGACTTAACTGGGACTCTGCTTGAACCTGAGGCCACTATGCGATCGGTATTTTTATTGTTAGTTTTTTGGGTTATGCCCGCTTATGCCGCCAGTACGGAACCCCCTATTCGTTTTGGCCTGACTGCGGTCGTGGTTACTGAAAACCTCAGATTCCTCGACCAATGGAGCCAGTACCTAGAGCAAAAAATGGGCCGTAAGGTTGAGCTGGTCATGCGGAAGTCGTACCGCGAGGTCATGGACTTACTCGACTCGGGTAGCATTGATTTCGCCTGGATTTGCGGCTTCCCCTACATTCAGAACAGAGAACCCGAATCACTCCAGCTTCTGACCGTACCGGTCTATCGAGGGTCACCGCGCTATCAGTCTTATATCATCGTACCCCAGAGCAGTTCTTATAGACGTTTTGGCGATTTAAAAGGAAAGATTTTCGCCTTCTCAGACCCGGATTCGAATTCTGGCTTCCTCTACCCGCTTTCCCTTATGGCCGAGAAGGGCGAGACCCCCGAAACGTTTTTCAGGCAAACTTTCTTCACTTTCAATCACGCTGAAACGGTACAGGCCGTTTCCGAGCAATTTGCCGATGGCGGCGCTGTAGACTCGTATATATGGGAATACCTGGCCATCTTCAGGCCTGATATTACCGAGAAAACTCGCATCATAAAAAAATCTCCGAGCTTTGGCTTTCCGCCGATTGTTTCGCGTTTAGGGGTCAATGACGACACCGTTAAATTAATGAAAAATGTACTCGAGGACATGAATCAGGATCCGACCGGCAATGCGCTACTCGGACAACTTAAACTCGATGGCTTCAGGCATTCTCCAGATTCGTTATTCAATGGAATTCGCGTCATGGCAAATACTGTGCTGAACCTCAGGCCGGATTTTGTCGGTCTGGCAAGCGAATAATCGGGATATTGAATGCCCAAATTTAACCCGAAATCCTGGCCACTTGCGATAAAGTTATCGGCCACCATTACTGCCGTAGTTACCGGGGTTGGCTTCATGATCGGGGCGGTGATGGTCGTGCAGGACTGGACGCGCTCTCATGAAGTACTCGGCGAAAAAGCGCAACTGCTAGCCGAATCCGTTGCCATCACCACACCGAAGGCGATGTTGCGCAAGGATTACTGGTCGCTCTACCTGAGCCTGAAAAATATGACGTCGAGGCGACACGAAATCTTAACGGCGATGATTCTCGATAATGAGGGCAGAGTTCAGGCGCACCTTCAACCCGCAGATAACCCAATGGGTCTGCCGTTTTCTCCCGCAAACAGTATCGAACTCGATCTATTTAAGCAGGTAATGGCCACTAGAAAACCGATTGTCCTAAGCAGTGGCGGTTTTACCAAAACAGGTTTTCAGGAGGGTGTTATACCGCTCTTTTCCGATCAAAAATATCTAGGTGTGGTGCGTGTACGATTATCGGTCGCCCAGCTTTATGAAGAGTCAAAAACTTCCGCGATTATCGTACTCACCCTGGTTCTATGTTTCGTTATTATCGGTAGCGTACTGGGCACTATTATTTCCAGACGCATGGTTAAACCGCTCACTGCGGTCACCCGGGCGCTGGAAGCCGTTGGCCGCGGCGAGATGACAGATTTTGCCCCGATACCGATAAAAGACAGGGATGAAATCGGGCGCCTGAGTGTCACCTTTAACCAGATCATGGTGGAGCTGGCCGAGAAAAAGATGCTTGAAGAAGAAATAGCCATGAGCGAAAAACTGGTTGCACTTGGTCGCATTACCGCCGGCGTTGCGCATGAAGTCAACAACCCGCTGGCGGGCCTTCTCAACTGTATCGACACACTACGTGAGCATCCAGATAACAAAGTATTAATAGACCGTTACCTGCCGGTGATAGACCAGGGTCTGCACCGAATAAAGGATATCGTGCATAACTTGCTAGTAGGCCTCAAGATTGAAGAAGGGGATGAAATAGAAAGTATCGAGCAAATCGATAAGCTACACGATTTAATCAACGCCGAAATTGGTGAAAAAAATATCAACATCATCTGGGAAAATAGTGCTGATAAAAATCTACAAATACCCGCCAAGCTTGAGCAAATCGTCTGCAACCTGCTTAAAAATGCCATCGAGATACTACCCGATAGCGGTACAGTTACCTTCAAAATGTACCGCCAAGGCGCCTATTTAAATATCGAAGTCAGCGATGATGGTCCGGGTATACCCGCCAACATCAGGAGCCAGTTATTCGACCCCTTTTTTACCACCAAACCCAATGGCACCGGTCTAGGTTTGTGGGTAGTGTATCGGCTGACCCAAAACCTGGGGGGCGTCATCGAAGTGGAGAGCGAGAAAGGTCAGGGCAGCAGCTTCCACGTTTCAATACCAGTTATAAATACAAAGGCAGCCTGATGCAAAACAAGCTTGAAGATGTTTTAGACAAAGATAGTTTCAGCGACTATCGACTACTGCTGGTCGAAGATGATGACATTATTCGCCTGTCGTTAGAGGACAGATTACGCCTGGAAAATATCCCTGTACACACCGTGTCAAACTTATCTAGCGCCATAAGAGAGCTTGCAAAAGAAGATATAGATCTGGTAGTCACCGACATCCGCCTGCCCGATGGAACAGGAATCGACCTGTTCAACGAGATTTCAACTCACTATCCCGGAATCCCGGTAATTCTCATGACTGCTTTCGGTGATATATCGGATGCGGTAAGCCTGATGAAAGCCGGTGCGCTCGAATACCTCACCAAACCTTTTGATATCAGCGACTTTATCGACAAAGTCGAGCGCCACCTTTCGCGTATAGCCGACACGCATTTAACACAGGATGGTTACGGAGACAAAGATAGTTTCAAAGCTGGCTCCGGTCGCCTCGGGAAAAGTACCGCTCTGCGAAAGATTGAAAGGCTGGTAGCACGTCTTAGCGAAAGCGACAGCTCAGTATTGATCACCGGAGAATCCGGCGTCGGCAAAGAAGTGGTCGCCAGCCTGATTCACCACAATAGTCTGCGACGTAATGGCCCGTTCGTAAAGGTAAACTGTGCGGCCCTATCCTCTACACTGATCGAAAGTGAACTGTTTGGTCATGAGAAGGGCTCATTCACCGGGGCCGTTAAACAACGGTTAGGGCGCTTCGAACAGGCTCAGGGGGGCACTATTTTTCTCGATGAAATTGCCGAGGTATCACCTGATATACAGGTTAAATTATTACGCGTTTTGCAGGAACGTGAAATTGAACGCGTGGGTGGAACTGAACCAGTCACCCTCGATGTCAGGGTCATTGCAGCAACTCAGGTAACGCTGGATGAATCCATTAAGAACCAGGAATTCAGGCCCGACCTTTATTGGCGTCTTAATGTCATTCATATAAATATTCCCCCGCTAAGAGAACGCCGCGAGGACATAGTATATCTCGCCCGACTCTTCGTGAATGAGCAGACTTCCAAAACCGGGAGTAAAATAAAAGGGCTGTCAAAAGAAGCGGAGAATCAGCTTCAGTCCATGTTATTTCCTGGCAACGTACGCGAACTAAAAAACATTATAGAAAGAGCTGTGGCTTTGTCCGAAGCCCCCTGGATCGGCCCCAGCGAACTGTCGATCGAGGACGACGATACTCACGACCTCAACACAACGACCTTAAAGCAAGCGACAGAACAAGCCGAGCAATTTGCCATCAATAAAGCACTCGACGAAAATGACTATAAAATTAACCAGGCAGCGGACGCACTTGGGATTTCTCGGAAAAACCTTTGGGAAAAAATGAAACGCTACAATATCAATAAATAGCGTAAAAAATACTGGCCTCAGATATTAATTAGCATGGTGCGATTAAAGCCATCAGGAATGGAAATATTGCTTGCGCAAAAAGCAATCAAGCTTAAAGTACGATTAAAAGATAACTGGGACGATTTAATCATTTGATCAACACATTCCTTAGATCCATTCTATTTGCTGCAGTGATTTTCGGCGTGACTGGTTGCGA
>Ga0316189_10005984_pt1 | contig 11651 bp, 11 predicted proteins | sample LowCovwburrow_MG_FD_204930 | JGI IMG/M metagenome (GOLD analysis project Ga0316189, IMG submission 204930) | Coastal sediment microbial communities from Maine, United States - Lowes Cove worm burrow | ecosystem: Environmental > Aquatic > Marine > Coastal > Sediment | place: USA: Maine... | reverse complement strand
AGCAGGGTGGTTTCTGTTCTTGACGGCGACGAAGCTGGTACAAAGGGACAGAACATGGTTAGGAAAATGTGCGAGGGTTATTTTGAGTTCAGGAGCGTATCTTTACCAGCGGGGAAAGACCCCGGAGATCACGACCCAGGGCAGCTCCGAATGATCTTCAAGGAGTATCTACAATGAGAGTTTATCTATCGAGTCCTTATGAGGCAGATCGCGCCGACCAAACGTGGAAGACAAGTTCACTAATCGCGATGCAAAGAATCAGTCGTAATATCAGCACGATTGATCCATGTCCAGGCAATTGTCTGGAACATGACTTAGCTGAAAAAATGAAGGAAGATGGAGACTACCTTGGTTTCTATTCTTTCTGTGCTAATATTGTTGAATCAGACCTTGCAATGCTTAAGCAATGTGACGGGATGATTGCTTATCTACCTGCCGGTGCCGTAACGTTCGGTACTACGCATGAGATTATTTATGCCCTAGAGAAGAACATTCCGATTGTACTTGTCATGCCTGAAGGTGTAGACAAGGTGTCGCGATGGCTTTGGGGTATCCTAGGTCCCAACCGACTCTTCAGTAATGTTGACGAGGCTGCGGAAGTTTTGGCTAAACGAATGGCAGTTGCAAACGGAGATGATATAAATGGCGAGGTTTATTACCCTAGCTGGCAAAAAGCAAGTCGGTAAAGATACATCAGCAAAGATGCTGAGTGATGTTCTATCAGAGACTCATAGTGGAAATATCTTTATTGTGCATTTTGCTGACGCCCTCAAAAAGGCGTGTAATGTGATCTTTGGTATTTCATTGGAAGATATGGAAACCGAAGAGGGCAAGCAGAAGTTGACTCATGTACGATGGCCTCACCTAAATGATAATCCAGGTTTCACTGATAATTGGATGCCAGATTCAAACGGCGCGTTCATGACTGTTCGCGAAGTGCTACAGTTTGTTGGTACGGAATTGTTCCGCAATCAAATGGATCCAGATGTGTGGCTAAACTCAGTCTTTATGCAACCCTGGCAAGAGAGTGACGTGGTTATTATCGCAGATGCTAGGTTTCCCAACGAGGCAGCTCTCGGGCGTAAGCATGGAGTGCTAATCAATGTTAGTCGTGACACAGGTCTTGGTGGCGACAGTCACGTTTCCGAAAGCGCACTAGATGAGTTTGATGATTATCACTATCGTGTAGATAACAATAGTAGCTTTAAAGAGCTTGAAATGCACCTAAGCGCTATTCTAATGCAGAACCAGTTTGTTGTAACAGCATGAAAATCCCATACGTCAGTCCGTCACGTCTGAAGAAAGCACTTAAGTGTGACTTCCAGTACTTCCTATCTTACGAGTGGGGATGGGCTGATGAGCTATTCACATACACGTTCTGTAGCGAGTTCGGCAGTTCAGTTCACTATGCACTAGAGGACTATGCTGCGTCTAAAGGAACGGCAGACTATGAGGAGATCTATGTCAAGCACGTAGCAGACCTCAAGCCGTTCGCTAAGGATATGAGCAAGGCTCCATCTAAGGCTCGCAAGGCTTTCTTTGTTGAAAAGGATTGCGCTAGTTGTCCATTCTTCGACGCCAACTCATCGCATTGCGGCATCATGCCAATGCATGTTGAGGAAGGGGAAGAGCCTATTACTAGTTCTCACATTGACTCTTTCGAGGGATGTCCTCGTCAGCTATACAATGAAGGACTGGGGATGGTCAAGCTTGCTATCGACAGGTATGGTGAATACTTCAACACAGGGATCAAGAGCGAGGATAACCCCACTGGTCGAGTAATCGGCATTGAGACTCCAACCAGAAAGGGTGGTGTCAAAGAAGGTGAGAATATCTCGTACGGCTTGGACGAAGATGGTGAACCTGTTAAGATGAATGGGTTTATTGACTTGGTTGTTGAATACGACGAAGACACGTTGTTAGTAATTGACTACAAGACTGGTTACTCAGTTCCGTCACACGCTGACTTTATTGACGATCTTCAGCCTCGTATGTATTCTCTAGCTGCCAAGATGATCTTCCCTCAGTATAAGTATTGCTGGGTGCAGTTCGATTACTTTAGAGGAATTCCGATGGAGCATGCCTTTACCGCAGAGGACGATGAGAAAACACGTCGCGAGGTAGTTGCACTTCATAACCGTGTCAAGAAAGCGCGTAATATCAAACGTCGCGGCATGGATCATTATTGTAAATATTTATGTAACCGTCCATTCTGTGATAAGAAGTGGGCAGAACTTAAGGCTGGCATAGACGGATCTAATCCAGTCAAGAAAAAGAGGTAACACCTATGGGGAAAGAGCAAGAAGACCTACGCTGCAAGTACTTACTTGATCAGCCTAAGGACATTACTGTTGAACAAAAGTTTCGACTTATCTTGCGACGACTACGAGCGGACTTTCCGCCCAGCTTGCCTGTAAAAGTACGCCGCGTGGAGAAGGACCTGATGGGGCCTGATTCTCCTCATGGTATGATATACCTAGTAAACGAAGGTAAGCCAACGGCTTACTATAAGATTCTCATCAACAAAAAATACCCCTGGACCCAACAGTTCGATACGATCATGCACGAGTGGTCGCACGCTCTGACTTGGCATCTAGTTGACAAAGGAGCATCGCATGGAGATTCATTTCATCGATCCTTCGGCAATTTATATAGAGCTTATGTTGAGGACTAAACATGCTGTATGACTTCAGGTGTTCTAAATGCGAACACGACCAAACAGAATCATTTCTAGCCGCAGACTATGACAATAAAGTTATGGAAGACGGTAGATTGAAAAGAAAAAAATGCGAAGAATGTGGCGCGATGAAGCTTTATCGTCACATAATAGAGGCACCTGGAGTGCTTGGTGGACCGGGAGGCTATGTCAGTATGGAACGCTGGCAGGCAATGAACCCCGACAACGCGAAGCGTAAAGAGGCGGAACTTGAAAAGAAGATGAACGACCGCCACCGCAAGCGCGTATTGGACAAAATCAACAAGGACATGAAACGACAAGGGCGGGATGCCCGAAACAAAGATTATGGAAACGGAAAAGAAGACAAGCTTAGTTCCGGCGACTAAGGAAATTGTGCATTTGCACAACCACTCTAGCCACAGTTTTTTGGATGGACAGTCATCCATCAAGAACATGGTTGCCCGCGCTGTAGAACTAGGCTTTGACTCGCTGGCTATTACTAACCACGGCAATATTTTTGCCTGGGTCGAGTTTTACCAAACATGTAAGAAGGCGGGGATCAAGCCTATCCTAGGATCTGAGTTTTATCTCACTGACGACCACGATGAAAAGAACCGCCACGCTCATCACCTAGTTGTATTGGCAGAGAACGAAGCTGGTCTGAATAGTATCATTCAGCTTACCACTCGTGCGAACGAGAACTTTTACTACAAGCCACGTATTGATCTGAAGGATCTTCAGGCTCATAACGAAGGCATTATTGTTCTCACCGCATGTATGCACGGTCCAATCTCTTATTGGCTGTTCGACAAGATGACTTGGCCAGTTGCGGGAGAGGAGTCCAAACTCAAAGAAGCAGCGAACGTCCCTGAAGCATATCGCTTTGCTCATGACCTAAAGAGAATTCTAGGTCCCAAGAAGCTATTCCTAGAAGTGCAGGACGGTGGTATCCCAGAGCAGCTTTTGATCAATCAGCGTGTTCGCCAGATGGCGGGTGAGATGGATCTTGGAGTTGTTGCAACTCAGGATGCTCACTATGTAAACGCCAGTGATGCTACGGCTCACGGCTTCTTGAAGTCGATGGCCTTCGGTAAGTCTGCTGTAGAAGAGGGAAGTCACGGCTTCTCCACTGACGAGTTCTATATCAAGAATCGGGAACTTGTGCTTGATTCTGATATTCAGCCAGCAGAGGTTGATATGACTAGGACGATCGCAGCTAGATGTAATGCTGAACTAAGTCTACATAAGATGCGTATCCCGAAATTCCCCCTTGCCGCTGGTGAGTCATCATCGTTTGATCTTCTCAAGAAGAAGTTGCGCGAGGGTTGGGTTAGGTGTAAGATTCAGGACACTACAGAAGGAGTATATGCTGCTAGGGTTAAGCACGAGTTGGCAGATATTGAAGAAGCTGGTCTTGCTGATTACTTCCTCATTGTTAGTGACATTACGGATTACTGTCGCGATAATGATATTAGTGTTGGCCCCAGTCGTGGTAGTGCTGGCGGCAGTCTTGTCAGTTTTCTCCTCGGGATCACAAACGTAGTTGACCCAATCAAGTATGGCTTGATCTGGGAGCGATTCTACAACTCGGGTCGTATCGGGTCGATGCCTGATATTGATACTGACGTAGAGAAGGGGAGGCGTGACGAGGTGATTGCCTTTATCCGCAGCAGGTTCGGCGCTGACCGTGTGGCGCAAATCGTAACACTATCTTCTCTAGGTGCCAAACAAGTAGTGCGCGATGTATTTAAAGTCGCGGGTATTGATGAAAACACAAAGAGTATTGTAGCTGGTCTAATCCCAGCCAAGAATGATGACCATGCCTCGATCTCACTCGAAGAAGCTGTTAAAGCTGTGCCAGCACTTGCGAAATATGCTGACAACAAGGAAGAATTTGAAATCAAGAGGAACGGGCGAGTAATTCGTAAGACCTCGTGGAACAAGTTGTTCGACATTGCATATCGCCTAGAGGGATGTTACAAGACTTCGGGTGTCCATGCGGCGGCTGTAGTAATTGCTGATGATTCCTTCGACAAGGCTGGCGTGCCGCTTGTAAAGGGCGCTCGCAAAGAAGATCTGATCTGCGGCTGGGACATGGACTCGGTCGATGCGTTTGGCCTGCTCAAGGTGGATATCCTAGGTATCGCTACTCTAGATGTCCTGAAGACTGCCCTGGCACTAATCAAGGCTAGACATGGCAAGACTCACATTCTCAACGAGCTTCCATTAGATGATCCTAAGGTTTTCGAGCTACTGGGTAACGGGTATAATCAAGGCATCTTCCAGCTTGAATCTAACCTAGGCAAGAGTTGGTCAAAGAAGTGTAAGCCTAAGTCCGTAGAAGAGATCGCTGAGCTTGTGGCTATCATTCGTCCTGCATGTTTGGACACTGGTATGTCTGAGACTTACGCAAAGATCAAGAAGGGCGAAGAGAAGCCAAGTTACATTCATCCGATTCTGAAGCCAATCCTAGAGCCAACCAAGGGTATTCTCCTTTATCAGGAGCAGGTAATGGCTATCTGTCAGGCTGTTGCTGGTATGAACCTAAAGGATGCTGATGCTGTTCGTAAGGTTATTGGTAAGAAGAAGCCAGAAGAATTGCGGGAAAAGAAAGAGCAGTTCATGACCGGGGCAAAGGCAACCGTGCCAGACGAAGTCGCTGATGAGATCTGGGGCTGGATTGAGCTACAGGCTGGTTACGGCTTTAACAAGAGTCACGCTGTTGGTTATGCAATCATGGCTTACTGGACGGCATGGGTAAAGGCAAATTACTTTATCGAGTTCCTATGTGCCAACTTGCGTCACGCTAAAGATAAGGCTAATCAGCAGAGGACTCCTCAGGATGTTATCGCTCTGTTCATCAATGACGGCAAGCTACAGGGCGTGGATGTTGTTCCGCCCCGGCTAGGTAATAGTGATTCGGACTTTAGTATCATTGACGAGTCTACTATCTCTTATGGGTTCTCTCATATCAAAGGGGTGGGTGGATCTGCACTGAAGTCAGTTGCGGCTTGTCAGAAGTCGAGTAATTTTCCAGAGTTCTTGCCAATGGCAGCTAAGCATAAGATGAATAGGACGGTTATCGAATCGTTCATCTGTGCCGGTGTGCTTGATGACTTTGGGGTGTCGAGGCGCTCAATGCTTTCTCAGTATCACTTATGGGATGCGATGACAGCGAAAGAGCGCGAACAGATTGTCGACTTTGAGGGATCGCTAGTTGAAAAGATGCTAGCCCTCGCTGATGAATCAACACTAGACGCCAGGAAGGCTAAGAAGATTAGAGTGCCAAATGTAACTCGTAGGGCAAAACTACGAGACTTGGTCGACGAGTTCAAACGGGAGCCGAGGCGAGATTCAGTGCCTCAGATCCTGGTGTGGGAGAAGGCTCTGCTAGGCGTGACGCTGTCAGGCAGCATGGCTGACCTCAGTAAGGCTATGAGCGGCGCTAGGCACTCCTGTAAGGACGTGGGCTCAGGTAGCCTGGGAGTGGGCTCTCCGGTTGAGCTTTGTGTGGTTTTGGAGGCTATGCGTGAGGTGACGGTAAAGAAGGGAAAGACGGCGGGAAGCTTGATGGCCTTTCTTACAATCAGTGACTCCACGTATTCTCTAGATGGGTCGTGCGCGTTTCCTAATACTTATCAGAAGATCAAGGATGATGGGATGCGCGTAGGAGATGTAGTATCTGTTCATGGAAAGATGGGCGATCGAGGTTTGATCATTAACAATTTGAGGTTAGTATGAAATACATGGAATATCAGGAGTTTGAGGTACCAGCAGAAATCCAGACTAAGCTGGAGGAGATGGCTCAGAATCCTACAGGTCCGCAGGGACCGGCAACGCTGGGTAAGGCAGGTATGTTTGAGTGGATGAACGAGCTTTCTCGTACCGAAGGTTGGAGCGCGGTATGGCAGGCTTTCCAGTTTCCATTCATCGTGATGCAGCGGGAAGTAGTGACGGAAGAAGTTTAGAATTAGAATACAATTTTCATATTTCGTCACATAATATAGATATGTCCAGTCTCGTTGTTGTTATTGACGCCATCCATGGTGAAGTGAAAATCACCGCTGGTAGTGGCGATCAGAAGCATTTGTTTGAGTTCAAATGGTGCTCGCTCGATGACGAAGGATATACGACGGGGTTTTTAACCTCGTTTAGTCAGGTGCCAGTTAGACTAACCGAAGTAGCCGCCGAACAATTTCTTCGCGTGATTGTGGCGGGTTTGATTCAAAGGTTTGCACTGAAGCCTGGAGCACTTACTATTATCAACCACATGGGGGAGACGATTCCCGATGTGCAATTTTTACCTCCCACGTTTGATGGTGATGAGCAGGACGTTATTATGTTCGTAGCTCATCAAGACAGCTTAGTCAGATTGTACTCCATGTACGAAGAGCAAGGAGAACTTGAGTCTGAGTTGTTAAGCATGGCAGAGCGTGAGGGGATCGTAGACGACTTTTTGAATCTCGTGCATTTGCGAGGTTCTGGAATATTCATGGCAGTAAGTCAGCCTAATCAATAAGAGGTAGAAGAAACATGGACCAAGGTTCAGTAGTATTGGTAGGTCGCCTAACCCGCGAGCCTAAGTTTTTCGGTGAAGATAACCCAGAGAAGCAGCGTGCTCTCTTTTCCATCGCGTTCAATCGTGGCCGTGATGACAAGCGTAAGGCAAACTTCATTGATTGCATCGCATGGGGCAAGCGTGCAGATATCATGCGCGACTTCAAGCAGGGTAGTGGAATCTTTGTTACGGGTGACCTAGAGCAGGACACCTACGAGAAGGATGGAGAGAAGAAGAATCGTATCCAGGTCAACGTAAATAGCATTACCGCTACTACGAGCCTGCGTAAGCCACAGGCTGCTGGCGCTCCTTCGGGTGGCGGTGGTCGTGACGTAAGCGTCGGTGGCGCAGACGACTCTGTAGACATCCCCTTCTAAAGAGGGGAGTTAAATGAAAGCTATGATGGCGTTATGTGGAATGGAAGAAACCCCGGAACAGGTTTACGCTAAGAACAAGTATTTGATCAGGTCACTGATCAATGCGGTAGTTGTAAATAATCCATCCGTAGTTGGGATGGCAGACCTTCAGCAGGTTGGGGCAATGGCGCTCATTGATGCGCTAAGAACTTACGATGCATCTTTAGGTTCCTTTCAGTCTTACGTTCGGAAATGTATTTGGAACGCCCTTTTGAAGGAAGCCAATTCATTTAGCGGTCCTTTTACGACTGACGAGAAGACGCGCCGCCGCGCTAATCTTCTTGATAAGTTAAAGAAGGATGGCCTTACCGATGACGCCATCATGGCTCGTTTGGGTCTCAAGAATCATGAGACTCTAGTTGCACTTCAACGACTTGTCAACGTACGTGTTGTTGATGTAGATGATATTGATATTCAGGAAAGTGAGTCCCTCGATAAACTTCAGATCTTTAAGATGCTGGGTGAGATGGGGCTGACCGATTCTGAACTAACGTTTGTTCAATTAACGATGCAAGATCGTTCTATAGACGACCTGATTACGGAGATGGGGCTAAGTCGCTCTCGTCTGTATGCTATCAAGGCTTCTATTCGAGAAAAGATTCTTACTTGGGGTCATCAGTAGTATGGGTATAGAGAATAAAGAGGGTTACAAGAAGCGTATCTTGTTCGTCGGAGAGGCGTCGTTCCTAAACACTGGGTTTTCCACGTATTATCGTGAGCTACTACCTAGGCTAGCAGCGACTGGTAAGTATGAACTAGCAGAGTTCGGTTCTTACGCTAAGCAAAGTGACCCGCGTGTCAAGGGGTTTATTCGTAACCGTTGGAAGTTCTATGGCAACGAGCCAGAGACTCCAGAAGAGGCGCAGATCTACCAACAGCACGATCCGTCGCAACCCAATCAAAACACAAACCAGTTTGGTCGTTGGAAGTTTGAGCAAGTGCTCGCTGAGTTCCGACCAGATATTGTTATTGACATTCGTGACTGGTGGATGGTGTCGTTTCAAGAGCGCAGTCCATTCCGTAAGTATTTCCAGTGGCTGCTAATGCCTACTGTTGACTCTATTCCTCAAAAGGAAGAGTGGATTCAGACTTACAACAACGCCACTTACGTCATGGCTTACTCAGACTTTGGTATTGACTCTCTAAGAAGGTCATCGCCCAAGCTAGAGTTGCGATCTGATCCAGAGGGCAAGCCTGGATTTATGGGGCTTACTAAGGCACCCGGCAAGCTTCACCCAATTCCCCTACGCCCCGGCGTTGACCTAAAGACCTTCCATCCTCGTAATAACGAAGAGAAGGGCAAGTTGCGTCAGAAGTGGGGAATGAAACCTGACGTTCCTGTCATTGTATTGGTTCAACGTAACCAAGCTCGTAAACGGATCTCTGAGGTTATTTCTTCGTTCGCAAAGATGAAGGAGCTGTATCCCAACGATGAGGTTGTTCAGAAGGCGGTTCTAGTAATGCACTCTGCATGGCCAGATAACGCAATGTCAACTGACTTCCCGCGAGCTGTTGCTCGTATCCAGCAGGGGTATCACGGCGTGCCAGCACAACGTAAGGGAATCATTCGTGAGGTAATTTCTACCTTCATGTGTCACAACCCTGAATGTGGTGATGTATTTCTAGCACCCTCAATTACACTAAGGCAATCTGATATGATTCAGTGCGTTAAGTGTGGTCAACGAAGTGCTCGTACTCCAACTACTGGGGCTGGCATTACTCGTGAACAGTTGTCCGAAGTATACGGCATGGCTGATATCATGGTGCAGATGAGCATCGCAGAAGGTTGTGGCATGCCAGTGCAAGAAGCCAAGGCGTGCGGAGTACCAGTGCTGTGTACAGACTATGCAGCCATCTCCGAGAAGGGCAAGATCCCAGATTACGAACACATCAACAAGAGTACTTACTCTGTTCATAAGGGCGGGGACGTAATGGATGTAGCGTACAAGTACGAAGAGCCTGAGACTACTACTTGGCGAGCTATGACCTGCATGGAAGATTGCGCTCACAAGATGGCAGCAATGCTAATTGATCGTGAGCGTCTTGCAACAATGAGTACGGAAGCCCGAGAGTGCGCTGAAAAGCATTATGACTGGGATAAGAATTACAAGCAGTGGGAGTTCATCCTAGATCATATCACACCACTAGATCGTGACACGACGTGGGATAAGGAGCAGGCTCTAATTGATATTGACACAGCGCAGTTCCCACCAGAGGGGTCTGATGAAGACTTTGTGGTTTGGTGCTATACAAAGCTGTTAGGTTACAGCAGCGTGAATGACATTGATGAAGGTGGACGCGCTAACTGGTTGCAGAAATTGCAGGTAGAAACGGCGCATGGAATTGACCCCGCAAAGACTCGTGGTGAAATTGCAACCTTCTTCCGCAATCAGGCTGAGGCTCAGAACGAGGTAGAGATCCTAAGGGGTGGCAAGAAGAAATTGCCAACAGCAACTAAGGATGATGTTAACGAGGATTCATTCGAGGCGATGATTATCTAATGAGTAAGATTCTTTATATTGGTCCGGTGCGAGATTTCTCCGGATACGCAACAGCGGCGCGTGGCTATGTCCAGGCGCTACATGACGCCGGGGCAGACCTAGTTGTTCGCCCCGTTCGGTACGATCAAGCTGATCCTGGGTCAGCATACAAACCAACTGAACTGGAGAGCAAACTACTCAAGAGAGATCTTGACGGTATAGATATTGTCATCCAACACCTCACTCCTAACGAGATGCGTCCAGTTGAGGGTAAGGTCAATATCGCGGTAGTCGCCTGGGAAACAACGCGCATCCCGGCGTATTGGGCTGAGAAGCTAAACAAGTTCGACGCAGTGATGACCTTTTGTCAGGCTAGCGTTGATGCGTTTAAGGACTGTGGAGTGACCGTGCCGATCGAGAAGATCCCGCATACGTTCGACATGTCCTCTTATTCTCTAGATGCTATTGAGCCGATCTCATCCTCGCAAGCCCCCGCCTTCCTAACGGATCGTTTCGTGTTCTATAACATTAGTCAGTTCTCCACTAAGAAGGGAATTGATCTTATGCTGCGAGCTTACTATGGTGCATTCCATGGGAAGGGCGAGGAAGTTGTATTGATGTTCAAAACCTACGTCAATATGATGGGTAGGAGTAACGAACAGGCTAAGCTTCAACAGTACGTCGAGGCAGTAAAGGCAGGGATGCGCCTACCGAAGGAAGGGTATCCACCAGTTATGCTAATCACTAAGACTCTGACGGATGAGCAGATCACAAAGATGCACGCAACTGGCGATGCCTATGTTTGCAGTAGCCGTGGAGAGGGTTGGTGTATTCCAGCATTCGAAGCGCTTGCTTACGGCAATAAGTTGGTGACAACTCTTTGGGGTGGAATGGGAGAGTTCGCGCAACGTGACGAGTCAAACATTCCCCGCGCCAATGTCTATCCTGTTGACTACACTCTTGAGCCCCTAGTAGGACAGGATAATCCCGACCCAGAGCTTTACACTGCTTTTGATAAAGTCGCCGAGCCATCTGTATCATCATTGATGGACCAAATGACGAAGGCGTATAACAGTCGCGACAGCAAGGTCGCGGCACCCGACATGCGAGAGTATGACTATTCAGTCGTTGGACCTCAGATGTTAGAGTGGATCAAGGGAGTAGTCGAATCAACACAAGTAAAGGAAGTTACTAATGTCTGAGAACCCATTCAACAACGAGCTATTCAATCAGGTAGAAGCTATCACATCTGCCATGGATAAGAAGCCCCGTATCGTGCAATGCATCCAAGCCTGTAATGAAGAGAGGCTGATCGAAGCTTGTATGCTTCAGTTGTACGGTAAGGTTGATAAGATCATTGTGATCGAAGGAGCTGTCAAGAACAAGGTCGCGGCTGGTCAGGCTACAGAAGATGGGCATAGCCTAGACAAAACTGTAGAGATCATTAAGGGGATCAAAGACAACGAAGCTAAGAACCCGGATAAGAAGATCACGTTCGTTCAGATTGATCGTCCCTGGAA
>Ga0316189_10005982_pt1 | contig 11657 bp, 12 predicted proteins | sample LowCovwburrow_MG_FD_204930 | JGI IMG/M metagenome (GOLD analysis project Ga0316189, IMG submission 204930) | Coastal sediment microbial communities from Maine, United States - Lowes Cove worm burrow | ecosystem: Environmental > Aquatic > Marine > Coastal > Sediment | place: USA: Maine... | reverse complement strand
CCCAGTCCTACGCCCTCATCCAGTCGGTCCGCCGCGCCGACCGCTGGCTCCACCAGCACATCCTCCACAAGCCATACCCCCACCTCCTCCCCCCCCGCATCCAACGCTTCTAAGGGGACACGCAGCCCCTCCACAACTCCATCAATTTCAATCACTTGGGCGCCCAAACGCGCACTTTGTCGTTCCGCCTCTGTTTTCTCGACATGGACCCGCCGGCTTCTTCGAAACAAGGCTTGGCTCGACGCCCATCGCGCCGACTACGAGTCCCACTATCTCGAGCCCGCAAGGGGGCATTCATCGAAGCGGCTCGAAAGAAGCGCTCGCTCGCTATCGTGCGCGCCTCAACGACGAGAAGGCCGCCGGGTCACTTCGCTCGCTATCGTGCGCGCCTCACGAAGGCGGGGTACGAAATCCATGGCAAGACTTACAAGCTGCCCCCGCGCGGCTTCAACGGAAACGTGGCGGCGCAAGTGCTCGTCCTTCACAGCAGTCTTTCGGCCGGCGTTGAGCGGAAGTCTCCACCGGAGCTCGCGAGCCCGAAGTTCGTGGCCTATTGCGTCAAGGAGTGGAAGAAGCTTCTCTCGCTCCATCGCTGGCTGATCGACAAGGCCAGGTGACCATGATTCGCGTCATCTCCCGAGCATGGCCAGATTTGTCCGCGCCACTGCGGCCTTCGCCATTGTGAACACGAGAAGCTGCGCTACAGATTCAAGCAGTACGCATGCGAGCCTGGATACTACGTCAGCCCGGAGGGCCCGATGCCTTCGAACTCATCGAGATCCCCCGACCCGAGCCGGAGCCTGGCCGCGTCCTGATTCGGGTCCGCGCGTTCGGCCTCAACCGATCGGAGTGGTTCACCCGCCGGGGAGATTCGCCGTCGGTAAAGCTTCCCCGCGTGCTCGGTATCGAATGCGCCGGCACTGTCGAGGCCGCGCCGGGCGGCGAGTTCGAGGTCGGGCAGCGCGTGTTCGCAATGATGGGCGGGATGGGCCGCGAGTACGATGGCTCGTACGCGGAGTACACGTCGGTGCCCGCCTCTAGCGTCTTCGCGATCGACTCTTCGCTCGACTGGGAGACCCTCGGCGCTCTGCCGGAGATGCTCCAAACCACGCATGGCTCGCTGACGACGGGTCTCGGCGTCGGGTCCGACGGCGGCACTCTTCTGATTCGGGGAGGAACGTCGTCGATCGGCTTGATGACCGCAGTGCTCGCCAAGAGCATGGGGCTGTTCGTCGCGACCACCACGCGCAACCCCTCCAAACGAGACGCACTCCTCGCGTCCGGCGCTGATGAGGTCTTCGTCGATGAGGGGTCCATCTCCGAAGAGGTGCGTCGCGCCCACCCGGAAGGCGTCGACTACGTGCTCGAGCTCATCGGTACCAAGACCCTGCTCGATTCCCTGGCATGCGCCCGATCCGGGGGCGTCGTCTGCATGACGGGTATTCTCGGCGGCGAATGGGAGTTGCCCGCGTTTCGACCAATGGAACACATCCCCACAGGCGTCCGCCTCAGTTCGTACTCAGGCGGCGCAAGCGATATCGCACGCGAAGACTTGCAGCGATACGTCTCGTTGGTCGAGTCCGGTGAGCTAAAGATCAGCCGCGGCCCGGTCTGGTCGTTCGAGCAATTGCAGGACGCGCACCGGGCGATGGATGAGAACCGCGCCGGCGGCAAGATGGTCGTCGTGACGGGTGCTGCGTAGTCGCAAGCAGGCGCGAAGGGCTGCCCCGCTACTCACTGCCACGGCCGCCATACTTCCTTGGACCCGAGCATCTTAGGATTCGGAGTTTTCGCCTCTTCGAGCAGCGATGACCTCCACGCCGAACAGCAGGACGCGACCCGAGAAGTACAGCCAAAGCAACAGCACGATGACGGAGCTCAGCGAACCATAAACCGCCCGCAGGTTCCCGACGTTCTCGACGTACAGGATGAAGATCGCTTTTCCGATCTGGAAAAGGAACGCGGCGATCAGCGCGCCTGGGATCACCTCCCGCCAGTGTAGTCTTTCGTACGGCACGAGCCTGTACAACACACTGATGACGACGAACACGAATACGAAGTTCGCAAGGTGGCCACCGACAGCGGATACCGCCGTCGCGTTCAAGCCCAAACCCGCGGGGTCGACCTGAATGAGCACGTCGAAAACCATCGATGCCACGACCGCAGACAGCAGCAGGAGTGAAACGACGATGGTCATGGCGAAGTGCCGAAGCCTCGACAGGTAGAAAGGACGCGCCTTCGGCAGAGCGAGTGCGAGATTGAGCCCCCGGGTAAGCGCCCCAAACATCTTGCTTCCGGACCACAGAAGACCAACCACGCTCACGATGCCTGCCGCACCACGCAGCTCGATGAGCGTGTCGATGTTGCTTCGTATGAAGTCTGCGCTCCCGGGGAACTCGCCCGACAAGAAGCGGTCGAGTCGCGCTTGGATCTCGGCTCGCTCGAGGAAAAGGCTTGCTCCAGCGATGACTCCAGCAAGCAGAGGAAAGAGCGAGAAGAAGCTGAAGTACGCAATGCTGGCCGCCATGTCCTTCGCATGGTCTGCGTTGCTCTTCTCGATCGCCCGGAGCAACAGGCCCACGCCCGGAATTCCAGCCAGCCGCTCCTTCCAGGTTTGCAGTACGCCGCTCATCGCCTCGCCGCCGACATGTCTACCGCCGCATCACCTTGCGCGCCAAGTGCGAAACGCATCACGCAGAGACGCCGGCGACCCAAAAGATGATCCGCTGGTCGCGTGATGTCCCAAGGCCGTAGGCGAGCGCGTGCACCCCATGCTTCCGCGGCGGCGACGTCCGGCTTCTCAAGCGTCGACACCGGCAAGGTCAGAAGCAGAAAGCTGGTGGGAGCTTTCGCGCCATCACTTGCTCTCGTGTCGCGATTTGAGTGCATGAACGGCGAGATCGACCACCGGACCCAGGCTCGCGAGAGTCGATCCGGAGCCGACCCCTCGCAACGCGGAGACGGCGCCTTCGATCTCCCTGAGGTGTTCGGCAACCCGGTCGAACTCATCCTTGATCTGGTCCGCGTCCGTCTGCAGCTCCGCCAGGGCCATCTCACGAATCTCGTTGACCATGTCCTCTTCGAGCCCCGGCTTGCTTCGTTGCGCCAGAAAGACGACCAGGGCGGCCAGCAGGCCGTTGACGCCCGCGAGATAAAACGCGGCCTCCACGCGTCCCTGAGACTCCGCCAGCAGCTCGAAGACTCCAATGTTGATCATCCCGACTGCGACGATCGCAAAGCCGAGTGCAACGGAGAGCGCTGTGAAGCGGTTGCCCGTGCGGCGCGCATTGATTTTCAACAAAGTGGTCTCGGCGCGCGCCCAGATTCGTAGCTTGAGCATCATTTCATTCACGCTTGCCTCCTCACCGCAAGAACCGACCGACGATGATGCCAACGGAGAAGATCACGAGTCCGCTCAGGACCGGCGTCTCCTTGAGCTCCTCTTCGAGCAACTCGACGAGCTCGCGGACCTGACTAAGGACGCCTTCGGGCTCCACGTCAGTCTCGGTTTCCGTTTCGCTTGTCGCGATTGCGCTCGGGTGCGGTGCGGCTTCTGACTCCGCTTGCTTGCGAGCCTCGGATAGCGCGACGACTTCAGCGCGCAGCGCCGATAGCTCGGCCTTGATCTCTTCGTTTCTCATCGTGCGGTCCTTCGGCGAACGGAAGCGGAGACTAACGGCGGATCGCGACGACTTTCAAGACCCATCGCTTCTAGAAGTGCGAATCTTCCGGATGGTCGACCCCTGAGTCAGGACCGAGATGACTAGTCGCAAGCTGATCGTGGCCCCCCCCTCGTGCATGGACACGGATCGACGCGCCGAGCTTACCGCAGCTCGCAGGAGAGGGCTTGACCCGACGGCAGCGCTGCGTTCAGGCGGGGTACATCGAGACGAGGCGCTGGATTGTCCAGAAGGTTGCGATGCCGCCGATGGCGTATGGCGCGAGACGCCATGCGCCTCGGGGCGGCGTTACTGGTATGCGCCGAATGCCCGCGAGTGCCAGCGCGACGACGCTGACGAACATGATCTGTCCGGTTTCGACGCCCAGGTTGAACATGAGGAGTGCTAGCGGGACCTCGTGCTCTGGAATGCCGACTTGAGAGAGCGCGCCGGCGAAGCCGAGGCCGTGGATGAGACCGAAGCCGAACGCTACGACCCAGGGATAGCCTTGCGTGAGCACCTCTTCGCCGTTGCGCATGCGGATGACTTCCGCGGCGAGGAAGACGATGCTGAGCGCGATCACGGCTTCGGTCGGCGCAGTCGGGAAGTTCACAACGCCGAGCGTGGCCAAGGCGAGGGTGATGCTGTGCGCAAGGGTGAACGCCGTGATGGTTTTCACCAGGCGCCAGAAGCCCGTGACGATGAGCATGAGGGCGAGAAGGAACAAGAGGTGATCGTAGCCTTCGAGGATGTGGACGATGCCCATCCGGTAGGTCCCGAGCGCGACTTCCTTCTTGCTTTCACGCGCCGGAATTTCGAACGTCGGAGAGTTTGGACGCAAGATGGCGGAGTGCGTGCTGCCATCCTGGAGCTCGATTCGAAGCAAGACATCGGTCTGCACGCCGGACAGGCCGTCGATGGAAATGCTCCGGCCGACGATCGGCGTGCCGTCGCTCTTGTAGGTCGCGCGCTGCACCCAGGCGGCCGGGACCTTGCGAACCGTCGGTGGTGCGACAGCGCTCAGATTCTCCGGAAGAATCGGTTCGAGGCCGAGGGCGCGATCGCCCTTGCCAGGAAGCTTCCAGGTGACTTCGAAGATGCCGGGCCCGGTCTCTTCGATATCGAGCAACGCAGGCCGAATCTCGTGCGCGCGCGCCGCGGGGGAGGGCAGCAAGGCCGCCAGTAGTACGCCCAGGCAGGTGATGCGCGAGGCATTCTTCACTGCAAGGGCTCCTCTCCGGCGCTGTCATCGGCAGCCGGCTCGTTCTCGATCACGACCGTGTACTTCGCGAGCAACCTTTCGCGGTACTCCTCGTTCAACTCCTCGCGCTTGGCGGCCTCCCAGTCCTGAGCCACGCGGTCTCGCACGTTGGCAAACGCGGGTTCCGGGAATGTTTCCCTCGCGTGCACGTAGACCAAGTGAACCCCGTACCCAGATAGGACGGGGCCCCGCCAAGCGCCCACGTCAAGCTCGCGGACGCTCCGTGCAAACCCGCCACCGAAGAGCTTCGAGATGTCGGCTTCGGTTCGCTCTGGGTAGTAGAGCTGCAACATGAACGGGTCGCTGAGCTCCTTCGCGCCATTGCTTGGGTCGTCGGCCTTCTCGAGAGCTTCGAGAACAGCAACCGCGTGGCTCTTCGTATCATTTTCCCACTTGTCTGGGTCGATGAACGCGTGGCTGAACGTGATCAGGTCTGGCGCACGGTAGCTCGCGAGGTGCTCGTCAAAGTAGGCTTCGAGCTCCGCGTCGCTTGGCGGTTCTACGTCGATGAGATCCTGCACCAGAAACTCGAGCTTCTGCGCCAGCCGCCGCCGTACGATCGTGTCGTCCTGGTCGAGCCCCATCGCCAAGGCTTCCCGGTAGAACGCGGTTTCCCGGACGTATTCCTTGGTAAGACCGGCTAGTTCCTCGGAGGTCGGCGGACGCCTCCACCGCTTCTCGAAGCTGGTGCGCATCCATGCGCGCTCGCCGTCACCCACCCGGATCACTTGCTCGTTCTCCGAATCGTCGCCTGGATTGAGCCATGCGTACCCTGCGTAGATAGCGAGGCCGATGATCAAGAAATGGAATAGTGGCTCTTTGACTAGCCGCGACGCAGGGTTGGTCACCGATTGCTCCTTTGACATTGCCTTCTGGCACAGGCTCCGTGCGGAGGCGAGAACAGAGGCCGGCATACTCAATCGAGTTGGCTAGTTCGACTCGGCCATTTCGCGCCATCGCATCCCCCTGGCACTCGCCCCTCAAAGAAGTAATCTCGAGCAGTCGAGCAGATAAGGAACCACTCCCATGAAGATGCCTGTAAAAGTTGTTGTACTCCTAGGCGCATGCGTCGGCCTGATGATCGCTTGTCGATCTGGCGGAACTGACAAGGCGGACAGCACGACTCCCGTGGCGACGCCGGCACCGGCAGAGAAGGCCACTTCGGCCGAACCAGTTGCGGAAGCAAGACCGAAGCCCAATCCACTACGCAACGTGTATTTCGGTGAGCAGCATTTGCACTCAGAGATGTCCCCGGACGCGTATGCAATAGGGGTTCGGCAGACGATGGACGACGCCTACCTCTACGGAATGGGCGAGGAGATTACGCTGTCGACGACGGGGGAGAAGATCAAGAGGGGCACGCCCTACGACTTCGTCGCGCTGACCGACCACGCCGAGTACCTGGGCGTGTTCACGCAACTCGCGGACCCGAAGAGCCCTCTGGCTGGCAACGCGATCGCCAAGCTCATCAATAGCCCCGACCCAGCGGACAACAACAAGGCAGCGTCGGAGGTGATCGCATCGATCACCAGCTCCGCTCCAGCCGGGCCGTTCCTGGATTTCGTGGATCCCAAGATCATCCGCTCCAATTGGAAGCGCCATGTGGAGACGGCGAACAAGTACAACAAGCCGGGCAAGTTCACGACGATCATCTCGTTCGAATGGACTTCGATTCCCAATAGTCAGAACCTGCACCGCAACGTGTTCTTTCGTGGCGACACCGGGCCCGAAGCGCCCTATTCGGCGTTCGATTCAGTCGACCCCGAGGATCTCTGGACCTACCTGGAAGTCCAGCGAGACGTAGGTCTCGACGTCATCGCGATCCCGCACAATGGCAATGTGAGCAACGGCCTGATGTACGCGCCGACCAACTATCGAGGCGATCCCATCGATGCCCGATACGCGGAGCGACGGGCGCTCAACGAGCCGCTCACGGAGATCATCCAGACCAAAGGCGCTTCCGAAACCCATCCTTCCCTCTCACCCAACGATGAGTTCGCGGACTTCGAGATGTTCTCGAACCTGCTCGGCACCCGCACGGCTAGTAAGGTCAAGCACGGCTACATCCGGCAGGCGCTGACGGCGGGTCTGATCCATGAAGCGAAGCTCGGGACCAACCCGTTCAAGTACGGCATCGTCGCCGGAGCGGATGTGCATTCGGGGTACTCGGGAAACGAAGAGTGGAACTGGCACGGAGCGCACGGAGTCACCGACGACACACCCAAGAAGCGTCTCAACCCCGAGCCGAACGCGAGCGGCGAATCTGGCTCAATCGTGGGGTCCGCAGGGGCGACGGCCGTCTGGGCCGAAGAGAATACACGCGCCTCCATTTTCGATGCGATGAAGCGCAAGGAGACCTACGGGACTTCAGGCCCCCTGATTCGGCTTCGCTTCTTTGGTGGCTGGGACTACGCCGAGGACCTCACGAGTGACTCGGAGTTCGTCAAGAAGGCCTACGACAATGGCGTGCCCATGGGCGGAGACCTAGCGGCCAGACCCGAAGGCATGGAGGCACCGACTTTTGCCGTGCAAGCGCTGAAGGACCCGAAGAGCGGCAACCTCGACCGCGTGCAAATCATCAAGGGCTGGGCCGAACGTGGCAAGCCCAAGCAGCGCATCTACAACGTGGCACTCTCAGACAACCGCACCGTCGGTAAGAACGGCAAGGTGCCACCCGTGGGCAACACGGTCGACATCGGTAAAGCCACTTACACCAACGACATCGGCGATTCGCAGTTGAGCGTCGTCTGGACCGACCCGCATTTCAATCCCAAGCAACGCGCGGTCTACTACGTGCGCGTCCTCGAGATCCCGACACCGCGTTGGTCGACCTATGACGCGACGAAGCTCGGAGTCGAGCCTTCCAAGCAGGTCCCAGCAGTGATTCAAGAGCGCGCCTGGTCCTCACCGATTTGGTACACGCCGCCGACGAAAACCAAGAAGTAACGGTCACGCCCCCCCGTGAAGAGGTTGAAGTGAATCGCAAACCAATCGCCAAGTCCGTTCTCTTAGCCGTTTTGATGTTCGGCCTCGCTGCGCCGGCGTGTGCCCAGGCAAAGAAGCACCCGACGACTCCCGACGACGCGAAGGCGAAACAGGCCTATGCCCTCGGCATTCAGGCCTACATCTGGGGCTACCCGATGGTGGTGATGCAGAAGAGTAGGGATGCGATGACCAAGGGCGGTGATGCGCCGGTCACTCCGGAGCAGTTCAACGAGTCCGGCTTGCTCTTCGCCCCCGTGAATCAGGTCGCGAACGCTTGGGGGATGCTTGGGCCCAAATTCTCGGCGGTCCAGTCGGGCAACAGCGACACCCAGTACTCGGTGACCTGGTTCGACTCCACGGCGGAGCCCTATGTCCTTCATCTTCCGGACGCGAAGGGGCGCTACTACACCTTCCAGTTCATCGACGCGTACACGAACAATTTTCACTACGCCAGCACGCGCACGATGGGGTCTCAAGAGCAGGCCTATGCGCTCGTCGGGCCAGGATGGAAGGGCAAGCTGCCGGCGAACGTGACCCGGGTAGATTGCCCGACTCCAACGGGCTTCATCATCGGCCGCTGGTTCGTTGCATCAGAGAAAGATGTCGCTGCGGTTAACGCGATTCAGAAGCAAGTGACGATGACGCCGCTTAGTAGTTACGGGAAGAAATACACCCCGCCCACGGTGAAGGTGGTCCCCGCCGAAAAGTACACTGGCGATCTCGCGTTCTTCGAACAGTTGGGCGATACGCTCGTCATCAATGGAGCTCCGGCAGCAGATGCCGGTCTGCTTGGGCTGCTGGAGAACATTGGTCTGACGACGGACCATGGCTTCGACCCGTCCGGCCTCACCGATGCCGAAAGGAAATCGCTCGCACAAGCCGTCAAGGACGGTGAGGGCATCCTCGCAGCCAAGTCGGCGAGCATGGGCAAAGACGTGAACGGTTGGCAGCTCTCGCCGGTGCTGGATGAGTATTTTGGCACCAGCTACCTATTCCGAGCGGCGATCGGTTACCAGGCCATGTTCGTCAATACGCCGATCGAGGCCTACTACCCCGGCGTATTCAAAGACACCGACGACAAAGTGCTGGATGGCTCCACGGGGAAATACACGATCACATTCCCGAAAGGGAAGACGCCACCGGCTGACGCCTTCTGGTCGGTGACGATGTACGACGCCAAGAAGCGACTCATGGTCGAAAACCCGCTTGGCCGCTACAAGATCGGCAGTGCGGATCAGCTCGAAGTTGCTCCAGACGGCTCGACGACGCTGTACATCCAGGCTGAGTCGCCCGGCACGGACAAGGAGTCGAACTGGCTGCCGGCTCCGAAGGAACCGTTCTACATGCTGATGCGCATGTACTTGCCGAAAATCGAAGTCCTCAACGGTCAGTACGAGATCCCTGGGGTCGAGAAGGCGAAGTAGGAAAGAGAGAGGCCATGTCGATTCGAAAGCATTTCGCGCTACTGTTGTTGACGCTGGCGACCGCTTGCCAGGGTGGTGGGGACAAGGCCAAGGATGCGCCGATCCCGGATGCGGCAGACGCTGCCCCCGCGCCTGCTCCTGCAGACACGCCGCCGAGCCAACCCAAGGTCGCAGACACGCCCTCCGGACCGTCGCCCGTCGGGGAGCCAGGTCGTGCTTCGGACGCGCCCAATCCGCTCAAGAACGTCTACTTCGGAGAGCAGCACTTGCACACGAATGCCTCCGTCGATGCCTTCATCATGGGCAACCGCAAGAACACGATCGAGGACGCCTTCAACTACAATAAGGGCAAGCCTGTGAAGAAATGGCTCACCGGCGAGACCCTCCAGCGCAGAACTCCCTATGATTGGACCGCGGTGACCGATCATTCCGAGTACATGAGCATCATGGACGCGGTCAGCGACCCGAAGTCCTCACTCCAAAATGCTCCGATCGTCGTAGCGATGAAGACAAACGACCCGGACAAGATGGACATGGCGTTCAAGACACTGGCGCAGGCCTTCATTGGCGGGGTTCAATACGAGCCTTTCAACGACATGAAGATCCTCAAGCCGGCCTGGGAGAGGCACAAAGACGCGATCAACGAGGCGTACGAGCCTGGTAAGTTCACCACGCTGATCGCCTACGAGTGGACCTCGATGCCGGGCGGGGAAAACCTTCATCGCAACGTGTTCTGCCGCGATGACGAGGGGCCCGACTATCCGTTCACGTCGATGGACTCCAATCGTCCCGAGGACCTGGATCGAAAGCCAGCGTGAACTCGGTCACGAGTGCTTTTCGATCTCGCACAACGGTAACATCAGCAATAGCAAGATGTACGCACCGCTCGATTCAGAAGGGGTCCCGCTGACCAAGCGCTACGCGGAGCGACGTGCGCTGAATGAGCCGGCGACTGAGATCATGCAGGTCAAAAGCGCCTCCGAAACGCATCCAGCGCTCTCGCCCAACGACGAATTCGCCGACTACGAAGTGTTCTAAAACGGCCTGATCGGTTCGAACCCGAAGGTGGTCAGCCGGATCGACTACGGCTTCATTCGCCAGGCCCTGATCAACGGTCTCGAACACGAGCAGAAACTGGGAGCCAACCCCTTCAAATTCGGGATCGTCTCCGGGGCCGATTCGCACTCGGCTTTCTCCATCAACGAGGAGTTCAACTTCACGGGCCCGCACGGCGTATCCGACGACACGGCCAAGGTGCGCCTCTCGGGAGCGGCCATCAGCACCGGCTCGCCGGCCATCACTCTGAGCTCCGCGGGCACCACCGCGGTGTGGGCGCCTGAAAACACCCGCGAGGCGATCTTCGACGCCATCAAGCGCAAAGAGACTTACGGCACTTCAGGCACGCTGATTCGCCTACGCTTCTTTGGGGGCTGGGGTTACTCCGAGAGTCTGGTCAACGACAAGAACTTCGTGGAGAAGGCCTACAAAGGCGGTGTACCCATGGGCGGCGACCTGCCCGCCATGTCGGCTGGCGCGAAGGCGCCCAGCTTCGCGGTCTGGGCGCTGAAGGACCCGGAGAGCGGCAACCTCGACCGCATTCAGATCGTCAAAGGCTGGCAAGCCGACGGTCACGGCCATGAGAGAATCTATGACGTCGTCTGGTCCGACAAGCGTAAACCCGATGCAACGACAGGAAAGCTGCCGCCGGTTGGCAACACGGTCGACATCAAGAACGCTAGCTACGAGAACACGATCGGCGATACGCAGCTGAGCACTGTCTGGACGGACCCCGACTTCGATCCGTCACAGCACGCAGTGTACTACGTGCGAGTGCTGGAGATCCCGACGCCACGCTGGTCGACCTATGATGCCAAGGAGCTCGGCATCGATCCGCCCGCCGGCTATCCGGCAACCCAGCAGGAGCGCGCCTGGTCCTCCCCGATTTGGTACACGCCGCCCGCCAAGACGGCGAACTAGCTGTGGACCAGGCTTCGATCGAAACGGCGGTGCTTGCCGTCGCGCCAAGGGGCATCTCGATTCAATCTCCCTCAACTTCACGATGATTGACACGCAGGGTCGTGAGCTCGTGCGCCTCAAGAAAGGGCGTCGGCCAGCACGGATGTCAATGCCTTGCAGCGAGCCGCCTTCCACGTGACGAACGCCAAGATAGAAGGCGTGGAGCTCGCGCTGCACCGCCACGAAACCGGCCAAGAGGGACCACGAGAACTAGCCGGTCAGGGACCTACGCAAGATGCTGAACGCTTCCCTCGGTCCCTTTTCCCGGCCGGCTTCGTTTCGCGGGGACCTGAAGTCCCTGCGCGCTAGCGG
>Ga0316189_10005981_pt1 | contig 11659 bp, 2 predicted proteins | sample LowCovwburrow_MG_FD_204930 | JGI IMG/M metagenome (GOLD analysis project Ga0316189, IMG submission 204930) | Coastal sediment microbial communities from Maine, United States - Lowes Cove worm burrow | ecosystem: Environmental > Aquatic > Marine > Coastal > Sediment | place: USA: Maine... | reverse complement strand
GTTTGACTCAAGATACAGATACTGATTTAATATTTGATTATTTAGATATTGATGATGATGGAGATGGCGTAAATACAGAATTTGAAGGGCCAAATGCAGATGCAGATGGAGACCCAAGTACCGGTTTAACTCAAGATACAGATGCGGATTTAATATTTGATTATTTAGACGTTGATGATGATGGAGATGGCGTAAATACGGAATTTGAAGGGCCAAATGCAGATGCAGATGGAGACCCAAGTACCGGTTTAACTCAAGATACAGATGCGGATTTAATTTTTGATTATTTAGACGTAGATGATGACGGCGATGGAATTAATACAATTATAGAAGTAGACAATTCTGACGGCGATGGAAATCCAACTACAAATCCTTTAGATTCAGATTTAGACACAATATTGAATTATCTAGATTTAGATTCCGATAATGACGGTATCCCAGATGCTGATGAATTAATAGGAGATCCAGATGGTGATTTGGTCGCTAATTATATTGATCTTGATTCAGATAATGATGGGATATACGATGTAACAGAGGCAGGGAATGATAGTTTCGACAGCAATGATGATGGTATTATCGATACCTTAATTAGTGTTGGTATTAATGGTTTATTTGATGGTTTGGAAACTTTTCCAGATAGTGGGATTAGAGATTTAATAAATTTCCCAATAAGCGATTCTGATTCTGATACCATAATAGATGCTTATGAATTAGATGCTGATAATGATACCTGTAACGATGTAACCGAAGCAGGATTTACAGATGGCGATAATGATGGTATTTTAGGTAATTCGCCAGCAGCCACTGATGGTCAGGGTAGAGTAACTAGTGGTGTTGATGGCTATACTTTGCCAGCAGATGTAGATGTTAATAGTGTTTTCGATTTCCAAGAATTTGATATAACTACTGCAATTTCAGTACAACCTGTAACTCCTCCTGCTACTTTAGTAGGCGGAACGGTTAACATAGATGTAACAGCTACAGGTAACACATATCAATGGGAAGTAAGTACAACTGGTATTGGAGGTCCCTATGCTTCAATTGCAAATGGCCCTAATTATTCTGGAGTGACTACTGCCAATCTTACTATAAATAATGTTCCATTATCTTTCGACGGTAATTTCTACAGAGTGCTAGTTAGTACTAATAATTTTGCTTGTGATGTACTAGTGACTTCTGACGCTGTTCAAATAACAATTCAATTAGACTCTGATGGCGATTTAATCGCAGATGTTTTAGATTTAGATGATGATAATGACGGTATCCCAGATATTGATGAAAATGCTGGTGGAATAGCTGCTGATTTTGATGGTGACGGAATTATAAATAGCATAGATTTAGATTCAGATAATGATGGTATTTTTGATTTGGTTGAATCAGGACAATTAAACGGAGTAGACGTATTAGATATTGATAATGATGGTAGAATTGATGGAGCAGATACTAGTACAGTTGGAGCGAATGGATTATTCGATTTAATCGAAACGGACGATACTGGCGCCGCTACAGTTACGCAACTTACGGCTGATTCTGATACAGATGGTATTGCAGACTCCAATGAATTAGATGCAGATAATGATACTTGTTTTGATTTAGTTGAAGCTGGTTTTGGAGCTGAAGATTCTGATATTAATGGAAGACTTGGAGCTGATATAAGCCTTACAGTTGATGTAAATGGTGTTGTGAATACGACAGGTCTAACTTTAGGCTATACAACGCCAAATGATATTGGTAATAATGGGATATTCGATTTCCAAGAGTTTGGTATTGGTGTACAACCAATTACTACTCAGCCAACTGATCAGGTAATTGTAATAAATGCCAATGCCAATTTTAATACTGATTTACAAAATACAATTACATACCAATGGCAAGAAAGTGCTGACGGAGGTGCCAATTGGAATAATGTTACAAACGGAGGCGCCAATCCAGCCTATAGTGGTGCATCTACAGAGTCACTTACTTTAACAATGGTTCCTGGTTCATATGATGGTTATCAATATAGAGTAATCTTATCTTCACCGGCTTTTGCATGTGATGTAAACCAAATTTCAAATGCTGTATTATTAACAGTTGATACAGATTTTGATGGTGATAATGTTGGTGATAATTTAGATTTAGATGATGATAATGACGGTATTCCAGACTTACAAGAATATATCGGTATTGACCCATTTGTTGATGTTGACGGAGATGGAATTCCTGCATTTTTAGATGATAATGACAATAATATTTCAATTGGTGACGATAACAATGCAGTAGAATCTGCATTTGACCTTGATGGTGACGGTGACGCTAATCACTTAGATTTGGATGCTGACGGCGATGGCTTATTCGATGTAAATGAAGCAGGTCATCCTTTCTTAGATACAGATGGTGATGGCTTTATAGATGGAGCCATAGCAGGTTCAGGAGTCAATGGCTTATTTGATGGAGTTGAAACTACACCTGAAAGCGGAACTATTAATTATACTATAGCTAATTTTGATGGTGATGGTAACGAGAACTTCTTAGATGTTGATGATGATAATGATGGAGTTACAACAGCAAATGAAAATGCCGACCCGAATGGAGATGGTAATCCTAGTGACGCGATAAATACTGATGCAGACGGTCAATCAAATTACTTAGATATAGATGACGATGGCGATGGAATTTTAACAAGTTTAGAAGGTGCAAGTAACCCAGATGGAGATGCCCTAGCAAACTATTTAGATTTAGATTCTGATGGTGACGGAATTGCTGATAATGTTGAAGGTCAATCTACAATGGGATATATTTCGCCTGAAGGATTAGATGACGATAATGACGGTTTAGATAATGCATATGAAGCAACGAACGGAATTCAACCAGTGAATACTGATTTGACCTTCCCATTTAATGATCTTACACCAGATTATTTAGATTCAGATAGTGATAATGATAATGTGCCTGATAGTATTGAAGGACACGATTTAGATAATAATGGAATCGCAGATAATTCACCTATTGGAGATTCTGATAATGATGGATTAGATGACGCATTTGATGGATCAATAGGCGATTATGGTGATCCAAACGGATTAATTATCACAACTGATCCAGCAACGGACCTCCCTGATACAGATGGAACTGAAGATGTAAATTATAGAGATTTAGATGATGATGGAGATACTGTGCATACACGGTATGAAGATTTAAATTTAGATAATGATTTTACAAATGATGATACTGATTCTGATGGCACACCTAACTACTTGGATAATGATGATGATGGTGATGGAGTTCTTACATCTGATGAAAATCCAGATCCTAACGGTGACGGTAACCCAGCAGATGCACAAGATTTTGATACCGATGGTATTCCTGATTATTTAGATGATGATGATGATAATGACGGTATACCTACTGCAGATGAAGGTACTGACGACCCTGATGGTGATGGCAGACCTAATTATTTAGATATTGACGATGACGGAGATGGTATCATGACTATAAATGAGACTGTTAGTGACGAAGACGGCGATTCACATCCTAATTATTTAGACTTAGACTCTGATGATGATGGTATTCCGGATAATGTAGAAGGTCAAACTACAGCTGGATATATATTACCAACAGGTAGTGATAGTGATAATGACGGCTTAGATGATGCTTATGATAATAGTGCAAATAATGTATTGGCAAATTATGAAGGAGGCAATGGAATTCAAGTTGTAAATACAGATGGAGCAGATGATCCTGATTATTTAGATGATGATAGTGATAATGATAATGTACCTGACTTCGTTGAAGGTCATGATTTTGATGCAGACGGTGAGCCGGATATTGAAGCTTCAGGAAATGATACAGACGGAGATGGTTTAGATGATGCTTATGATAGTTCTTCAGATTTTAGTGACCCTAATGGATTAACAATTACAACAGGACCTGGAGCAGATTTACCTAATAGAGACCAGTCATTATTTGATATGTTCTCTCCTACAACCGCAATTACACCGGATGCTGAAGTCGATTATAGAGATACTGACGATGATGGTGACGGTCGTTTAACAAATTCAACAGGTGAAGATGGTGAAGATACTGATAGTGATGGAGACCCTAGAAATGATAATTGTAATGGTCCACCAGATAATAATTCACCAAATTACTTAGATCCTGTACCCTGTAACTTTATTCCTTCTGGTTTCTCGCCTAATGGTGATAATCAAAATGAGGAGTTTATTATTAATCAATTGTCAGAATTTCCAAACTTTACTATGGAAGTATACGACCGTTGGGGTAATATAGTTTATGAATATAGTAATAATGGTAGAGCTGAACCATTATGGTGGGATGGTTTCTCAACAGGTTCTAGAACTCTTAACAAAGGTCAAAAAGTACCAGTAGGAACTTATTATTATGTTATAGAGTACAATCAAGATGGTAGAAGACCGGTTTCTGGTTGGGTTTATATAAATTATTAAAATAAAGTAAGTGTATACTTATCTAACAATATAAAGTATAATTATGAGAATAGCATCAATAGTTTTACTATTAGTATTAAGCTTAATTTCGGTCGAGGGTTATAGTCAACAGGACCCTCAGTATACGCAATACATGTATAACATGAATATTGTAAATCCTGCCTATGCAGGAAGTAGAGGTACTTTGAGTATAGGTTTATTAGGAAGAACACAATGGGTTGGTATAGATGGCGCGCCAAAGACGGCTACGTTGTCAGTACATGCGCCATTAGGCAGAAGTTTAGCGGCAGGATTTACGGCCATTTCAGATAGTTATGGACCTGTACAGGAGCAAAATATTTATGCAGATATTTCGTATACGATTTCTACTTCGGAAGAGGGTAGATTGGCATTTGGATTAAAAGGAGGAATTACCTTGTTTGATGTTGGATTACTTTCAGCAGTTTTGCCACAAACATTACCTGGAGTAGATCCTTTGTTTTCAGATAATATAAATGAGTTGTTTCCAAATTTTGGAGCGGGTGCATATTATTATAATGAGCGTTTTTATGTTGGATTATCAGTTCCGAATATATTAGAGACGAAACATTTAGAGAAACAGAGTGGTTCGATAACCAGAGCTGCAGAGGAGACCCATTATTTTTTATCAGCAGGTTATGTGTTTGATTTATCAGAGAACTTAAAATTCAAACCCTCAACAATGATAAAGGGTGTATCTGGATCTCCATTATCAGTTGATGTATCGGCTAACTTTTTGATGAATGAAAGATTAGAGTTAGGATTGAATTATAGATTAGATGATTCAATAGGAGCTTTGATTAATTTTGGAGTAACCCCAAGTTTACGAATTGGCTATGCATATGATTATACAACAACCAATTTAGGAAATTTCAATAGTGGTACCCATGAGGCATTTTTATTATGGGATATTGATTTCTCAAAGAAAAACTTAAAATCGCCTAGATTCTTTTAATAAAATAAAAAATGAAAAAACTTATAGCACTTTTTCTATTATTTATATCGATGGCAATGAATGCACAAACATCGCCAGGGGAATATGAAATTAAAATTTTGGATGTGAATACGAAATATTCAGATTTCGGAACTACTTTTTTTGGAAAAGATAAAGTAATTTTTGCGTCACCTAAAGTCAATGCAGTATTGACCAGAACAACTTGGGATGGTAATAAACAACCATTTTTAGATTTATATCAAGGAACAATTGATGAAAATAACCAGATTATAAATAAAAAAAGAATTTTAGGAGATATTAATACTAAATTTCACGAAGGAGTAGTTGCATTTACAAAGGATTTGAAGACTGTTTATTATAGTGCAAATAATACAGAAGGAGGTAAGGCCAAAAAGGATTCAACCGGGATTGTTAACATACAATTATACAAAGCTGATGTTGCTGATAATGGTTCATGGAATAATATTGTAAAATTACCTTTTAATAACGATCAATATTCTACAGGGCACCCAACATTAAGCCTTGATGATAAAAAACTATATTTTATTTCAGATCGTCCGGAGTCAATTGGTAAAACAGATATTTATGTTGTCGATATTAAGGAAGATGGTACATATAGTAAGCCTCAAAATTTAGGCTCTAGAATTAATACAGAAGAACGTGAAATGTTTCCATTCATAAGCGATGAAAATATCTTATATTTTTCGTCTAATGGCCTTCCTGGTTATGGTGAATTGGATGTCTATGCGAGTAAAATATTTGATAATACGGTAGCAGTACCAATTAATTTAGAAGACCCGGTAAATAGTAAAAAAGACGATTTTGCCTATATCATTGATGATTCAAAATTAAAAGGTTTCTTTTCTTCCAACAGAAAAGGCGGCAAAGGAGATGATGATATTTATACTTTTACGGCTGATCCGGGGATATATTTTGAATGTAATCAAGAAATATCAGGGATTGCAAAAGATAAAGACACACAAGAGTTATTGCCCGGAACAACAATCATTTTATTTGATGCCGAAGGTAAAGAGCTGGCTACCAAAACAGTCAGTGATGAAGACGCTTCATTTAGTTTTGAATTACCATGCGATACTCCTTTTAAAATTGTTGCAACGAACCAAGGTTATTTACGTGAAGAGATTGATGCGAGAACTGCAAATGATATTGATGTTGACCCATTAGAACTTATATTAGATTTAGCCCCGGAATTAAAAGTTGTGGATGAAAAAATAATGATCAATATCAATACCATATATTTTGATTTTGATAAATGGAATATTCGCCCAGAAGCAGCAAAAGAATTAGATAAAGTAATTGCAGTAATGAATGAACATCCATCTATGATCATAGAAGGAGGGTCGCATACAGATTCTAGAGCAACAGAGGCTTACAATCAAACTTTATCTCAAAAAAGAGCACAGTCTACAATGGATTATATTATTGCCGGAGGGATTGATGCAAACAGGATATCAGCTAAAGGTTATGGTGAAATGCAATTAGTAAATAATTGTTCAAGCTTTGTCAATTGTAGCCGTGAAGAGCATCAATTAAATAGGCGTACAGAATTTGTAATCGTCAATGATAACGATCGATTTGTTTCTACAGCAGCTTCTTTAGACGATGTACTTATAGGAAGTGATAATATGACGAAAGTTAGAGCTGATGGAATTAAGCAAATGGAAATTGAATCAATTTCGCCTGATAACGATTTAAATGTGTTGTATCATATTATAGCAGGGGCATATAATAATCCAGATAATGCTGCGAAAAAAGTTATTGAGTTAAAGAAATTAGGTTATAACCCAATTATCTTGGAAATGAAAGAATCTGGCTTGAATCAAGTTACATACAATAGTTTTAGTAATAAGCAAAAAGCTCTTGAAGAACTTTCTAGAATAAAAGAAACAAGAGATAATAGTGCTTGGTTATTAACCAAGGCTTCGGAGGCTAGGGGCCAAACATCTGAGAGTACTAATGAATTAAGTGCAACAGCGGTTCAAAATGACCAGCTAAACAGAACTAATCCTAATTTCATTCAAATTCAACCGATCTATTTTGAATTTGACAAGTGGAGTCTTTCTGATTCAGAATTACAACAATTGGATAAAGTTGCTCAAATTATGAAAGACAATCCAACAATTGTTGTTGAAGCAGGAGCACATACCGACTCAAAAAATATTGAAGCCTATAATCAGATATTATCTGATAAAAGAGCCAAAACAGTAGTTAATTATTTAATTTCGAAAGGAGTAGGTGTCTCAAGAATTACAGGTAAGGGTTATGGTGAAATGCGATTGGTGAATCATTGTAAAAGTTTTGTAAAATGTAGTCCGGAAGAACAACAAGAAAATCGTAGAATTGAATTTATGATTATTGATGGAAATGGTTTTCCTGAAGTTGATATTACGGATGGTGATACGAAGTTTATCAATACCAACCCTATTTATTTTGATAATGATAAATATGACATTCGTAAAGATGCTGCTTATGAATTAAATAGAGTAATTAGAATTTTAAAAGAGAATCCAACAATGACCATTGAAGCTGGCTCACATACAGATGCTAAGAATGTTGAAGCTTACAATCAGATCTTATCAGAAAAAAGGGCAAAAGCAGTAAAAGATTATATGGTTTTAAAAGGAATAAATGCCGAAAGAATTATTAGTAAAGGTTACGGTGAAATGCAATTAGTAAATAACTGCTCAAGTTTTGTAAAATGTACTCCGGAGCAACATCAGGCTAACCGAAGAACAGAATTTAAAATTGTTAAGATGTAATAATAACTTTTTGAAACACTTTTTAGAACAAGTTGGGGTGCAAGAAGACAATACTATTACGGAGATTATAGAGTATTATTAAAATAAGCTTACAATTAATAGTTAGAATTATAGTTTTATATAGAGTAAAAAAAATTATTTTTAACATTTTTTTATATATTTGCGAGTATTGCTTAATGGGGAGGTTGCAAATTAATAAAGGGATAAATCAACAAAATTGATAATGTTAAAAATCTATACAGATAAATAACAAAATATATATTAAGTAAATCATTATGAGAAAATATTACTTAACGAGAAAATTTACAGGTACAACGTCTAAAGCAAAACATTATAGTTTTGCGATAATTTATGTTTCAATTTTTGTTTTGTTTAACCAAAACTTGAAGGCTCAAACTGCTGTAACAGCAATTAATACAAATTCAGTACCGGCGACTCCTTCATCTTACATTGAAATAGGCAATACCTATGATTGGGGCGTAGGAAATGATCTATTTATAACGAGTGTTGAAATTGGTGCTAATACCTTCAATTATGATGGCACATTAGTAAAAACAATTAATCTATTAAGAGTTGACAACCCACTTTCTACGGGCTTTAGAAGCCGTTTAATGGCTGAACGTACAGTAGCAGACCCAAGAATGGTTTTTCCTAGTTTACCTGCAATTAATGCTAATGGTTCTAGGATGGAAGATGCTCTCTTGCAGCCAATTATTAACCGCGGTGCCCTAGATTTATTTCACAACGTTAATAGTGGATCTGGAAATGCAAACAATATAGAAAGGGTTGACATTTTGTACGCACCATTCAGTTCACCTACAACGGTTCCTCTTTTAAATGAAGTTGGGTATATGGTAGGTGAAAAGAACGGCAATAATGGAGTAAAAGTAGCAGCAATTACGTCGATCGATTTGTTAGGAAATCCTGCTTCTTATGGACCATTGGTTATTGTTGATTCGCCAAATTATGGAGAACCAAATCCGGCATTGGGTTGGAGCTTTTTTGAAAACAATAGTTTTCCTCCTCAAAACGGACCTATAGTTTATTCAACTTCAACTGAAACTTATGGTTTATCATTGGTAACATTTGCCGATTTAGGTATTGGCATTAATGAAACTGTATATGGTATTTCTGTTTTCGGTAGTGATGTTACGGGTATTTTTCCGGAAGATCTTCTAGTTCCAAGCACATTTCCATCTATTACAGATGAAGGTGCTGATGTACATGGAGGATTGGGCGGTCTAGTGAAAACAGTGAATTTTATTATTGCCCCTTTGGCACAGAACGATCTTTTTATTGCTACAGAAAATATCGCAGTAAATGGAGATTTATTTGCGGATAATGGTTCAGGAACAGATCAAATAGGTGTTGGACCTATAAATGTTACTGCATTTGATAATCCATCAATCAATGGTGGTATTGTAAATGTTAATGCCAACGGAACTTTTACTTATACACCTCCTCTAAATTTTTCTGGTTTTGATATATTTACCTATACCATTACAGATGCTAATGGTTTAACAAGCACAGGAAATGTAACTTTAATTGTGTTGGCTGATGTTGATGGAGATGGTATTGCTTTTAATATAGATATAGATGATGATAATGATGGAATTTTAGATGCTGTAGAAGGAACGGTTGATACTGATGGCGATGTAATTATTGACGCTTTTGATTTGGATAGTGATAATGATGGTATTTTAGATATAATTGAAACAGGAGGTATAGATGGTGATGGTGATGGTAGAATAGATGGTTTTATTGATGTAAATGGTAATGGTTTTCATGACTTATTTGAAAATCTGGAGCAATATCCACAAGATAATGCTGCAAGTGCTTTTACCGAAGTGGATGCAGTAGGGGGTTGGTCCGATTCAACTGTTTCGATAACTTCAGATGCTACAACATCTTTTAACGGTACACGCTCCATTAGAATTGAAGCTACACAAGATGGTTCATTTGATAAAGGAGAGTTTCCTTTTACTGCTATTATTGGCCAGTCATATGATGTAAGTATATTAGCAAAAAGAGGTGCACAAGGAACAACTCAAAGAATTTTTAATTGGAGTGGAGTCGTTACTTCGCCTGATGTTAATGTTTTATCGCCAAACTGGACATTATATAACTTTACAGTAACGGCGAATGCCGCTACAATTACATTAAGAGTATACGCAGCCGCGAGTGGAGGAGCCGTTGGAGATGTAATAAATATTGATGCAGTTTCAATAACGGATACTTTACTCCAAATATTACCTGATAATGATACAGATACTTTTGTAGACTATTTAGATTTAGATTCTGATAATGACGGAATTCCTGACAATATTGAAGCACAAACAACATTAGGTTATGTCGCTCCTAATGCCGTTTTTGATGGTAATGGTGTTGATACGGCTTATCCTCTTGGTCTAATCCCGGTTAATACCGATTTAGCGGCCGACAATCCTGACTATTTAGACCTTGATAGTGATGATGAAGGTGCGGACGATACAACCGAAGCAGCTTTAACTTTATTAGGTAATGTAGGCGCGAATGGCTTAGATAACAATTACGATAATGGTGATAATTATGTAGATGTTAATGGTAGTTTTGATAATACACAAAATGATAATTTCCCGGATACGGATAACGATATTACTTTTGGAGGGGATGTAGACTTTAGAGATAGTTTTGCAAATCCAGATAGTGATGGAGATACTATTCCGGATATTGGTGATTTAGATGATGATAATGATGGTATTACTGATTTTGATGAAGCCGGCGGACAAGATCCAAGTGTTGATGGTGATGGAGATAATGTTCCTTTATACTTAGATGATGACGATACTAATGCTGCCATTGGTAATGTTAATGGCCTTATTGAACCTGGTTTTGATTTAGATGGTGATGGTATTGCAAATCATTTGGATTTAGATACTGATGGTGATGGTGTTTCAGATCTTTTCGAATCTGGTCACACAGCTTTAGATGCAGACAATAACGGAGTAATTGATGGCGTTCCAGCTGATTTTGGGATGAATGGATTATTTAATGCAATTGAAACTGATGATACACCTGCAGCTACTATTACTTATATACTCATCAATTCAGATAGTGACGCAAATTTCGACTTTTTAGATATAGATGATGACGGTGATGGAGTGAATACGATATTTGAAAATGATAACGCTGATGGTGATGGTAACCCAACTACAGGAGTTGTTATCGATACAGATTCAGATACGACATTAGATTATTTAGACATTGATGATGATGGCGATGGTGTAAATACTGAGTTTGAGGGGCCAAATGCAGATGCAGATGGAGACCCAAGTACCGGTTTGACTCAAGATACAGATACTGATTTAATATTTGATTATTTAGATATTGATGATGATGGAGATGGCGTAAATACAGAATTTGAAGGGCCAAATGCAGATGCAGATGGAGACCCAAGTACCGGTTTGACTCAAGATACAGAT
>Ga0316189_10005980_pt1 | contig 11660 bp, 9 predicted proteins | sample LowCovwburrow_MG_FD_204930 | JGI IMG/M metagenome (GOLD analysis project Ga0316189, IMG submission 204930) | Coastal sediment microbial communities from Maine, United States - Lowes Cove worm burrow | ecosystem: Environmental > Aquatic > Marine > Coastal > Sediment | place: USA: Maine... | reverse complement strand
TGTTGCAGGTAGATCTGCCGGCCGGTAGAGTCGAGCAGGTCGGCACCGCGTACGATATCAGTGATGCCTTGTTCGGCATCGTCGACAACCACGGCAAGCTGGTAGGCGAACAGTCCCCCCGCGCGTCGCAGAATAAAATCCCCGCAAGTGTCCGGCAGGCATTCCTGCTGCGGACCCTGCAAACGGTCATCGAAGCGGATGCTGAGGTCGCGTGTCCGCACCCGAATCGAGGGAGCTTCGCGTTCAGTCTGTAATCCGTTCCGACAGGTGCCGGGGTAGAATTCGGGCGGCTTTCCAGGCGGCTGTGCGCGTGTGATGTCGCGACGTGAGCAGCCACAGGGATAAAGCCGACCGGCTGCGTCTAGACGGGCAAGCGCTTCGGCATAATGTCGCTCGCGTGAACTTTGGTAAATGACCGGGCCATCCCAATGCAGACCATAGTCGTCGAGTACCCGCAGGATGTCGTCGGCGGCACCTTTGACTTCGCGTGGTGGATCCAGGTCTTCCACGCGCAGCAGCCATTCACCCTTCCGGGAACGGGCGTCCAGAAAACTGCCGACCGCAGCAACCAGCGACCCGAAGTGCAAGGGTCCGGTGGGTGAGGGCGAGAACCGGCCGCGGTAACGGTCAGTGCCCATTACTATCACCCAAAAAAACCGGCAACAGGCCGGTTTTTTTGTTGGTAATGTTTGATGCCGGCTCAGCCCATCTGCTTTTCGCGAATCTCATCCAGTGTTTTACAGTCAATGCACTGTGTCGCTGTTGGGCGTGCTTCAAGTCTGCGGATGCCGATTTCAACACCGCAGGCTTCGCAATAGCCATATTCATCATTATCAAGATTCAAAATCGATTCTTCGATCTTCTTGATCAGCTTGCGCTCACGGTCACGTGCACGCAGTTCCATGCTGAACTCGGATTCCTGGGTAGCGCGGTCGTTAGGGTCAGGGAAGTTGGCTGCTTCGTCCTGCATGTGATGGACGGTGCGGTCGACTTCTTCCATCAACTCGCTTTTCCAGGCCAGCAGAATTTCGCGGAAGTGCTCGATCTGCTCGGGGCCCATGTACTCTTCATTTTTCTTTTTGACATAAGGCGCTATGCCAGGCACCGGACCCGCATGTGCAGATACAGAGGCAGCAGGTTTCTTTGCCGTCTTCCTGGGAGCGGATTTGGATGCGCTGGTCTTTTTGGCAGCAGCCTTTTTGGCAGGAGCCGCTTTCTTGGCGGCGGCCTTTTTGGCTACGACTTTTTTAGCCGGCACTTTCTTGCTGGCGACTTTCTTTTTCGCAATCGTCTTTTTCTTGCTCACAGCCTTTTTGGCAACAGTTTTCTTTGCCTTGGCTTTGGTCTTTGCGGCCTTTTTCTTGGCAGCCATTCAACATCTCCCAACCAACAATATAAAAACAGCCGTGCTCTATATCAGAATATTTATGTCCGGGCAAGTATTTCCTGGGTGCCCGAAACCAAGTGCGCTAGTTTCCGGGGGACCTCGGACAGAGTCAAGAGTGCAGGCACTATTTTTTTCAGGTCTAAAAGGGGGTGTCGCCAAGCGTGGCGCTGGGGTACGCTAGCGGCCATTTTTGTGGGCAGAAATCGGTCTATGAGCAAATTAACAACACTATTATTTGATGTGGACGGCACCCTGGCTGAAACAGAGGAGATCCACCGCCAATCATTCAACCAGGCATTTTCCGATGCCGGTCTGGATTGGAACTGGTCTCAGCAGATGTACGGCGAATTGCTCGCCGTTACCGGGGGCAAGGAGCGTATCCGTCACTACCTGAATACTTATTGCCCGGATTTTGAAGCACCAGGCGACCTGGCTGAATATATCGCCAAGCTGCACGCTGCCAAGACAGTCATCTATACAGAGACAGTGGCCTCCGGGGACATATCCATGCGACCGGGCGTGGTGCGGCTCATCAGCGATGCCCGCAAGGCGGGGTTGCGTCTGGGTATTGCTACAACTACCACGCCAGCCAACGTGACGGCGTTATTAAATAACAATCTCTCCCCTGATGCTGAAAGCTGGTTCGAGGTGATCGCTGCCGGAGGCGTGGTGCCTGCCAAGAAGCCTGCACCGGACATCTACCATTACGCCATGCAGGCTATGAGTGTGCACCCTGACGAATGTCTGGCGTTTGAAGATTCTGAAAACGGGCTGCGTTCCGCCCGCGATGCCGGCCTGGCAACGCTTGTTACCCTCAGCCAGTATACGGTCGATCATCAGTTCGATGGTGCCGCACTGGTTCTCGATCACCTTGGTGAGGCGGATCAACCTTTCAAAGTGATATCAGGTGACGCTGGTGGATACAGCTATGTCAGTGTTGAGCAGCTGCGTGACCTGCACGCGCGAGTAGCCTGAGTCCCGGACGATGGCCGCAAAACGCCTTGATGTAATCACGCCGTTTCACGTCATGGCCCTGTTGGCAAGGGCCAGGCAGCTCGAGGCGGAAGGCCGGTCCATCGTCCATATGGAAATCGGAGAACCGGACTTTGTGTCGCCTGATCCGATTATCGAAGCGGGCATCAAGGCACTGCAGGACGGTCGGACGCACTATACACCGTCACTCGGGCTTCCCGAACTGCGGACGGCAATCGCTGAGCATTACCAGACCAGGTTTGGTGTTCATGTTGATCCCGGCCGGATCATTGTTACCCCGGGTGCATCCGGCGCATTGCAGTTGATTGTTGCAGCACTGGTTGATCCCGGTAAAGAAATACTGCTGACCGATCCCGGCTACCCCTGCAATCGCAACTTCGTATACCTGTATAACGGAGTGCCAGTGACAGTTCCCGTGGATGCAGCGGATGATTATCAGTTGAATGCCGGCCTGGTGGAGCGCTACTGGACCGATAATACTGTGGCTGCGATGCTGACCAGTCCGTCGAATCCTACGGGCACTGTGTTGCACCGTGATGGACTGACAGCCTTGCTGGACGCTGTTCGACAGCGTGGCGGCACACTGATCGTTGACGAGATTTACCAGAACCTGTGTTATCAGTACCAGCCCTGGACAGCGCTTGAACTGGGCGACGACATGTTCGTGCTTAACAGTTTCTCAAAATACTTTGGTATGACCGGTTGGCGGCTTGGCTGGCTGGTAGCGCCGGAGGCGTATGTGGAGTCGCTGGATAACCTGGCGCAAAATATCTTTCTGGCAGCGCCAACACCGGCCCAGTATGCAGCTTTGGCGGCCTTTAACGATGATACGCTGGCCATACTGGAACAACGTCGCCTGGAGTTTCAGGCGCGTCGCGATTACCTGCTGCCCGCTCTGCGGTCACTGGGTTTTGAAATTACCCGGGTGCCGGAAGGAGCTTTTTACCTGTATGCCGACATCAGCCGTTTCAGCAATGACAGTTTTGCATTTACCAACGCTTTGCTGGAAGAGGCTGGCGTCGCCATCACGCCCGGCATTGATTTCGGTGAACACCGTGCGGCACAACATGTGCGTTTTGCCTATACAACCTCGCTGGAGCAGTTACAAATGGGCGTCGAACGCATTCAGACTTTTATCAACGCTCTTTAACAGGGATAGACAATGAAAGATCTAGTTGCCGGGCCGCGCTATATGCTCCAAGGCTTTGGTTTGTTGACCAGACCGGGTTTGCGCCGTTTCGTAGCCATTCCGGTGCTGGTGAATGTGCTTATCTTTGGTGGTCTCATCACGCTGGCATATGGCTGGGTGGATGATGCGTCCCGCTTCCTGATTGCCAAGCTGCCGGACTGGTTGCACTGGCTGAGTTATATTGTGATACCCGTGTTTGTGCTGACCAGCCTGGTAGTTATATTTTACGGGTTTTCGATAGTCGCCAACATTATCGCCGCCCCGTTTAACGGCTTGCTGGCAGAAGCGGTCGAGGCCCATCTTACCGGCAAGCAGTTCGAAAGCAGCTGGAAGCAGGTGGCGCGCGATATCGTGCCGAGTATCCTGTCGGAGTTACGCAAGCTGCTTTATTTTGTACTGCGCGCTATTCCATTGCTGTTGCTGTTGCTGATTCCGGTGGTCAATGTCGGCGCTTCGGTGCTATGGATGCTGTTCAGTGCGTGGATGATGACCGTGCAGTATGTCGATTATCCAATGGCGAACCATCACCTGTTTTTCAAGGACCAGCGTGCGCGGTTGAGAAAACGCCCTCTGCTGGCCTGGAGCTTCGGTGGCCTGGTGATGGTCTGCACGCTGGTACCGGTACTGAATTTTGTGGTCATGCCTGCTGCTGTCGCAGGATCCACGGCGCTATGGGTCAGGGAAAATGGCCTCACCCCGCAACGCTAGCAGGGCAGCGCCGTAGGCAGCCTCCTGCTGTTTTGCAGCGCTAACCGGCACACCCAGCATGTTGGCGCGGATGGTTTGCCAGCCGGCATTACGCGCGCCTCCACCTACCGTGATTACCTGCTCCGGATAGGGGGCGCCAAGCGACTCCAGCAACTGGTAGCCGCGCAGTTCTATCTTCGCCAGTCCTTCAAGAATGCCCTGGAAAAATTCGACATCGGATTTCGGTCTGGGGCTTAGTCTTGGTTGCAGTTCCGGGTCCTGGATCGGGAAGCGCTCCCCAGGCCGGCTAAGCGGATAGTAATCGAGCCCGGTAAGCTGCATGGGGTCGATTTGCGCCGTCAGCTGCTTGATCTCCGTGTCGCTGAACAGGGTGCGTAGAACGGCACCTCCGGCATTCGATGCACCACCCACCAGCCAGCGACCTCCGAGTGCATGACTGTAGACGCCATGGGCTGCAGAAAACACGGGTGTATCTGATAGCACCTTGATCACCAGTGTGCTGCCCAGCACCGTGACGGCGCTGCCGGTACGCTCGGCTCCGGCCGCTACGAAGCCTGCCGTACTGTCCGTGGTTCCGGCGGCTATTTCCACGTCAGGCGGGCAGTGCCAGTGGCTGGCGAGCTTGCTGTCCAGTGTGCCTATGGTTTTGCCGGGTGTGGTGACCTCGGGAAGTGTCTGCAGGTCTATACCCAGTTTCTCAAACCAGGCTGGCCATTGTGCCGCTTGTGTGTCGTAACCGAGCTTCAGGACGTTATTGACGTCACTGTAGCGGTAATCTCCGCAGAGTTTGCCGGTTAGCCAGTCGGCCTGGTGGCGGGCGAGGTAGTTGTGAGTGCCGGTGCGATCGCGCAGGTATATCAACTTGGCGAGGCTGGAGCCGGCGCCCTGTGCCGCGCTGTCGGTCGGTGCTTCTTGCCTGATGTTTGCGGCGGCTGCTGTGGCGCGGGTGTCGTTGTACATCAGGCCTTCAGTCAGCGGTCGACCGTCAGCTGTGCAGAGCAGCAAGGTGGAGGAGGTGCCGTCGACCAGCAGCCGGCGCACCTGCTGCGCATCAATACTGGTGAATAGTTTGTCGAGGGTTGCTATGAGTGCATCCCACCATAGAGAAGGATCCTGCTGTATGCCTTCATCGGTGTGTTGCGGCGCGGGTATCCCGGTTCGGGTTTCGGCGAGCAAGGTGGCCTTGTCGTCGATGGCGCAAGCACGGCACGCCGAGGTGCCTACGTCGATGCCTATGTAGATGGACACTGTGGTGTTTTCAGTCCCTGTCTGTAAAGAGAGTTGTCGATCATACAGGATGGTTTAAATGGCGAGATTGGCTTACCACGCTCGTCGCTTTGGGTGGGGCAGGTCTCTTCGGGTGGCAAAGGTTTGCCGTGCCGTCCGGCAAAACCCGCCTGGGTTAGTGGGTCTGGTCAACAGGGACTTTGGCTTGATTGCTCTTTGTTACAATGGCTTACAGCTGTCTGCCAGCCTTTTTCCGAATAACGGAACAGAATTTGCCTTATGAGGTACAGGTGAGGAATTTGCCGGGAGCGGCTATGAATAAATCTGTGTTGGTGGGATCAATTGGTGGTGTCGTTCTGGTGACTGGCGTGTTGTTGCTGTCAGCCGGAAACATGGGGGCTTTTTTCAGTATCCCGGGTTTGATTGTGGTGCTGGGTGGAACGCTGGTGGCGACGCTGGTTAGCCGGCCTGTGGTCGAGGTGCGGGAATTAATCGAGAGTATTCCGGCATTGTTTCGTCCTGAAGAGTCGACAATGGAGCGCGATGTTGAACAACTGTTGAAGTTTGCGCGTCGTTACCGTGTCTGCGATGCACGTGCCGCGGAGCGGGAACTGGCCTCGATCAGTAATCCGTTTGTGGCGACGGGTTTGCGGCAAGTGGTGGAAGGTTCCGGTCTTGAGGACCTCGGCAAATCATTACAGTGGCGGATCGCCGGGGTGCGCAGTCAGGAAAACGGCCAGACCCAGATCCTGTATTCGATGGCTACCTTCGCACCGGCGTTCGGTATGCTGGGCACGTTGTTTGGACTGGTGCACATGCTGACGGGGCTGGGTGAGGCGGCGCTGAATGATATCGGCTCGTCCATGGCGTTTGCCATGATAACTACTGTCTACGGCATTATTGCGTCGAATCTGCTATTCAAGCCGCTGGCAATTAAACGTGAACGTCGTACTACGCAACACTTGATGCAAATGACGGCGTTGATGGAAGGTATATTGCAAATTCACCAGAAGCGTCATCCCATGCTTATCAGCGATGCGCTTGAGGCTTACTGTGCTCACTACCAGGCAACGGATTCGATGAGCAGTCCGCTGACACTGGTAAAAGCCTGAGCATCGGTTCGTTATGAGTTTTGCCGCAGCTAAACAACTGGTTCCACCATTGAGTGGAGGTGTGTCAGTTGGAGATTCGGCCGGCTTGCCCTGGGAGGGCGGGACTGACGACTCGTTGGCAAAGCAGGAAACCTGGCTGTTAAGTTTTATTGATATTCTGGCGCTGTTGCTCACGCTGTTTGTGCTGTTACTGGCCTATCAGGACTACAAGCCGGAATCGGGTGGTGCCGACGTTGAGTCGCCGGTTCCCCAATCCGCTCAGTTCGATCTTTCCCTGTTTACTTTTTATCCTGGCGAGACCTTGCATGGCGACTTTGGTCATGCAGGTGCCGGCCTGTTGCCGTTGGCTGCCGAAGAGGGCTATCCAGTGGATGGCGAGTTTGAATCTCGATCTCCAGAGCCTGTTGTAACGACTGAGCCAGTCAGTAAGGAGTCGCCAACCGACGAGCTGTCCGAAGAAGTGTCAGCCACAGCGAAATCAGTCGCTGGTAACCAGGATACAAATTCACTCGAGCCAGAGGTACTGGAAGACAGCGGGCAGATTGAAGCCGGGCCGCCGACAGTGTTTGCTGCTGAACAGCCGGTTGAAGAGTTCCCGGAGATAGAGGGACCTTTATTGCCGACGCCTGCAGAGATCATTCATCACGCATTTTCACAAACTCCGCTGCAGCAACACGTGGAACTGTTGAACCGCGCGGGCGCGGTGAGTATCGAGATCAGCGACAACATCCTGTTCGGATTAGCCAGTGCCGCGCTGTCACCAGAAGGCCGGCAGTTACTCAACGAGCTGGCAGTGGTCCTGGGTACCTTGCCGTATGAACTGTCAGTTGAGGGTCACACCGACAATGTACCGATCAGTTCCAGCCGGTTCCCGTCGAACTGGGAATTGTCTTCAGCGCGCGCGGCTATGGCGACGCGCGCATTGATTGAGCAGGGCATTGCTGCAGACAGGCTCCGTGCTGTTGGCTACGGAGATACCCGGCCGCTGACGGATAATCTTACTTCCGAAGGTAGAGCGAAAAATCGTCGTGTGTCTTTTGTATTACACGTCGCGGAGTCGTTGACAGACTGAAATCCTCATAAAAATATGAGAAATGTTCAATAACTCTATAATTTTATTAATATACGTGTAGTTATTTCGGTGTAGTGCCCTGGATCAGGGTAACTCGACTTTCTCCGGGGTCTTCCAGTCGCTGGCGCGATGTTCGACAACAACCGTTGTATAAACGCCGCCCCGCACATTGAACTCGGCCGTCAGGCGCATGAAGCGCGGAGAGCAGACCTCCACCAGCTTGTTGAGAATCTGGTTGGTGACGTCTTCGTGAAAAGCGCCTTCATCCCGGAATGACCAGATATACATTTTCAGCGCCTTCAGCTCTACACAGCGCTGCCCGGGCACGTACTCCAGTTCGAGTTCAGCAAAATCCGGTTGACCGGTCTTCGGGCACAGGCAGGTAAATTCCGGCATGCGGATGCGAATGGTGTAATCGCGGCCCGGGTGCGGATTGTCAAACGTTTCGAGTTCTTTGCTGGGGCTGGTCGACATGCGCGCACCATACCTGAGAGGGTTCAAACAACACAAGTATCGTGGGAACAGGTGCTTGGCAAGGTAAGTTCAGGTTTCGCTGCAGACTGTTGCGACAGGTCCGGTTGAGAACTCCGTTGTGAAATATGAAGTTGCACAAGCGGAGCGTGTTCCAGGCTTTATTTATAGGGGAATGTGGCTTTCGCCTCAGTCGGCCGCTGGTGAAAAAATAGACAGTTTTGATCCTTGATGTGAAACGATGCTTGTCACCGGCTGGAGGTATCGGTATCTTTCGCCAATGCGGCTAAGCAAGCTCAAACTGTCCGGTTTTAAATCGTTCGTTGATCCTACCACTGTCCTGTTCCCGTCTTCACTCACAGGTGTTGTCGGACCGAACGGCTGTGGCAAATCCAACGTCATTGATGCAGTGCGCTGGGTGATGGGCGAGTCATCCGCCAAGCACCTGCGCGGTGACTCCATGGCGGACGTCATCTTCAATGGTTCGACGGCGCGCAAGCCGGTCGCCCAGGCCTCGGTGGAATTGATTTTTGATAACGCCGAAGGGGCTGTGGGTGGTCAATATGCCAACTACAACGAGATTGCCATCCGCCGGCAGGTGTCGCGCGATGGTCAGTCCGCCTACTTTCTGAACGGCACCCGCTGCCGCCGACGCGATATCACCGACATATTCCTCGGTACCGGTCTTGGGCCGCGCAGCTATTCGATTATTGAGCAGGGCATGATTTCCCGCCTGATTGAGGCCAAGCCGGAAGAGTTGCGTACCTTCCTGGAAGAAGCTGCTGGCATCTCCAAGTACAAGGAACGCCGCCGCGAAACCGAAAACCGGATACGTCATACGCGTGAAAATCTTTCACGTTTGAATGACTTGAGAGAGGAAATTGAGAAACAGCTGGAGAAGTTGAGGCGCCAGGCAAAGACGGCGGAACGCTTCAAGGAGCTGCGCGAACAGGAGCGCCGTGTAAAGGCTGAACTGCTGACGTTGCGTTACCAGGGCTTGCATGAAGAAAGTGCCGACCGGCGCAAGCAAATCTCCGAAAAAGAAACCCGGCTGGAAGCCATCACCGCAGAATTACGCGCTGTCGAGTCCGCCCTGGAGAAAGGGCGCGCCGAGCATATTGAGCTGTCGGATCGATTCAACGAAGTTCAGGGGCGTTACTACGAACTGGGTGCCGAGGTGGCGCGTGTCGAGCAGGCAATTCAGCATGGCAAGGAAACCCGCCAGAACCAGCAGGAAGAGCTGGAGAAGACCGAGCAGGCCTGGAACGAAGTTCAGGCGCATATTAAGTTTGACGGTCAACGCCTTGAAGTTCTTGCAAAAGAGCTGACTGAAAGTGAGCCAGCCAGGGCCGAGGCCCGCGCTAAGGCCGACGCATCCCGAGAATCACGCGAGACCGCAGAGCAGGCAATGCAGGCCTGGCAGACGGACTGGGATGCTTTCAACACCCGCACCAACGAGGCGTCGCAGACAGCCCAGGTAGAGCGTACCCGGATTGATCACCTGGATCGTCAGCTGACCCAGTTGGGCGAGCGTCAGGAACGTATTGCCCGTGAGCAGGCACAACTCGACAGTCAGAAGCTGGAGCAGGAAATCACCGAGCTCGAGAAGCTGGCAGAAGAGCGTCAGCTGCACAGCAGCGCACTCCAGCAGGAGCTGGAACAATTACGCCAGCGCATCGATTCGTTGCGCGATTCGAGCCGCAATCACCAGCGCGAATTGCACGAGGCGCAAAATCAACAGCAGACCCTGAGCGGTCGCCTGGCGTCATTGCGGGCACTGCAGCAGGCAGCGCTGGGCGAAGGCGAGGGTGTTGTTAACCAGTGGCTGGATGCGCAGAACCTTGGCGAGGCGCCGCGTCTGGCCAAGCAGCTTGATGTAGCCGCCGGCTGGGAGCGCGCCGTAGAGACTGCGCTGGGTTCAAACCTCGAGGCCGTGTGTATCGACAGTGTCGACAGTGTTGTCGATGCACTCGAAGAACTGCAGCAGGGCAAGCTAAGCGTAATTGATACCAGTGCTTCGCCAGCAACCTTGTCATCGGGTGCAGCAACACCGCTAACCGAAAAGGTCAGCGCGCCGTGGCCGCTTGATGGCCTGCTGGCGGGTATCTTTGTTGCGGAGTCACTGCACGAAGCATTGCAGCTAAGGAGCAAGCTGGCCGCGCATGAATCGGTGATTACTCGCGATGGTCTGTGGATAGGCGGTAGCTGGCTGCGCGTTGCCCGCGATCAGGATGCGCAGTCGGGTGTTCTCGAAAGAGAAAAAGAAATCAATAAGATAGAAGAAGAACTTAAAGTCAATAAAGAGACTGTTGCAGTTCAGGAATCGGCGCTCGAGAGTTCACGCGAGGAGCTCCAGCAAGCAGAAGCGCGTCGTGAGGAGATGCAGGTAGAGTCCAATCTGGCACACCGTCAGTTCAGCGATGCACGCGCCCAGTTTGATGCCCGGCGCACACGTCTTGAACAGATTCACAAGCGCGGCGAAGCGTTACACAAGGAAGCGGGCGAAATCAGCCAGCAGCAGGATGAAGACAACCAGGCCGCAGATGCTTCACGCAAGCAGCTGCATGAAGCGCTGGCGACGCTGGACACGCTGGCCGACGAACGCGAGCAGCGTATGACAGAACGTGATCGCTTGCGCAGTGCCCTGGAGGCCGTGCGTAGCGAAGCACAGCGTGATCGCGACCGTGCACACGAACTGGAACTGCGCTACCAGTCTCAGCATACCGAACAGGAAACCACTGCGCAGAACCTGGAGCGCATGCGTGGGCAGCAAGGTCACTTGCAGCAACGTCGCGAGTCTCTGACACAGTCGCTGGCCGACAGCGAAGCACCCTTGAAAGCCATGGAAGAGGAACTTGCGGGGCAACTGCAAAAACGTCTTGCAGTTGAAGGCGAGCTGACTGAAGAGCGCCGCAAGGTCGAGAGCCTTGACCACCAGTTGCGTGAAAATGAACAGTTACGTCACGGCAAAGAGCAGGGCACCCAGGAGTTGCGCGACTCGCTGGGCAACGACAAACTGGCCTGGCAGGAAACCAAAGTGCGCGGTGAAACCCTGCTGGAACAGATCGGCGAAAGCGGTTACGAGCTCGCGACTCTGGTTGAAGAGCTCGACGAAAATGCTGATCTGGCAGCCTGGGAAGAAGAAGCCGAGCGTCTGAATAACCGTATCCAGCGCCTTGGCCCCATCAACCTGGCAGCAATCGAGGAATACGAAGAACAGTCCGAGCGTAAAGAGTACCTCGATGCCCAGCATGCAGACGTCAGTGACGCGCTGGAGACCCTGGAAAACGCCATCCACAAGATTGACCGCGAAACACGTACCCGCTTCAAGGAAACCTTCGACAAGGTGAACAGCGGTGTGCAGGCTATGTTCCCGCGGCTGTTCGGTGGCGGGCACGCCTATCTGGAAATGACCGGCGAAGACCTGCTGGATACCGGCGTGACCATCATGGCCCGTCCGCCCGGCAAACGTAACAGCACTATCCACCTGTTATCCGGTGG
>Ga0316189_10005979_pt1 | contig 11661 bp, 10 predicted proteins | sample LowCovwburrow_MG_FD_204930 | JGI IMG/M metagenome (GOLD analysis project Ga0316189, IMG submission 204930) | Coastal sediment microbial communities from Maine, United States - Lowes Cove worm burrow | ecosystem: Environmental > Aquatic > Marine > Coastal > Sediment | place: USA: Maine... | reverse complement strand
CCAGTGAAAGCCAGGACACCCACTTTTCTTGGCACCCACTTTTCTTGGGAGAAAGAAGCCAGTGGGAGAAAGAAGCCAGGACACCCACTTTTCTGAGAGGCCAGTGAAAGCCAGGACACCCACTTTTCTTGGGAGAAAGAAGCCAGTGGGAGAAAGAAGCCAGAAAGCCAGGACACCCACTTTTCTTGGGAGAAAGAAGCCAGGACACCCACTTTTCTGAGAGGCCAGGAAGCCAGGAGGAAGCCAGGACACCCACTTTTCTCGGGAGATGTGCTTGCTTGAGGGAAGGTACGACCTACGAGCCTTGTTTTCTGATTGTTACACGTATCACCAAACCGCAATGTCGTTTCTCGGGCGCTTTCCTGGTGGGAGTTTTGCTTGTGCGCAGACCTTCTGAAAGGTTTCTGTGAGCATGGATGGCTCTGACGTGTGGGCCTCACGATTCCACAAAAGAGGCAGGCTGGCGATGGTTCACAGCTGGTTATTCCCGGCCTCCACGTAGACCAGGTCGTCGAGCGCGGTCAGGTCTGGAAGGCTTGTCAAGTGATTACGCGAACAGATCAGGACTTGAATAGCTGTCGCATTCCTGTCGCATTCCTGTCATGACTGGACAGGTCGGCTGCTTGCCGCTAGAATGGGCGAAGCCATATCTTGCCACCAAGGTGGCTTTTTTTAGCCCTGGCGGCGGTTGTCATATGTGGGCGAAATGAATTTCAAATAGGAATACTGCAGGAAGGAAGGAACTATGAAAGCGGTACGTTGGTTATGCTTGATACTTATTTATGGATGCGGTTCGGGTTTATATGCGTTTGAATTACCCTTTCTCAAAGGCATCGTGGGGGATCGGGAACTGCCTCGGCCGGTCGGGTTGAATGTGGATTACTATAAGATGACACAGGGTTATGCCATCGATGACTTATCCTTTGACCTGGGCGTCCCCATCGAATTCCCCGATGTCAGCTTGATTGGTGTGAAGAACGAGATTGATTACGTAGATATCAAAGGAGACGTCTGGCTATTGCCGTTTCTCAACGTTTTCGGCGTACTGGGAGACCTTCACGGCAAAACGGATGTGAATCTGGGCGGGTTGGGAATCCCCCTCTTGGGCGAAGTCTCCATCAGCTACGACGGTCTGGTCTATGGCGGCGGCATGGTGCTTGCCGGTGGGGGCGATCGGTGGTTTGCAACAGTTGCCGCAACGTTTACCAAAAGTGAATTAAAGGGTGATTTTGATTCATCAGTGGAGTCCGTAGCCATTCAGCCCCGCATCGGTTTTTCCGGGGGCCGGGTGCAGTATTGGGTCGGCGGTTTTTCTCTCAGCGCCGATGAGAGTCACGCTGGCAATATCGATCTGCCCGTACTCGGAGCGGTTGAATTTGCCGTTGATTTGTCCGAAGAAGAGAAATGGAATACGACGGTCGGCTTTCGGGCGCGTTTGGGCGATCGTATCGACGTGATCATGGAAGGCGCTTTCGGGGACCGTGATCACATTCTGGCCAGTCTTGGGTATCGCTTCTGATTTCTGGAAAAACAATGACTTTTCGACTTTTACTCTGCGCATTCTTGGGTGTCAGCGGTACGGTATTGGCCCTTGAAACCGACCAATACAGTAATCGCAACGAGCAAGTTGCAGATTGCACCGAGCTTCTCAACTTTAAGGTGAACCAGGCCATTGCCGAGGTTGCCGCCGATTGGAAACACGGCGAAAAGGAGTGGAAATTCGTCAACGCGGTCTGGCGCAAAATAGGCGGCCTCTATTGGGTCGACAAGCTTGAGCGTTGGGCCATGGAGTCGCCCGAAGTCGGGAAGTTGAGTACCCGACGCTGGGGTTCCATTTACCGTGGGATCCCTTTTTGGGCAACCCGCGTGGTATCTTTGTATGGTATCGGCAAGACTTTTCGTATCAACGGTGTTCTGGTTGGTTCAGACAAGATTGGCCATTTTCTTTCACAAGGGCGCAAGTTCTACCGGCGTTACCGCCGCAGTGGTTCCGAAGAAAAGGCGGCGCGACGCAGTTCGGCAACAGAATCGGGTATCTTCGGGCAGAAAACCACGGGTTGCTATTCAAACGCAGATCTGGTGGCCAACTACGAGGGTTACCGTTTTTACCGCAGCCTCTTTCACGAGGACGTCGTAGAAGGGAAACCGGCCATTCTGCGCTGGGAGAACGGAAAACCGTTGGTACAACGCTCATTCGATTGGGCCGACCATGTCAATACTTTCTGGGATGAAGTCTTGAATCCCAATCATTTCGACAGTGTCCTGGCGCCTCATATGCGCAAAAGACTCGAAAGTCTTTGCGGCCACTACGAAACAGCCCCACAAATATGGGACAACCCAGACTTCGATCAGCTTTGGCAACGGTATGCCAACCTGCTAAACCTGCGCGATTCACGTGACTTTCTCATGAATAATGTTTGTCAAGCGCAAGCCAATCCTCGTGTCGCGATTCGCGAGAAAGAGCAACAATAACACCGCGCTTTTCTTGCGCCGGATGGTCACCTCAATGACAACGCCAGACTGTGATTCAATCAGGGATGGCAGAAAACCTATCCGCACCGGACTGCGGTCAGGAACAGATAGTACTTACCGGTGAGGGTGACTCTGAAACCTCTTTTGTTGAGGCTTCGCCGGTAAAAAGACAGGTCTTTGACCAGCAATGACAGTTCCGGTTTTCGGTAGTTCTTAACCCTTGCTCCGTATTTTATTTCACCGTCCAGATAACGGGCGTTGGGCCAGCCCAAGATGACTGCGGCACGTTGCTCCAAGTGGTTCTTGAGGATTTTGGAAAACAGATCCTTGCCGTCAAAACTGGGGCTTTGCAGGGTACCGATGGAGACGAGTAGATGGTAACGCGCCAGTTCCAGTGATGGGTAGTCGGCAAGGTCGCGACAGGCGAACTGGTAATTGGGCAGAGGGTACCGGCGTCGCGCCTCGGCCAGAGCAGAAGCCGCGTGGTCGATCCCAGTGACGGCAAGTCCAGTCGCAAAATCGGGACCGTAAACCAGCGACAAAGCCGTCAGTTCGTCTGCCTTATTCACACCAAGGTCAAGCACCCGGTCGCCGCGCTGTAAGGCTGCCATTTCCAAAGCCTGGAGGTAATCGTCGAGGAAGCAGGGTTCCTCCAGCTTGTCGATGCTCGCAAAGGGGCTATCCAGACCATATTTCTCGTCGGGCTGATCAGCCTGGTAGCCATGAAGGTTCTTGCTGTTGTCGAGCACCTGAAAACGCAAGATGAGAAAACCCTGTTTCCCAAGCTGGGGCGTGAGGTAACGAAGGTCCAAACCCTCGGCCAGATCCATCCAGGTTTTATGGGAACGATGACGACAGGTGATGCCCTCGTGGGTGAACACCGTGCCGGCAAAGGTACCCGCTTTCAGATCAGGATCAGGAACAGAAAAGGAGAGCACCCGTCCGGGGCCAGCCCCTTGACGGGATCGGGCCAACCAGTCACGTACCTGGAAGAGGGGTTCTGCGCGAAACGTTTTCACCGTCGGCTCAGGAACCGCCGATCAGGAAGCCGACAACTTTCACCATACTGAGCTTGATGAAATTCATGGGGCCCCAAATGAGCTGACTTACGGGGGTTGCGATGATGATGATGATAAATATGAAAGCATAGCGCTCGAGCTGATAAAGTTTGAAAGCCAGGGCATCGGGCAAGAGACCCGCCAGTACCTTCGCGCCGTCCAAGGGTGGGATCGGCAGTAAATTAAACGTGCCCAGGATCAGGTTCACAATGAACATGGCTTGGAAGACCTTGCTCACAATACTATAATCGTAGCTATTCCCGATCATGGACCCCAATTGAGCGGAGATGAGCAGGGAGAAAAAGGCAAGCAGGTAATTGGAGATCGGGCCGGCAGCGGCAACCCACATAATCGCCCGCTTTATATCGGTTCCGGGATGGAAGCGCGCCGGGTTGAAGGGGACGGGTTTCATTCCGCCAAAGATAAACCCGGAACTCAAGTAGACAACGAGCGGTACTATGAGGGACATAACCGGGTCCAAGTGCACAATCGGGTTCAATGTCAGACGTCCCTGGTCTTTTGCCGTGGGGTCTCCAAAGTGAAGTGCGGCGGCACCATGGGCCACTTCGTGAATCACACCTGAGAACAAAAAAGTGGGAAATAAGATGAGAATCTGCACAATGTCCATGGTCTTTCCTTTAACGATCAACTAGCTTGGGAGATCACAGCCCCTTATGCATTATACTCCTGCCGCTTCAAATGGGTTGCGCATTCAAAAAAAGAATAAAAAATTCAGTGCCAAATATGGTATTTTACAGGCCTGACCGGCCTCCCATGCCGGTAAACATAACCATTTTGGTACACCGAGTCGAATTTTTCATTGAGTTGCTTGAGCGTGGTGGCCAAAAGCTGTGGCACCGAAATTGCTCTGATTCTATGGCACGACGATGCTCCCACGGGGCAACAAGGACGTTTACACATATGCTGAAATCCCTGGCCCTTTTTCTTACTCTTTTTGACAGGTCTCCCGATAAAGTTGAGGTACGTATTACCTGTAAAGAGGCGTCCTCTTTCGAGGAATGGGTGCTCAGATTAGATAACAACCAGGTCTATGACTTTAACGAAGCGGGCAAGTTGGCCCTGGATGTCCCCGAGGGCAGCATCACCTTCGAAATACTCGACGCTACCCGGAAATTGCGATTCTTGGGGACTTGGGCACAGTACCCAAACGGAAAACCGGTGGCCATCGATATTCACGGCGATGGGATGATGATGCATCAGGTGGTTTCCGCCAGTCGTATCCAGCAGAGTTCTTGGGAAGTCCCTGCCCAGATTGAGGTACTACGCGTAGAGGACCAGCCCGAGCGTGCCCTGGCCCAGACTTCGGACCTGCTCAAGGAAGAGGCCGAAGTAATGCTTCAGAAGACCAACCTGGGTGGCGGTTCGCCCATCATGCGCGGCATGTCTGGGAACCGGATCCTACTGATGGTCGACGGCTTTCGCTTGAATAATTCCACTTTCCGACTGGGCCTGAACCAGTACCTGAATACGGTGCCTGCGGCCCAACTCGAACAGGTCGAGGTTCTCAGTGGACCCAGTGGCGTTCAATACGGCAGCGACGGTTTGGGCGGCACCATTCACCTGCGCAGCATGGACCCCGCCTCCATGGGTGCGGAACCAGGACTCGACTACCACGGTTTTGCCAGTACGGCGGACGGAACCCACACGCACCAGTTGACCGGCCATGCCGGTAAGGGCAACCTCTTTTTTTCCGGTCACATGCGTTACAACGATTACCAGAATCTAGACGCCGCCGATCCTGTGGGCGAGCAGGAATTCACAGGCTTTGATTCCGTGGACGGCTCATTGAACCTCACCTACAAGCTCAAGGGCGACCGCCGCTTGCGCCTGCTCAACACCTATTCAAAGGCGACCGAGGTTCCGCGTACCGATCGCATTCAGTCCGGTCGCGACCTGCTCTGGCAGTACGATCCCCAAATCCTCAGCTTCACGGGTCTGCGCTACGAGTCGAGTTTCAACTACCGTGCTCTGGATTACATGGAACTGGGTTTGGCCCGACTCTTTGCCGATGAAGGCAACCGCCGAATCTCGGCCAATTCCCCCGAGACGCTCAGCAACGTTCGCACCAAAGTTACCACCCTGCAGCTCAATGGTACCTTCACCAAGGTGGGCGAGCGCATCAATTGGGTCTATGGATTTGACAGCCAGGGGGATAACCTGGAAGCAAGTGGCGAGGAAACAGACCTGGCCACTGGTGGCCAAACCCAGGTCGGCGGCAAGTTCCCCAATGATAGCGAGTACACCAGCTACGGCCTCTTCCTGATTCCCCAGTTCAAGCTAGGCGAAGGTTCGCACTTGCGTCTCGGCCTCCGTCAAAGTTGGGTTTCACTGACAGGAACACTGGCCAATCCCATCGGTAAGGTAAATGAAACCTTCCGTCAACTCACTCCCTCGTTGACCTGGTCTTATGTTGGCGATCGACAATTCGTGAGCCTGGGTGCCAGTCAAGGTTTTCGGGCACCCAACCTGGAGGATACGCTCTCATTGGGTCCCAGCAACAAGGGCTTCGATGCGCCCAACCCGGGCCTGCAACCCGAAGAACTGTGGAGTTACGAGCTCAACTATCGTCTGCGTGGCGATGACAGCTTGTTTCAAGCCAACCTTTACACCAGTCGTTACGATAGTCTGATCGAGCGGGTTCCCGGTTCATGGTTGGGCATCGACACGGTCGACGGCGAAGCGGTGTTTATTCTCGACAATGTGGGCAAGGCGCAAATCGACGGCGTTACGCTGACCTATCGGCACCGCCTCAACAAGAAACACAGCCTGAACACGGACGCGGCCTGGACCTATGGAACCCAGACCGAGCAGCAGGTGCCCATGGGTCGCATTCCACCTTTGCGCGGGACCCTGGGCTGGACCTATGAAACAGGCCGCCTGCGTCTGACAGGCTTGTTCAACTGGGCCCAACGTCAAGACCGGCTTTCGCCCGGAGATAGGGACGACAGCCGGATCCCAGAGGGCGGAACCCCAGGCTACAGCGTAGTTCATCTGCGCGGTCGTTACACTTACTCAGACCGCTTCGCGTTAAACATCGCGGCAGAAAATCTCACCGATAAACTCTACAAATCCCATGGATCGGGAATTTTTGAGCCGGGTCGGCGAATTGTCATCGAGCTAGATTTGAAACTGCGCTAATAGCCCGGCGGAAAAGTCCTGCCCCTTGCCCCCTGCTCCTTGCCCCTTGCAAGTGGCGGTCTCACCTTCTCTTTACCTGGCCGTAAGTATTTGTTTTCGTGGGGGTTGCGAGAAACAATCACGACGATTGACCGAGCAGGTCTTGTGCTAGATTGGCATCTTTGGGTTTTCTGCTTCTTCCAAGATGTGTCAATTCGCTTAATTATGCGAGTAAACCTGTGATATTTATTACCATTTGCTTGCAAAATCGAAGCTTGGGCTTCCAAAAAGCATCCCTCGCTCTGTCGTATCAGGGCGGGGAGTAGAAGTCATTGGGGACCGGCCCCTCCAATTGAGATTCTAACCTTTTAAACTCTGACCGGGCCCTCCTGGACCTGGATCCCCGTTTTGATACATTTCCTCCGTGACCACCAAATCCGCCGATCCTATGATCGGGCTGCTAACAGACCTTGGGGTCGGAACCAGATACGTTGGCTTTTTAGGCATGAGATAGGATATGGGGGCCACTCTGATGGCTGGTTGCCAAACCAACAAGGAATTATCAAAAAAAGGGGAGCCGACTCATTTTTCCAGAATTGAATCGTGATATCTTTTTAGGGGCGCAGAGGCTATTTTGTAAGTCGTTGGTGACATAGGGTTTCACGGAGGGGCTGGGAGAAAAAGGTACTCTCGTAGTCGTCCCGTAGTCGATTGGGGTGATAAAGGGTGGGGGTGGGTTTTTGTGGTGAGATAGGAGGAAACTAGCCCCTCCTTGGAAGCTGTTTAAAATCGAATCCAACCAATCGAATCACTTTCCGATGCATCAAATCAGTGAAAAGGATGGGAAGCCCACCTCTGAGAACCTTCAGGCCGCACAAACAACTCTGGGAACCGTTGAGAGACAGTGGATACAGAACGTGACTACGAGAAAAGCACTCAACTACCCTAGTCATTTGGGAGGATAATAAATGAGAATGAGTGCGATTGGATGAGAGTCGATGTGATCGTCTGGGGGTGATTTTGGCAATTGCGGATTGGAGAATACTTTCTGTGAGATCAATATTCTCTGAGGTCTAGATCCGAGTGATCCGCAGTTTGGAAAAGCGCTCTCCCTATGATTCAGCATCATATTGTAATTGGTCAAAAGTAATGCCGACTACTACTTTATATGGAATTTGTAAATCTTCATGCTCATTCTGAAGAAGTATGATTCCATACTGCCATATCCTTTTCCATTGAATTACAACAACCAATTTTTTAAAAGCAGGTACTTCAATTTCAATTTCTTCAGAATATATGGTTTTACTTTCGTTTGAAATAACATATTTTTTTTGGAGAGAATTTTCTGTTGCAAGAGCTATGTTTGCAATATTGGCTTGCCCCAGGCCAGCCTTTGCACTAGCTTTTTTAAGGTGATTATGTTCTATTGAATATGCTTGCGACCATTCTTGGGATACCAAAAATTTTCGAACACATGATGCAGAACTTTTGGCGTTATCAATTATTCGTCTTTCTTCGCCGATTGCTTCCTCAGAACGATCTGTTTCGGTTATTTTGAACTTCAATTTATCCTGTACTAATGTAGTCTTAATTTTGTTCGCACACATATTCCATTGAAAACTGCATTTCAGGCATTCAAAATATTCAGTATTGAAGACATTGCTTCGTATGAGACTGATTTTTTTGCCATTTTTTGTGTAGACGGCAATTTTTGGCTTGAGAAATGGTGTCCCCGATATGGTCTCAGAACAACTGGGACATCTACCTGAAGTGAGGAGATATTTTTGATGATCATCTGTGAAACTAAAAATTTTAATCGCAGGAAACAATAAGGCCTTGTTTGTCCAGAATGATAAAGTCTCAATCAATCCTTTTTGTTTCATCTGACTTTCCTCACAATCATTTTTATAGCTGGTAACCTCACAAGGATTCAATAGCCTGCGTATCTTCGATCATTCCTCCAATTGAGTATCGCACCAGCACCGTTCGCAGTCAAGCAATAGCTTCATGCCTGTATCATTCAGTACCTCTAGTAACACCAGAAGGCATGGTTCAGGATTCGATTCACTGCGGAAAACCAAGGCCGGCTTCATCGACAGCGCTTGTTAAAGTCCGCCGGGCTGCGTGCGGTAGTTTCGCCAGGGCATGTGCGGCGCTGGCACATTTATGGCTCTTTTCATCGTGTGGCAAGCTATGTATATAGTCCTGGAAACTCTGAGGTTCTTGCCCAGATCGTGCCAGCGTCAGGCCAGTGGGACAATCGCCCGCGCCAAAGTGTTTGCCGAAAGAACAGGCGAGTTTGGCGACCACCGTCATGTGTTCTTCGAGGCCATCTGAATTGCCGCAGAGACCTTGAACCTCGCAGTGGTTACCTGGAAAGCCTTGGGTCCCAACGTACTAGCCAAACTGGTTATTGGCTCACACCAATCCGTAGTCGGTACGTAGTCGAATGAATTGATAACAATTGTACCTCAATGTGACAATATCCTCTCTATAACTGTCTCGCCGTCAGGTTCCTCGTGAAATCACCTACAGCTAAATCTCACTCTTTTTTTCAAAGACCTTCAAATCGAAGGATTATTTAATGGTTAGGGCCATTTTCGAGAGGTATGGAGAACGCGCAGAATCTCGATGGTTTTGTCCTCGATTCTGTATACGAGGACATAGGGGAGGTGGCCAAACACAAGTTCTCTTGTGTTCTTTCGCCTCCCTAAGCGACCAAATCTAGGATGATCCTTCAAAATCTCGGCGTGATCAATAATGTATAGCCGCCAAGGCGGCTAGGACGAGTTTAATGGCGAAAGTTGGTCGGCCATCTGAAACATAGGCCTCAATGTCGAGGAGGTCGGCATTTGCAGGCTCAGTCCACTTGATTTCCAAGTTTTGACTCCCAACGACGCCGCAGCTCAACGTGGTCGATGAGACGTCCTTGGTCAGCGGCTTCTATTCCTTTTTCAATTGCTTTCATCTGCCAAGCTTGGAGGTCAAGAAATTCTCGCAGTGCCAATGACGCTAATTGAGCCTCGGAGCAATCTCGTTGTTTTGAAAGGGAGGTCAGCTTTGCCCTTGTTTCCAAATCGATGGGAATGGTAATTGTCGCTGTCATTTAATACCTACGCCCAAGCTTGTTTAACAGAATACGCCTAAATCTGGCAAAAACCAAGACGAGATGTTCGTGGTCGGGATAAAAAGTGATTCACTTGCTGACAGATACCGCTTCTGGGAAACCGCAACAAGCAATGCTCTTCTATGAATGATCGGGCTATGTTTCTGTCTTTTCCTGAATGCCGATAAATTCCACTCAGGTCGTGTCATAATTTCTAGTCTCGTCACGAGTCTCGTCAAAACCCTCCCCTCAGGCTTCTCCAGACCTCGATTCGCCAAATCAAGCGAACAGCAAAAAGGGTTCCCGATATCGGGAACCCTTTGGTAGTGTTGAGCTAGGCTCAAATCTCAGTAATTGGGGTGTTTTATGCTATGCAGCTTGCAAGCTTCAAGTCTCAAGTCTCAAGTCTCAAGGTTCAAGGGCTCCCGCCCCTCAAACCCCGGCACAAACCAACTTGCAACTTGAAGGCTTCTATTTCGGTGGTTTCCTTATTGCCTAATGAAGGGAGGGTACATCACCAACGATAATCGATGAGAAAAGCCCCCAGGATTGCTGTAGGATAAGTAAGATCCCTTACCCCAAAATAAACCGATATCGGTTGTTGGCGTTGTAAGCCGTGCATCCCGGAGGCAGTATTATGGTAGCAAAAACCGTTGGAGAAATCCTAGAGAACAATGTGGCCTTGGAGGTGGAACAAATCGATCGTCTGTACCTCAATGGTTATATCCCGACATTGCAAACTCCGGGTATGTTTGCCACTTTGTCCGAGAGATCCTTGGAAAACCAATCGTTTCTACTTCGTGTGTAGCAGACATGAGTCGCAACTTTGTCAAAAATATCGAACAATTTGCCAAAGACGAAGGTCTGGAACTCATCAAATTCAGTCGAAAGCAACCCAAAGACGAGATCACTCAGGAGAGGTTGAAATCGTTCGATGGGAAGGAAGGGGGTTCTCTATATCGGCAAAGCCCAAGAGAAGGCATCTGTCTTCAGGACCGAAAAGCGGGTATCTAATACGGGGCCACGATACCCTTGGGTCGTACGTGGCACGGCAATGCCCAACCATTATTACTTTTACCTGGTCGATGAAGACTACTGCCCGATGTTCATCAAATTCTGTTCTTATTTCCCCTATGCTGTGAAGGTGTGCCTCAATGGTCACGAATGGTTGAAACGACAGTTGGAAAAGGAAGGCATTGCGTATGAACCGTTAGACAACGGTATCCGTAGCTGCGATGATCCGCAACGACTCAAAGAACTGTGCCAGGAATTAGATGAACAGAAAATCGAAGCGGTCTTCCTCAAATGGTTGGAAAAACTGCCACAGCCCCTCAGCAAAGAAATCCAAAGATGTGGGTACTACTATAACCTGTCCATCGTTCAAGCCGAGTTTGCCCTCACGCAGGTATTCGATCGCCCCATGGCAGGACGTCAATTGTTCGAAGAAATCATACGGGATCATCTCGATTTGGGGAGGCCTGAAAATATTCAATTAATCTTTGATCGGCGGATTACAAAAAGAACGCCCTCTCAATTCAAGACATGGGTCATCACGCAAGGGGTACTACCCTCCCTCAATGTGTACTACAAATGGTCCCGCATCATACAATACTTCAAAGAAGGTCGTGCGCTGAGAACGGAAACCGTCATCAACAACACCAAGGACTTCGGCGTCAATCGTCGGCTGTGCAATCTCTCGGCTCTACGCCAGATCGGCTTCTCTGCCAACAGACGCCTCTTGAGCGTCGAAAAACTCAGCCACAATTGCATGATCGGAGAAGAGGAGTTCTCCTCGGTGACAAACTCCGTTGAAGTGGGCAACCTACGTGCGTCGGGTCTTCGTTTCGGAGATTCCAGGGTCATGGCCCTCATGAATGCCTTATGTTT
>Ga0316189_10005978_pt1 | contig 11663 bp, 12 predicted proteins | sample LowCovwburrow_MG_FD_204930 | JGI IMG/M metagenome (GOLD analysis project Ga0316189, IMG submission 204930) | Coastal sediment microbial communities from Maine, United States - Lowes Cove worm burrow | ecosystem: Environmental > Aquatic > Marine > Coastal > Sediment | place: USA: Maine... | reverse complement strand
CCGTGATCATGATGGCATCGAATGAATGGGTGATGGTAACCTCGAAGAGCCGTCTCATCAGTCCTTTAAATTGCTCGTCGTGATCAAAAATAGTCATTAAATTAGATGGTTGAGTCATCAAGCGGTCTCCTGTTGGTGTCTAATAAACGCATGTTTCCACGTTGTTTTACATAAAAACTATTACGCCCGATATTGGTGAATCGTATGTTGTTTTTTCAATAATTAAAGTTTAATTTAATCATTGCCGCCACTGCCGCAACCTCCGATTGAATATGAACGCCGGGGCTCTCCAACCAAACAGAAGCTTTAATCATTAAAATTTAATAATTTATAAATACTTGAGCCTTAGGGGAGTTTATACAAATTGTGGAGCGGAAGGGGTGTTCGGCGACTGCGGCGCGCAAACTCATGCCTATCGCGATTTCGATAAATACAACTAAGTTCTATCGGAGGTGCGTGTCCGAAATCTTGCGCCGTTCGGCGCCGACGGGCTCGGCGCGGTGCCGTTATTTCCATGCAGCGGAGGCGCCTGAGAGATCTTGGATTGGGGTCTTCTTGACAGGGCCGCTAACGGACTTAATTTCAACGTATGGAAACCAAACGTTTCTTCAAGCTTACGCCCGAAAGACGGAGAACCGGTTTCCTCTAACAGTAAATGGTAATCAGCCATACTACCATCTTCTACCTCCTTAAACGGGTGGTTCGCGGAAAGCTAGCCACCCGTTTTTTAGCATCCCCGCAATGTGTCGGTCAGTGGGTTGGCCTGATCGAAAAGAGGTGTGAGAGGAAAAAACATGTGGGTGCTGCTCGACCGAATTCCCTATGCGCTGTTGATACTGCTGGCTGTTTTCATGCTGCTGGCCCCGTTCCGTCCGATGCCGCACGTGTTGGAAAAACTGATTATGCTCAAAAATGGGATGCTTAACAGGCCGGTCGACATCTTCGATCTCTTTTACCATCTCCTCCCGACCATTCTGCTGGCACTCAAAATATACAGGACGTATAGTCGCTGAAGCCTGCTCGGGTTTCGGGGGGCGGTTATCAGCCCCCGGACGTGGTCAAGGTTTCGCGGTGCATGAGAGACTTCAGTTTTTCGATGTGACGCTCTTCTTCAGCGACGATCTCATTTAGCTCCTGCAGGGCTGACTCGTCCTGGATAAATGTTTCGAGCATCCGGTAGAAGAGAATGGTGTCTTCCTCGAACTCGATGAATGTCGCGATCATTGTGTTGATGTGGTCGATTCGGCTGAAATCGACGTCTTCCAGTGAAAAGTTCTGGCCGGCCAGGAGATTATTGAGCAGATCGTGTCCCATCTCTTCGGCCATCGGATCGGGTGGTTCCAGGGTGAGTTTTTGCTGCATTCTCGAAAAACAACGGGCATGCCGGGCCTCTTCGTCTGCCATCCACTCCAACAGTAGAGACAGGTTCGGATCGGAGAGCTTTTTAATGGCACCACGATAGACGGTTTCGCCGTTTTTCTCCAAGCGGATGGCTATGTCCAGTACCTCTCTTGCTGAAAACACCGTTACCTCCATATATTTCTATGATTAGCGGATGAAATGAAACCATTCGTTCGCCGTGAAATCGTGCGGCCAGCGACGCCGTGTTTCAACGATTCGACAATAACTCTCGAAGAATTACATAATGTATACAAGAAACCGCGGGTGAGTTCAACCGCGGCAGATCCCAACCGATAACAAACGAAACTCATTTTTTTTAAAACATATAGAAGTCTTGAGTTGACAGGCCGGCGAATCCGATCGGTTTTTTAACTTGACCTCAATCGACTGAAATTATATAATAATCAGTAATTTTTACAAAGAAAAAGAGTCTGCCGCAATGATCTCTACCATCGCGAATGTGGCTTTTTCATTCCTCTACCGGTCTGTTTTTTTGCACTATGATTAAATGGCGACAGCGGCTTAATTTTGAACGGAATCGTGAGGCGTCGCTTCCCTATGAGCGCGCCGACACTCTCATCTCGCCGAACCAGCAGGCGATTCTTTTCTTGCTGGAGAAGGCTCTCGATGAGCGCTACAGCGTGTTCAGCAAAATCAGACTTCAGGATGTGGTGCGGATTAACCCCGATCTTTCACCCGGGCAGCACAAGGCTGCCATGAAGCGACTGACTTCTGAACCGCTCGACTTTGTGATCTGCGAGAAAAATAACGCCGCCATCTTGGGGGTTGTCCTGCTCAACGGTCAGGAAGCTCCTCCGGAGAACGGACACGTTTCCCGGGAAACTGATACCGAGAGTGTTCTGGCGGTTGCCGGCATTCCGGTCGTTCACGTTGACGCCTCCAAGGCCTACACCCTCGATGAGATCAGGATCGAGGTATCCCGTACCATTTTTCTGAAATGGAAGCACAATAAAGCGACTCCACTTTCGGAGCCTGTCAGCGACAAGGGTGTGAGAAAAAATGGCGAGTTCGGTTTTTGTCCCCTCTGCGGTGCCCCTTTCGTTAAACGAATCGCCAGAAAAGGCGCTTACGCCGGAAAGCACTTTCTGGCCTGTTCGAACTACCCCCAGTGCAAACATGTGCGGCTTGTAAAAGACGATGCCCGCCTGCGTGAAGCCCAGAGCTAGATTGAGTTTCACATTTTTCTCATCTTTCTTGACGCACCTTTTTACATGAGTTTGCCCTCTGCCGTCGCTTCTCACCTCCTCCGTACTAAACACTCATGGTCCTTCGGACCACCACGGTGCATGAAAATGATGCGCCGGAGTCCGGATGAGCGGTTGAGAACAGCGGCTGACTGTCTGAGTCGCCTACGGGGTCTTAGACCGGACCCGATGCCGATACCGCATGAAAGGTACATCATTGGGGACAAACCCGACCCCCTTTTTTGAAGATAGGCCTGGTCCGGGCTTAGAACCCGTTGGTGGCGAGTTTCAGCCGTCTTTCGAAACCGTTCATCCGGGCGGAGACGCCACCTTATTTTCGAACTAAAATATATGTCAACTCCTCGAAGGCTCAATGTAATCGGACGGTTGACTCAAGATTCTGCGACTCCTGGCGGTGTCACAGCAAAAATCCGCAACCGGCCGACATCACCCACTCCTTGGCGCTCCGGGTCTTGGAGCAGGAATCGGTCAGTCGGCACTTGCCGATTAATGCCGATTGTTTTATGGTTAATCTTGTCAACAGCTCGACAAAAAATTAGTGAGAGGGGCGACGCACGCCGCTTTCGCCCACACACAGAAAAATGATATAATTAAATGAATTTTATAGACAAAATAAAACAGAGCGAGACGATGAAGGGGCTCTTCCTGGCTCACCTCATTATATTGCTGCAACTCCTTGTCATCGCCATCATAGGGATGACGGTGGTTTTTATCGGTGGACTGGCTCGGTATCTGCTGTGGGTTTTGCTCGGTGGGGGCGCCCTCGTCCTTGTCTTGGCCTATGTTATTTACCGTCGCTTCAAATCAAGCGGGCGTGACCTCATCAATAACCTCGATGTGTCCACACTGCAGGGACGTCCTTTTGAAATCAGTTTTCTGGGCGGGTTGATGTCTTTTAAGGTGGGTGATTCCGGTAACTTGCCGGCCTTGGAACACAAAGTCAGTCGATCGATAGCACAATTGGAAGACACGGAGAGCGTCCGTAAACGGGAGTTGGCCGAACTGGCACAGCTTTTGGCCGACGATTTGATCTCCACCGAGGAGTTTACCAGCGCCAGGCAAAAAATCATGAAACCAAATTAATTCCTGTTAAAACGGTGGCTATGGCACGGATGGCTATGGCCGTTTAAACGTGTCAAAATTAACGAAAAGGTGATGGGACGATGCTGCTCGAAAATATGGCTTATACGGAGGTGGAGACCTATCTGAACGAAAAGGATACCATTCTTGTCCCGGTTGGCTCAGTTGAACAACACAGCCCCTATGGATTGATCGGCACCGATTTTATCGTGGCCGAGGCGATCGCCCGCAAGGTCGGTGACAACCTGAATCTCATGGTGGCTCCGACCGTCTGCTACGGTGTCTCTCCCCATCACATGGCCTTCAAGGGCACCGTCGCCCTGAGCCCCTCGACGCTGATCATCGTTGTCGAAGATATCGTCCGGTCGCTTGTGGCCCACGGTTTTCGGCGCATCCTCTTCATCAACGGTCACGGTGGAAATATCGTTCCACTGCAGACAGCCTTCCGACAGCTAAAGGACGAGGGGCTTTCCGGTTACTTCGATGTGATGTCATGGTACACGGAAGCCGGTGTAAAACAGGTCTGCCGGGAAGCCTTCGGAGACGATGACGGTCATCACGCCACTCCCAGTGAGGTGTCGATCACCAAGCACCTCCGGCCTTCGGCGTTCAGCGGCAAAGCTGTATTGGAACAAAAGGTCGAAAAACCTAAATATTACTGGCCCTTGACAGCCACAGAGATGAGAACGTTTTTTCCCGATGGACGGATGGAGTCCGCACCTTGGTTGGCGACGGCAGAACTGGGAAAACAGATCGCCGCCAAGGCCGCGGAAGACTTGGAAAAGAAGATAAAAGACATCCTGGACTTTAACGTCCTCTGACCGCCGTCATTTCGATTGATTCTTAATCTCTTCCAGGGTATCGAGATCGCAAACATCGAAAGCCCTCCCGCAGCCGCCACAGAGCATTTCGCAATCATCAGCCTGACGACTCCTGCGGCGTTTCAAAGGGTAGCGGCAGTCGGGACATTTGAGTTCCTCTTCGGTCTCCCTGTTTTTGGGTGAATCTGTCATCACATCTCGCTTTCTGTTCAATCTGGTTCGTTGTAAGCCGTACACCACTATAATTGGTCGGCTCAATTTGGGTACACAATCCGATTGAGCCGATAATTGGCCAAGAGGATCAGGCAGGCAATTATCGGCCCCGTCTGGGTACCGCTCTGATTGCTGCAGCCGGTTTTATGCAAGCTTGTCGTATACGCCGCGATAGTTGACGTATAGATCATAATACCGGGTAGAAAATGGGTCAAGGATGCCTACGGGGCTGAAGAAATTCTTGGTGAAATTAAAAATCCATATACCGGTTCACCGAGAATCGCTGACGGTGCAGAGGATTGGGCGAGTCGTTTCGCGGAACGGCTCGCAGTTTCAACTACCGGTTGTGGTATTCGAGGTAGTAGAGCGTGGCACCGACCGGGGCGAATGAGAGCAGCAAAATATTCAGGACCGGCACCAGAAACAACAACCCGAAGCCGAGATGAAACGGAAGGGTTTTCAGGAGGAATCTGAATCGCTCCGAAAAGGGTTGTAACCGGCGGGCCGGCACCAGGTCGGTATTGTCCCAGGTCAGGAAGATGACGGCAATGCCGGAGGTTATCAGCGTCAGCAGTGGTCCCAGAGGCGTCAACCAGCCCAGAATCATCAGCAGAAGAAGGATCAGCACCGGTAGGGTCGTTCGCGGGATTTCCTGTCTGAACAGAAAAAAGTACTGTTGCAGCAGCGGCATGGTCTGCGGGACCTGCTCCTGCCCGGAGACGAGGCGCTCGGTGATGCGCGACATGGCATCCATGATGATAACCGCGAACAATAGTTGGGAAACCAGATAGGCCAGAATGACGGCCACGCCTGTCAGGAGCGCGGCCAGAAGCCACGAGACCACATGCCAGAGCCACACGAGCCAGACGCTCGCCGGTTTCAACCAAATGAGTTTCAAGATCTCCTGGTGGTGGTATAGAATTAAACCGGCCGCCAGTGCGGTCAGCAAAACAACCAGGAGGAGGCGAATCAGGCCGAGCAGCAGCAGTTTCGGGGTTTTGATGGCCAGAAGCAGTCCGTGCAGGTGGTAGGATATACCTTTGACGAAATCCATTCTATATTTCCTTTTGCCGTAATTTAGGGTCCCAGCAAAAAATAATTCCACATCTTGCTTGTCTTTTGGTCCGTCTACTGCGTTACATCCACCGACACGTATCTCGATATGCGCCGCTGGATGTGCCTTGTAGACAAACCCCAATCCGGCGCAATCTTGTGGAATTATTTCTTACCGTGACCCTTAAAAGAAGCGTGTGTAACCAGGGACCATTAATTTAGCTGTTGCCGTCCGTTGCAATATAGTATATTTTGTTTTTATATAGATAAGTTGGCGCAATTACCACTCTTTTATCGGATTCGAGAGGGGGAAAGATGAAAGTCAAAATCGATTACGATTTGTGTATGGGCGACCGGAATTGCAACAAGGTATGCCCGGATGTCTTCCAATATGACGAGGATCAACTGCTCTCAACGGTTCTCGTTGACGTGGTGCCGCCCCATCTTGAAGATGCGGTCCGCAAGGCCGCCAGGGAATGCGCCCCTGGGGCTATAATCGTAGAAGAATGAACCCAGAGAATATAAAAAACCTTGCCGACGCGGTCAAAGATTACTTCAGTCAGTACGAGCTCGAAGATTTGTGCCGCCGGTTCGGTATCGTCTTGAACTATTCCGGGACCAGTCCCAACCTCCGCCGGCTCGCCGGGGACATTCTCTCAAACCCGGATACCGACCAGAATCGGCAATTTCTCCATACCCTGATCAGCGCATTGTTGAAGAGATGTCAGGAGCAGATCCAGAACACCACCCGCGAGGACAATCTCTACCACCAGCAGATGATCCTACAACTCAATCAACTCAAGCAGTCTTTGAGTCCGGACAAAGCAGACGCAACGGTACCGGAAAGCTTCCCGGAGCCGGGAGAGTCGATCCGATCGAATCTGGCGGAGTTCTTTGGCCGTGCCGGCACAGCCGTTACCGTCGTGGACGCCGATCCCGCTGCCGGTACACTCGACTGCCTGCAAGAAGTGGCACATCCCATTCGACTTTTGACCAAGGAACCCAAGGGCGGCTTCGATCAAAATTTCATCCGGGTGCTGAAGACCCTACATGAACGCGGCAAGACAATTAAGTTGCGACTGCACCCCGACATTCACGACCGCGTCATACTTTTCAACCGTCGGTGCTGGCTCGCCGGCGGTCCTCTTAAAGACGCCGCCAATACCCCTTTCACATTGATCGAGGTCGTTGACAACCGGGACGTCATTTCCGATCGCGTGGAAAACATGTGGCAGGCGGCCGAGATACTCATTATCGGTTGAACCGGTCGTTGATGACGTTGCGACGTCACCAGCAGTTTTTAAGTCTCGGATTTCCAAGTGCCGAAAAGCGTCATGCGGACGCTCCTCGTGGAATCCGTCCCACCACTACAATTCCCTGCACGGCCGCCCCCTGCCACGACAGGCAAGGGGAGCCTATACCCCGCTTTCCGTCATTTAGGCCCGGTTGTTCGCGCCAGAACATCGATGTGCTTGGCCATGAAGACCAGTTCGCCGTTTTCTATCTGGACATGCCGTTTTGCAATCCAGGCCTTGAAATAATCGGGATCGATCTCGGGGTGATGCGCCAGTTCTTCATCGATTGTGTGGACGATATGGTGCAGGAAATAAGATTCCCGCAGCGGGTAGCGGCGGCGGTGGGGATAAACGATCCAGTCGGATGCACCGGCCGCTAGTATTTCGGTCTTGTGCTGCAAGAGTGCCACGAGAAGCCGGCGTCCGGTCCGGCTGTCACCGGCCGGGCGTCCGTCGACGATTCGCCCGTCCATACTGCGATGGTATCGATGGATGACCCGATCGTCGAATTCCGGCGCAATCGCCGGCAACAGGACGGTGTCGCCGTCGAAGTTCAAACTGAGGAAGAGTAGTCCATCGCTCTTGAGAAACCGCATTATGCCGGGCAGAAGCGATTGGATGTCGACCAGGTCCATGAATGCATGCGCCAAAAGGAGATCACAAGAACCCGGCGCTGCTTCTGAAACAAGTGCATATGCATCGCCAGTTATTAAGTCCACCCGGATTCTGGTGTCCCCAGCCTCCAGCAGATGAGACGCCTCTGTTTCCCGGATGACGGCGAAACCCAGGCGTTTAGCCCATCGACTCAAACGGCGCCGGGCTGCCCGGGTGCAGTCCGGATTGATATCGACGGCTGTGTACTGCGATGAGCGGTGCATCAATGGTCCTGTGGCCATCCGTTCTATCATCGTACCGATGCCGGAGCCGATTTCCAGCACCCGCAAACACTCTTGCGTCTCATGGTCAGCCAGTGCGCCTTGGAGTCTGCCCCAGACAATGCAGTTCAGCGAACGGTCATCGATTGTTTTCTTGGCGACGAGGTAGTCGATGAAGTCATATGTCTGCGGAATCGACATCGGTAATCAATCCTTTGCGGTTGTATCCGGCCACTGTAGGCGTCCGTAGCCATCGGATGCGTCTTGAGTTTGGCATCGGCGATGCAATATGTCACCATGAATAGGGATTTAGGCGGCATTCGCTCCCGGAGAACCGCTATTTCCTACCGTGTAACCGTTCACAGGGTTGCAAAGTCCGATGCGCTTCAAACCACTTAATTGTAAGCGTTTACTGGGTGCCGCAGATGCAAGGCGTCGGGCACGCAGACGTACTTTTGTACTTCAAGTGCCCGACAACAAAGCAGATGCGGTGCCCTGTGAACGCTTACCCTACCGTTGAAACGGGTGATCATACCGCAAGAGTTTTCAGAAAAACGTGAATTTTCTCCATAGTGTCCTGCCACCCGGGATGCATGCGGAAGGTCGCCAGGGCCCTCCGGCTCATGGCATCGAGTCGATTGCGGTCGGCGTAAAGGTCTTCGACGACCCTTGCCAGACCGACCGAATCTTCAGGAGCCAAAAGAAAACCGTTTTCTCCATGTCGGATTATTTCCCGGGCGGCGCCGAGCGACGAACCGACGGCCGGCAGCCCAAAGGCCATTCCTTCGAGAAAGACGATGCCGAAGGCCTCGTGGGAGTATGGCAGGACCAGGAGGTGGCTTTTTTTCAGAATGGCGGCCAGAGAGGGGCCATCCTGGACACCGAGAAACCGGATATTCTGAGATAGGCCGCAGGCGTCGATCCGGGCGCCGATCTTTCGGACATACGGATTATTCATTGTCAGGCTGCCGACGACCGATAGGCGCCACACTCGCATCGAAACCGCAGCCAGCGCGTCGACCAAACGGTGAAGACCCTTGTGCGGCAGCACATTGGCCAAAAAAAGCAGCCGCAAGGGACCCTTTTCTCGTGAGCGTGCAGTGATGGCATCGGTCGAATGCAAGGACCCGAGTCGGTCTCCGGCGGGCTGAGCGATGATGTTTGGGCAAGCACCGGCACCGCAGGCCGTTGCTGCGTCACGGGTGGTCCGGCTGTTGAAAATACAGGCATCGACGGATTGCAGGTACTGCTTTTCAACAATTCGAAACACGGTATTCTGCCACTTTTTCCGGGGTTGGCTGCTCAGCACCTGGTGGAGGAGCGCCACGACCGGTCCGTGGCTGACGGCACGTTGACGCCTGTTCTGAAGAAAAAGGGACGGATGGCAGAGACCGTCCTGCAGAAGGATATCCGGTGGGCGGCGTCTCAGTTGCCGCAGCAGAGAACCCGAGAAATTGCCGGCCAATTGCCGCCCGTAACTCCGCCCGGGGGAGAGCGATAAAATGTCCACGACATGCCCCCGGCTGCGCAGGTAATCGACCAGGATTCGGTCATAGAGCGTGCCGCCGGTCAGGGTTTTCAGATCGCCGGTGATCACCAGTCCGACCCGCATCAGAACTCATTGCTCCTCATCTTTCCTCACATTGGCGAGTTGCCGTAGGTCAGTACGACCTGAACGGCGGATTCAGGCTGCCGATCCAACAGGTCGAAGGCCTGCGGAGCCTGTTCAACCGGAAAGCGATGGGTGATCAGCTTGTCCGGCCGAACGGACCGAATCATATCCCAGACCACTGCCAACCGGCGTTCTTTGGACCAGCGGCCCAAGAACTCGGGGGCGATGGTACTGACTTGACTACTGATCAAACGGATTCTGTTGCGGTGGAACTCTCGGCCAAGATCCAGGGCTGCCCGGCGCGTCCCGTACCACGAACCAACGATGATTCTCGCACCGAAACCGCAAAACGAAACGGCCTGATTCAGCGCCGCCGGGTCGCCGGAGAGTTCATAAACGAGATCGGCTTCGCCCTGCAGCACCTTATCGTCAATAATCCGGTTCGGATCGCCGATATCCCCCTGGCTCTCTGGAGCGAGTGCCTTTTGTGCGCCGACTTCCAGGGACCTTTGGCGTCTGAACGCATAGCGGTCGACGGTCACCAGCTTGGCCAGAGGGAAGCGCGACAGCAGGGCGGTGGTCAAGAGTCCGACGATGCCCTGTCCGAGCACCATAACCCGCTCGCCGATCAGCGGGCGTCCGTCCATCATAAAGTTGACGGCGGTCTCCATTGCGGGCACGAACAGGGCATTTTCGGGGTCGATATCCGCCGGCAGGGGTATCAGCACCGACGGACTTGCCAGATAGTGGCTCTGATGGGGCTGGAACGAAAAAACCCATCGACCGATCCAGTTCGGATCGACTCCTTGTCCGGCGACAACGACCTGGCCGACGGCGGCATATCCGTAGCGGAGTGGGTAGCCGAAGGCCCCGGATAACGACGAAATGGTGCTGTCGACCGGCCAGCCGTCGGGGACCTGTCCCCGGTAAATCAAGAGTTCGGTGCCCGGACTGATGGCGCTCATCCGGTTTTGAACGATGACCTGCCCCGTTTCAGCTCCCGGAACCGGTTCTTCGACCACGGATACAGCAAACGGTTTTTCGAATATGACCGCCTTCCGCTTCATGCCGAATTCCAGCCCGGCTGCGCCCACAGGATCATGTCGTCTCCCAGTTGCTGATAGGCCACCTTGATGAACGGAACAAACGGCTCCATTCCCGTTCCACGGTCATCGATGACATTCAAACCGCCGATCAGTTTCGGTGCGACGGTGATGATGAACTGGTCGACAAGCCGGGCACCGACAAAGCTCGTGATGACCCGGGCACCGCCTTCCACCATCAGGATGTTGATCTCATGAGCCACGAGAATTTTCATCAGCGCCCGGAGGTCGATTTTACCGTTTACGGCGGTTTGACACGGCAGTACAATTGCACCGGCCTTCAACAGGTTTTCGCGTCTGGCTCCGTCGGATTCTCGGCGGCTGATGATCCAGCAGGCGCAGTCCTCTCTCTGCAGCAACCTTGCATCTGACGGCGTTCGCAACCGGGTATCGAGAATGATCGGCCGAGGGCTGTGGCCATCGACCAGTCGTGTGGTCAATTCCGGATTGTCGTTCAAGACGGTGCCGATGCCGACCAAGATGGCATCGCTGCAGGACCGCAGGCGATGGGTAAGGGCCAACGATGCCGCGCCGCTCAAACGAACCTGGCGTCGGTCGCGTGCGGCGATACTGCCGTCCAGACTCTGGGCGTATGTGAGAATGACGAAAGGTCGACCCCGCTTCCGGCGAAACTCTTCGGCGCTGGCCAGCTGCTGTTTCAATCTGTCGAGCATTTCGATCCCTTCAGCGGTAGGATACGCTCTCATTTTTCATAACAGGAAAACGGCCAATCGACAAGATGATAAAAAAACGTCAACCGGAAGAACCAAAATTCAAAATGTGTTCTGACCCGACATTACCAGATATTTTTCTTCCGGTTGCCACAAGGAGAGATTTCCGGAGCCGGTGATCAACAAACCGGCTGCAGCAACCATGAGCAGACACCACAATGGATCGCTTCCCTGGCGGCTGATCCAAAGACCACTCAGGAGCAGGATCGGCAATGCGGCCAGACGCCCCATGACGCCGAGAGAGACCAAGACA
>Ga0316189_10005977_pt1 | contig 11664 bp, 11 predicted proteins | sample LowCovwburrow_MG_FD_204930 | JGI IMG/M metagenome (GOLD analysis project Ga0316189, IMG submission 204930) | Coastal sediment microbial communities from Maine, United States - Lowes Cove worm burrow | ecosystem: Environmental > Aquatic > Marine > Coastal > Sediment | place: USA: Maine... | reverse complement strand
ATGTCGACGCTGTCCCGGATGCAGCCGTTTATCACGATCCCGGCCCAGCCGTTGTCGGCCGCGAGGCCGGCGAGGATATCGCCCAGCAGGGCCCGGCGGGTCGATCCGCCGCCGTCCACGACCAGGACCCGGCCTTCGCCGGGTTGCTCGACGGCCTGGCGTACGAGCACGTTGTCGTCGTGCACCTTGATCGTGGTGATCGGCCCCGAGAACTCGCGGCGGCCGCCGAAATGGCGAAGGATCGGTTCGGCGACTTCAACGTCGTCCGGGAATTCGTCACAAATGTCCGTTGTCTTCACTAATCGCCTCCTTTCATGATGGCGCCATTGTAAGCGGGCGCGCCGGCGGCGGAACAGTCATTCGGCGACGCGACGGCCGCAGCGGCTGCGCAAGCGGCAGGGCGGGCACTCGGCGCGATCCATTGCTAGAACGTCCTGCACGTAGATATTGCCGCAGCGCTGGCAGTCTGCCAGGGCCATGTCGCCACGGACTGTCAGCGCATCGTAAAGGTTCCATGCGTGCTCGAAAGATACCGCCCTGCGGGCGTGCAGATCCTGGTAGGTCTCGTAGACAAGGCAGAACTGCTCGCCGAAGTGAAGCGTGTCCCGCGTGCCTGCCTGCTGTGCATCCAGTTCGCGGCTGATGTTCATCAGTCCGAACAGCCCGAACAGCCAGGCCAACGTCGTGGCTTCAGACTGGATGGTCGCATTGCGGACGTAATAGCCCACGTTCGAGGGTGACTTGCCGCGCTGGCGGCGGATTGCGGGCCGGCCGTTGCCGACCCGGAAGTAAGAGGCGTAAAGCTTTCGGATCCGGTCCTGCGAGAAGCCCGTGCACTTCGCGATGATGTGGGTCCGGGCCTCGTGTCCGATCAAACGGACGGCGAGGTCGAACTGCTGACGCTGGCCGCTGTAGCGATCATCCGTGCAACGCATGTCCGGGTCTCCTTTTGTCGATGAATCGTTCGACCATCATACAAAATTACCATATATGTGTTATATATCCCAATAAAGGAGTTTCTGTGTACTTTTGTTACCTGACGGACCAGCCCTTATTTCAACACTCGGCGCGGTTTTGGTGACTGCCGCCGGTAGCGGTGCCGCCGGACAATCGTCATGAGAGCGGTGGCAGGAGCGAACCATGAACAGAGTCGGCATAAGCCGTATGGCGCTGGAAGATCTCTGGGGCATGAATCAGGTTTTCGTTGCGTTGATGCAGTCCCACGCCGCGGCACGGCCGGTCCGTGCTGCGGGTCCTTTCGGCCTTTCGCCCGGGGTGGTCGCCCGCCTGGCGCGGCTCGACGCCGCCGAGCGGGCAGAGATCGGTCGCTGCCCGTTCGCGCTGTGCAGCTTCGGTTTTCTCGACATCGAGCGTTGGAAGGGCCTGCTGGGGCGAGCGGTCAGCGAGCCGGCGGCGCGGGAACACTGGCCCGGTGAGGCCAGCCGCCGCCGTCAGTTCGCGGCGATGGCACTGGGATTCGTAAGGAGTCTCGCGGCCCGCGAACCCCACGCGGCCGATCTGTTCTTCGGTCTGCCGACGGGTTTGGGCGCCGCCTTCGCGGAATTCGATCTCGCACAGCTACCCAGGATCGCGAGCCAGGCCGAGACGCATCTGCGCGCGCGCCTGGCCGACCACCCCCGGTTCTGGAGCGAGCTGGTGGCCTCGGCCTGCAGCGGCTCTGAGCCTCGGCGGCGAGCGATTCGCGACCTCGGCCTGCAACTGAGCCTGCAGAGGGCGTTGAGAATCGAAGGCGCGAAACCCCGATTTGGAGTACTCTGCCGGGCGTTTTGAGCCAGCATTTGGCGAGCGGACTGAACCCTCGGAACTCCGGCGGGTCTGGTTGAAGGCAACGGCGGTTTTCGAGGTGGCGATGATGAGGGTTCGGGTCAGTGTAATTTGCAGCGCGATGGCGCTGACACTGCTTGGCGGGTGCGCGAGTTTCGGGTCCGACGAGCAAGCTGCCAAGGAAGAGCGCTACTACTGCAGGCCGGGATCCATGCTCAAGTACAAGCGTCCCGTCGGCAGCGCCTTCGCCGGCTACTGGATACCAATGCCCGACGGCGGTTCCTGCAAAGGCTACTGAGCGGGCGCCGCGAAAAACGCCAGGGCCGCCTCGAGTACGGCCTCCGGTGCTTCCATCTGCGGGTAGTGGCCTATCCCCTCCAACTCCAGCAGTCCGGCGTCCGGCAGCAGGGTTCGCCACTGGTCCGTCATGTTACGGCCCGACACAGGGTCCTCTACGCCATCCACCAGGAGCAGGCTCGCCGGGCTTCCCGTAAGCGCGCCGACCCAGCGCGCTTCCTCGCGTCGCCGCTCCGCCAGATAGCCGAGCAGTCGGGGTACGACCCGACGGCCGCCGTTGTACTCAATCAAGGCCCAAAACGCGTCCATTTCAGCCGCCGTTGGCTGGGTCTGCGGTCCGAAAACCCGCGCCAGGCCACGCTCGATGGCAGCCCGGTTCATCAGTCGGGCGAGCATCGGGCCAAGCGGGCTCGCGAGTGCACGCTGAATCAGCAGGGGCTGCTGCAACGACGGGAAGATTCCCCCGTTGAGCAGACAGACGGCGAGGGGACCGCCATCCCCGCTTCGCTCAATTCGCCTTGCCAGAAGTTCCTGGGCAACCGTATCCCCGTAGTCGTGGGCCAGGAGGCGGTAGCGGGTGACCCCGGTGCTCTCCAGTGCCTGTTCGCAGAGGTCGGCCTGGGCGCGAAAGCTGTAGGAGTACGACGGAGGCTTGGCGGAGAAACCGAAGCCCAGCAAATCCGGTGCTATCAGACGATAGTCCTGCGCCAGGCGCGGCCAGATCCGGTGCCAGTCCCAGGCCGCCGTGGGAAAACCGTGGATCAGCAGGAGAGGCGGCGCGTCGCGATCGCCGGCCTCGTAGAGCTGTACGGGATGCCCATCGAAGGACAGGGTGCGGCCGTATTGGCGCCACTGCTCCAGTTTCATCGCGACTTTCCGGGGTGCGGCCGAGGCGTTCGAAGATATCACGCCGGCTGCGCCTGCCCGCAGGGGCTTGGTAGAATGGTGGTTTGCTCGCGCGGCTGCGCGAGCCACGCCCCGGGACGATGATGCGCGCACTGTCTATTCGAGGATTGACGAAGACCTATCCCAACGGCGTCCAGGCGTTGAAGGGCATCGATCTCGATGTCGAAGAGGGCGAGTTCTTCGCGCTGCTGGGGCCCAACGGCGCCGGCAAGACCACGAGCATCGGCATCGTGACTTCGCTGGTGAACAAGACCGCTGGCAGCGTGTCGGTCTTCGGGCACGACATCGACAAGGACATCACGCTGGCCAAGAGCTGCATCGGCCTCGTGCCCCAGGAGATCAACCTCAATCTCTTCGAACGGATTCTCAACATCGTCGTCACCCAGGCCGGCTACTACGGTCTTCACCGGGACGTCGCGATGGAACGGGCCGAAAAATACCTCAATGAGTTGCAGCTGTGGGACCGGCGCAACGATATCGCCCGCAACCTCTCGGGCGGCATGAAGCGCCGGCTGATGATCGCTCGCGCGCTGATCCACGAACCGCGTCTGTTGATTCTCGACGAGCCGACGGCCGGGGTCGATATCGAGATCCGGCGGTCAATGTGGCGCTTCCTGCGGCAGATCAACGCCGCCGGCACAACGATCATCCTGACCACGCACTATCTCGAGGAGGCCGAGAGTCTCTGCCGTGAGGTCGCCATCATCGACGACGGCCTCATACGTTTGAACGACCGCATGAGCCGGGTACTCAGAAAGCTCTCGATGGAGACGTTCGTCCTGAATCTGGAGCAGGACATCGACGAGACGCCGAGTGTCGAAGGCTATGTCGTCCGCCGGGTCGATTCGCAAACGCTGGAAGTCGACGTGGACAGCGAGCGAGGCATCAATGACCTGTTCGGATTGCTCAGCGGCCAGGGGCTGAAAGTGATCAGCCTGCGCAACAAGTCCAATCGTCTCGAGGAACTGTTCATGCGCCTGGTCGAGAGCAAGGAACAGGATCGCTCGGCCTCGCGGTCCGCCTCATGATGCGCGTTCGCGAAAACACCATCGCGCTGGTCACGCTGGTCAGGAAGGAGTATCTCCGCATCGTCCGGATCTGGGTGCAGACCCTCGTGCCGCCCGCCATTACGATGACGCTCTACTTCGTGATCTTCGGCAATCTCATCGGTCGGCGCATCGGCGAGATGGGTGGCTTCACCTACATGGAGTACATCGCGCCGGGACTGATCATGATGTCGGTGATCACCAATGCCTACGGCAACGTCGTCTCCTCGTTTTTCGGCGCCAAATTCGCGCGCCACATTGAGGAGATGCTGGTCTCGCCGATGCCGAACTCGCTGATCCTGATCGGCCACGTCGCCGGCGGCGTGGTTCGGGGACTGCTCGTCGGCGCCCTCGTCACGATTATCGCCCTGTTCTTCACGGACCTGCGGCCGGTGAATCCGGCGATCACACTGTCGGTGGTTTTCCTGACCGCAATCGTCTTCTCCCTGGCGGGTATGCTCAACGCGATCTTCGCAAAGAAATTCGACGATATCTCTATCATCCCGACCTTCGTGCTGACGCCCCTGACGTATCTCGGCGGCGTGTTCTACTCGATCAACCTGCTGCCGGAATTCTGGCAGAAGGTGTCGCTGGCCAATCCGATCCTCTACATGGTCAACGCCTTCCGCTACGGCATCCTCGGCACGTCCGACATCGGGATCGGCGTCGCCTACGGCATCATCTTCCTGTTCATAGGCGGTCTCTACTTTCTGGCCTGGTCGCTGTTGCAGTCGGGCTACGGCATCAGGGAGTAGAGCGGTCCATGTGCGGTCGGTTCTGCTACTTCTCACCGGCCGAGGCCGTCGTCCGCCTTTTCGGGGTCGCCGGCGTCGAGGATCAGCCGCCGCGCTACAACATCGCGCCTACCCAGTCCGCGCCGGTCGTCCGGGCAGCAGACGGGGCGCGGCGCGAGTGGGCGGCGCTGCGCTGGGGGTTGGTGCCCTTCTGGGCGAAAGATCCCGGCATCGGCAACCGGATGATCAACGCGCGCGGTGAAACCGTCGCGTCGAAGCCGGCCTTCCGCGCCGCCTTTCGCCGCCGCCGCTGCCTGGTTCTCGCCGATGGTTTCTATGAGTGGCAGAAGGTCCCGGGGGGCAAGCAGCCGTGGCTCATCGCGCAGGCCTCGGGTGAGCCTTTCGCGATGGCCGGCCTGTGGGAGTCCTGGTCCGGCGATGGACGCGAGGAGCCGCTGGAAACCTGCACGATTATCACGACGGCGGGCAACGCGATGATGCGCGAGCTCCACGACCGGATGCCGGTCATCCTCGACGCCGCCGGTATCGACGAGTGGCTCGACCCGGCCGCGAAGCCCGAACGGCTGACGCCCCTGCTGGCGCCCGCACCGGACGGCGTCCTCGAAGCGAGGGCGGTCAGTCGCCGCGTCAACAGCCCCGCCAACGACGGGCCCGAGCTGATCCTGCCCGTCAGTCCCTAGCTCACCCGGTCCGAGGCCTCGAACGCGCGCGCCAGATCCGCGCACAGGTCGTCGCCGTGTTCGAGACCGATCGAGAGGCGCAGCAGATCGTCCGGTGTGCGGGTCGCAGGACCCTCGATCGAGGCACGGTGTTCGATGAGACTCTCTACCCCACCCAGACTCGTCGCGCGGGTGAATATTTCGGCGGCGGCGGCCACTGCGAGTGCGCCGGCGCGGCCCGTCGTTACCCGAAACGACAGCATCGCCCCGAAGTCGGACATCTGACGCGCGGCCACGGCGTGACCCGGGTGCTCGCTGAGGCCCGGATAGAGAACCTCGTGGACCGACTCGTGACTCTGCAGAAACCCGGCCACCGTGTGCGCCGTCGCGGTCTGTGCCCGCACGCGCTGCGGCAGCGTCGGCAGGCTGCGCTGCAGCAGCCAGCAATCGAACGCGGAGGGTACCGCGCCGGTGACGCCGCGCAGGCTGCGCAGGGCGTCGAGCCAGTCGTCGGCCCCCCTGACGATGAGCGCGCCGCCCATGACGTCCCCGTGGCCACCCAGATACTTGGTCGAGCTGTGTATCACCACATGGGTGCCTAACTCGTGGGGCCGCTGGAGCACGGGCGTCGCGAACGTGCTGTCGCAGGCCATGCGGATCCGGCGGCCGGCGGCGAGCTCTCCGAGGCCGGCCAGGTCACTAATGCCCATCAGAGGATTGGCAGGTGTTTCGACATAGAGCAGGCTGACGGCGTCGCCGGCCTCATCCAGTACGGCACGAACGGCATCGAGATCGGTCGTATCGACGAGGCGCACGGCGCCGCCGATGGCGGGGACATATTCTCCCAGCTGGCGCAGCGTGCCGTGATACGCCGATTCGGAGGCGACGATCACGCCCTCGCGGGCGGCCACCTGAAACAGCAGCGCCGTGGCCGCCGAGCCCGAGCTTGTGGCCACGGCCCCGTCGCCTTCCTCCAGCGCCGTGAGCCCGGCTTCCAGCGCGATCAGATTGGGGTGGCCGTCGCGGACGTAGCTGTAGCCGCGTGAGTAGTCGCCGTCGGCGTCGCGCTGAAAGTTGGTCGTCAGATAGACCGGCGGGGCGACCGCGCCGGTCCCGGCGTCAAGGGGACGAGCCGCGTGTACCGCCGCTGTCTCCAGCGTCCGGGGCAGGTTTTTTCGATCTGGCATTCGGATGACCCGGTGGGTCGACCTCCGCGAGCAGGGCCTGGGGCGACGACATGATAGCCTGCCGCAGCCGCGTCGCATCGCCGTCGTCCGAATAGCTCAGCCTGCCGTCGCGGTGCTGGATTCCCAGCGCGTCCGAGGCGTCCTCGAGGTCCGGGAAGCGAACCGACTGCGTGTGTTGAGCGTACAGCCGCATGAAAACATCCGTCCCGACCAGCTCGTCGAGGCGGCTCATCACCTCGCGCGCCGTCCAGGTTCGATCGCTGGGCAGACAGCACTCGGCCAGCCTTCCCAGGGCGAGATCCAGCGTTGTATCACCGCCCGAGCGGCGGCGGAGTTCGACGTCGGCCTCCAGCGCGATCGCGGCGCCGCTCCAGTAGACCCGCATGAAGGCGCCGCTGCGGTGCATGTCACGGCTGACCTCGGCCAGCGTTTCCTCCCCCGTGCCGCGCAGGCCCCGGCCGAAACCGGCGTAGAGTTTTTCCCAGGCCTGCTCCCCGGTGATCATGCCGGCGCGGGCGCGCAGCACATTCTGGTAGTAACTGGCGATACCTTCGGACAGCCAGGCGTCACGCCGCGCCACATAGGGCAGCAGCATGTGGCTCAGCTCGTGGGTGGCAGTCCAGTCATCCCGGAATTCGCCCAGCGGCCGGTGCTGGTCGACGAAGAAGTGGGCCGCCGCGCCGCCCCCGCGCTGGACCTGCGCCCAGGGCACCGCCTCCGAGCGGCGGCCAATCGGGACGACAACGATCTGGGGTGAGCGCAGGGGAAACCGGCCGTATAGCGTACTGACGGCCCGGGCCGCCTCCTCGATCCACGTCGCCATTTCGAGGGGGTCTGCCGCCGGATCTGCGTCGGCTATCGCGAGTCGCAGCGTGGCGCCACCGACCTCGAGCCTGCGGGTCTCAATGCGTCCGAACGCGGTCAGATCCCGCCAGCTCTCCGGCGTGTCGGCAAGCCGATACGTTGGCACTTCGCCGGCGCCGGACACGGGCGGCCAGGGCACCGAGGCGGCCATGCCCTCCGGCATGTCGATACTGATCCGGGCCTCGCGATCCCCGAAGCCCTTCTCCGGGCGCCACAGCCAGAGTCCCGAACTCGTCAGGACGCTTTCGCCCTCCCGTCGCAGCGCCCGCTCACCGCCTTCGCTGCCGAGGCGTTCGAGGTCGATGTCGTAGGCGATGCATTCGCCGCTGTCGACGTCCCTGAGGGCAATGCCCCGGCGGTTCTCCCGGAGTTCTATCTGTCCGCGCGTGACCCGGGCGGGACTCCGGAACCGCTCGGCTTCCTTTTCTCCGCTCACGAGCCGCGCTGGAGCATGCCCGTCGCCGAAACACAGTTCGACGCTCATCGTGTTCAGATCCGGCGCAACGCGCACGTTATAGGCGGCGTCCGGCACCGCGGCGCCGGTGCCGCCCTGAGCCAGACTTGCGATGAGTAGGTAGGTCAGCTTCACGTCATCAATGATCTGAGGAGGCGGTGGATCAGATTATCAGAGCCCGGTCGTCCGCGGAGTGCCCGGCGCAGAGCCGGTGGCAACCGTCTGGCCCTGCGTGCACGCCGCGATTCCGACCGGCAATCGAACCGCGAGGTTCCGCGTGGACGTCAGGCGCGCCGGGCGGGCAGCGCCTGTAGCGAAGCGACCAGCGTGCCGGGCCCACCGTGTGCGCCCAGAGCGCTGCCGACCTCGGTCAGGAAGTGACTCTCGACGTTGGCAACGAGATCCAGGAGTCGTTCGAGCAGACGTTGCGCCCGCTCAGGATCGCTGGCGTGGGCCACTGCAATGCGATAGCGACGGTCCGCGGCCGCCTCGCGGGCGATCATGCGCGCGAAGCGATCCACCAGATTGCGACGTCCGAACAGCGCGCCACCGGACGCGATACGGCCATCGGGATATGTGCGGATGATCGGCGTCAGTCGCGCGAGATCCGCGATGATCTTGCGGTAGCGGGGCACGCGTCCGCCGCGCACCGCGTAGCTGACGTCACGCAGCAGGCCCCAGGTCTTCGTACGCGCGATGCTGTCGTCGAGCCCGGCGGCGATGTCGTCCAGCGAGAGGCCGGCACGCGCCAGTTCCGCGGCCTCCAGGGCGACAAGGCCCTGGCCCAGCGAGGCGTTGCGTGAGTCGACGGCGAGCACCCGGCCGTGCCCTTCGATTCTCGCGGCGGCCGAGGCGGCCGCCTGGAACGTTCCGCTGACCCGGCCGGTCAGGTGGATCGAAAGGACGCCGGGATGGTGGGAAACCAGAAACTGATAAAGGCGGCGAAAGTCGCCCGGTGCCGGCTGCGAAGTCTTTGGGTGCTGCGGGTTGCTGGCCAGTTCGGCGTAGAACTGATCGCTGGAAAGGCTGACCTTGTCGAGATAGCTCCTCTCGCCGAAGTGGACGCGCACCGGCACCATGTGGATCCCCAGCCGTTCGAACTCGGATTCCGGCAGGTCCGCGGCCGAATCGACAACAACGGCGACCTGGGCGGACCCGGCGGCGGTGCCGCTTTGCTGGCGCATGTCATCGGCCTTGCGGCTGCTGATTTCTCCGTGGCTCGCCGCGATCTCGAAAACCCGATCCGGCTCGTTCACGTGAATATGAACACGCACCTTGCGATGGGTGCCGGCGACGACCAGGCTGGCGCCGAGCGGCGCCAGGGCTTCACGCAGTGCGCGCCGATTCACGTGATCACCGGTCACCATGCACTCGGTGCAGTAGCGATGCTCGAGATGCCCGGACGCGCCCATGTCCGGGAACGCAGCCTCTATGTCTTCAGGCAGTTGGCCCTCATCGAGATCGACGGCCGCGTCGCCACGTATGCAGGCCATGATGCCGTCGAGCAGATCGACGAATCCCTGGCCTCCGGCGTCGACGACCCCGGCTCGCCGCAGCGCTTCCAGCTGATTCTGAGTCGCCGCCAGCGCTTCACGCGCCCGTGCCAGTCCGCGTTCGAGCAGGCCGGCGAAATCCAGTTCGCGCCCTGCGAGCCCTTCGAGTTCCCGGGAAAAGGCCGTGAGCACGGTCAGGATCGTGCCTTCCCGGGGATCGGAAAGCGCCTCTCTGGCATATGCCGCGCCGCTCGCAACGGCCTCGATAAGATCGCCCGTTGCGAGCAGGCGCCGGTCCGCACAGGCGTCCCCCAGCCCGAGAAAGAACTGGGCGAAGATGGCGCCCGAGTTGCCGCGCGCGCCGTCGAGGGCTGCGTCAGCGATCCGTTCGAGCGTCCGGCCCGCATGTTCGTCCCGGTGTCCGGCCAGCGCCGTGCGCACCGCATTCATCGTCAGAGCGAGATTCGTGCCCGTGTCGCCGTCGGGTACGGGGAACACGTTGATTCGGTTGAGCCGGTCCTGATCGGCAACGACGCGCCGCATACCTGCCTCGAGGCAGCGCGCAAGGCGGCGGCCGTCGAGATGCCGTGTGCCGGGCTGCGACTCATCCATGCGCGAGGGCATCCGTTCGGGCTCGCCTACTCGGCGGGCAGGAGAAAACGCTGGCCGCCGCGATCGAGAATCACGCCCTCTGGCACGATCTCGTCGACGGTGGGTCCGGCGTCGAGGCGATCGCCCTCCAGGTACTTGCGACCGTTGACGAAGACCATCCGGCGCGTGGGGTCTGCGTAATAGACGTGCAGGTCGAGGTGCAACGGCAGGCCGGTCAACTCGCCGCGCAGCGCCAGGTCCTGAGCCGTCGGCAAGGACTCACCCGACGGCGCGGGCCGGGCCGGACGGGGCGCCGGTGCGGCGGCCTCGACCGGCGTAGAAGGCAGGTTGGTGTATTCCCGCACGATGGGTTCGCTACTCGGGGTTTCACGGGCGGGGGCGGACACACCGGGCGGCGGCGTGTCACCGGGCTGAGGGCGTACTGAGACCTCCTCAATCAGACTGCGCACGGCGCCGCGTGGACGCGGCGGGATGGCTGCTGCCGCGTCCGGCTCACGGGCCATGGACGGCGACGATGAGGCGGCCGCCGTCGGGCTCCCGGCTGGGTCGGCCAGGCGAGCGGGCTCGGGCCGGGGCACGGCGATCTCCGGAGCGCTCGTTGCCTCTGTGGCGGTGGTTCGGACGGTTTCAGTCGCGGCCGGTGTCGCCCCGGCCGACGGCGCATCGGGCCGCAGCAGCAAGTAGGCGAGCACCGCGGCGTTCAGCAAGAGCAGAGCCGCGATGATCGTCACCCACGGCGATCGCGTCGGGCCGTGGGCGCCGCCCGGCGCGCTGGCCAGAGCCGGACCCGACTGGCGCTGACGTTCGTTTTCGGACCGCTTGAGCGCTTCAAGGATGAAAGACATCGGCGTTCAGCCCTCGCGCTCGAGCCGGTAACGCTGGGGCAGTTGGAGCGCGGTGTTCAGCGCGATCATTGTCCGGGCACCCGCGATACCGTCCGGTTCGAGCCGGGCGTTGGCCTGAAAGCGCCGGACGGCCTCGGCGAGTGCGGGATCGTAGCGGTCCGGCCTCGCGGCGGGCAGATCCGTTTCAAGCACGCTCGCCAGAGAGTTTCGAAGCCACAGGACATCCGGACCGAAAGCACCGTCCGTCAGCGTCCGTCCGGGGCCGGTCGCGGGACGCCAGATGAGTAAATACTCCCCGTCCCACATCGACATCAGTTCCCCGAGCGCTGCCCGGAGGCGCTGACTCCCTGCGCGCAGCAGGACTTCGCCATCCCGGGTCGTCCCCGTGAGGATTACCTGGTGACGCTCGTTATCGGCCAGCGTCAGGGTCAGTATCGCGGGGCGATCGAGCGCGACGAGTTCGCGCCAGGAACCCTGTTCGTAGAGACACCGCAGGCCGCTGGCTTCGGCCGCCTCGCAGGGTCGGACGTCGGTGTTGGCGTAGCTCACGTTCCACAGTTCGAAAAGCGTGCGGAAGGCCGAATCGGTATCCGTGGCGGCCGCGACGCCGGACAGCTGCTGCTCCAGGGTCATGACCGGTTCGGTCGCCACTGATTCCACGGGCGCGAGGCTGTCCGCTGCGGGCCCCCCGGGCGCGGCGGTTTGCCCGAAGGCTGTCTCCCCGGCCGTTGCAGCTGGCGGGGCCGCGCTGTCGGTGAAGC
>Ga0316189_10005976_pt1 | contig 11665 bp, 5 predicted proteins | sample LowCovwburrow_MG_FD_204930 | JGI IMG/M metagenome (GOLD analysis project Ga0316189, IMG submission 204930) | Coastal sediment microbial communities from Maine, United States - Lowes Cove worm burrow | ecosystem: Environmental > Aquatic > Marine > Coastal > Sediment | place: USA: Maine... | reverse complement strand
GAAAGCAGGGATCTATAGCAGCCACATTGGTTATGGACTAGGCATAACCGCCGGGGATTTAAACAATGACGGTTGCATTGATATCTTCATTTCCAATGATTTTCATGAGCAGGATTACCTGTACATCAACAATTGTGATGGAACTTTTACCGAAAGTTTGCAACAATCCGTAGGGCATACCAGCCGATCTTCCATGGGCAACGATCTGGCTGATTTCAACAATGATGGTTGGCTGGACATGGTTGTTTTAGACATGCTTCCTGATCGGGAAGATATCCTCAAAAGTTCTGCGGGTGAGGACCAGATGGAAATTTTTAATATCAAATTGAATTTTGGTTATTACCCCCAATTGGTCAGAAATACACTACAACTCAATCAAGGCAACGGACAATTCAGCGAAATAGCCCTTTTGTCTGGAATTCATGCCACCGACTGGAGTTGGACGCCCTTGTTTTGCGATCTCAACAACAATGGCTACAAAGATCTGTTGATAACCAACGGGATACCCAAAAGACCAAATGACCTGGACTACATCGCTTACATTGCCAGTCTGGGGTCAATAATGGAGGATACAGCGAACAGGAATTCAGTTAACCGGATGCTCCTCGATAATATGCCAGCACGGAAAATCGCCAACTTCGCTTTCGCAAATAATGCCGACCTGACCTTCACTAACCAGGCCTCGACTTGGGGATTGGATCAACCCGGATTTTCCAACGGTGCTGCATATGCTGATCTGGATAATGATGGTGATTTGGATTTAGTCCTCAACAACATCAACCAGTCTGCCTCTATTTACCGCAACAACTCTGACACTTTATCGGGGAATAATTATTTGCAGGTTCAGCTAAAAGGATCAAACAAAAACACCAGTGGCATTGGCGCCAAAGTTTTCCTGAAGATGAAAGAACAAATCCTTTTCCAGGAACAAATGCCTGTTCGGGGCTTTCAATCCTCAGTTGATCGCATTCTGCATTTTGGTGTGGGCATCCATACTACTATTGATACTCTTCAGGTGATTTGGACCAATGGCAAGTCTCAGATACAAACCAATGTCCAAACCAACCAATTAATTATTCTTGATCAGAAGGATGCTGCTTTAGATTATTCTTACCCAAGGCAAAACGAAGAGGGCAAGCTTTTTAAAGAGATCAATCACGAGATCCAAGTTGATTACAAACATGAAGAGAATGGATTTATGGATTTTGGTCGTGAATACCTTATGCCACATAAGCTTTCCACCGAAGGCCCCAGGATTGGAGTGGGGGATGTTAACGGAGATGGTTTAGACGACATCTTCTTGGGAGGAGCCAAAAATCAGCCGTCCCACCTATTCCTTCAAGGAAACCACGGTGAAATGGTTGATGCTGGGCAGTCTGCCTTTATGGAAGACCGCATAAGCGAAGATATTGATGCTAAATTCTTTGATGTAGACGGAGATGTCGACCTCGATCTTTATGTAGTCAGTGGTGGAAATGAGTGGATAGGAGCAAAAGAGCCAATCAAAGACCGGCTTTATTTGAATGATGGTTTGGGAAATTTCAGCAAGTCAGTTGATCTGCTGCCAAAAGATTTTTATGCCAATGGTTCCTGTGTGGAACCGGCCGATTTCGATGGGGATGGAGACATTGACCTGTTTGTGGGAAGCCGATCAGTGGTAGGTCAATACGGGCTGAATCCCAGGAATTATTTACTGGAAAATGATGGTTCCGGTAAATTCATCGATGTGACTTCAAAAGTTGCTCCTCAACTGGCCACGATAGGCATGGTAACAGACGCAGTTTGGACCGACTTTGACCTTGATCAAGATTTGGACCTGATTGTTGTGGGAGAATGGATGCCAATTACCGTTTTTAAAAACTCCGGTGGAACTTTTGAAAATATCACCGAGGCCACCGGATTAGATAATTCCAATGGTTGGTGGAATCGAATTGTGGCCGCAGATATGGATGGCGACGGCGATCAGGATTATGTCGCCGGAAACCTGGGATTAAATTCCAAGATAAAAGCTTCCCTGACTGAACCAGCAACTTTGTATTTGAAGGATTTCGATAACAATGGGAGTTTAGATCCTATTCTTAGTTTTTATAAACATGGTGTAAGTACTCCCTTTGCCACCCGGGATGAATTGATAAAACAGGTGAATGGGTTACGCAAAAAATTTGTTAGCTACGCTGATTACGCAAAGATCTCTACCATCCAGGATATCTTTAGCGCAGAGCAATTGCAAGATGCATTGATTAAGCAGGCCTTTAACTTTCAGTCTTCCTATATCGAGAATCTGGGAAACGAAACGTTTAAAATCACCTCTCTGCCAATCGAAGCCCAATTCTCTCCCATTTTTGGTTTTTTGGTCGATGATTTTGATCAGGATGGGAATTTAGACCTCTTGGTGGGAGGAAATTCCAATTCGGCCGCCATCAATTTTGGATTATATGATGCCAGCTTTGGATTGCTCTTGAAGGGAGATGGAAAAGGAGATTTTCAGTCGATAGGTGAGAACGAAAGTGGTTGGAATGTCAAAGGAGAGATTAGGGACATTCAAAAACTTGAGCTTGCTGATGGAAGGAAAATAGTTTTAGCAGCCAGGAATGATGATAGTCTGAAAATTTTTAAGTGGAAACCATGAAGTTACGTTTCAAGCATTTTATTGGAGTGGTGATGATTATAAATTCATTTACCCTCTCCTGCACCCAAACTCATCCCGTCACTTTCAAGGACATTACAGAACAAGCGGGGGTCGATTTTCGATACACGTTTGGTGACTCTACCTATGGAAATATTTTAGAGAGTAGCGGCTCAGGAGTTACCATATTTGATTACGATGGCGATGAAGACCTGGATCTTTATATGCTCAACGGTGCCTACCTTGAAGGTATCAGCGATCCGGAGGGTAAGGTTTTTGGAGATGCTGCCAATGTACTTTTCCGCAACAATGGCAATGGAACATTTACCGATGTTTCAAAAGAGGCAGGTATTAATGATCGGCATTGGGGAATGGCCGCTGGATCCCTCGATTATGATGGGGATGGGGATGTTGACCTGTACTTATTAAACTACGGCCCAAATGTATTTTATCTCAACAATGGCAATGGAACCTTCACAGATGTAACTGATTCGTTGGGCCTCCGTGGACCCGATTCGCTCAATGGCTTTACAAAGTGGAGTGTGTCTGTCGCTTTTTGGGATTATAATAGGGATGGCGCCGTCGACCTGATGGTGGGAAATTTTTTAGCATTCGATCCCGCCTACAAATCTCCAACAGCGCCCGAATTGATGCCCCACCCAGCGGAGTATCGCGGACAGGCATCTATGTTATACCGGCAAGAACCTGACGGAAGCTTCACTGAAGTTACAGAAGAGTTAGGGTTATATTATCCGGATTCAAAATGCATGGGATTGACTGTGTTTGACTACGATGATGATGGGGATTTGGATCTATTTCAGGGAAATGATCACCAATCGAATTTTCTGTTTCGTAACGATGGTAATGGGAAATTTCAAGAAAAGGCAGTGGCCAGTGGGGTTGCTGTAAACGATCGAGGCAAGACCACAGGGTCTATGCATGGATCAATTGGTGACATCGATGGGGATGGCTTGATTGATTTACTGGTAACCGACCTTCGTCACGGTGCACTGTACCGCAATCTTGGAAATGGTTTATTCGAAGATATAACAGAAAAGAGTGGCGCTGCCAGTGCATTTGCTGGAAAAGGTGCCTGGGCAGCTGCACTTTTCGATTATGATAATGACGGAGACCTCGATATATTTTCTGCAAATGGAGTGGCTGAAGAGCTTATTGAGCAGTCACCACTTTTACTCGAAAATAATGGTAATGGCCGTTTTCAAAATATCGGTTCGGATTTGGGCTCCTATTTTAATGGAAAACGTTCAGGCCGGGGAGCGGCGGTTTGGGACTTTGATAACGATGGAGACTTAGACATAATAGTTTCTCATGTTGATCTCCAGGCCACTGCAACCCTGCTCCGCAATGATGGAGGAAATCGCAATCACTGGATGGGACTGACCCTTGTGGGAAGTAATGGCCCGGCTTCAGCTATCGGTGCCAAGGTCATAGTACATGCAGGTGATTCCAAACAAACGCTGGTCAACCAATGGGCCACCAGCTACCTGTCATTTAGCGATCCCCGGATTCATATTGGCCTGAGTAATTATGATCGCGTGGACAGCTTAGAAATTAAATGGCCGGATGGTCAAAAAGAGATTTATCAGGATTTGGCAATCGATCGTTACTTGATTATTAAGCAAGGTATTGGCATCAAAGAATGATGATATAAATCCTAAAAATGCCACTGTCAATTGCCATTTATAAAAAGTAGTTTTGACAGCCTATCACAAACAGAGTGAAATACCATGGAGAATCAATACATACATCGGGTTATCGATCTGACAAAACCTGAAAAAAACCTTATCTACAACATGAGTGTAGAGGAAGCTCGTGAAATTGTGAAATCTGGAAATAGCAAGGAAGTCCGCTCAATAGATGGTCAGTTTGCCCTGGTGTCAGTAGAGGGAAAGACAGTTCGGTTGGCTCGTTCAATTGGGAGGCCGCTGCGCTATTTTATTGCCAAGTTAATCGATGGGCCTTCTTTGGTAATAGCCGAACGTATTGATACGATTTATGAATATTTGAAAAAAGAAGGGCTTGACGATCAGTTCCACCCCTCTTACACCAGGATGGCTCCGGCTCATTATATAACAAAGATAGAGCTCCTGGGGTGCCCCGATCCCAATCCCCAATATGAGCGTTTTTTTACCCCTGAACGAAACAAATTAGCCAGTTCAGACACCGCTTCCATTGGCGAAATCTATATAAGCGTTTTGTACCAGGAAATAAAAAAATGGTTGCAATTCCGTGCCAAAACAGGGCCTATTGGCGTGAGTTTCTCAGGCGGAGTTGATAGCGGTTCAGTTTTTATACTCACTTATCATGCTTTAAAAGAGCTAGGTGAAAGCCCATCACGGCTCAAGGCATTTACCTTAACCGTGAATGGTGAAGGCAAAGATTTCGGGCAGGCAAGAACGTTTTTGGAAAGCTTGAACCTGGAGATGTTCCTGGAGCAGATTGATATCAATTCAGAAGCACTTGATTGGAAAAAGGTTGTTCAAATTGTTGAAGATTACAAACCACTTGACATACAATCTGCCACCATGAACTGGGCATTGCTCCAGGGAATTCGCAGTCGTTATCCGGATTGGAAACATCTCATTGACGGAGATGGTGGCGACGAGAACTTAAAAGATTATCCGATTGAAGAGAATCCGGAATTAACCATCCGCAGTGTGTTAAATAATTTAATGCTGTATCAGGAGGGTTGGGGAGTTGATTCGATGAAACATTCACAAACCTACTCCGGAGGATTGAGCCGCGGGTTCATCCGTACTTATGCCCCTGCGGAGAGACTGGGGTTTGAAGGTTTCAGCCCATATACCTTGCCCAACGTCATAGAAGTTGCTGAAGGGATTCCATTTATCGAAATGACAGAATGGAGTCAAAATAAGCTGTATGAACTTAAAGGTGAGATTGTGGCACATGGTGTCAAAGCTGTGACCGGTTTAGATATGCCAGTTTACCCAAAATGCCGTTTCCAACATGGTGCCGTTCCAATGGATGTGTTTAAATCACATTTTCCCAAAAACGAAAACGAATACCGTCAGGAGTTCCAGGCGATTTATGGCTGAATTCCCTCAATTTCGATTGGACGATCGCTGGATCTCATCCCTTCGGGGTGAAAAAAATAAAGTCGATCCTGAAAAGCCATATGCCTGTTTGGTAGAAAAGGAACGGACTGCTTCTGGTGAAATTGAGGATGTGACCACGGTTTTTTTGACAAATCGTGAATGCCCGTTTCATTGCTTAATGTGCGATCTCTGGAAGAATACGCTTGATTATCGAGTGGCGCCGGGCATGATTCCCCACCAAATTACCTGGGCGCTTAATCATCTGCCGCCGGCAAAGCATATCAAACTATACAATAGTGGTAATTTTTTTGACGGAAAAGCCATCCCCGAACAAGATCACGCCGAAATAGCTCAAATGCTTGCAGGTTTTGAAACAGTTACGGTAGAGTGTCATCCCAAGCTTATCAACGAAAAATGTTTGAATTTCAAGGATGATCTCAAGCCCGATTTACATATGGCCATTGGCTTGGAAACGGTGCACCCCGACATCCTTCCAAAACTAAATAAGGGAATGGATTTGAACGATTTTGAAAGATCCATCAGATTCTTGAACCGGAACAATATTCCATCCCGTGCTTTTGTCCTTTTGCGCCCTCCTTTTATGACTGAATCCGAAGGTATAAAATGGGCAAAGCGTAGCATTGATTATGCCTTTTATCTTGGTGTGGAGTGCTGTGTGGTAATCCCAACCAGAGCAGGAAATGGTGCCCTGGACTGGTTACAAACCAACGAATATTTTTCTCACCCTGCCATATCTTCCTTAGAAAGTGTATTGGAATATGGAATTCAACTAAATACAGGTCGTGTCTTTGCTGATTTGTGGGATATTGAACTCTTCTCTTCATGTAAAAGGTGTATCCATAAGAGGAAAAGCAGGTTGCAGCAAATGAACCTGCAGCAAAAGATATTGCCCTCAATTGAATGTGATTGTGATTTGAGCAAGTCAGAGTAGCTTCCTGAACTTTAACCAGACTCATGACCAAAGTCATTGTTTCAATCAGAGTTTTATACCTATTTATCTATATATATTGTATAATATTTGTCGGGCTTTCAAAAGACAAATCATCCAAACCTCAATCCAAATGAACCAAAATAAAAAGAACTCAAAGGAAAATGAATGGAGGCATAATCTACTCTTGTTCGTTTCAGGTCTACTATTTTTCGAAACTCTTACTGGCCTTTCTATTTACTTTCTCCCGTTCAGCGTGTCGAACCAGGTAATGGTTTTGATGCACACCGTGGTAGGTCTGATTTTTATTATTCCCTTTACCTGGTATCAAATTAGGCACTGGCTAAACTATCGGTCTTTGAAAATGAGTCATTTTGTGCTCACAGGGTATGTATCGATGATTATTACCATCATTGTAGCCATAAGCGGCCTCATTTTAACCTACCAGGCAGTTTTAGGAACGAAAATTAGCGCCACTTGGGATTTGATTCATGTGATATCAACTTTTGCCCTGATTGCCTTTCTGGTTCCCCATACGATTTTGATCATGATCAGGGATTACAAAGCCCGCAATACAGAGGCTATTAAAACAGTCATTGGGGCTGAAAATCAGTACCTGAAAGGGACACTTATCATTTCTGCCCTTCTGTTTGCTTTCGTGATTCTCTGGGTCTATGCTTATGAGCCCCTAAAATTGAACAATGAATTCCCCGAAGATTATAGTTACCTCTATGGGGAGGATCGGCCCTTTGCCCCAAGTTTGGCTACTACTAATACCGGTGAGGTTTTTGACGCCCGGTCTTTAGGAGGATCGGAAGGCTGTGGTACAGCAGGCTGTCACGAAGAAATTTATAAAGAATGGCAAGTTAGCGCCCACCGCTATTCAGCCATGGATGTTGGTTTTCAAAAGGTCCAAACTGTGATGGCCCAACAGAATGGTCCGGAAAGTACTCGATATTGTGGTGGTTGCCATGATCCGATTTCTCTTTTTTCAGGATCTAAAAATATTTACACTGCCGAAGATGACTTAACCAACCACATCGGATATCAAGAAGGGGTCTCCTGTATCGCCTGTCATGCCATTAAAGAGACCGACGTCAAGGGTAATGCGAATTATGTGGTTAATCAACCTAAGCGATACATGTATGAAATGATGGAAGGAGAAACTGCTCAGGTCATAAGTGATTTTCTAATCCGTTCTTACCCTCAATATCACGTGGAAAGCCTTCAGCACAAGCTTTTTAAAAGCCCCGAATTTTGTGCGGGATGTCATAAGCAATTCATTGATGAGGAAATAAACCAGGTGGGCTGGGTCCAACTGCAAAATCAATTCGATAACTGGCGCAAAAGCAGATGGAATCACCCCGGTGACCCAACCAAAACAGTGGAATGCAGAGAGTGCCATATGCCTTTAATGGCATCATCAGACCCAGGAAGCGGAGATGATCTGGATTACAACCGGACTGAAGGTGATCAGAAGCACCGTAGCCATCGCTTCCTGGCTGCCAATCAATTTATTCCAATGGCCATGAAACTCCCGGGAGCAGAAGAGCATGTAGAGTTAACTAAAAAATGGCTTCAGGGAAAAATTGAAATACCGGAAATTGCTGACAAGTGGAAAGAGGGACCTGCTATACCAATAGAATTGGTGGTAGATGACAATGTCATCGCAGGCGAAGATGTAAAAATACAAGCGGTTATTACCAATAATAAAGTGGGTCACGAATTCCCTACCGGTCCCCTGGATATTATACAAGCTTGGGTGGAAATTATTGTCACAGATCAGGATGATAACGTGATTTTTACTTCTGGCAAGAGGGACGAAAAGAATTTTATTGAACCGGGCACTTTTATTTTCAAAGCCGAACCAGTTGATCAATACGGTAACCTAATTGATAAACATAATTTATGGGAAATGGTGGGTGTTAGGTATCGACGCTCCATGTTCCCCGGGTTTTCCGACAAAGCCGAATTTAGTTTCCCTTGTCCCTCAACCTTACAAACCATGGATAAGGAACCTTTCAGTCAAACTAAATTTGAATTCAAAGCGCCAGATCAGAAGGTCACTGAATTGAAAATTTCAGCCAAGCTGCTATATAGAAAATTTGATCAGTTTTTGCTTAATTTCTTATTTGGTGAGGAAGCAGGTCTAACTGCTACTGTTACGGTACTTTCCGAAGATTTTAAAACTGTAACTGTAAACTCGGTAGGCCCATAAAGTTATATGTTTAACCTATTGTGTGAATCAGGGGAAAGATTAGGAGTCTCCTCCAAGGAGGGGATTCGTGATATTCTAAAATTATGACCTAATCATTATTTAACTTTCTCAAAATCAACTATTAAAAAAATGACATTAATTCACACAACAGGTTATGTTTAGCAATCTGATACGGCGAAAGCGAAACGTGTTAATTACTTCTGTCCTGGGGATATTATTCATTTCCATTTTGGCCATCGTATTTTGGGTTTTGTCTCCCGAGAAACGAACCTATTTACCAGGAGAGGAAATTGAAGGACTAACTGCTGATCTCGATCGTTCTGTTCCACCTGATTATCCGAGAGTTTCTTTTATTGACGCTTCAAAAGAGGCAGGAATTGAATTTCAACATTTCTATGGCAAGCGTTCAATTCAACTCCCTGAGGACATGGGCTCAGGTGCAGCCTGGGGTGATTACGACAATGACGGCTGGTTAGATCTATTCGTGGCCAATGAAGTCGGCCCTCTTTCAATGGGAACAGATCAAATCAGAGACTCTCCCGCCCATTGTGCGCTTTATCATAACCAGGGAGATGGAACTTTCAATGAGGTGAGTGCGCAGGCAGGAGTGAGTTTACGGGCATGGGCCATGGCTCCTGCATGGGGGGATTATGACAATGATGGTGCGTTAGATCTTTTTGTTTCCAGCTACGGAAAGAACCGGTTGTATCGTAACAATGGAAACGGAACCTTTTCCGAAGAAAGCATAAAGGCTGGAATCGGCGAACACGAAGGCTATTGGGCAGGTGCCTCCTGGGGTGACTTTAATCGGGATGGATTTATTGATCTCTATGTGTGTGGCTATGTTCAATATTCCCCTCAAGATGATCAGGTTTCATCACTTCAGTATGATGTAGAAGTTCCTGCCAGTATTAACCCCTCTTCTTATAGACCTGAACGTAACCTTCTTTATCAAAACGACCAGGATGGGACATTTAGTGAAGTTGCCCGGAAAGCCGGAGTTGACGATAAAAATGGACGAAGCCTCTCAGCAGCCTGGTGTGATTTCGATGAAGACGGATGGCCTGATTTATATGTGGCCAATGATGTCTCTGATAATGTCCTTTTCCGAAATTCAGGAAATGGTTCTTTCCAGGAAATAAGTCACTCAGCATTAGTCGCTGATTACAGGGGAGCGATGGGAGTTGCAGTGGGAGATTGGGACGGTGACTCCGATATGGACATGTTCATTACCCACTGGATTGCCCAGGAAAACGCATTATACAACAATATGCGTTCCCACTTTCTATCACTCAATAGATCCATGCAATCTGAAATCAAATTTATGGATGAGGCTGACCGGTACGGATTGGGGCAAATAGGCTTGGATTATATCGGGTGGGGTACTTCATTTTTCGACTATGATAATGACAGTAAACTAGACCTTTTTGTGGTAAATGGGAGCACTTTTCAGCAGAAACAAAACCCTCAGCTTTTAATTCCCATGCCCGATCAGCTTTTTTGGAACCGAGGGAAAGAGGGAGGGTTTTATGATGTATCAACTGTGAGCGGAGAAATTTTTAACAACCAATATGTGGGCCGTGGAGCCGCCTTTGGTGATTATGACAATGATGGAGATATCGATGTTTTTATCGTTAACAATGGCGGCCCTGGTATGCTTCTTAAAAATGAAGGTGGAAATAAAAACAAATGGTTGAAAGTGAGTCTTCAGGGAGTGCAAAGTAATCGCTCAGCCATTGGAACGAAAGTCAGGTTAGTGACCGGTAAATCCGTTCAAATCAGGCAAGTTGGTGCTCAAAGTTCTTACAGTTCACAAAACAGTCTGATCCAACACTTTGGCCTGGGGGAGTCTGCCAAAGTGGATACTCTGGAAATAAACTGGCCAGCAGGCACAAGACAAGTTTTTAATAATTTGCCGGCAAACCAAACTGTGGAAATAAAAGAGGGTCAGGTTGAGAGTTAATTAAAGAATGATTTATGAAGAGGGTTTTATTGATATTTCTGCTTATTCTGATGGCTCTCTTTTCTTATATCACCTATCAAAAGCTTCAGCCATCTGATAAGAAACCAAACACCTCCAATCTCACTGAGAATGCTGATCAGAAAGCAAAAATTAGAAATTTTTGGGGACATTACCGGAAGGCCACCAGTCATCGAATCGCCGGTAATTGGGAATTAGCCAGTTTGGAATACAAAAACGCCCTTGATATTAATGGTCAACATGAAGATGCGTTATTTTATCTGGGGAATATGTATTTGGAGATGGGCCAATATCAGGAAGCGGAAAATATGTGGCTCGGTTTATTAAAACAAAACCCAAAAAGTGGCAAAGCCCATTTTCAGTTGGGAAATCTATACCTAAATCATCCGGAAAAAGAATTTTTTGATATTGAGAAAGCCGCGGTCAAATTTCGAATAACATTTGAAATAAATAAGGAGGAAACAGGATCACTTATTCATTCAGGCCAGATCCTTCTCATCAATGGAGAGCTAGAAAACGCACAAAGTTATTTTTCTGCCGTGATTGGCTCCAACTTTAAAAGTGTTGAGGCGCATTTTTTAAATGGTTATATTTTCTGGATAAAGGGCGAACAAGAGTTGGCCCTGAATTCATTGAAAAAAGCAGTGGAATACTCCAGGCCGAAGAAGCCGGTTGAGGGTGTTTTGGGAGAGGGTGACACCAAGGAAGAGACCTATTTTACCCAATCGGTTAATCAGTCAATATTCTACAATCATTTAAATGAATTGTGGTCGGTAAATGAAAAAGATTTATCCGGGGAAATAGAAACCAGGTA
>Ga0316189_10005973_pt1 | contig 11666 bp, 8 predicted proteins | sample LowCovwburrow_MG_FD_204930 | JGI IMG/M metagenome (GOLD analysis project Ga0316189, IMG submission 204930) | Coastal sediment microbial communities from Maine, United States - Lowes Cove worm burrow | ecosystem: Environmental > Aquatic > Marine > Coastal > Sediment | place: USA: Maine... | reverse complement strand
CCTGATCTCCGAGGACGCCGAGTAAGTCGTCACGGAGCTGGAAGGCGCGTCCGAGTGGTTGACCGAACGCCTCAAGCTTCGCCACCAATGTGTTCGCATCGTCCTGAGCGAGAGGGTGGAGGAGGGCTCCTAGCTGAAGGGGGCGCACGATGGTGTACAACCCCGACTTGAACATGGAGACCTTCTGGGCCGTTGAGTGGTTGAGTTCGCCCGATGCAGTTGACCGTAGGTCGAGGTATTGGCCGAGGTTGACCTCGATTCGCATCTCGTCCCACACATCGCGAGCTCCAGCCGGGATTTTCGCCATCAGCTTGTCGGCGTATACATGGCCGAGGTCGCCAACGAGAATGGCTACTCCCTCGCCGAAGCGGCGAGGTTCGCCTGCCCAAGCGAGGTTGTGGGCTCGGTTGGCTTGAGCGTGGTGGACGGTTTTCTGGCCTCGACGGGTGGCGGAATTGTCCATGATGTCGTCATGGACAAGGGCAAACGCCTGAAGCAGTTCGAATCCGGCGCCCGCGTCCACGGCTAGAGACTGGCGGGAGGTGCCGTGGTGGTCGGTCAACCCGTACCACGCCCAGTAACACAACCCGGCGCGTAGCCGCTTACCGCCAGCCAACACAATGTCGGCCAAAATCTCGATAGCTTCGCCCAAACGAGGGTCTTGGTCATGCCACCGCTGGGTCTCCACCGCAAACAGTTGTCGCAGTCGCTCCTCCACCATCTCGGTGGGGGTGAGAAGCTGAGATGGGGGTGTGTTGGCGTCGCTCGGGCTGTTGGTCACGAGCCGCTAGCCATATCGGATTCGGCCTGCGCAACGCTTGGGTCGGGGGAAGAGGTGAGATCAGCGACCACCCCGTCCACGTCGCCCTTCACTTCGTCGAGTCGGGACCGGCACCAGCGCACCAGTTCGGCGCCGCGGCCGACCTTCGAGGCCAGAGTGTCGATATCAATGGTGCCGGATTCAAGTTCCGCCAGAATGGACTCGATTTCGTGTAGCGCGGCGCCATAGCTGGTGGCCACAGGTTGTGAGTCGTTGGTTTCGGGAGAGGTTTCGGGAGAGGGCGCACGATCCGGTGCCGTTGATGTGGGCAAATCGTTCATGATGGAGACCTAGCGTCGGAAGGTGTTGCGGCTGCTGATGAGCGGACGGAGGCGGCGTTCGTTCCTGTCACGCTAGCGGCGAACGAGCCATCGGCCAGCGTTGTAGTGACAAGTTCTCCGCTCGATAGGTCAGCCACACTATGCACGATGTGACCGCTGGCATTATGGGTGATCGACCAGCCCCGGCTCAACAACACGGCAGGGTCGTGCCCCGCCAATCGGAGCTCGGCCTCAGTGAGACGGTGTTGATGTGCGGTGATGCGGCGGTCGGCTTGCCCCGCCAGGCGATCGCCGAGGCGCATTAGGCGGTTTTCGTGTTGGGTGAGCAGGCGGGCAGTGGCGGTTTGGAGTTGGACCGCGTGGGTGGCAGTGTCGGCTCGCGCTCCACTGAGATTGGCTCGAGTGAGGTTGGCGAGCCGTTCCGCTGCTCCCCGAAGAAAGTGATCGAGCTTAACAAGAGTGTTGGTGAGTACCGCGGCTGCCGCCGTGGGCGTTTTGGCCGACACCGCCGCCACCTCGTCGGCCACCGACCGGTCGATCTCATGGCCGACGCCGACGATGACTGGCACCGGGCATTGGGCAATGGCCCGTGCGACGGCTTCGCTATCGAAGGCAGCGAGATCAGTGCGCGAACCCCCGCCGCGAATTAACACCACCACATCATAGCGCCCCGCCTTTCCGGCCGCCTCGATCGCGGCGCTTAGCTCGCTGATCGCCTCGGTGCCCTGCACGCGAGCGTCGAACACCTCAACATCGAAGTGGTAGGGGCTGGTGGTGAGCTCATGACTGAAGTCGGCGTGGGCAGCGCTATTGGCGCTGGTGACAAGCGCCACCCGTTTGGGCAACGGGGGAAGGTCGTGGCTTTTGTTGGCGTGAAGTAGCCCCTCGGCGGCAAGTTTTGCCAAGAGGGCGTCTCGCGCAATTTCGAGCTGGCCGATGGTGTAGGCCGGATCGATCAGGCTCATCACCAACTGGACGCGACTCTGAGCCGGATAATAAGCCAGGCGTCCCTTGATGCGGATCTCGATTCCGTCGCGCATCCGGATCTGGCCCCCGCGTTTCAGTAGCCGATTCACGCGTTGGCGGGCTGACTCAAACAGCACAACGGGTAGAACTGCGGACGCCGCCTTGCCAGGCAAGTCGCTGGGTTCGGTGAGGTTGAAGTAGACGTGACCGCTCGCCGAACGGTTGAGACCGGAAATTGCCCCCGTTACCCACACCTCTTCGACGAACAACTCCTTGAACACCCCGTCGACGATCTCGCACAGTTCATTGACGGTGTAGGAATGGGCCATCATTCGAACTTAGCGACTCTCAGGCCGACTGCCGATCGCCGCCAATCCCCCAGCAGGGATCGAGGCATGATCTAACTTACACAATCTGGTAGGTATCGCACGTTCAAAGTAGTGTTCGCGGCTACTGTTGAGAGCGGTTCCTCAAATCGGGGGCGGCGGGTTGTACGGAAAGCGAGACGGTTGACAGACCGCAATTTAGCCTCAGTTGGCGAAGCGCTCCTTGACGCTTTCGCCTGGCCCGGCAATCCCGATTCCGAACAAGAGATTCAGGTCCGCCAAGGCGCTGGCCCTGGACCACTTGTTGGGGTTCTGGCGACCGTGGCCGATCCAAATTCTGGTGAGCAGCGAATCGTGCACATCAGCGAGCAGTTCGCAGAACGGCTCGGTTATACGAGCGAGGTCTTGCTTGGCGCGGCCTACGGCGTCTTGTTGAGTCAAGAAATCTCCCCTCGTGAGCAGCAGATCATCGACCATGTAGCGGTCGATGGTGAGAGCGTGGAACTGCCGCAGGTGTTTCTGCGTAGTGATGGTCGAACGATCCTGCTTCACGCCACTTACGCCACCTTGCCTCAGTTGGAGGTGGCGCCCAGTTATCGACTGGTGCAGTTCCGCGACCCGTCGGCTGACGGGTCTGCCGCCACCAGCCGGGGTGAGTTCGGGGCCGGTGCCGCTGATCTCGCTAGCTTGTGCGGCAACGTTGCCACCGACGTGCTGGATCGCCTTGGTGGCACCGGGGAATGCTGGATTGGGGCCACTGACAGTCGAGGTGAACTCGAAGTGTTGGCTCCCGGCGAGACCGAGACGGTGCTTGTGCGGGCCGTTCTTCAGGTGCTCATGTCGACTGGTGACCCAACCGGCCCTCGCTGTGTTTTGGTAGAACACCTCGACCAAGATCTCCGGGCGCTGATGGCCGAAGCTGGTTTCTATGCCCTGTGGGCGTTCCCGGCGGCCGATTCTACCGGCCGCCAACGTGGGGCGCTGGTGGTGGCCCACCGATTCCAAGAGCTTCCCGGTGATGACGATGTCCGTCTATTCGATCATCTGTCGCAGGTACTGGCAGCCGGTATTGAACGGGCAGGAGTGGAAGCGCGCATTGCTCACCAGGCCCTACATGACCCGCTCACTCGGCTCCCCAACCGGGCCCTCATCGTCGACCGTCTCAGCCAGGCCCTGGCCCGGATGGACCGTGAACCCACCACCCTTTCGGTGCTGCTCGTTGACGTCGACCGATTCAAGTCGATCAATGAATCACGTGGAGTGGAAGTTGGCGATCAGGTACTGGTAGAAGTAGCCCGTCGCCTGTTGGGAACCGTAAGAGTGGGCGACACCGTGGGTCGAATCTCGGCCGACCAGTTCTTGATGGTCTGTGTGTCAAACGCTGACCTTGATGTGTCCACGGTTGCCCGCCGTGTGATTGATGTCATGGGAGAACCCATTGAGATCGAGGGTGAGGACTCCATCCATATCACCGCTTCGGTGGGTGCCGTGGCCGTAGATGACTCATCGCTCACTCCGCCGGAAGTCATCGGCAACGCTGAATCTGCGTTGGCTCGAGCCGTCGCCAACGGGCGGGGTCGTTATGTGCTGTTTGACGAGAAGCATCAAAGCCGTGACCTGGTGCGTCACGAACTAGAACAGGCGCTGCACCGGGCGATCGTGGAAAACGAATTGGTGGTGTATTACCAGCCCGTTGCTGAAACCCGTTCCGGGTTGATGATCGGGGCCGAAGCCCTTATCCGCTGGGAGCGCCCAGGCCACGGCCTGCTTTCGCCGGCGGCCTTTATCGAGGTGGCTGAAGAGTCGGGGCTGATTGTGCCGATGGGGGCTTGGGTAATCAACCAGGTCGCCCGTGACCTCGCCGATTGGCCTCGGTCTGATGGGTGGTCGCCAGTGGTGACCGTGAATCTTTCGGCTCGACAGTTAGCCGACCCCTCGCTTGTGCCGCTGGTGCACGAAGTGCTAGCCCGGCATCAGCTGCCGCCGGTGCGGCTGGGATTCGAGGTCACCGAATCGATGCGCATCGATGATTTTGAACAGGCCATCGACTCGCTCAACCAGCTAGCGGACATGGGCTGTCGTATCGCAGTCGATGATTTTGGGATTGGTCACGCCACGCTCGATTATCTGCGTCGGTTCTCCATGGCTCATGTGCTGAAGATCGACCGGTCGTTCGTGGCCGGGTTGGGTCGTGAACGGGAAGATACCGCAATCGTCGATGCCTCAATGGCGCTCGCCCGCTCGCTGCAACTCAATGTGGTGGCCGAAGGCGTGGAAGAGAGTTACCAGATCGCCCAACTGGCCAAGCTTGGTTGTCATTTCGTGCAGGGTTATGCCCTATCGAAACCGGTGCCCTACGACGAGATCACCAAACTTTGGCAGCGCCGCCAATTGTTTGATCCAGTTTGGCCCACCCCACCCAAACTGGATCTCAGCCGGGATGCCAGCGACCGGAGACCGGTGCCAGCCCCCGCTCCGCGGCCGAGCCGCGGCACCATGGTGGGGTAGATCCGCTCCCGCAAAACAAGATCGGCCCGCCCCTCGTGTTCGAGCGGCGGGCCGATGGCTTTTGGGGTTGATAGTTTTTCGGCTCGATGAAGGCGAGTGTCGCCTTCGTTATTCCTGTACCAGTTCCACCAGGGTTCCAAGGTTGCCCTTGGGGTGAACGAACGCCACTGTGGTACCGCGCGAACCAGGGCGAGGCGCCTGATCGATCGGTGTCGCCCCGGCTTCGATCATGGCTTGCAGGGCGGCAGCACAATCGTCAACTCGGTAGCCGACGTGGTGAAGACCTTCGCCCCGTTTCTCTAGGTATTTTGCGATGGGGGAATCGTCGCGGGTGGCTGCCGTGAGCTGAATATAGCTGTCGGCCACTTTCACGAGGGCTTCCTCCACACCATCGGAGTCGACGATCTCGCGGTGATGTACCTCCGCTCCGAACGCACTCTGGTAGTACGCGATGGCTGCCTCAAGGTCGCGAACCGCGATGGCGATATGGTCAATCTCGGTTAACAGCATGAATCCTGTGCTCCTTTGGGGGTTTGGGTTAGGCTGCGTGGTGACGGGCGAAGAGGGTGATTTTGTCTTCCCCGACCTTTTCGCGCAGGGCGTGATCAGTGATGCCGAGCCCTTCTTGAGGGGCCAAGCAAAGAACACCAAGTTTGCCTTCGTGCTCGTTGTGGTGAATTTTACGAGCCGCTTCACCGACCTGATCGAGGGTATAGGTGGCAGAAAGGGTGGGTTGGATCGCGCCCATGCTGACGAGGCGATTCATGTTCCATGCTTCGTCGTAGTTGGCGAAGTGGCTGGCGATGATGCGCTTGAGTCGCATCCACAGGTGCCGGTTGTCGTACTCGATGGTGTAGCCCGAGGTGGCAGCACAGGTGACGATGGTACCCGCCCGCTTCGTCACGTATACCGAGGCGCCCATGGTTTGCCGGCCGGGGTGCTCGAACACGATGTCGGGATCCTCGCCCACGAGTTCTCGAATGTCTTTGCCCAGCCGGCGCCACTCGGATTCATCTTGGGTGTTGTCGTCTTTCCAGAAGCGGTAGCCCTTTTCTTTCCGGTTGATTACCGCTTCACAACCCATTTGCCGAAGAAGGTCGGCTTTGTCTTCCGACGATACAACGCCGACCGGAATGCCTCCGCCGTTGAGTACCAGTTGTACGGCGTATCCGCCGATGCCGCCGGTAGCACCCCAGATCAGTACCACGTCGCCTTGCTTCATCTGGACTGCATTGGAGCTAACCAGCATCCGGTAGCTGGTAGACGCACAGAGCGCATTCACCGCTGATTCTTCCCAGCTCAGATGGGCGGGTTTCGGCATCAGCTGGTTGGCTTTCACCACGGCGAGGTCGGCAAGTCCACCGAAGTTGGTCTCGAACCCCCAGATCCGCTGATTGGCGGCTTTCATCGAGTCGTCATGGGCGGAGGGGTCTTGGTCGTCGACATAATTGCAGTGGATGGTCACCCGATCGCCGGGTTTCCAATTACGGACAGCCGACCCGACCTGTAGTACCACACCCGATCCGTCAGACCCGACGATGTGCTGGTCGAGAGCGTGGCGGGCTCCCCATTTGCTTTCCCGCCCCAACCGATCGAGGAAGCCGAAGGTCGGGAGCGGCTCAAAGATCGACGTCCACACCGTGTTGAAGTTGATCGATGAGGCCATGATGGCCACATAGGCTTCATCGGGTGCCAGCTCAGGGGTGGCAACTTCGCCGACGTGAATTGATTTTGCGGGATCTTTCTCCCACGATTCTAACCCGTCAAACATTTCAGTATCTTGACGGCGGACGTAGGCGGCTCGGTAGGTGTCAGGGACGGCCAGATTTGCGATCTCATCAGGAGAAGCATCGGCGCTGATGGCATCAAGTATGTGCTGCATTCGACTAAGCTACCAGCTAGTAACTGGGAGATCGAACTGGGGGAAGTGGCAACGTGACACACGAAGAACGTGTCAATCAGCCTAGGATCTGGGGGTGGGAAATGGTTATTCTAGAGATATCTCCATTTGGCGGAATTTTACAGGTGGATGACCATGCGGCAAGGTCGAGGCCATAAGGCTTGAAGGAGTTCCTGTGGGACTAACCCCAGAAGAAATCGAACGGCGGGATTTCACCTCAACATTGAGGGGGTACGATCGCGAAGAGGTGCGCGGGTTCCTGGCCCGTGTGGCCAATACCGTGAGAGAGCTCTATTCCGAGCTATCAGCGACTCAGGCCGGGGCTCAGGCCCGGCTTGACGAACAGTCGGCACAATTCGCCGCTCAGGCACCGGCGCCTCCAACTCCTGAAAGCGATGCTGATCGTTTCGGAGCCATTGGTGAGCGAGTGGCTGAACTGCTTCGAGTAGGGCACGAATCTGCATCCGAACTGCGGGCGTCGGCTGAAGTCGAAGCTGAGCAGCTTATGGCCGAAGCTCGTGCTGACGCCGAACACAATCGCGCTGACGCCGAGGCGACCTTGACCTCGGCTCGAGAAACCGCCGATCGTATGATCAACGACGCGCGTAACGAGGCGGAAAACGTCTTGGCTCAGGCCCGGGCCGACGCCGACCAGATGGTGGCGCGCGCCGAACACGAGTCGTCTTCGATGCGCCTGCAAGCCGAGGAAGTCGCGGAGGAAGCGCGCAGTAGTGCGGTTCGTGATTCAGATGCCATGATGGCCGAGGCGCGAAGCGAGGCGGTGAGTTTGCGCCAGCAGGCGAGCGATGTGCTGTCAGAGAGCCAGACTCGGGCCGACGAACTGTGGCAGTCAGCTGAATCGGAGGCCTATCAGCTTCGTGAGGATGGGCGGATTGAGGCTGAGCAGATTCGTGAGGCCGCCCTTGCCGACGCTTCTAATCATCGGGAGACCGCTGAACGCGAGGTCGACGAATTGCGGGCCCTGGTTGATCAAGAAGTGCTTGAGCTCCGCCAAAATACCGACCGTGAGTTGACCGAGTTCCGCGAGCTGGCCCAATCCGAAATCACCGCGGCGCGAAACCGGGTGGATTTGGAATGCGAAGAGATGCGGGTCGAGGCCGCTACCGCCGCCGATGGGATGCGGGCCGAGGCCGAGGAACTGCTCGACAACAGCAGGAGCGAGGCTCGGGAGTTGCGCAGTCACGCCGAGGCTGAAGCCACCCGCCTTCAACTCGAAGCCCAAAATGAATCCGAAGAAATCGTTACCCAAGCTCGCGCCGAATCCGACCGGCTGGCTGATGAGACCGAAACCTGGTGCAACGAACGGCGCCAGGAAGCCGACGAGTATTACCGGGAGCTGGAGACCAAGGCCGAAGAATATCTGGCTGCTCGGCGCCGGGAGGCCGACGACTATGTGGCGGCCCGTCAGGGCGAGGTGTATCGGAATGCGGCCGAGGCGGCCGCCGAACGAGATCGGGCCCTCGCCGGAATCGCCAGCGCACGCGAGCAAGTGAAAGAACTGTTGGAACAGGCCCGAGCACAAAGCGAATTCATTCGCCGCGAAGCTGAAGAAATCATCCGCAGCAAGGTGCGGGCCAATATCGATCAGGCGGAAAGCCGCATTGCTCGACTCCGCATCACTGAACAGGCATCCCGTGAACGGATCCAGGCCGCCCAAAACGAGCTACGTACGGCCATCACTCGTCTTGACAGTGATCCCGTGCTCGAACTGGGTGAAGCCAGCACCGATGAGATCATCGCCGAAGCTGAGCACCGGCTGACTGAGAGCGGCCCAGGCGAGCTCGAGGCTGGCGACTCCGTTCCGCGAGTACCGCCGACACCGCCTATCGAGGCAGCGGTAATCGACGAAGGTGACGATCATCGGATAGCGGTGTTGGAATCCGAGGACCTCGCCGAGCTCCACCAGCTGGTTTCGGACTATCCCGAAGACCGCATCATCGATGTGGAAGTTGATGATGGTGCGGCGTGGTCGGCGGCCAACAACTCGTCAGTTCCACCGCTGCCGGGCGATGAAGCCCAGCGGCTCATCGAAGCTGGCGACGTTGAAGTCGAAAGTGTGTTGGCTGAACCGGCCATCGAACCACAAGACGAAGACGCACTTTCGCGACTGGTGCGAGAAGCTATGCAACGAGCGGTGGAGAGCGCTAAGGGCGGCGAACGAGGCTAACCCAGCCGAGGCGGCGTTTCGATTCTGGCCGCTCTCACCAATGTGACACATGGTCGCTATCGGCCTTGGGCGTTGTAATAATTGAGGTAAATTTCAACGTTCTTGATTCGGTGGAGCGACGAGTTTTGCCTGTGAATGGGTCAGTGTTTCGGCGAGGTATAACCAGGTGGGGGCGGTCGGGGCTGGTCAGGCCGATTTCACTGAAAATCGCGAAAAAGCTCTTGTCATTTGTTCGTTACTCTTGTAATGTTAAGGAAACATCGTTACGACGACCTAGTGGCCGGTTTACCCATACCGCCCGCGCCACGGTCGCTAGGTTGTCGTAGCGGAGTAACGTCCGGGTCGGTGACTCCTCTCCCCGCCGACCCGGTCGTCGCGTGGTTTAAGCGGTTGCGATCGAATCATGTGACTGGTTGGCTTAGTCAACGGCGACTGATGTCGACCATCGTTCTAAGCCGGTCGGAGAGCAGCTGGCTTCCCAGATCCGCCACCCTCCTCTAACGGTGGCGGCGGTTACAGCCCCCGTCGGCCCTCCAAGGCGCGACCCAGGGTCAGTTCGTCAGCATATTCAAGGTCGCCGCCTACCGGGAGGCCCGATGCCAGTCGGGTGACCGTTACCTCAAACGGGGCCAGAATCTTGTTGGCGATAAACGACGATGTGGTCTCGCCTTCGATATTGGGGTTGGTACACAGGATCACTTCGGTGATGTCTTCCGAGGCAATCCGCAACGCCAGCTCCTTGATTTTGAGGCTGTCGGGACCAACCCCCTCGAGGGGATTGATGGCACCAAGGAGCACATGGTATCGACCCCGAAAGACTCCGGTTTTTTCGATGGCCGCAATGTCTTTGGGTTCTTCCACCACACAAAGCAGTGACGCGTCGCGGTCAGGGTCGGAGCAGATGCCACATTCAGCGCCGACGGCCATGTTGAAACACCGCTCGCAAAAGGTGACGTTGTCTTTCATCGCCACCAGTGCATCAGCGAGCCGTTGGGAGTCGATACGGTCGGCTTTGAGGAGGTGGAACGCGATGCGTTGGGCTGACTTTGGCCCGATGCCGGGGAGGCGCCCTAATTCGTCGATCAGGACCTCAACCGGCTTTGCGTAGGTAGACACAGGAATCCGTGTGTTCCGAGTCGGGGCCTATTCCCCGCCTCCGAGCATTTTGCCGAGGTCGCCCATGTCTGGCAGGTCGAATCCGCCGAAGGCATCGGCGCTCGCCTCACTGATCTTGCCGGCGAGGTCGCGTAAGGCGGCGAGCACTAACTCTTCCAACAGTTCGATGTCGTCTGGGTCGACGGCATCGGGGTGGATCGTGACCTTGGAGAATTCGCCGACACCGTTGGCTTCGATTTCTACCTTGCCCCCACCGGCGGATCCGGTCACGGTTTGGCTCGCCTGTGCCTCTTGAGCGGCAGCCATTTGTTGCTGCATCTGTTGGGCCTGTTCGAGCAGGCTGTTGATGTCGAGACCTTCGTTGCTCATTTTTGCTCCTAGCTGTGATCGTCGATGAGTTCTGATCCAGGGAAAAACCGGTTGATCCGATCGATGCCCTGGTTGAGGTAGTCAACCGCATCAGTCAGGTCGTTGAGGTCGATTACATCAGACTCGTTTTGTTTGGCCGTAGCGCCCGCAGCGGCGGGCGTTTCAGCTTTTGGGTGGGTGTCGCCTCCGGTTGGCTCCATTCGCGCTGCGTCGATAGGGGCCGGAGCCGCACCGTCGACCACCAGGTCCAGCGTGATGGTAGTGCCAAGTTTGGTTGATAAGGCGCCAGCCAACTCATTTTGTACGTCGGCGGCGCGGTCACGGTGTATCTGGTTGGGGAGCCCGAACTGGACCGTTGTGCCATCCACGCCGAGTACTCGACCGACCTTGAGGCGCACCCGAGCCCGTTGACTGAGTTCATCCATCACCGTCTCGCAGGCCGCGTCGACGGCGGCTTTAGTGAGCGAAATTGGCGACGCGTGGGAAGGTTGCACTCCAGGGTCTGGTGGTACGGCCGGGGATGCTACCGGGGAAGGAACCGCGGCGGGAGGCATGCCGGAATTGGCGGGATCGCCCGCCGGGTAGTTGGCGGCGGGGGTCGGAGCCGCCGCGAAATCGGGAGCAGGTGGACTGCCGGGTCTATTGGTCTCATCGGCGGAGGGTGATGCCGGCGCAGCCGATGGGGTCGGATGGCCTGGCGCTGGTGATGAGGGCGGAGCTGCAGCGGATGGTCGATTTCCTCCCCGGCGCCGGGGCCCACGAGGTGAAGGAGAAGACTCGGCGGAAGCGGCCGCCGGATTCGCGGTGGGGGCAGCGGTCGGGGGCGCCGTTGGTGCCAAAGGTGCGGGGCCGAGATTGGCGGGGGCCGCCGGGGCCGGGCGCTGCTCCAACTCGGCGAGGCGCCGTTCCAGGGCCGTGACCTGGGTTTGAAGCGCTGAGACCACATCGTTCGATGGGGCCGTCGGTGCGGCCGTTGGGCTGGTGTCGACCGGGATCGCTGCGCCGGAAGGGTCGCCACGACGGCACAAGGAGAGTACCGTCACCTCGAGAACCACGCGGGGGTCGGGGGCCTGGCGCATCTCGACGAGGGCCGAACCGATCGCTTCGAGGCAGCGGGTAAGGTTGGCCGCGCCGAGATCGGCCGCGATCTGCTCGCTTAAAGTTTGGGCGTGTTCGTTGAGGTGGGCCAGCG
>Ga0316189_10005972_pt1 | contig 11667 bp, 14 predicted proteins | sample LowCovwburrow_MG_FD_204930 | JGI IMG/M metagenome (GOLD analysis project Ga0316189, IMG submission 204930) | Coastal sediment microbial communities from Maine, United States - Lowes Cove worm burrow | ecosystem: Environmental > Aquatic > Marine > Coastal > Sediment | place: USA: Maine... | reverse complement strand
GGAAAACCACCAGTGGTAATATTTGAAGTCGGCACGATATATAAATCCCAGTTGAAATCGGATAATGAAAGCACCTAAGATATCGCTCCTATCCAATAAGCCAACAGAAATCTTTTCTTTTGCCTTTGTGAAGGGTATTTCTTAGACCATGAATAGACGACAAAGAAATGTTCCAAGAAATGAAGTGTGGTTTGAAATGCGCCGCGTTGGCAATATCATGCGCGTAACGGCGATCGATCCGCGCACGGGTACAGAAGTAATAAGCATTGCCGATCCCAAACAAAGTCAATACGTTATCAAACGAATGGCCGCACGAAAACTTACCTATGTTCTTGAAAAGAATAGAAAAAAACATACTCAATAGGCAAGACGCCTCATTAGGACTGCTTTTATGATCGAAATCATTCGCGCAAAACTTCACGGTGTTCGTGTCACCGATGCCAATTTGGAATACCAAGGCTCGATCACCTTGGACCCCGAATGGTGCGATCATGTTGGGATTCTTCCCATGGAATTTGTCGACATCTGGAATAAAAATTCAGGCGCACGCATTCAAACGTATGTGATTCTTGGCGAGCGCGGTTCGAAGTGTTGTGTCTTAAACGGATCCGCAGCCCGAAGCTGTCAGCCCGGCGATCAAGTTATCGTCGCGGCAAGAGAATTTATCGATCGCAAAGAAATTCACGACATCAAGCCCAAGATTTTAACCTTCAAAGAAGGCAATGAGATCGACCAAGACCTCTATTACGATGTTTATGAAAGCGAAGACCATCAGCACAACTTTCGCATCATGAATGGTGCAGAAGTTATCGATTTTCGCGACACGGCCCTCAAAAAAGACAAATAATACTCAATAATCCACAATTTTCATCATATAGACGCACCCCGAGCGCTTGTGCCCGCTTGGCAATGGTGCGCGATATATGGTAACTAAGGGCAAAGACGGACCATAAAAACAATAAGGATCTTCATATGACAGCCGATACAATTGCCATCGCTTGTGATCACGGTGCATTAGCCCTCAAAGATCACATGGTTGCTTACCTCACAGATAAAGGCCACACCATCCTTGATCTTGGCGTGAATGGCCCCGATTCAGTCGATTATCCTGATTATGGCTATAAGGTTGCCCAAGCCATCAAAGGCGGCGAAGCAACGCGCGGCATTTTGTTGTGTGGCAGTGGCATCGGCATTTCAATTGCCGCCAACCGTTTTCCAGAAATTCGCTGCGCCTTGATCCACGATGTGACCGGGGCCAGATTGACCCGCGAACACAACGATGCCAACGTCATTGCCTTTGGGGGTCGCATGATCGGCCCTGATTTGTGCCAAGAATGTGTCGATACATTCCTGACCACGGATTTTGAAGGCGGTCGTCACCAAGGCCGTGTCGACAAACTCAGCAATCCTCCCGTTTAACATCCTATTTCAGAGTCCTTACCCATGACTTCTTATGCCAATGACGAACTCGCCCAATTCTTTTCAAAGACCTTGGCCGAAAACGACCCAGACATCAAAAAATCCATCGATCAAGAACTGGGACGTCAACAAAACCAGGTCGAATTGATCGCGTCTGAAAATATTGTCTCTAAGGCTGTGCTTGAAGCCCAAGGCAGTATTCTCACCAATAAATACGCCGAAGGTTATCCGGGGCGTCGTTATTATGGCGGCTGTGAATATGTGGATGTGTCTGAAAAGCTGGCTCAAGACCGCGCAAAAGAGCTGTTTGGCTGTAATTTCGCCAATGTTCAGCCCCATTCCGGTGCTCAAGCCAACGGGGGCGTGTTTATGGCCCTGTTACAGCCCGGTGACACCATCTTAGGTATGAGCTTGGCGGCGGGTGGTCACTTGACCCACGGTGCGCCTCCAGCTCAGTCTGGAAAATGGTTCAACGCTATTCAGTATGGTGTTAGCGAGAAAGATTTGTGCATCGACTTTGATGAAGTGCAAAGCTTGGCTCGTGAGCACAAACCGAAATTGATCATCGCTGGTGGCTCTGCTTACCCCCGTATCATTGATTTCCAACGTTTCCGTGACATTGCGGATGAAGTTGGCGCTTTGTTGATGGTGGATATGGCACACTTTGCAGGCTTAGTCGCCGCAGGTGTTCATCCAAGCCCGGTTCCCATTGCCGATGTGACCACCACAACCACGCACAAAACCTTGCGCGGTCCCCGCGGTGGCATGATTTTGACCAATGACGAAGCGATCTCGAAAAAAATCAACTCTGCCATATTCCCAGGCCTTCAAGGCGGTCCACTGATGCACGTCATCGCGGCCAAAGCCGTGGCCTTTGGCGAAGCTTTGAAGCCAAGTTTCAAAGAATACGCAAAGCGTGTCGCTGAAAATGCTCAAGTTTTGGCCCAAACCATGGTTGATGGCGGTTATGCCATTTCCACAGGCGGCACCGACACGCACTTGATGTTGGTCGATCTGCGTCCCAAAGGCGTCAAAGGCAACGCTGCCGAACACGCCCTGGACCGGGCAGGGATCACCTGTAACAAAAATGGCATTCCGTTTGATACCGAAAAGCCCATGATCACTTCAGGTGTGCGTTTTGGCAGCCCCGCCGGAACAACCCGTGGCTTTGGTGCTGAAGAATTTAAACAAGTCGGTTTAATGGCGTGTGAAGTGTTGGACGGTTTGGCCGCCAACGGTGAAGACGGCAATGGTGAAGTTGAAGCTTCTGTTCGCAAAAAGGTCGAAGCGCTATGTGCGCGCTTCCCCATCTACGGTTAATTGGGAGATAAAGAATGCGCTGTCCGTTTTGCGGAAATAACGACACTCAGGTCAAGGACTCACGTCCTACCGAAGATAACGCGACCATTCGCCGCAGACGCTATTGCGCGGCCTGTGGTTCACGCTTTACGACCTTCGAACGGGTCCATCTTCGCGAGTTAACCGTGGTCAAAACCACGGGCGAAAAAGTGCCTTTCGATCGTGAAAAGGTTCAACGCTCTATGGAAGTCGCTTTGCGTAAGCGTCCGGTTAAGGATGGCCAGATCGAACTCATCGTGAACTCTATTCAGCGGCATCTGGAAACATCCGGCGAAACAGAAATTCCGTCAAAAGCGATTGGTAAACTGATCATGGATCGCCTGATGGACTTGGATAAAGTGGCCTATGTTCGCTTTGCCTCTGTTTACAAAGACTTCCATGAAATCAATGACTTCAATGAGTTTATTGGGACTTTAGGTGATCGCGACGACCGCTAAGAATGTAGATGCCGATTTCATGCGTTCAGCCATTGGTTTGGCGGCGCGTGGGCTTGGCAATGCATTCCCCAATCCTGCTGTCGGCTGTCTTATTGTTAAAGATGGTTTGGTTGTTGGTCGAGGCTGGACACAGCCCGGCGGACGCCCCCACGCCGAAACCGAGGCCCTTAAACAAGCCGGAGACGCCGCCATCGGGGCAACGGCTTACGTGACGTTAGAACCGTGCGCACATACGGGCAAAACACCACCCTGTGCGAACGCCCTAGTAGATGCCAAAATTTCCAGATTGGTCGTTGCCATCACCGATCCTGACCCGCGTGTGGGTGGTTTGGGTCTACATATATTAAAGCTTGGGGGTATTTCGATAACGAAAGACGTTTGTCGTGATGAAGCTTGGCAATCCAATTTGGGTTATTTCCTCAACACGACACTGCACCGTCCCATGTTCACCTTAAAACTGGCAACGGATGCAAATGGCCATATTCCAGGTCCCGATGCAACGGGGCAAGATAAGTGGATTACGAGCCCCCAAGCGAGAAAACGCGGTCATTTACTGCGCGCGAATCACGATGCGGTCTTGTTTGGTATCGGTACGTTGCTCAGTGATGATCCCGAATACACCTGTCGACTTGCGGGCCTTGAACACGCAAGCCCAATCCGCGTTCTTTTGGACAGCCAACTGAGGCTTCCTATCGATTCAAAGCTTTTAAAATCACAAGACAAAGCCCCGATCTGGGTGATTTGTGGACGTGATGCACCTGTACGCGATGACTTACAAGCTCTCGACATCACGATCATTCGCGCCCCGCAAAACCAGCCTGACCCGGACTGGGTTGGCGCTGAATTGTCAAAGCGGGACATCACGCGGGTTCTCATCGAAACGGGACCAAACCTTGCGAATGCTTTTTTAGAGGCCGATTTGGTGGATGAAATGGCTTGGTTTCGCGCCGACAAGACCTTAGGCGCAGATTCTGTTCGCGCATTTAACGAAAATTTGCTGGAAAAACTAGCCTTTACCCAAGAAGCCGTGTTACAGGCAGGGTCAGACCAACTTGAACTCTACGTTAAAGGAGCATGAGCACATGTTCACGGGCATCATTACCGATATCGGACGCGTCCGCTCTAGCTCCGCCACGGGTTCAGGAGAAGGTGAGGGACGCCGCTTTGAAATTGAAACAGCCTTTGACCTAAAGACCGTAGATATCGGAGCTTCGATTGCGTGTTCCGGCGCGTGCATGACCGTGGTTGAAAAGGGTAATGACTGGTTCGCTGTGGAAGTTTCCGCTGAAAGTCTGTCCAAAACAACGCTTGGCTCTTGGGGTCAAGATACCCATATGAATCTTGAACGGGCGATGTGCTTGGGCGACGAATTGGGCGGTCATATCGTATCTGGGCATGTGGATGGTGTTGGCACTTTAATCAGCTCAACACCCGATGGGGACAGTCAACGCCTCAGGTTTTCGGTCCCAGATGACTTGGCTAAGTATATCGCCCCCAAAGGCTCGGTAACCATCGATGGCGTGTCGTTGACGGTGAATGAGGTTGAAGGTCTTGAATTTGGAATCAACGTTATTCCTCACACACAAAATGCCACCACAATAGGGGCCTTGAACGAAGGCTGTCACGTCAACCTAGAAATCGACATGCTTGCACGTTATGTTGCCCGCTTGTTAGGCAAAGAATAAACATTTTAAGGAAATACCCACGTGCCTTTTAAAGACAAACTGTCTCCCATCGAAGACATCATTGAAGACGCTCGCAATGGCCGGATGTTCGTATTGGTTGATGACGAAGACCGCGAAAACGAAGGGGACCTTGTGGTCCCGGCTCAAATGGCGACCCCAGAGGCCGTCAACTTCATGGCCATGCATGGACGAGGGCTGATTTGCCTGACGCTCACCCGTGACCGCGTGAACGAACTTGAATTGCCCCATCAGGTGCAAAAGAATGTCGTCCATCATGCCACAGCCTTCACCGTTTCTATTGAAGCCTGCGAAGGCGTCACAACAGGCATTTCGGCATCAGATCGTGCCCGGACCATTGCTGTGGCCATTGATCCCACAAAGGGTAAAACTGATATCGCCACACCGGGACACATTTTCCCCCTAGAAGCCCGTGATGGCGGTGTTTTGGTCCGTTCCGGTCATACAGAAGCCGCCGTTGATATTTCACGTCTTGCCGGATTGAACCCGTCGGGCGTGATCTGTGAAATCATGAACGATGACGGTTCCATGTCTCGTTTACCCGATTTGATTCCGTTTGCTAAAAAGCATGGCTTAAAAATCGCAACGATCGCCGATTTGATTGCCTATCGCTTAAAGCACGACCACACGGTGGAAAGAGTTCTTTGCAAGCCCTTTGAAAGTATCCATGGGGGTGCTTTCAACATGACCATATACAGAAGCGAGCTTGATGAAACGGAACACGTGGCGTTGACCATTGGTGATGTCACAACCGATGGCCCTGTTTTGGTGCGGATGCACGCGATGAACATTTTAGACGATGTCTTGGGCGATGCATCTTCGGACAAAGCTGATATGTTGCAACGCTCTATGAAGGCGGTTTCAGAGACGGGGCGCGGTGCTATTGTTCTTATTCGTCATCCCCGTGCCGATGCCATGAGCATTCAAGAAGCCCCAACACCGGATGGGTCTTGCCACGAACTTCGCAATTATGGGCTTGGCGCTCAAATTCTGTTAGACTTGGGCATTACTGACATGACATTGCTCAGCAACACACAACACACCATCATTGGCTTGGAAGGTTATGGTTTAACCGTATCCGGCCAACAGCCCATCCCTGAGTAAGGAAAAACGTATGGCGAGCCACGTTCTTATTATCGAAGCCCCATTTTACCAAGACATCACAGATGACTTGATCACAGGCGTGACACAGGTTCTGGATCAGGCCGATGTAACCTATGACCGCATTTCGGTTCCGGGTGCTTTTGAAATTCCCGGCGTTATTCGGTTCTCCGACACGGCAAATGCAGACCGTTATGACGGATATGTGGCCGTTGGCTGCGTGATTAGAGGCGAAACCAGTCACTATGACTATGTTGCCGGAGAATGTTGCCGCGCCCTTATGGACTTGTCTTTAGAGGGCCTTGCCATTGGTAACGGTGTCTTGACCGTCGAAAACCAAGATCAAGCTCGCGTGCGATCTAATATCAATCAAAAAAACAAAGGTGGCGATGCGGCAGAGGCTTGTCTGGCTATGATGCACGCGCGTAACACCTTAAATTCGGGCGATAAACTGTAATGACCAAGACCAAAAAAGACAAATTTGACGCTCAGGGCCGTTCCGCAGCACGTATGGCTGGGGTTCAGGCTCTTTACGAACTGGACATGGTCGAAGGCGATGTGGACCCTGTGTTGCAATCGTTTCTTGAAAAACGCTGGACCGTTCCGGTTGAAGATGAAGATGGCGACGAAATTGGCGAAGCTGAATTCTTAGACCCCGACAAAACCTTTCTTTTGGAATTGGTCCGCGGTGTTATCAAAACGAAATCCTCGGTTGATGAGATGATCGAAGGGACCTTGGGTGAGAATTGGACTGTACCGCGCCTAGAAGTCTTGTTGCGCGCCATGTTGCGGGCAGGGGCTTATGAACTAAAAGACCACCCAGATATCCCCGCCAAAGTTATCATCAATGAGTATATGGACATCGCCAATGCCTTTTTCTCTGAAGGTGAACCCAAAATGGTCAATGGCGTTCTTGATAAACTTGCTCACGTCTTGCGTGATGGTCGTATGGATTAACATCCATGACCAAAGGCTCAGAATTCGACATCATTGATCGGTATTTTAAGCCTCTCACGTCGGGGGATACAGCGGCCTTAGGACTAAGTGACGATGCCGCACTCTTAGACGTTCCAAATGGTCAACAGTTGGTCGTGACGTCTGATGCCCTGGTGTCGGGCGTTCACTTTCTTAACGACCAATCACCCCAAGACATTGCCCATAAGGTCGTTGGCGTCAATTTATCGGACTTGGCCGCCATGGGCGCGAAGCCCAGAGCCGTCTTCTTAGCCGCACAATTTCCCAAAAACACGCCCCAAGACTGGATCGCAGCATTTGCAAAGGGGTTTGGTGAAGCTTTAAAGCCTTCGGGGGCCGTTTTATTGGGTGGGGATACGGTCGGTACAGCCGGCCCAATGGCCTTTACGCTGACAGCCTTGGGGTACGTCCCAAAATCCAAAGCTTTAAAACGGTCCGGGGCAAGTGTCGGAGATGCTCTTTACGTCAGCGGCACCATTGGGGATGCGGCCTTGGGCTTGTTATGTTCGACGCAAAAACTTGCCCCGAACGCCCATTTAATGACGCGTTACGCCCGGCCTGAGCCACGTTTAGCCTTAGGTCAAGCCTTAGCCGACAGCGGGTTGGCAACGGCCTGTATCGATATATCGGATGGTTTGGTTGCCGATGTTGCCCATATTTGTGAGACATCTGAGCTCAACGCCACCCTTGAAGCCGATGCCGTCCCACGGTCAAAAGCTGCTCAGTTCTATTTAGATCAAACCCCAGACCTCTTGGGCTTAATCTTAAATGGCGGGGATGATTACGAACTTGCTTTTACCGTTAAGCCTGAGCACATTTTACAAGTTGAATCCTTGAGTGCGGAACTCAAAAGTCCAATATCCAAAATTGGTGTCATGGATACAAACGGGACCCGGGTTCGCGTCCTTGATCTCGACGGTCAAGTCATCGATATCACCCAAGAAGGGTACAAACATCTTTAAGCTCTTCCCTCGGGCTTAGGACTGAGTATAATTGTAAATATAGCACGATCATTTGTTGTCGACTTCAAGACCTTAAGGGCTGGACCCAAAATTTTATGAAAAAACTCGTTATCTTAATCGCTGTCTTTATCATGCTTGCGGGTGGCACCGTTGGTGCCCTCAAATACATGCAAATTGGACCTTTTGAAGTCGATCCAAATACCGTTACTGAAGAAGATAAAGCAAGCGCGCTCGTCAAAGCGGCGAAGGCCGCTCTTGAAGCTCGTCCACTTTATGTCGAAATGGACCCCATTCAGGTGCCTGTTTTTCAAGGCGAAGGTGTCGCAGGCACCATTATGATCCATTACAAAATGGAAGCCTTGAGCATCGATAATCAACAAACAATTGCCAGAGCCAAGCGACAAATCGGGGATGCTCTCATTAAGGATTTCTCGTATTATATTCCCAGAACATTGCGCAATAACAAAACGTTAGATGTTACCTTGATCAAGTATAGAATTATTATGACGTCCAGCAAGCTTCTTGGGGAAGGCGTTGTCAACGATGCCTTAATTCAATCCATGACCAGCACGGATCAGTGATTTAACAATCCTTAAATTTGCCTTTATACGTTTGATCTGTCACGCTCGCTTAGACAATGAGTGGGCTTAAAGATTCTGACTCTGCAAGCCTAATGGGGAAACAGGGGAGGCTAACGTGGAAAACCTTTATTATTTAGTTCTCGCGTGCGGCGTTCTGGCCGTTCTTTATGGTGCATATGCAACACGTTCAGTCCTTGCCGCACCGGCAGGTAACGAACGCATGCAAGAAATTGCGACGGCCATTCAAGAAGGGGCCGCGGCTTACTTAAAACGTCAATATATGACGATCGGGGTTGTTGGCCTTGTGGTGTGTATCTTGTTGGCCGCACGTCTAGGGGCATCTGTTGCCATTGGCTTTGCAATTGGGGCTATTCTGTCAGGTGTGACAGGCTTTATTGGCATGCACGTTTCGGTTCGGGCAAATGTTCGCACGGCCGAAGCCGCGCGTAGCCAAGGTTTAGGACCAGCCATGGACATCGCCTTTAAATCAGGGGCCATCACTGGCCTCTTGGTTGTTGGTCTTGGCCTATTGGGCGTGGCCGGATATTACATTTTCATGCGCAACACTGGCGACCCGACCACCGCTGCAGGCATTCGCCACATTTTAGAATCCCTCGTGGCCTTGAGCTTTGGCGCCTCTCTCATTTCCATTTTTGCCCGTTTGGGCGGCGGCATCTTTACCAAAGGGGCTGATGTGGGTGGCGATCTTGTGGGTAAAGTCGAAGCCGGCATTCCTGAAGATGATCCCCGCAATCCCGCAACCATTGCCGACAATGTCGGTGATAATGTTGGCGATTGTGCAGGTATGGCGGCTGATTTGTTCGAAACCTATGCGGTAACGATCGTTGCCACCATGCTCTTGGGCGGTATCTTCTTTACCGGAACCGACCAAGAAACATTAATGTTGTTCCCACTTCTGGTTTGTGGTGTGTGCATCGCAGGTTCTGTTGCGGGCACGTTCTTTGTCAAACTTGGCGCTTCCAACAGTGTTATGGGGGCTCTTTATAAGGGCTTTATTGCCACTGCCGTTATTTCGGCACTGTTGATCGGTGGCGTTATTTCAACATCGATAGGCTGGGCGACTTCATTCACCACGACAACAGGCACCTCATTTACGGGCGGCGATCTCTATGTTTGTTCGTTAATCGGACTTGGTGTGACTGGGTTGCTGATTTGGATCACAGAATATTACACGGGCACGGGCTATCGTCCGGTGAGAAGCGTGGCCGAAGCCTCTACAACGGGGCATGGCACCAACGTGATCCAAGGCTTGGCTGTTTCTATGGAAGCCACAGCATTGCCCATCGTCGTCATTTGTGCTGCGATTATCGCAACGTTCCTGACGGCTGGCCTGTTTGGCATTTCCATTGCCGCGACATCTATGTTGGCTTTGGCTGGTACCGTGGTGGCCTTGGATGCCTTTGGTCCGGTGACCGATAATGCGGGCGGTATTGCGGAAATGGCTGAATTACCTGAAGAAGTTCGCAAAACCACCGATAATCTGGATGCGGTGGGTAACACCACAAAAGCTGTCACCAAGGGCTATGCCATCGGTTCAGCGGCTTTAGCAGCCCTTGTGCTGTTTGCAGCCTATACCGAAGACGTCAGTCACTACTTTCCAAACGTCATTGTCGACTTCAGCCTCCAGAATCCTTACGTGATTATTGGCTTATTCATCGGCGGCATGCTGCCGTACTTATTTGGCGGTATGAGCATGATGGCCGTGGGCCGGGCTGCGGGTTCCGTGGTCCGAGAGGTTCGTCGTCAGTTCAAGGAAATCCCAGGTATTATGGAAGGCACTGGCAAACCCGATTATGCCGCATGTGTTGACCTGTTAACCAAGGCGGCGATCAAAGAAATGATTGTGCCTTCGTTGTTACCTGTTTTGGCACCTGTGGTAACGTACTTCGTCATCAATGCCTTTGCGGGGCAAGGGGCCGCATTCAGCGCCTTGGGCGCAATGCTTTTAGGCACGATTGTCACAGGGATCTTCGTGGCTGTTTCTATGACCGTCGGTGGCGGAGCTTGGGACAATGCCAAGAAGTACATTGAAGACGGTGCGCATGGTGGTAAGGGTTCCGAAGCCCATAAAGCTTCTGTGACGGGCGATACCGTTGGCGATCCTTACAAAGATACGTCCGGTCCTGCGGTTAACCCCCTGATCAAGATCACCAACATTGTTGCGATCTTGTTGTTGGCCCTGCTTGCCGGATAAACGATAAGAAAATGAGAAAAGGTGAGGGGACGTTATTTTTTATTAAAGCGTCCTAGGTTTGAAATCACCTGATCGAAGAAAGACAGAGAGTTCCCCGCCGTTGGTGTTTCCCCGTCGGCGGGGACAATCTTTTGGGCCAGTTCGGTATCGACGAAATCAACGTAAGAAACCACGCCTTTTTCATCAAATTTAATCACGACAATTTGGCGCTGCTTTATTTCAGGAGCCAAAAATGCCGTGGTTTCTGTCAATTGGGAAATATAATACCAAGATTCTTCCCCAAATTTGGAGCGACTAGACGGAGACCCCAAGGTATCAAACACATTGCTGCGGGTGTGCGTACCGACCGTGATTGTTGCAACATCTTCAATTGGAACTGAGTTTCCGCGGCTGTCCACACGTGGCGCGCAGGCACCAAGAGACAAGCTCACAGCCAGTAATCCACCAAGAATCAGCGGCGAAAGCTTGCGGCTCAAGAAATTATTTTTTGTTTTCGTCGCTTTTTTATAAGTGTTCATTTGCTTCGCATGCACCCGACACGGTATATGTGCGCCAGACTGAGAGGTTATCGGTGAGAGAAAATCGCACCGTCAAGGTGTTGTGTCAATCATAACACGTCGGCAATTTAAACGAAGAAGAGACGCGCTATGGACAAAATGCCAGAATTTTCCCGCATTGTGCAAATATCTGAATTGGGATCAACACCGTTTGAACTTGATATAAGTGCTTCATCAAAAGAATGCGCGGCTTTAATTGAACGCTTGGCCGTTGACGGTCTAGAAAATCTAAAGGCCCATGTTTCTTTATCCTTGTTAGAAAATTCAGATGTTGATGTATCGGCACGCTTTTCAGCATGCGTTACGCAACCCTGCGCGGTGACCTTAAAACCCGTCGAATCAAAAATTAAGGCTAATT
>Ga0316189_10005971_pt1 | contig 11668 bp, 11 predicted proteins | sample LowCovwburrow_MG_FD_204930 | JGI IMG/M metagenome (GOLD analysis project Ga0316189, IMG submission 204930) | Coastal sediment microbial communities from Maine, United States - Lowes Cove worm burrow | ecosystem: Environmental > Aquatic > Marine > Coastal > Sediment | place: USA: Maine... | reverse complement strand
GGGATGAGCCTGCTTGGCAGCCATCATCTGCCGCATTTCATCCGGCTTCGCCCACATGCCTTTGCCGATCTGGGCTTTACCGGGCAACCCGCAACGTATTCCGACGTCGACATTCCAATCTTCGTAGGCAAGTATCCAGGGCTGCTCTTTGATGACTTCCTTCGGTAGCACCGGTCCTGCCTGCATGCTGGTATGAATTTCATCGCCGGTACGATCAAGAAAACCGGTATTGATAAAGACCACCCGCTGCTTTGCCGCACCAACACACGCCGGCAGATTTACCGTCGTGCGGCGCTCTTCATCCATGATGCCAACTTTGATCGTATTCGCCTCAAGCTCAAACAGTTGTTCAACCCGACCGAACAACGTGTCTGTAAACGCGACCTCATACGGGCCGTGCATTTTTGGTTTCACAATATAGATACTGCCGGTGCGACTATTCGGCTGTAATCCATCGCGTTGGCGGTCGGTCATGGCACAGGCTGTTGTGATGATTGCATCCAGGATGCCTTCAAAAACCTCGTCTCCCTTTGCATCCAGTACCGCGTCGGTTTGCATAAGATGCCCGACGTTTCGGGCCAACAACAAACTGCGCCCCGACAGAACAAGCTCGCCGCCAGCCACGCTTTTATAGACACGATCTTTTGCAAGCCGTCGCGTTGACTCTTTGCCACCCTTGGAGAAGGTGGCTGTGAGATCGCCCTGCATCAGGCCGAGCCAATTACGATAAACGCCAACCTTATCCTCGGCATCAACAGCGGCGACAGAATCTTCGCAGTCCTGGATCGTTGTAATTGCGGACTCAAGAATGACGTCGGCTACATTTGCAGGCGCGTCTTTGCCAACCGGATGCTCCGGATCTATCTGTAACTCGAGGTGCAAGCCATGATTGCGAAATAAGTAACGGCAACCCCTTTGCCGCTCGGAACACGCAACGAACTGTTCCGGGTGCAACAGCTCTTTGGTATCACCGGTACCGTGCGACGCGATGAAGCGAACACCGTCATCGGTGTGGTCAAGGCCATAGGCGTTGACGTCAGCATGGCTAATACCATCCAGCGGAATCGTTTTATCGAGGAAATCGGTGGCGTAACGGATGACGGCCGCACCGCGGCCCGGATTGTAGCCGCTATCACGTTCCTGGCCTGGTTCGTCGGCAATGACGTCAGTGCCATAAAGCGCGTCATACAAACTGCCCCAGCGAGCATTAGCAGCATTGATCGCAAAGCGTGCATTACTCACCGGTACCACCAGCTGTGGGCCTGCGGTCTCAGCAATCTCGACGTCGACATTGTCGGTCTCGATTGTCGGAAAATCATTGGAAGTTTTCAGGTATCCGATTTCGACCAGGAATTCCAGATAGTCGGAATGCGACCATTCGGCGCCAGGATTCGCGCGATGCCAATCGTCTATTTTTGCCTGCAAATCATCGCGAACTTTGAGCAGGTCGCGATTCACCGGCGTGAGGTCGGTAATGATGGCCTCAACCCCGCTCCAGAATGTCGCGGGGTCAAAACCGATAGCCTGCAATAACTCTTTTTCTACAAAGTCATGAAAGACCGGGGCAACACTGAGTCCGCCGATACTAAGCCGTTCGTCTTGCGCCATTGGTCCTACCGTTTAGTGAGGTCAGGCGACGAACTGTTCCTCTTCGGTGCTTCCGGTGAGCGCCGTCGTCGATGACAATCCGTCCATAATCGTATTCTGAACTGCATCGAAATACCCGGCGCCGACAAATGACTGGTGCTTGGCGGCACGGAACCCATGCTTTTCGTCAGCAAACTCTTGCTGCTGCAGCTTGGAGTAAGCATACATGCCGTCTTCCTTGTACGCACGACACAAATTGAACATGCTCGAGTTCAACGCGTGCCAACCGGCCAGCGTGATGAACTGGAACTTGTAGCCCATCTTGCCAAGCTCTTCACGGAAGGTCTTCATTGTTTCGTCGTCGAGGTTTGCCTGCCAGTTGAAGGATGGCGAACAGTTGTAGGCCAGCATTTGATCCGGGAATTTCGCGTGTATCGCGTCCGCAAATTGCTGCGCTTGGGCAAGATCCGGCTTCGATGTTTCACACCAGATAAGGTCTGCGTAGGGCGCGTAGGCGAGACCTCGGGCGATAGCCTGATCCATTCCCGCGTTAGTGCAATAGAAACCTTCCGGTGTTCGTTCGCCAGTGATGAATTCGTGATCGCGCTCATCCGAATCGGACGTGATCAAATTCGCGGCATCAGCATCGGTACGGGCCAATAGAACCGTGGGCACACCACTAACATCGGCGGCAAGACGCGCTGCATTAAGTTTCGCGACGGCTTCATGTGTTGGAACCAGAACTTTACCGCCCATGTGTCCACATTTCTTTGCTGAGGACAGCTGGTCCTCAAAGTGAACACCAGCGGCGCCTGCGGCGATCATATTCTTCATCAGCTCGAAGGCATTGAGATTACCGCCAAAGCCGGCCTCAGCGTCTGCAATGATCGGTGGGAACCAGTCAATGCTGTCGTCACCATTCAATGTATGTATCTGATCCGTACGAATGAATGCGTTGTTAATTCGATCGACCATTTTCGGCACAGAGTCGACCGGATACAGGCTTTGGTCGGGGTACATTTCACCAGCGCTGTTACCATCACCGGCAACCTGCCATCCAGAACAATAGATTGCCTTGAGGCCTGCCTGCACTTCCTGAATTGCCTGGTTCCCGGTCAATGCTCCGAGTCCGCAAACGGGGTCTTCCTGGTGCAATAAACGCCAGAACTTTTCGCTGCCCATGCGGGCCAAGGTGTGCTCGATTTGAACGGAACCCCGCAGCTTGACGACATCTTCGGCACTGTATTTGCGCGTGATACCTTTCCAGCGTGAGCTGTTCGCCCATTCGTCCTTTAGGTTCTTGATTTGTTCTTCCCGAGACATGACCTTCTCCCTCTCTGCGTGAAACGCAGAAAACAATGAATTACTAATTTCTTGCGCTATACTACTAACGAGTATGTTAAAATTTCACAGAGAAAATTTCACACTGTTAATTTTACAAGAGTATAGAGATGGCACTTCAGCACGGCATTAAACGAAAAGCCCATTTTCTTGGTACTAAAATCAAGAGCTTACGAAAGCGAAACCGACTGACGCTTGAGGATTTGTCGGTTCGTTGCATTCAAATTGACGCGGAAGCCGGTCCGTCGGTTTCCTACCTGTCAATGATCGAGAACGGCAAACGCGTGCCCTCCGAGCGATTACTGCAGATCGTCGCAGAGATTTTTCAGAAAGAACCGAGCTGGTTTTATGACGAATCACTCGATGAGGAAGCTATTGATACCGCGCCGCATGCAGCAGTCAGTGGCATGCCGCTGGAACCCGGCTTCCTGTTTTCGGAAAGCTTGTTGCAGTTGGCCATTCCCGAGCTACTCGCCCAGACCGGCACAACCGGAAGGCAATTTGCACATCTATTGATTCGCGCTCATCAGGAAGCAAGTCAGAACCGCTTTCCGGATTTAGAGCGGGCCGCAGAGAGTATTGGCAAGAAACAATTCCCGCTGCGCGTGGAGGACGTTTTTTCGATTGCAAAAGATCTTGGACTTGAGGTCAATTGGTTCGATAAGAACTCGTTCAAAGACAAGGGTGACATGGATGCTCCGCTCAACATGCTTGTGCGCTCATTTTATGACGCGCCAAACAAAGTCTATTTAAATCGCTCACTGGAGAAGAACCCCGCCCGATTAAAATATGATCTGGCTAATCATATTGCGCACAAGGTCCTGCATGATGGGGACGGCGCACGAGCTCCGCAGGTTTCGGGAGGGCGAGTCAGTGGTCGACGGCATGATGCGGATTCGCCGAACATCGACGCGAAAGACGTACTTTATGCCTGGCGAGATTTCGAGTGTAGTTACTTTGCAGCGGCACTACTCGCACCAAAAACACCGTTTCGACAGTTTTTGGCGAAGCAATCGTATGCAATCGACTCAGGCGACAAGATTGACCTGACCAACACGCTCGTGATGCGACGCATGCCCAGCGTCTCACCCTACCCTCATTGGCATTACTTCGACGCCTATCCTCCCGGCAATCTTCGAGCCGTCTATCGTGGTAATGGCATCCCGTTGCCCTGGGGCAACATGACTCTGGTCTCTGATCCCTGTCAGCACTGGGCGGTATTCAGAATGCTGAATACAAACTCATCCAAACCCTCATCGCAGATCTCCGTGTTGCGAAGTGGTGACGACAAACGCCTGTACTGTTGCCAATCAATCCGCAGTAAGGATGCCGCTGGTAACCCGCATGTATTGTGTGCCGGTGTTGACCTCGCGCCCGCATTGTCAGCGCAAAATATCGATGCGAAGAAGACGATCGATATTATTGAAGCAAGCTGTAATCGAGGCGGCGGCTCGGCACCGATACCTGCAGAGGCGCAGCGGCAACTCGCGAGCATCGCGAAAATTTTGAATATAGGCTGGATCGCAGATGGGGCGAATAAAGATGCAACGATTATTTGTCAACGCAGCTCGAACTGCCCGCGCGATAAGCACTGTCTCGGCAAGCAAATGCCGAAGTTAAAGCCGAAGATCGATGAAATTCGAGAGCAGATACTCGCGAAGTAATTACGAGAACACGATACGTAAAGCGATGTACGGGCCGAAATGCGTGACCAGGATCGCCATTTTGAACTGACCCATGATCTTGTAGATAATCTTGTCGAAATCCTCACGACTAATCGTCGTCACGAGTGTCTGAGTCTTGTACATCAGGTCCGGCATTAGCTTGAATGCTGCCAACCAGATGAAAAGAATTCCGAAGTTGATCACCATGCTCCAGCCGAGTACTGCCTGCAGATTTTCGATGGTCATTGGCTTGCCTCCTGTGGGCAATAGATTTCATATAAGGACTCGATGACACTGCGCGCATCACCTTCTATCAAACTGTAGTACACCGTTTGGGATTCGCGCCGTGAGTCCACCAGTCCTTCACTGCGCATTCGCGCCAGGTGCTGCGATAAAGAGGACTGTGACATATCCAATCGCTCGGCAAGATCGCCCACTGAAAGTTCACCATCCGCAAGATTACAGAGGATCATGAGCCTGCCACTATGACCCAGGGTCTTCATCAGTGTGCTGGCACGATCAGCAGAACCTGCCATTTTTTGCGATTTAGAAAACGTGCTCATATGACTCAAAAATCATTACCTGAATGGGCCAGTAATCAGAAATTCTAGATATAAGCGCCTAACATGGGTTTGTGATTGACAACTGTATATTAGATTTTTAGAATATACAAATACTCCTTAATGGACGCCCCGGCATGAAGCAGCCCGATGTAAAAGCATTCTTCGACGAAGCGACATTTACTGTTTCGTATGTGGTCAGCGACCCGGAAACGCGGCGCGGCGCCATTATTGACCCGGTTCTGGACTATGACCCGTCGTCCGGGCGCACCACAACGCGTTCTGCAGATGCGATTATTGACTACATTAGCGCCACCGATCTTGGCGTCGACTGGATACTCGAGACACACGTTCACGCCGACCATCTGAGTGGCGCCCCGTATTGCAAGGAGAAACTCGGCGGACATACGGCGATTGGCAAAAACGTTTCGGCCGTACAAAACGTGTTTAAGGGCATATTCAACATCAAAGACCTCGCGATCGATGGAAGCCAGTTCGAGCACCTGTTCGATGACAACGAGACCTTCAAACTCGGCAATATTGACGCACGTGTCATAGCGACGCCGGGTCATACGCCTGCCTGTGTAACGTACGTCATCGGCGATTGCGCATTTGTCGGAGACACGCTGTTTATGCCGGACTTCGGCACGGCGCGGACCGACTTTCCAGGCGGCAGTGCGCGCCAGTTGTACAACTCTATTCAACAGATTTTCACGCTACCCGATGACACGCGGCTTTTCATGTGCCACGACTACAAGGCTCCCGGAAGAGACGTGTTCGCGTGGGAAACCACGGTGCATGAACAACGCGAGAAGAATATTCATATTAATGACACGGTGAGTGAAGATGAGTTTGTCGCTCTGCGTGAGGGGCGCGACAGTCAACTGGGAATGCCTAAACTGATTTTGCCGTCTATTCAGGTCAACATTCGAGCCGGTCTGTTACCGGAAGCTGAAGATAATGGCGTCCGCTATTTGAAAATTCCGCTCGACGTTGTGTGACTAGCGAGTGCTAAGTTCCCTGCTCGCCATTCCCGGCGCGATCGCAATTGGCATCAGCTTAGGGCTACTGGGCTCGGGTGGATCAATTCTCACCGTCCCGGTGCTCGTGTATCTCATTGGTCAGGATGAAAAGGTCGCCATAGCGGGATCCTTGTTCATCGTCGGCAGCATTGCGCTTGCCGGAAGCCTGCAGTTTCTGCGCGCACGATTAATTGAGTGGCGCAGCGTGCTGATATTTGGTCTGCCCGGCATGGCGGGCACCTACTTCGGCGCTTACATCGCGGCCTTCGTGCCGGGCATAACGCAGCTCGCATTGTTTGCCGTGGTCATGTTACTGGCATCGTGGTTGATGCTGCGGCCACTGGACCTTGAGCATGCGAAGCCCGTGCGACGCGCAACCTGGAAAGTTGCTGGCGACGGTCTGATCGTCGGCGTGATCACTGGACTGGTCGGTGTTGGTGGCGGCTTCCTGATTGTTCCCGCGCTCGTGCTGCTCGGCGGACTGTCGATGCATCAGGCCGTTGCTACAAGCCTGGTCGTCATAGCGATGAAGTCGTTCAGCGGATTCTACAAATACCTTGATGTGCTTGATCAGCAATCGCTCACGCTGGACTGGAACACATTGTTGCTGGTCACTGGTCTGGGTATTGCAGGAAGTTTCGTGGGCAGCCATTATGCGAGGCGCGTGCCGCAACAGAAGCTTAAGAAATGGTTTGGCTATTTCCTGATCGTTATGGGCATCTACATACTTGGCCGATCAGCGCCCGCTGCGCTCGGTTTTTAAACTTAGCAGGACTCGAGAATGAACATTGCACAAGTCAGCATTAATTACTCCGTATCGCCGCAGTTAGACCCCAGTGCCATTGAGGCTATCAAAGACCTGGGATTTGTTGCGGTTATATGCAACCGCCCCGATGGCGAGGAGCCGGGGCAAGCGACAGCAGCTGAAATTGCCGCGGCATGCGAACAATACGGACTGTCATTTCATCATATTCCGGTCTCCGGCATGCCGATTCCGGCCGATACAATCGAAAAACACAGACAGATCGTGGACACCAGCGGTGGCGCGGTCCTCGCCTACTGCCGCTCCGGGCAGCGCTCAATCATTATTTGGCAAGCGAGCGCCTGAATTTCCTCATGCCACCAATCCAGCGATCATAGTCGCCGGTCTTGCGCTGAATATAAGTCGCAACCTGTGGGTGGGTGAGAATCATGAATCGACCGGCGAGCACCTGATCGATAATAATATCGGCGACCTCCTCGGCTTGCAGAATGCCGTCAACCTCATTGCCACCGAAACCGCCTTGTGTTGAATCGCTGTCATCTTCCATGCCGATCATGCGCGTCGCCACCGCCTGCGGACAAACAACAGAAACCTTGATGCCGGCATCACCATAATCAATGGCAAGTGCTTCGGTGAATCCAACCGAGGCATGTTTGGTCGCTGAATAGGCAGCGTCACCGATTTGGCTGAGCAGGCCTGCCGCAGAGGCGATATTGACGATATAGCCGCCGCCTCGTTCGAGCATCTTCGGAATTACCGCACGCGCAGCATAGACCTGCGCCATAACGTTGACCTCCCAGCAGGCGCTCCAGCGATCATCAATCGGATTCATGCCGCCTTCTTTGGATATAGCACCGCTGGGCGCATCACCGAATCCAACACCAGCGTTGGAAATAAACAGATCGATGGGACCTACATCCGATTCAATGCCAGTGACCAGATCGAGCATCGCGTGTTCGTCGCTAACATCGAGCTGTCTGTCCACGCCATCGATTTCTCTCGCCACGGTGGCAGCCGCATCACCATCAATATCGGCCACGACAACCTTTACGTTGTCCCTCGCAAGTCTGCGACACAGCGCTCGACCGATTCCGTGACCGCCACCAGTAACGACTGCCGTTTTGATTGAGTTCAAGCTCATTCGGATGCCTCCGCCACAGCGGGTCTTGCATCCAGAAATTTGACGGCATCGTCGAAATAGCTAACGCCGGGCATTTTACGATCTGTATTAGCGACGCTCACGAATTTTGTATTGTCTATGCCTGCCTCTTTGTAGCTGTCCGCAACTCTCATCACCTTTCTCCGGTCTTCGTCGAGCGTCCCCGCCATGAACATGAAACGATTTTGCCGCAGAAGATCCATTTTCGCGGGAGCATTCTTGCCCCACGGCAATGCCGCAGCGTAAAAAATGGCGCCCTTGAACAGCTCCGGTTTTGAAGTTGCCAGCATGGCGGCGATATGCGCGCCGCCCGAATAACCGAACAAATAATATCGATCCAGGTCTATCTTGTACTCACGCTCCAATACGGCTCTGGCGAGAATCGCGCGTAACATGCGTTCATTGATCGGCTTCCTGTCGCCGCCTGCGATCAAGCCAATCCAAATCATGTTCTGCTCTTCCAGAACCACATTCCATGTTTTCTTGCCGCCGCCCCACTCACCCCAGCCGATGAACACCATCGCGCCAGCAGGTTTGTTCGGATCGTAGTTGTCGGGCACAAACAGCTGCCATGTCAGTTTTTCGTCCGCCGCAAAAATTGAAGAGACGACTTTGGCACCTTCCTCACCCAATAGCTCCAGTGGCGTTATCGATGTTCGGAAATAACCCGTTCGCGGACCTTCCTTACTCCAGGCGACGGGCGTCAAAATAAACACGACCAGCAGCATCTTTACGCTATTTTTCATATCAGAAACGATCTTTTAGAGAGTAGTACAACATGCCCAAAACCATGCCCGGGTAACGTAGCAACGTCCCACCCGGAAAAGTGTGAATGGGCAGCTCAGCTAATACGTCGAAGCGACTCGCTGTGCCATTGATCGCTTCCGCAATAACTTTACCTGCGAATACCGCTGTTGATATGCCATGCCCGGAATAGCCCTGCGCAAAAAATACATTGGGGGGCAGCCTGCCAAAATGCGGCAAGCGATTGACCGTTACCGACAAGGTTCCACCCCAGCCGTATTCAATCGCCACATCCTTTAGCTGTGGAAACAACGTCAGCATATAGGGACGGACGAACTTGATAATGTCGCGCGGGAACCCGGGCCTGTAGTTTTCACCACCGCCAAACAGCAGTCGGTGGTCGTCTGACAGTCGGTAATAATTAACAACGAAGCGGGTATCGTGAACCCCGAATCGTCCGTTTATCAGCTGCCGTGCCCGCGTCTCACCCAGGGGCTCAGTCGCAATCATAAAATTATTGATCGGCATTATCTTCCCGGCGACCCGCGGCTCCAGCTTGCCGAGATAACCGTTGCACGCCAGCACCACAAACGACGCACTGACGGTGCCGTTATCCGTCTCGACTTTCGCCGGATCAGACTCCGAGTAATGATTGACGCGCGATTCTTCGTAAATGCGTACGCCCGCTTCTGCAGCCGCGCGTGCCAGACCCAGCGCGAAGTTTAATGGGTGCAGTGTGAGCGCTTCAGAATCGTACAGGCCGGCAAGATAGCCCTCTGCCGCAACGCGTTCTCGCGTTTCCTCGGCCGACAGTGCGGCACAAAACGGATAGCTATAGCGCTCCGATAACGTATCGGACATCTCTTGCGGCCAACTCAGGTAGCTTTTCTTATGCACACCCACGAGCTGCCCGCGCGCCAGATCACATGCGATCTCATGTTTTTCGACACGTTCACGAATCTCTTTTTTTGCATCCTCGGCGAAGTCCCAAAGCTGTCTGGATCGCTCGACACCAAACAGTTGCTCGGTTTCAAGCACATCTTTGCGCTGGCCGCTGCCGACCAGCCCACCACAGCGTCCGGACGCGCCGAAACCAATACGCTCCGCTTCCAGCAGCACCACGTCCAGGCCTAGTTCTGCGAGATTGAGCGCCGCTGATAAGCCGGTGAAACCACCGCCGATGACACAGACATCGGCCTGACGATCGCCTTCCAGAGACGGGTAGTCGCGTACTCCAACTGCCGTCGCTCGATAATAGCTGTCCGCGTAGGCGTTACTTTCAGTCATATTGTTGCCTGTGGTCGAATGGGGCTGCCGTCAAAGAATCGACTGAGCTTAAGCGCGTGAATGTCGAAGCCGCAATCTTTGCCGGTCAGCATGCTGGCGATGGCCTTACCCGCCCCCGGTCCGATACCAAATCCATGGCCACTGAAACCGGTCGCAACATGAAAGCCCTTGAGCTCATCAATAGCATCGATAATCGGCACGACGTCCGGTGACGATTCGATCATGCCGGCCCAGCTCTCGATGATCGGCGTATTGGCGAGCTGCGGGAAAATGGCGTCCAGGTTTCGGCGGATGCCCTTCAGCACAGCAGGCGTAGCCGATGGATTAAGCACCCGGGTCTTTTCAAACGGCGAAGGCTCATCCAGCGCCCAAACCTTCGGTGTTTTCCACTCGTCGACAAACTCGCGGCCGAACGATAACTTGACTATTTTGAACTCCTGCATCAATGCCGGTAGAAACTTTGCAAAATAGCGAAAAGATGAAGGTGTGACCGGGTGCTCCAGAACGGATCCATGCGCGACAGTATAGCCACCATCCTCGCGACGTCGAATACCGAGGCGTTCATCGAAGATATTTCCATTAAGGATTTTGGCCGCCGGTGCGGTGCGGGCAACCGTGCCCCGCACCCGCAGTTGCGGCACATCAATACCGAGTGAGCGACAGAACATTGAAGTCCATGCACCGGCCGCACACAAGACCGTCGAAGTCTTGATCGTACCGTGCTCGGTCACAACGGCCGATACGGACCCGCCCGACGTCTCGAGACCGCGAACCGCGCAGCCGGTCAGGATACTCGCACCGCTTCGCCCGGCGGCACGTGCAATGGCTGGCGCAGCTTTGTGTGGCTCAGCCCGTCCATCGTTCTCGGTCAGCATGGCGCCGGCCCAGTTCACGGCCGCGCCGCTCACGTGCTGCTGCAACTCAGACGCGTTAATGAGTCGCGTGCCAATGTCATAATCGCGGGCGACGTCGACCCAGCCCTCGAAGGACTCCAGCTCCGTCGTCGAGTTTGCGGTAAAGAAACAGCCGCCACGTTGAAAGCCTACGTCCTCGCCGATCTCCTCTGCTAACCCGTCCCAGATACGCAGGCTCTCCAGCATCATCGGAATTTCGCGAGTATCACGGCCCTGAACTCGAACCCAACCCCAATTTCGGCCCGATTGCTCACCGGCAATATGGCCCTTCTCACACAGCACGACATCAACGCCCTGCCTGGCGAGGAACCAGGCTGTCGAGACTCCAACTATGCCGCCACCGATAATCACGACATCCGCTTCCGCCGGTACCTTCTCGACCGACATCAGCGGTTGTGTCCAGGTATTTGAGACGGTGGTTTTGCTGACTTGTTCGCCCATGACGCTATGTTACAGTCTGCGACGATCGGAGTGGACCAAAAAGAACGACTGCAATGGACATAGGTATACCTTTACGTGAATTAGGCGAATTTGATTCATCTGCACTTCGCGATGCGATCCTGTCCCAGGACGATGCCGCATGGAACGAAGAGCAGTATCGACAGGACAAGTATGAGGTGCATCGAC
>Ga0316189_10005970_pt1 | contig 11669 bp, 9 predicted proteins | sample LowCovwburrow_MG_FD_204930 | JGI IMG/M metagenome (GOLD analysis project Ga0316189, IMG submission 204930) | Coastal sediment microbial communities from Maine, United States - Lowes Cove worm burrow | ecosystem: Environmental > Aquatic > Marine > Coastal > Sediment | place: USA: Maine... | reverse complement strand
CTCACCACGAACGGCGCGAGGGGCCCTGGACAATGACGTCGGAGGCGAGCTAGCCGGGGATCGAGCGTCGCTCGCTCGGCTTTGCGACCTCGAGGCAGAGCTCGACGTCGGCCGGTGGCGCGCTGAGACTGCCAAGGGCACCGAAGATCGCCTCGACCAGGGTCGATGCCAGCCGAGAGACCTCGACCTCCGCGTCTGCCCTCAACGCCCCGATGCCGACGTGGAGCGCACCGCCCTCGACCCAGCAGCGGATCGTCACTCGGATCGTCAGCAGGCCGTCCGCGGTCGGGACGATGAAGGTGACGGCCGTCGTCAGCCCTGGGTCTGGCGGCCAGCGCAGGGGGGCGACCATGCCGTCGATCGCCGCCGGCGCGCCGAGATGCCCCGAGAGCGCCTCGATCAGCGTGTCCCGGAGCGCCCTCGCGTCGCTGAGGCGTTGGCGCCTGCGGACGAGGCCCTCTCGGAGCGCGCTCGCGGCGGGATGTCTCGCCTGGAGCTCGATCACCCGCAGCCGGAGTTCGGTACGTCGGAGGACTGTGAGCGGGGCCTTCAACGCCGCTGACCGGCCTGGCTGATAGTCGATCGGCAGCGAGACCTGATGATCTACACCAGACCCGGCGACCAGGAGATCGACCGCCGCGAGGCGCCGCGACGCCGCCAGCCCCAGCTGAACTCCGACCCTATAGCGCCCCTTCTCGAGGGTCACCACCGGTACTCCGTCAGGCCCGGGCTCGGCGTGCACGATCGGCTCGTCGTTGGGTTCGTGTTCGATGTAGAGTTCTGCGCCAGGGACGGGATCACCAAGAGCCATAGCCCTCACGATCCCCCCCTTGCGCTCGGGAGACCACGGCAAAATCGGCACGCGCGGTTCCGCGATCTGGCGAGGCTGTCGCGGTGTCGATGTTGTGCATGTTGTCTTTGGGTGTGCGCATGTCGCTCTCCTGCCGCGCTTGAACAAGCGCTATGGGGGAGTCTGAGAGGAGGCGATCGCAACTTCGAAAAATGTGTGCGGCGTAATTTTTGCAGCAGAGGCCGGAAAAGCCGCCGTTTCCGGTGAGAGGGGGCCTGCGCGCCGCCGCGCCCGCGACAAGCCCACTCTCCTGGATATCGCTCACCTACCTCTCGGCATAAAGTGGTCTATCGGTCAGCTTAGGACCCACAGGTTTCTCAATCGACCCGGAATTTCGGCGAGGCGCTGGGTACTCGGAGGCTCGCGGGCTTCCTCGAGCGCGCCCTTGAGGGCAGCCACACCCCGCTCCCCAGCTTCGTCCAGGCCGAGCTCCGCGGCTTCGCCGTCTGCGGCGACGAGCAGCGGGTACCCTTCCCGTGCAAGGGTCGCGGGTCCAATCTCCAGGCGCGAATCTTCGCAGTCGATATGACGGTCTGCTCCAAGTGCGGCGGCCCGGCACGTTATTCGCTCCCAAGATCTCGCTCGGCCCCGCGTACGTCGCCGTCGTCGTCCTCGCCCGGCACGCGTACTCCCAGCTTCCGTTGCCAGCCGAAGCCGAGCGCCCTCCTCGCTGGCGAATCCCAGCGCCTCACCCAACCAACCCGCTCCACCGGCCGATCCGGCAACTTGAATCGGCTCGGGTCTGGCATCATGCGCGGCATGAGAACACCAAGGCTAGCGGCTTCTCTCCTTCCGACCCTCATCCTCTCGACCGGCGCATGCCAGGCCAAAGAGAACGAGGATATGTTTCGAGGCTACACGACCAACGCGACACTGGGCGACAGCGACGGTGGCCCAGTCTGCGACGGTGAGCCTGGCCCCGCCACCGACGTCAGTCCCCGACGCTCGCTGTTTGAGACCAACCCCGTCGCTCTATCCGGCTTCACCATGACCGCCGTCCTCGACGCGATCGCGGTCAACAGCGACCTGGTATCTGAACCCAGCACCACCCACGACCAGCTCATCGACACGTACAACGAGAATCCGGGACTGGGCCTCGGAGCCAACTGTGACGACGCTAAGGCGTTTGACGGCAGCCCAGGTATCAACGGCTTCCCACACGCCTGTCCCCGCAACGAAGGCAACCACATTGGTGATATCGAAGGCTGGTTCCCCATTGCCGCTGTCAACCGTTTCGACCTCGCGCCAGCAGACGGCTCGAACTGTGGCGAGGCCCGCCTGGTGATGGCGAACAACTCCGAGCGTCGGATGTTCGTGATCTTCGAAGCCAAAGTCCCCAACCCCAACCCCGGCTGTGGCATCAATGCCTGTGCTCCTGTGCAGGAATTCTGGGCTGATCTGTCCAGCCAAGATAATCCTGGAAAGCGCGCGCAGGTCCTACGCATGGCCTTTCTCGATGGTCTCCCGAGCCTCGAAGCCGACGGTTTCGGGCCCTTCATGAGCCAACGGAACCTCACCTTCGGTACTGGCCAGGTACGCACCAACAACTTTGACAGCGGCCCCTGGACCCTGCGTGAGTTTAAGGTCGTCCCGGTGTCCAAGCCCCCGTCTCTCCTCTCCAAGTTCGGACCTAAACTGGCCGTACCCCGCATGGTCCCCGTGCCCGTCGCCGCGAACCCCTTCGGTGAGTACTGGGACGACGATACAAAAGGGCTGCCAAACCACAAGGCCTGCGTGATGGCCCTGCTCGACACCGTCGAGCACCTCATGGTCGACGATGTCAATACGATGGCCGTGTCCATGCCCTCTGAGTGCCTGGCCGCCGAGAGCCCCGACGACGCCACCCAGGACTACGCGAGCCAGCTCACCGGCAACTCCGGACTCCGCAAAGCGATCCAACAACGCATCACGGAACTCGACCCCAACAGTACGTTGACCCCGATGAACATCGCCGATCGAGCCGCCTTCGCCGGGGGCTGCATTGGCTGCCACCAACAGACCAACGACATCGATCTCGGCAACGGTATTGTTGGGCCGCGCTCAGCCTTCTTCGTCCACACTGCGGAAAACTCCTTTGAAGACTGCGGCGATGGCACCGACTGCTTCCGAATCTCTCCTGCCCTCGTGGAGGACTTTCTGCCCCACCGCAAGGCAATCATGGACACCTTCTTGAGTGATGGTCCGTGCTGCGAGGAACCCGACTTCGCCGAGGAGTTCGTCTCCCCCTTCGAGCCACTCGACCCCGTCGAGCCAATCCCCCTCTCGGAGCTAATGGAGGTCGAGAAGGAGGCCAAGGCCGCCCAGTCCCCCACGACCATCGGTGGGACCCCTACGGCGCGCTCGCACTGAGCGGTAAAGAAGTTCAAGCCGGGAATTTCGGCGAGGCGCCGGGTACTCGGAGGCTCGTGGAGGCTGAAGCGCAGATGGCGCGCGGACGCTCCACGGGCAGCGCCAACCGCTCAGCATATTGCAGGGGGGTATGGGGTTGAAGACGCCCGGCGAGCGACCCTTCAGACCGCTCTGCGCTCGAGCTGCGGGTTCGCGCGGAGTCTCCCGACCGCGAGGTCCACGAAGGCGCGGACCTTGGCGGGGGCGCGCCGACCCCCGGGATACACGACGTGGACGGGGATCGGCGGGGGCTCATAGTCTTCGAGCACTGCGACGAGCTCGCCTGACGCGAGCGCCGGGCCTATCTGGTAGGACAGCACGCGAGCTAGGCCCCAGCCCGCGAGTGCCGTGGAGATCGCCGCGTGGTTGGTGCTGCAAGCGAGGCGCGGACGGACCCGGATGACGCGGTCCTCGCCATCGTCGCTCAGGTGCCACTCGATGCGCTCGCTCTCATCACCGCCGACCACGACCTGGTGGCCAGCGAGGGCTCGGGGGTCCTCAGGGGCGCCGCAGCGCTCGAGGTAGGCCGGCGACGCGCAGATGACCCGACGGACAGAGCCTACGCGAGTGGCCGTCAGGGTGGAGTCTGGCAAGCGACCGAGGCGGACGGCGACGTCGATGCCCTCATCGATCATGTGGGTGACGCGATCGACGAAGAGGGCCTGGACCTGAACCTCGGGGTACGTGTCGAGGTAGTCGGTGAGGATCGGGAGCACGTGGAGCTGGCCGAAGAGAACGGAGCTCGTGACCCGCAGCGTCCCTCGCGGCCGAAGGTTCGAGCCCGCGGCCGTTGCCGCCGCCTCCTCGATATCGGCCAAGATCCGCTGACAATCGTCGAAGTAGCTCGCTCCCGCCTCCGTGAGGGTCACGCTGCGAGTGGTTCGAGACAGCAGCTGGACGCCGAGTCGACCCTCGAGGGCCGACACCGCACGCGTGACCGCGGCTCGGCTGATCCCCAGCTGGCGCGAGGCCTCGGCGAAGCCGCGGCACTCGGCGACCTTGACGAACACGCGCATGGTGTGGAGCTGATCCATAGGTCCTCCTCGATCGCTTCGCCTCGCGGCACGCAGAGTTTCGCAGCGCGAGTCTTCTCGGGCAATGTAGAGGCGTCCATGGTGTCTGGGTCATGAAAATCCACCGCAACGCAATGAAGACCTCGATCTGGGCCGCGGCCTTCACGCTATTGACCGTCGGCGCCTGTGATCTCGCTGGCCCCAACGAGGGCGTCGATCTCCAAATCGAGAGTCGCTCGGGGCAGGGTGATGAGGACTCGCTCGAGCCCAGTCCCTGGGCTGAGCGCGGGCGACTCATCTCCTACAAGCGGGTCCGGAGGCTGTCTCGCGCGCAGATCCACCAGGCCATGTTCGACCTGCCCTTCGCCGATTCCTACGCCGACTTCGGCATCGACGACTTCTTCGACTTCTATGACGAGGTCGACATCGATGAGGTCCTGCGCTACCGGGTCGAGGTCTACCAGGTCATCTACGAGACGATCGATCCCTCGGGCCGGCCTGCCGTCGCCTCGGGGGCGGTGCTGCTCCCGCGGACCAACAAGGGGCTCAAGGACGAGGTCGCGCTGTGGACCTTGCTCCGCGGCACGGTCTTCTACGATGCCGATGTCCCGTCCCACGGCGACATGCCCGACTTCGGCATCTGGCGCGGACTGCTGCCCGCGGCGGCCGGCTACGCCACGGCGATGCCCGACTATCTCGGCTTTGGCGCGTCGCGCCACATGCTCCACCCCTACCTGATCCCGGAGGCCACCGCCACGGCCTCGATCGACATGATGCGCGCGACCCGGCACCTCGCCGACGAGCTCGGCGTGTCGCTGCGGGACGAGGTCTTCCTCAGCGGCCACTCCCAAGGGGGCCACGCGACCCTATCGACGTTGCGTACTCTCGAGGCCGAGCACAGTGACGAGTTCGACCTCCGCGCGGCCGTGCCCGCCTCGGGGGCCTACGCCGCCTCTGGGCTCATCGACTTCATCCTCAACAGCGAGGCGATCCTCGCCCCGCAGGCGACGTCGCTCTACGTGCTCGCGGTGGTCGGGACCCGGGAGCTCGGTCAGCCCCTGTCGTACTACTTCCGGGCGCCCTACGACGAGCTCGTGCTCGAACTCCACGACAAGACGAAGACCAACGCGGAGGTCATCGCCGGCCTGCCCTCGGACACCACCGACGAGCTCTTCGCCGACACATTCCTGACCGCCTTCCGCGGTGAGGGGGCCCTGGACTTCAAGGCCGCGCTCGCGCTCAGCGACGTGCACGCCGGGTGGACGCCTCAGACCCCGGTCAAGCTCGTCCATGGCACAGCCGACGACATCGTCCCCGTAGTCCAGAGTCAGGCCGCGCTGGCCGGACTCGGAGGTGAGGGGGCCAAGCTCGAGCTCGAGCTCATCGAGGGCGCAGGTCACCTCCAGACGATCGTCCCCTCGACCCTGCGCAGCATCGAGTGGTTCGACAGCGTGCTCGAGGCCGCCGACTAGCGCGTTCGGGCCGGAGGCAAGGCCTCTCGTCCGCAGCGGCGAGGGGGCCTGACTTCGTCCAAGCCCTCGCGAACGAGCGCTCCCGCGTTATGCCCATGCACGTCGACGGGGCGGAGCAGGCAGCGACAGACACGCTCGAGTCGCCGGCGGTCGCGGCCGTTGACCGTGGTCGCGGTGTCCAAGTGCAAGCCGAAGGCCGGGGCCCAGCGATCGCGCTTCGCGAGGGCGACAAGGTCCTGGGCGAGGGCCCTGTCACAGTCGAGCGTCTCCTGGAGATCGACGAGGATCGCGATCTTGGCGGCGGAGAGCTGGCCGTCGACGAGCGTCAGCATCGACCAGAGCGCCGAGGCCATCTGTCGATGAGCATCGTCGCTGCGGCCGGTAAATGCGATCAGCTCGGCCTTCGTCGGCGTGTGCGGCGGGAGGGCCAGGAGATCGACCTCGGCGCCGAAGAGGTGGCGCTAGATGGCCCCCTTCCCCGCTAGTTCGAGCCACAGTAGCGCAGGCTGCAGGTCGGCGGCTGGGGCAGGTAGTAGAGGTAGTAGGCTCCACAGTTAACCACCTGCACGTTGGAGTTCCAATTGCAGGTATTGTTCGACCAGTGGAAACAGACCTGGCGGTTCACCTTGCCATCCTGGGGCTGCGGGTGAGCACCGTTGAGCCAGCCCGGCGCATGGGTGCTACAGCGATATGTGGACGGCGCCGCCTCTGGCATCTTGACCCCCGCAGCCCCGCTGAAACGATACCAGCCGGCGCCCTTCCACTCGGGGCTCGAGTTGCCATTGTCGCAATAGATCGGACCGTTGGGGTTGGTGTGGAGGCGCCCGCCCTGGGTGAAGGAGTTGTAGGGCATGGCACACTGGGCGTCGACCTCGCTCTTACACTCGGCAGAGCAGCCGTCGCCGTCATCCACGTTGCCATCATCGCACTCCTCCACCCCCTCGTGGACAAAGCCGTCCCCGCAGGCCGCCGCGACACAACCATCGACGCACTCGTCGGTGTCGTCCATGTTGCCGTCATCGCAATCCTCGACGCCCTCTTCCACGTAGGTGTCGCCGCAGCTCGAGACGACGCAGGTGTCGAGACAGGCGTCAGTGTTCTCGGCGTTGCCGTCGTCGCAGGCCTCGACGTCCGCCTGAACATAGCCATCACCGCAGCTCGCCGCTTGGCATGCGGCGCACTCGTCGGTTTCGTCCATATTACCGTCGTCGCAGGCCTCGACCCCCTCTTGGAGGAAGCCGTCGCCGCAGCTCGCCGCCACGCAGGTGGCGAGGCAGTCGTCGGTGTCATCCATGTTGCCGTCATCACACTCCTCGCCGGGCTGGGCGACCCCATCGCCACAGCTCGCGAGGGAGCAGCTGTTTGAGCACTCGTCGTCGTCGATCTGATTGCCGTCGTCACAGCCCTCACGAGGGCCTACATAGCCGTCGCCGCAGACCTGGGCGCTACAGTCGGACTTGCAGGCGAGCTCATCGCCATTGTTCTCACCGTCGTCACACTCTTCCCCTTCGTTGACGACGCCGTCGCCACAGGAGGCTGGAGGCGGAGATACGCAGATATCGCCCTCGCAGACCAGGTCGCCGGAGCAAGCACCCGCATCACACGCGCAGTCCTCTTCGCCCGGCGTACAGCCCGTAGTCCCGGTATCTGTCCCAGTACCTGTCGACTCTGTCACCCCCGTGGTCTCTCCCATAGTGGTCGTGCCCGTGGTCATCGTCGCGGTCGCCGGCTCAGAGGTGACCCCCCCAGTGAAGTCGCCGGTGTCCTCATCCTCACCGCCGGAGCAGCCCGCAGCCACAAGTGTTGCGAGCATACCCGCGCGAAGGAGACCCTTACCCAACCATAGATTCGCCATAGAGATCAGAGTACGCGAAAAAATGCGCGGCCCCACGGCCGGCCGCAGAGTTTCAAGACTATGCAATACACCCCCACATATGATGATCGGGCATGCTTTCTTAACTAGGATTGATAGCTATAGGGTCCGTCGCAGAGAGGACGTCTCCGTACCCATCGGGGACGTCTCTACCCGCGGCCACGCTCGGCCCGCGCATTGCCGACCTTGACCGCTAGAGACAGCCCCCCTACCCTCCTCGCTGGCAGACGAGAGCGCGCACGATGTCGATCCGCTACGCCCACACCAACATCATCGCCGAGGACTGGAGGCGGCTCGCCGCCTTCTACGAGCAGGTCCTCGGCTGCGAGCCCCTACCGCCACCTCGCGACCAATCCGGGGCCTGGCTCGACCGAGGCACCGGGCTCACCAACGCTCACCTCTGCGGCGTGCACCTCCGCCTGCCTGGCTGCGCACCCGAGGGCCCCACCCTCGAGATCTACGGGTACGACACGGTCGCCCCCGCTCAGCCCGGTCCAGCCAACCAGCGCGGCCTCGGGCATCTCGCCTTCGCGGTCGACGACGTCGCCGCGCTCCTCGACGAGATCATCGCCCACGGAGGCTCGGCCCTGGGGAGCCCGAGCGAGGCTGACATCCCCGAGGTCGGCCGCCTCAGCTTCGTATACGCCCGCGATCCCGAGGGCAACATCATCGAGCTTCAGCGCTGGACCGAGCCCTGAGTCCGTCTCCGAAGACGATCGGCGACTTCCAGCCCGTGGCACTCGCGAGGCGCCCTCGCCAGCCCGCGAGGCCTCAGACGCGAGCGTCGCACGTCGGTATTGCCATGGCGGCAAGCTCCGCGGCCCCAAACGTCGCGGTCGGCTTCGCGCGTTCAGCCGCCGACGTCACATCGCGAAGCCCGGCGAGGCCCTCGCTACGGCCGGCGTCGCGCCTGCACAGGGCCGCTGAGTCATCTCCACCGCGGACCTAGACAGGGGCAGGCAGGGTCGCCGCTTGAGGCGGGCTGCTGCCTATGGCAGCCTAGTCCTATTGTCCTGGTCTCGACTCGTCGCACTCAGCCTGGTCCTCCTCGGGGGGGGCTGTGGCCCCGAGCCCGGGGTCCCTGGGGATACGTCGATCGACCCTGAGACCGACTCTGAGACCGGCGAGGACTCTGACTCCATATGGCCTGAGGGTCCGATCAAGCTGGTGCCCTGGCAGGAGCTCGTGTTCCTCCGGGCCCATGAGGGACGAACGATGCTGATGACGGTGGCCCGCGATGGCTCGGGGCTAGGGCCGATCTACGACGGGGGCGGCGCTCCTCTAGTTTCGGGCGACGGTCGACATATCCTCTGGAGCGGAGTTGGGGAGCTCTTGCTGCTCAGCGAGGGCTCCTCTAGCCCGACCGCCTTGGAGCGCCTAGAGAGGCCTGTCTGGGCGCCGAAGGGGGCTGTGCTCGCGGCTGTGAACATCAACAGCCTCGAGGTGATCGACATCGATCAAGGAACATCGGTGACGCTCGTTCTCCACGTCTCAACGCTGAGCGAGCCGGTCTGGTCCCCCAGCGGGAAGAAGCTCGCCTACGAGGACGGAGGAGCGCTGTGGGTCGCCGAGGTCGACACTGGCGTCGTCGAGAGCGTCATCTCGCCGGTGAGCAACACTAGCCTGGCGTGGTCTCCCGATGAGTCCACGCTGGCGATGGGAATGGACGGGCGGGTGGTTCTCGTCGATCTTGAGAGCGGGAGCACGGCGCCGGTGATCGAGCTGACCGTCTTCGACGGCGCCGGGCCGCCCTATGTGCGCTGGTCCCCCGATGGTCAATGGATCGGCTGGAAAGATCGGCATGGCCTCACCTCCGGCGGCTTCGTTCGTCCTGGGGGGACAGACAGTCAGTGGCTGTGGGATTGGCTAGAGGGCCCGCCGGCCTGGAGCCCGAGCACTAGGTGGCTCTCGTTTCTCGGCTCCACCCACGGGCACGATTGTTTTGGCGGCGACTGTGCCGATCTGCGGATCTACTCCCCCGACTTCGAGGAGTCTCGCTATTTGCAGCGACCTCGGCAAATGGCCTGGGCCCCGGATGAGGAGTTTCTCGTGGTCTCCTCGGATCGGTTTGAAGATGACGAGAAGACCGGCGAGCGGATCGAGCTGCCTTGGCGGGTCGGCGTGTTCGACGTGGAGCTAGACACGCTGAAGACGGTCGGCGACCTAGCTGAAGACGACCCCAGGGCCGACAGCCACGCTGTCTGGCGGCGCATGAGCGGTGAGTGAGCGCTGGTGCACCGCGGGCCGGGGTCGAAGGTACGTTGTGCGCGAGGGTCGACCAGTCCGACGCTGGGAGCAGGTGAAAGCGCTCAATACCGTGCCCGCACATGCCCTGGCTCCCCTGCTGCTACTCGTCACCGCGTGCTGCGGCCCGAGCCACCGCGCGACCCTGACCCCGCAGGCCGTGCTGACAGTGGTCCCTAGAAGCGCTCGAGCCCGTCTGCCTCGCCGAAGCCGACCTCCAAGCGGCCTACGACGCCGCCCGCTAGGCGACGCTCTTGGTCCGATGGTGGCTCCAGCTCCGGCGGGGTTGCTGACCCACCGCCTCGTGACCGACGGCGCTTTCGAGGAGCGCACGGGCGAGCTCCCCTTCCTCGCCGCGCCTGCGCCGACCCCCGAGCGTATGACCGCCATCCTCGCTCGAGCTCACGACGCCATCGTCGCCCAGGACCCGGACGCCGAGCTCGACCTCGACCCCGCCCTCGCGACCTGTGTCTTGGAGGCTTGTTCTTCTGAGCGAGCGCGGATGCGATCCTGATCTCGCGGGACCATCCGGTGTAACGCGCAGGAGAGCAGCCTGAAATTTCAGCGCGCCAAACCACCGGGTGTTCGCCCCTTGAGGCGGCTAAGGGGTCGTCTGGAGGCTCGGCCTCACTGGCGAGCGGCTGGAGGTCAGCGGACCTGGTGGGCCCGCAGCCACGCGCCGAGCGATGCGACGGTGTCGGCCTGATCGGGCTCTTGCTCGGACCACATGAGCGCCGCCGACACCTCCTCGCGCGCCTCCTCGCGCCGACCGAGCGCCCAGTAGACCTCACCAAGCGCAGCCTGTGTCGAAGCGAGCTCATTCTTGGACCCGCTCGCAACAAAGAGCTCGCGCGCCTGCTCGAGTTGGACCACGGCCTGCTTCGAGTCGTCCAGGCGGAAGTGCGCAATACCGATGCTCAGACGCGCGCTGCCGATCAGCGAGTGGCTTGGATCGAGGATCGCCACGAAGATCGTCAGCGCTCGCTCGGCGGCAACGCGGGACGCCTCCCAGTCGCCGAGATGCCGCTGGATCGTCGATAGGTTGACGTAGCCCGATCCAACGTTGGGGTGCTCGGGGCCCAAGCTCGCTTCGAAGATGACCTGTGCGCGCTCGGCAAAGTCGAGCGCCGCCTCCCATTCTTCGCTACTGGTGTGGACGTTGGCGATGTTGCCCAGGGTCTCGCCAACGGCCGGGTGCTCCGGCCCCAGGACTTCGATCTTGAGGGCCAGCGCGCGCTCGTAGTACGCGAGGGCGTCGTCCAATTTCCGCATCGACCTGTAGACATTGCCGATGTTGTTGAGCGACATCGCGACATTGGGGTGGGTCTCGCCCAGCGCCGCCGTGCGAATTGCGAGCGCTCGCTGGTGGTACTCGAGCGCTTCGGTGAGATCCTTGCGCAGCTCGTGCGCGGCCCCGAGGTTGTTGAGGCTCGCGGCGATGTCGGGGTGCTCGGACCCGAGCGTGGCTTCGCGTATCTCCAGGGCTGCTTCGTGGTGCGTGATCGCCTCGTCGAGCCGCCCAGCCCGGATCGCCGCGTTGCCCATGCTGTTGTAGACCCGCGCGACCTCCGGGTGCTGGGAGCCGAGCGTGGTCTCGAGGATCGCGCGGGCGGCGTCGTAGCGAGCAGCAGCGTCGTCGTAGTGACCCTGTTCGCGGGCGATGTCACCGAGGGCGAGCAGCGTATCGGCGACCTTGACGTGCTCGTTGCCAAGTTCGGCCTTGCGCAGGCTCAGCGCACGCTCGAGCTCGGTTTGGGCGGCGTCGTAGCGAGCCTCGAGCTTGTAGACGGCCGCGAGCGCCACGGCCAGATCTGCGGTCAGATCTGCGG
>Ga0316189_10005969_pt1 | contig 11669 bp, 13 predicted proteins | sample LowCovwburrow_MG_FD_204930 | JGI IMG/M metagenome (GOLD analysis project Ga0316189, IMG submission 204930) | Coastal sediment microbial communities from Maine, United States - Lowes Cove worm burrow | ecosystem: Environmental > Aquatic > Marine > Coastal > Sediment | place: USA: Maine... | reverse complement strand
TTCGGCGCTGGATTCAATACTACGGGAGGTTTTACAAGTCCGCTCTCAACTGTGTGTTTCGTCATCTGAACCGAACACTCTCCCGCCGCACGGTGTCACCGTGACTGATTAGCCTCCCGCTTGCAGAGACCGAGAATGTATGTTTTCGGCCTCATACTTCAGGCTCGCCGCGCTCAATCGGTGTCGACAGGAGGCCGAGTGATGGCTTACGCACAGTGAGGTCCCTCATGCTCGCGGGGAGAGTGCTCATAAGCCAGCTTACTGCATTTACAACCACATGGGCAGAGTCCAGCTTGCGCAGCTTCTCGAGCTTTGGCATAGAGTCGGGCCATTCATCCCAATCGACCACCCCGTCCTCAGATACGAGACCATATGCATGTATACCAAAAGCAGGCTTGTCATGGACGAGTCCATTGCGAACACTGTAAACCTTCTTGATGCGTTTAAGTATCTTCGGGTCGAGATCCTTCGGGGGGCCGGCATCCTTCCCCGAGGGGCGGGTGTATCCGGGGAGAAATCTCCACTTTACCACACACCCCATTGTTCCAAGTTCGTCAAAGAAGGTCTTGCCCCATACTCGTACAGCGTAGTGATTTATCGCGGACTCGAGTGCAAGTGCCGAAAAGATACAGGAGCCGGAGAGCGCGGAGCGCTCTCTCTTCGCCCATTGTTCCGCCAGGGAGGTCTCCTCGTGCCCTGCGAAAGGATTGTTGACGGTGGAGCGTAGCAGTGAATTCGCCATCGCCTCGTGTCTTTCTGCCATCGTTTTACACCCTTGCCCCCTTTCGCGAAGCTCCCAGGCCAACTCAAAGAGCCTATCAAAATTCGACACGACAGAGTCTAGGTCCTTGTCGAGTCCTTGCTGGGACACCTTGATCTGGGTCAGTGCAACCTCGAGAAACCTCGAGCCGCGCTCTAGTTTTCTGACGGCATCCTCCAGTGCATCATATTCATTTCTGTTCATCAGAAGGGGCTGATCTTTAACCGCATCTTGGCACATCGATTCAACATCCTTCGCAAGGGCCGAAAGGGCGGCGACCTTGCCCAGCTCGGTTGCGGCCTCCCCTATAATGTGGAGAGTATAGACCTCTCTGGAATCCCCTTCATCAGGTCCGGGCTTGCTCTCGATCTTGAGTCTTTTTAGATTATTCTCTAGTAACTTCTGCATCTTAGAGAGTGTCGTCATGATCTCGATGATGCCGGATCATCGCCGCCTGATGTCGTCCTAGATCTCAGACGCGGGGACAGCGCACCGGGCTTGTCTGGTTCGCCCCCGGCCGTCCTCCAACCGTCGTGGGGCGGAGCCGCCGTGGAACCAGGAATTCTTCGGCGAGTCCTTCTGCGGTTAAGTGGTTTCAGCCGGGAATTTCGGCGAGGTGCCAGCCGGGACCTGGGCGATGCAAGCGAAGGTCTCGCTGAGCTTGCTCTGCCCCTTCGTCAGGTAGCGACGGTCACCACCGGCGATCTCGGCCGCGCGCTGGGCTCATCGTCCCGCTCGCCCACGAGGAGGGCGCCCTCGCGAGCCAGACGCCGCCCTGACCCGGGATCGTTCAAGTCTCGCAGCCGACCATCACGATCGACGAGGCGACGAGGGCGATAACCGCTGCCTACGAGGCTGTCGCGTCGCTCGACAACCTCTTGGAGCGGGTCTGCGGGGCGAGCACCTTGGGGGTAGCAACCGCCTCGCCCAGCCTCCCGAACTCTCGGGTGTGGAAGGGATAGCCGATTGGCCCACCAGGACATGAATCCGGACATCCCTGTCCACCAGCCCCAGCGGGCACCCGCGACGATGTACGGACCACGCTTCGCGACACGCTCGTGGCACTCTCAGCGCTCGTCTCGGCTTGAAGATGGGGTAGCGGAGGCGAAGGTTGGGGCTGTCGGTTCCGGCTCAGTCTCTTGGTGAAGGAGAGCAGGAGGCGAGCAGCCTGGTGCCCGAGGAGGACTAGAAGAGGAGGCTGATGCCGGCGGGTCGTTCTGTGGACTCTGTCAGAGTTCACAGAAAGAGCGCTCGATGTCTGTGACCTCGCCGTCGGCGGCGAGCGAGACCCGAACCACAACCGGTGGCGAGCGAGAGACGCACAGGTCTAGGCTCCACTAAACCGTCTCTCGTGCTCCGCGACGTCAAGGCCAGGTGCGCCGGCCTCCTCCTCGAGCTCGCCCGAGAGTTCGGGCGCGAGACGGAGAACGAAGCGTGAGACCGTCTCGAAAGTCCTCGGCGAATTCCAAAGCGCCGGGCTCATCGCGAGACAAGGTCGCTACTTTGTCATCACCGACGCCCAGCGCCTGAGCGCCATCACAGGCGCGAACATCGTCCAGCTCGCCCACGAGGAGGGAGCGGGACGATGAGCCAGACGCCGCGCCCAGCCCGAACTCTCGGGCGTGCGCCTGAGGCTCTGAGGTCCTGACGGAAAGCCGATTGGCCTACGCGCGGCTCCAATAGCGTCGACGAGGGGCGCGATGATGGTGTCGGGGTCGCCGTCGCCGGAGAAGACCCGGTGCAGGCTAAGGTCGCGCGGCGGGATCCGGTAGTTGAGCGCGAGGACGTCGAGCTCTCCCTCGTCGACCTCGGCGGAGATGTCGAAGCTCAGGTGGAGGCGCTCGGGGGGGGGGCTCTAGCGGCGGCGGCTGGACGCGCGAAGCCGACCGCGACGTTTCGGCGCGGGCTTAGACGAACAACTCCAACTGTCCAGGAGGAGAGGGGAGCGCCATTGGGAGAGTGATTAGCTCAGTGCACGGGAGCATCAGCGGGACGCCCCTCAAGCTTCGCCTCTGTAGCGCGAACGCGGGCTTCGAGGTCACGAATCGTCATGAGTGCGGACACGCTCACTAGAAGATCTCCGTTAATCTGAATGACAGCCTGCGCCGCAACGGCGACGTCGGAGGGCTTCGCTGTCAGACTCGCGGCCCCGTCAATCACTGCGTTTGCAAGACCCTTGCAGTGTTCCGCGAGCAGAGAGCTGTCCCCCTCGCACAAAGTCAAGGCCTTGTTGGCGAACACGGACATCTGACGACATTGTTTTAGGATCTCTTGATTCACTTCGGCCTCAGCGGGGGCGACCAGTCTTGCCTCAGGGCACAACTCGGCCGTTGTGCTCGTCCCATCGCCCAGTAGATGGGCTCGTGTCGCGTTCACGATGGGGTCGGTAAGCATGTCTTCAACCTTTCCCCGGGGCAGACGCCCGGTCAAGGCACGTGTTCGAGCCTCTAGTCGGGCTTCCACTTCGTCAAGCCCTGAGCAGACCCGCGGGATCCGTTCGTAGGCTAACTCACCGCTGAAGGTCCTCGAGATCGTCACCGATCCCCACGCCATCGCCAGGCTCCTGCACGGCGCCCGCGCACCGCCGCGACCCTCTCCTCCTGGACAGTTGGAGTTGTTCGTCTAAGCCCGCGCCGAAACGTCGCGGTCGGCTTCGCGCGTGCTCGTCCTGGAACTAGACGCCGAACACCACCACATCACCCTACACCGCCGCCTTCCAGGACTGGAGGACCGACCCCCACGGCGCCGCCTAGTCGGTGAGTTGGCTCACGAAGGCATCCGCGAGCCTGCTGAGCGGTTGGCGCACCCCTAGGAACGTCTGTGCGCCGTCAGCGCTTCAGCCTCCACGAGCCTCCGAGTACCCGCCGCCTCGCCGAAATTCCCCGCTGAAACCACTTAACCGCGACCGAGGCGAGCCCGTGCTCATGCTTGACCGAGCGGCGTATGTCCTGAAGGACCGCTCGGGCGAGGCGCTCCGAGACCGCGACCTCGGCCTCTACGTGCACTTGCATTGCCTCGTGACCGACGGCGCTTTCGAGGAGATCAGCCTCGGCCCGCTAAGAGTCGACGGCGAAGAGTCGTAATCGTCTCCCTCCGTGATCTGACCGAGCGCATCTCCCCGTCGACGTTCTCAAACGGGGCTCGCGCTGCTGCGGGGTCTCGGGAGCCTTCGGGTCAGGGGTAAGAGTCTCCTGGGCCGGCCGCTCCCCGCGCATCATCAACCGCTGGGATGGAGCCATGCTCGCGAAGTCCGACACCTCGAATCCGACCGGCGAGGAGGCCATCGACCAAGCCGTGGTGACGGCGGCGAAGCCCGACATCGGCTCACCACGCCCCCCGGAGACCGAGGCGACCGGCGGCGCGGCAGCGGGCCGTCATCACCTCCGCGCTCGCATCATCCCGTTCTCGCCGCACCCGCCGGCCCCCTCCTCTACGCGCTCGAGGAACCCGGCGAGGTGCTCCCGGACGAGCACCGCGGCATCGCAGCGATGGGTGTCGCGGGGGACGTAGACCCCCGAGCTGGCACACCGGCATCGCTGAAGGGCTGAGGGCCCGCGCATCGAGGGTCGGCGCTCTCGCTCGAACTCTTGCACGCGTCCTGCCTGCAGCTAGGGGCACCACCTTGCAGAGTTTGAGCCGGCGACACACTTCAGACGTCCACAGGAGTAGGCCAAAAGAACGATAGCACGTCACTGTCGGAGCACAGCCCGCTTGCAGGCTCCGCGAGGTCGGAATGCCCAAACCAGAGGCTTGACCAGTAATAGTTGTTCGACTCCCGAGCCCCTGCCCGAGCTCGAAGCACAATGTCTCGGAGACTCACCAGTCCCGCTGAAAACAAGTATGACCGTCGTCCACTGACAGGGACTCTGTACCTGAGCGCACAAATCACTGTTCGGCTCGCTATCATACATGTCACTGGTTCCATCTGGGAGAATTGGTAGAATGCAACATCGAGATCATCGGCCGCAACCCCCCAAGAACTCGGGCAAGACCAGCGCACCCACTGCCGGAGGATAGTATGACCCAAGTCAATCCGGATCGGATCCCGCGATAGCAACAGATCTACAACACCGAGACGGGGCGCGGCTGGATCATGAGCAACGTTCAGCCCCATAGCTCCCAAAACATCCAGCATCTCTGTCAGCAATGAGGCGTCAGCGTGTTCCGTTTCTGGACAAAAAACAGGCCATGCAACGACAAACAGAAGATCGAAGTAGGCCCTCGCTGTCTCATGAAACCGCTCAAATGTAGAATTTTCGCCCCGCATGGCATCATGCGCAAGGCTCGCAAGCCTCCTTGTTATCACCCGACACACTTCTCGGATGTCATCATAGCTCCAACCCTCTGGAATGCTCTCCGGGAACTGTGATGACAGGTGTGTCGTAGTCGATCGCACTAGACGGCTGTAGTTGGATATTGCATTCGCATCAAGCTGCGGGTGTCCACCCATTTCTTCGACCAGCTCCGGGGGAAGCCCACTATTCTCGCCCAGCACATGCGAAGGTGCACTCTTCAGGTTGAACACGTGAACACGTCTGATAGTGTCAGAGCGTGCTCCCCCATGTGCAAAGCGAACGAAGAAGAGTGGCAAGACAAAAGGATACTGTGGAACTCCCCCCGGACTTGCGGTGCTCCAAATCTCCTCTTCGAATTGCGCTATCTCTTCCGAGCTAAACGCGCCACACGACTTCAGAAAGACATAGCGAATCATCGCAGCATAGCGAGCTGATCCGACACTGTGGGTCAAGCCGGCTAAGATCCGCGCAACAATTTTTTTAGGGATACTGATGTCCAAAACTGGCTGTCTGGGTGGAGCCAAGAGACCAAAAAGCTCTGGCTGGCCGACAACACCGGAGGGGCCGATGACGCCATCATGGCCCCACATAGCAACTCCTGCCAGCCTCTGGATATGCACTGCCGAGAGTTCTAGGTGTCTTGCAATGCGTCGCAGACATTTAGCGGCGACCTCCATAGGGCCAAATACGCCAATGTTCCGGGCGACAATATCGTAAAAACGCAGCACGGAGGAAAATGCTCGATCAACAATTGATCCATCCTCACATCGACCGCTAGACATGCCTATAAACGACAGGGATACCTTGGAGAACGATGTCTGAATGTTGCTGAGCTCGAGTGCGCCGGACTCAACAAGGCTTGCCATTGAGTCGATACACTGCAAACAAGCATTAAATGCAAAAAGATGTTTCTCCTTGTCCATTCTGAGCATCGACCAGTGATCCCAGTGCTGCTCTGCCGCCCCCTCTTTCATTCGTGCACGTGCAAGGATTGACAACGTTCGCATAGGCGCTATCTCTCCAAGAGAACCGAGGTTATCCGCGATCCTTGCCGCTACGAATTTCCGTATCTCTCCATGGAAGGGCGTTCCGCAACACTGAAGGACCCGGCACATCGCAGGGATACTGGTTTCACCAGGTGATGGATTTGAGTGTCTCAAGACGTATGAAGAGGAGTCAAATCCTTCTCTGACACGCAGTTCAGTTTTTGACTCCAAGTCGGGTTGGATTGTAGCAATGTACTTCTGAAGTTGCCCATCCAAGTCCGCCATGGCATCTTTGCTCCGCAGAGGCCGCTCTGCTGATGGCTTCAGAAGATCATCTACAGAACTGAAAGGCTGGGCCTGCCAAAGAAGATGCTCAGTCATTCCTTCGAGAGCCAGGAGGGATATCAGACTCCTTGACAAGGTCACTAGGTTCTCCTCTGATGTCGCCTTTCGGATCTGACTCAGGGTCTCGCTGCAAGTCTTGGCGTGTGCATCAACATCAATCAGAGCAACCTCATACCGCATGGACGAAAGTCGCAGCTTGTTCTTCCAATCGCTGTCGCGAGGTTTCCAGGACTCAAGTGACTTTTGGGCCTCTGTCAACTGCATAGTTTCGAGGAGGTATTGACACCGAAGGTACGTGGCTTCGCTTGCGAGATCTGTCTTTAACGGCGCGAGATTCTCCGCGAGCGAAAGCATCCTGTCAGCGTCAGGATATCGACTTTGCTCAAGAAGCGTCACGGTCAAGTCCAGGGCGAGAGTCAGCGTCTCCTCCGTGCTAGACCCTAAAGGTCCTCTGTCACAGCGTTCCTCCACAAGGAGGACCCCCCTGCTCGCGAGATCCGTGTATTCAACAAGTGGGGATTGGGTGATTGTGTGCAGCCGAAGCAGGGGAGATAGATCGTCGAGCGAAAGCTGAGAGTCGATACCTTTGTGTATATCCTGAAGAAGGCTCCACTGCTCGACTCGTTTTGTGTAGGGAAGCACGATCCACCCCGGATACCTACTGACTAGGGCCCTTGCAGTTTCGATGGAAGACGCGCGGTGTTCTGAGCTGGACAGTTGCTCATCACACAGGGGGGGCAACGAGCCTCCGGGTTGTCCCTCCCAAAGCGAACCTGTGAGTTTGGGGCGCGGTGCGCTTGAAAGATTTGGCCAGTCACTTTCGTCTGCGGGCAATAGGTTGAGACTCTTGAGGAACCAACTAAGCGCCGCCTGGTAACGAGCACCGCGACTATGAAACTCACTGCTGGGGAACAGGGGAGACAGATCGAGCGGATGTACATGAAGAAGGTTATAGTACTCTCGCTGTATGTTGGAGCAGTCCAATAGTCCGCACAGATAGACGGTCGGGGCATATGTCCCTAGGTTGTCACGGACCCAGCCAATCCAGGATAGAAAGTTTGGGTCCGCGCCAGAGAAGCCAATAAGGCACAGCGCGTTCTCCATGATTGACTGCTGGACAGTATTAATGAACGCAGCGTGCGTTCGAGGGTAGCCTCGAAAGCTCTCTTGCGTGAATATAGGGGGCGTGGTCGGCTCGAGCTCACCGTGGAGTTTGATGATTCTTGGCCGTTTCGATTGAGGGATCTTGCCCTGGCTGCGAATAGTCTGATACCTTCGAGTGTCGAGGCTTGGCAGCGTGCGCTCAAGCAGCGTGTCGAAATTCGTAGTGAAGACATCTGTCCATGGTAGCGACAGCAGCATGCGATGCAGTTCTCCAGGCTCAGAGTTTCTGTCCGCTTTACCAACAGTTTTGTCTAGAAATGAGAGAATGCCAGTATCGTTGAAATGCGCAGCATACTGCGCTGCGAGGCCGATCGGGTCCAGGCGTTCATTCTTCTTCGGCACTCGCGCATGAATCTCTTCATAGAGCATTTCGGCCAGTTTGAGCCAAGAGGGGAACTGCTCCTTTCCCTGCATCTCCGCGTTCATACTGAACCCCGCACCGACCATGACTGATGCACGCCCTGACCACAGTCGCTCGCGGAGAGTCATGATCGCTTGATGGTCTTCAGACGCCAGCTTGTGAGACATGGGTGGCATATTATCCACAGCACGGCGTCTTGCCCCTCCCCTCACGTGAGAAGTCTCAGCAATTTTGGCGGTTATCGCGGTAGGGACAGCCCTTAGCACTTTGGGGTCGGGCCGCCCCCCGCACAGATCCCGGCGTGCGGAACTACCGCACCGGGCTCCTGCCTTGGGTAATAGCGCGAAAGCCCCCCTCTAGAGGTGAGCCTCCCGCACCCGTGCAGATCCACTTCTCACGCTTCCCCGGCACTGCGTCCGGCGCGTGTCGGTCCCACACGAGTTCCCCTCGGCCAGCGCGACGGGGACGTCGAGCGGCACCGAAGGCGGAACCGAGGGTGAGGGAGAGATCGAGCCACAGATCTTCCTCGAGGTGAGCCCAGCGGTGCTCGAGGTCGCAGGGCCGCTGGTCTTCACGGTCGAGCACTCGGCGGAGATCGAGCGGCTGGCCCTCTTTAAGGGGGAGAGCGACGAGCCGACGTCGGAGTGGTTGGCGGGCGAGGAACCGCCGCCCCTCCTCGTGACACGCAGAGAGAACCCGGACGTGATCTCCTTCACCGTGCGCGGCTACGATGCCGAGGACAACCCGAGCCTGTCGAACCCGGCCTTTGTCCAGCTTCAGCTCTCTCCCCCCGGGACCGTCCTCTGGGAGAAGACCTTTGATGTCCAGGACGATGGTTGGGGACGATCCGTCGCGAGCGTCGTCATCAAGGACGAGCCTCGCCTGTTGCGTCAAGCACGCAAACCTGGCCAGTCTTGTCGCTGAGGTCGATTCCGATCGTGATACCGTGGTCCATGGTTGTCGATCCTTCGGGGCCATCCGTGCCCGTTGTTTTCTTGGGAACCAGCATGGCATCCCACCGGGGTAGACGCCTTCTCATTTCATCCGAGGTCGCTGCGAAAACGCTGGACCACGGTGACGACGCCGCCGTGAAGCGGCGCGACCGAGGCGAGCCCGTGCTCATGCTTGACCGAGCGGCGTATGTCCTGAAGGACCGCTCGTGCGAGGCGCTCCGAGACCGCCGCGAGGAGCTCGCGGTCGTAGCCGAGGCGGACGGCCAAGGGCCCCGAGAAGGAGAGCACCCACTGGCGGTAGCCGACCGGAGGCAAAACCTGGTCCACGAGAAGCGCGGCTCCCTCGGCCATGCGCCGACCCATGCACGACGGGCAGAAGCCGCGGCCCTTGCACGGGAAGGGGACGCGCAGCTCTGGACCACCGCGTCTGCAGGGAGCTTCTGCGTGAACGGGTGAGTGACGGTGTCCCCGAGGACATCCGTGCGCCGTCGCCGCTCGGCGAAGTCCCCGACGCTGAGCTCGCACGGAGGCTTGGCGTGCTTCCTGCCTCGGTGGCGACGGCGCGACGGCGCCGGGGGATCCCGCCGTGCCCGCGCCCGGACGCCATCGATTGGGACGAGCAACCGCTCGGGGAGGTCCCCGACGCTGAACTCGCGCGACAACTCGAGGCGTCTGTCGCGGGCGTGAGGAAGGAGCGACGCAAGCGGGGCATCCCGATGTACTCGCGCCCGACCATCGCCGACTGGGATAAGCAGCCGCTCGGAGAGGCCCCCGACGCCGCCATCGCGGAGGCGTTGGGCGTCTCCCTCGCGACCGTCCGTGAAGCTCGGGTGAGGCTCGGGGTTCCCGCACCTCGGCAGATCGATTGGGACGAGCAACCGCTCGGGGAGGTCTCCGATGCAACCCTCGCAGAGGAGCGAGATCGCTCGCGTCATCGTGTCCGCCCCATGTCCGCGCCGACGAGGGCGCTCAGCCGCTGGGCGTCGGTGATGACCAGGAAGCGACCTTGTTTCGCGACGAGCCCCTCCCGGCGAAACTTGGCGAGGGTCAGACTGACCGTCTCACGCGTCGTCGCGATGTCCGCGGCCAAATCCCGTTGTGTCCGCACGACCTCGATGACCGTCCCGTCTTCGGACTCGCGCCCGAACTCCCGAGCGAGGTCGAGGAGGAGGCCGGCGCACTTGGCCGTGACGTCGCGGAGAACAAGATCGCCGAGCCGCCTCCCGAGGGCCTGGCAGCGGCGACTCGCGAGCCCCGCAACCTTGAGGAGAGCTTCGGGGCTGTCTCGGAGTGCGTCGACGAAGACCCTCATCGGCAGCTGCGCGATGATCGCGGGAGTCGTCGTCCACATGCTGTGCTCTCGGGGCCCGTCGCCCGAGAGGCCGCTCTCGCCGAAGAGCTCACCGGGGCCGTAGTGCGCGAGGGTCACGACCTTGCCGCCGCTTGAGATCATCGCCGACCGGACCCGGCCACCGCAGGCGGAGTACACGCGGTCCGAGGGGTCGCCCTCGAGGTAGATGGGCTGGCCGCGTTGCAGCTCGATACGGGTCGCGACGCCGGCAAGGCTCGCCAGGGTCGCCGGGGCGAAGCTCTGGAGAAGAGGAACGCGGCGGAGATACCAGAGCATCACTTCCCTCCCGTCGAGCAGAACGCCTCGATGAGTTCGGCGCCCGCCTGCTGGAACGCGTCAACGTCGTCTTCGGGCACGGCGAGGGCGTCCTCGGGGAGCACCACCAGCGCGGCGACGACCAACCGCCTCGGCCTCGTCGAAGCCGAGGAACTCCGGATCCTTCCGGGTCACCTTCTCGAAGACGATCTTCGGCACCCGGCTGAATTCCGGTAGAGTTTTCCAGAGATGGATCGCGTGCCAGACGTTCAAACCAGCCTGTTCATGTCCAGTCGCCCGGACACACAGGTTCGGCTCATCACGAGCTGGACCGATGAAGATCCGTGGGATCCTTGGCCGATACCAAAGGCGCTTGATCAGCTGATAATCCTGACCTGCTTCTCCTCCGAGACAGGCTGGACGCGAATCGAGAGCCGGCTTCGGGAGATGCTCCGCGAGAACAAATCTGGCTCTACTCACTTATTAGTGGGCTAGAGCGGCATGACATGGGGCCAGGGAAGGAGGATCCCTCCGCAGCACAGGAGGAGCATCGACATGAAGCTCTTGACGCTGCGAAAGCCGTAGGATCTAGACGTGACGACTCTGGCCTTACGGTTGAGGCCCTCGGTGAGGGCGTTCGTAGCTCCGACCTCGAGGTAGGCGACGACGCCGTCGAAGTGCTTCGCGATCGACTCGGCGGCGCGGACGAGCGGCGGCTCGCCCTCGGCCTCGACCCAGTTGAGCCAGTCGAGGAGGAGCTTGTGGAGTTCGTCGGGTGCGGCGCTGTCGAAGATTGCCGCCAGCGCCTCTTTCATCAGGTACGCGCGGTAGAGCGGCGCGTTGACCTTCTCGAGCGTCTTGAGCTTGTCCAAGTCCGTACGGCTCAGCCGCCAGGGCGAGCTTTGGAGCGCCCGGCGGGTCTTCTTGAGGGCCACCTTGTCCACCGGGTCGGTGGCCTTGGCGACGAGGCCGCGACGGATCTCGTCGATGGCGTCGTGGACGAGCTTCTGGACATGGAAGCGATCGAAGACGACGTCGACGTGCGGGGCTCGCTCACGCAGCGCCTTCTGGAAGGCTTTGGACATGTCGATCGCCGCGACCTCGAGGGCGGCGATGCCCTTCGGCCCGAGGGCGTCGAAGAAGCTGTCGAGGTCCTCCGCCTTGCGGCCCTCGACGACCCAGACGATCCGATGGGCGTC
>Ga0316189_10005964_pt1 | contig 11672 bp, 12 predicted proteins | sample LowCovwburrow_MG_FD_204930 | JGI IMG/M metagenome (GOLD analysis project Ga0316189, IMG submission 204930) | Coastal sediment microbial communities from Maine, United States - Lowes Cove worm burrow | ecosystem: Environmental > Aquatic > Marine > Coastal > Sediment | place: USA: Maine... | reverse complement strand
TAAATGCTAACAGGAGTAATGGTATCCGCTAATATTTTTTTGTAATGTGTATTTAATTTGTACATAAATAATTTATATAAAAAAAGGCTTGTCGTGAAAGACAAGCCTAAATATATTGAGTTTTAAATATACGATGGTGTAGTTCACGAATTTTTGTTTCGAAAACTCCACCACCAAGTATTATTTAAAATTGTATTCATTTAATTCAAATATAGAAATGAAAATTATGTTTACAAACTATTTTCGATAAAATCAGAAAAGATTCCCGCAAAAAGCAGGAATCTCGTCAATCACTAAATAATTGTTATTAATCTATACTAATGTTAAAATTTTAAATCTACAACAATGTCAAATTCATCATAGATAGCTTTATTTTTTAAATTGTCAAAGAAACTAGCTGATCCATATTTAATATCGTATTTAGTTCTATCTACTTTTAGGGCAGCATTGGCTTTCCCTTCATTAATAGAAATATTAAAAGTTATTGGATTAGTTTTTCCTTTAATGGTTAAATCTGCGGTTACGATGTAATTGTTTTCATTGCTAGGTTTTACAGATTTAAAAATTAGCTGAGCTTTAGGATGGTTTGCAACACCAAAGAAATCATCAGATTTTAAATGACCTTCAAGTTTTAGTCTATAATCCCCTTCTAAATCTGTGTTGTCAATACTTGTCATATCAATGGTAAATTCTCCTCCAACTAATTTGTCATCGCTAAATTTCAAGATACCAGAAGATAGTGAAATAGTTCCCTCGTGGGCTCCAGTTACTTTATGCCCTTTCCATGATACTTTGCTTTGCTTTAAATCGATAGCCCTATCGGATACAATAGAAAATGAGGTAAATGATATTGCTAATACTAAGATTAATGTGTTTTTTAAAATGTTAGTTTTCATGTTAATTTTTGTTTTAAATTATTTATTATTTAGGTGTTTACGTTCTAAGTTTGTCTAAAAGACTATTTAGTGCTTCAAGTTCTTTCAATTCAAGATTTTGGGTTAATAGTGAATTGTTAGCATTTACAATCGGGTCGAGTTTCGACAATAACTGGAGACCTTTTTTTGTAATGCAAATTTCAATTTTTCTGCGATTACTTTTACAGGTTATACGTGTAACCAAACCTTTTATTATTAATTTATCTACCAAACGTGTTGTATTGCTCATTTTGTTAAGCATCCGTTCTTGTATAGTAATTAGGTTGGCGGGATTTCCCTTTTGTCCTCGTAATATTCTTAATACGTTATATTGTTCAGAGGATAGATCGTAATCTTTATACATGGCAATACTATGTTCTTTCATCCAATTGAAAGTATACATTACATTGATTACAGTTTTTTCGTTTTCCTGTAAATTAACCGTGCTTTTAATATCTTTTTCTATTGACACTTGTATATACAATAATTGTTTATACAAATGTATAATTATTTTAGGATACATAAAGGGACATCCATATAAATTTTTGTTAAAGTTATCTATTGTGGTATTTGGATTTTTAACTTTATAAAATGAAGTATTTCGTTGTACTATGTTTATTTGTTTCTATGTCTTGTAGAAATAATGAACAAGAAGAAGAATTAACTAATGATACAGCCGTTATTAATAACGTTAAGAGCGATACTGTTGAATTAGAAATTTATGATTTTATCGGCCTTGAAAAATTCTTGAATCAAGAAGATAATAAGGTACATGTTGTGAATTTTTGGGCTACTTGGTGCGCCCCATGTGTTAAAGAACTGCCTCACTTTGAAGCCTTGCTTGATAAGTATAAAGATGAAGGAGTAGAGGTATTACTGGTGAGTTTGGATTTCCCCAAGCAATATGAAAAAAAATTAAAGCCTTTTATAAAAGAACATAATCTAAAATCCAGAGTATTAGTGTTGGACGATACAGATATGAACACATGGATACCTAAAGTCAATAAAGATTGGGATGGAGCTATTCCCGTCACGTTGATTTACAATAAAAGTAAGCGAAAGTTTTACAGCCAAACGTTTACTTATAATGAATTAGAAGCTGAAATTAAACAATTTTTAAAATAGATGTTATGAAATTAATTAAAATTATTTCCGTTTGTGCACTGGTGCTATTTATTAGTGCATTCGCTATTAAGTCGGATGATGTAAGTACTGGATATGAAGTAGGTGATATTGCTACTGATTTCAAATTAATGAACATTGATGGAAAAATGGTGTCTTTGTTGGATTATAAAGAAGCCAAAGGTTTTATTGTGATATTTACTTGTAATACATGTCCGTATGCTGTTGCTTATGAAGACCGAATTATTGAACTCGATAAAAAGTATGCTTCTAAGGGATACCCTGTAATTGCCATTATGCCAAATAATACAGATGTTAAACCTGGAGATAATATGGATGCCATGAAAGCTAGAGCAGCCTCAAAGGGGTTTACGTTTCCGTATTTAATGGATGAAGGTCAAGAAATTTATCCGCAATATGGAGCTACAAAAACACCACATGTATATGTGCTTCAAAAAAGAAAACAGGGGAATGAAGTGAAGTATATTGGAGCAATTGATGATAATTACAAAGATGCTTCTTTAGTCAATTCTAAGTATGTAGAGAATGCAGTTGATGCTCTTCTTGATGGAAAAGAAGTTACTGAAACTAATACTCGGGCCATAGGATGCTCAATTAAGGTTAAGAAATAATAAATTTTATGTAACACTTTAGTTTTTTTTACGTCTATATTGTATATCCTAAAGAAATGTTAATTTTGCAGGAAAAGAGTTTATGGCAGATTTAACACAAGATCAATGGAGAGCACAATTGGAAGAAGATAGGAATGCTTTTATTTTAGATGTAAGAACAAATGCTGAAGTAGAAGAAGGTATTGTACCTGGGGCCAAACATATAGATATTTATAGAGGGCAAGGGTTTTTGCAAGAAGTTCAAGAATTAGATAAATCTAAGAATTATTACATTTATTGTAGGTCTGGAAATCGTAGTGGTCAGGCGTGTTCTGTTATGAATCAGTTAGGATTTAAAAATACATATAACCTTATTGGGGGCTTCGTAGATTGGAAGGGAGAAGTTACCAATATTTAAAAATTAGTATATGAAACGTATTTTATTAGTTTTATTGGTAGTGATAAATGTTTTTGCTTACAGTTGTAAAGAAGAAAGCAAGTCTAGTGAAATTCAGCTTGTAACCCCTGAAGAAATGAAGGAACTTTCTCAACTCGAAGATGTACAACTTGTGGATGTTAGAACTCCTGAGGAATATAACGAAGGTTATATAGAAGATTTTCAAAATATAGATTACTTATCTCCAGATTTTGACCAAAAAATAGAAAGACTTGATAAAACGAAACCAGTCATCGTGTATTGCAAATCTGGCAATCGTAGTGGTAAATGTGCTTCAAAAATGAAAGAAAGAGGTTTTGTAAAAGTGTATGATTTGGATGGTGGGATTGCCAAATGGAAGTTTAAGGGTTATGAGATAAAATCTACCCAGTAAAGAAAAATAATAGTATTAAGATAGCCTCTCAATTTGAGAGGTTTTTTTATGCTTATATTTTTTTATAATTAATACTCTAAAAACCTTAGAGATTAGAATGGCTATTTTTGTTTTTTTTATTTTCATAAATATAAAAAAAATATTAAGTATATTTGGTTCACTTCAAATTTGACTGTTATCTTAAATGATAGAATCTAATTCTTCATTTATTATATGTAGGCTCCATTTGTAAAATTACTAACGTTTTTGGTCGTGAAATTTTCATGGCCTAACTAATCAACCAAAACAATCAATTCTATGATTAAAACAATTAAATCATTGCTATTAATGGTTGCCATAGTTTTTGGAACTATGATAACCGCAAATGCCCAAGACGACGACAAGTCTTACGAAATGTGGGAAGATATTATGCTCACACCCGATAATACCAAGCTTAAAGTATTAGCCGAAAATATGAGGAAGCACAATCAGACCTATCATAAAGCTGGGCCTCATAAAGCTACAGTTTATAATATTGCAACTGGGCCCAATGCAGGAAAGATTATATGGGAAATGGGATCTTTAACATATAGTGATTTAGATACAAGACCTTCTGTTGGTGGTCATGACGAAGACTGGAGAGATAATATAGATCCATATATTAAAAAGACGAATACAGTTGAATATTGGAAAGCTAACAAAAAGCTAAATAATACAGATATGTTAGATGGCGACAATTCTAAATACCCAATTTTGTTTGTGAGATATTATGAAGTTGTTGACGGACCAACCCCTGGTTTAGCTTACTTCTTTGAAAGGATGAGCAATACTGTAAAAGCCTTAGAGGGCGTAAACCCTTGGGGACTTTATTATAACGAGTTTAGACAAGGAGATTTAGGGCGTCACATTGCTACTTTTGATTTTAGTCCAAATTGGGCCGATTATGATAGAGATGTAAATTGGGTAGAAACCTTTAAAAAAGTAAATGGTGAAGGCTCATGGGAAAGTCAACAAGATATTTATCGTATGACTTTTAAAAATACTTGGGATGAAATTTGGGTGTATAATAAAAAGATGAGTGGAGATTAAGGTTTAATAACACAATAACCAACTAAAAAAGCACAACTAATAATAGTTGTGCTTTTTTTTTTATGCTAATTTAAAATTATTTTAATACTGCATTAAATCCAAAGCGGTATAGGATATTCGTCTTTATCCGTCAGGTTTTTAATGTTTCAACTGCTTCGTCCTTAATCTTGATAAGGGCAAACAAGTTCTTATGTATTGCAATTCTGGCAATCGTAGTGGTAAATGCGCCTCAAAAATGAAAGAAAGAAGTTTTGTTAAAGTTTACGATTTGGATGGTGGAATTGCCAAATGGAAATTTAAAGGGTATGAGATAAGATATAATCCATAGAGCCGATAATATTATAAAAAAACCTCTCAATGTGAGAGGTTTTTTTATGCTCATATTTTTAAATAAGTGATAGCCTTAACACCTTATGAATTAGAGCGTATAGTTCTATGTTATTCATTTTCAGAAAAATAAAAAAATATTAAGTATATTTGTGACACTTCAAATTTGACTGTTATCTTAAATGATAGAATCTGATTCTTCATTTATTATATGTTGGCTCCATTTATAAAATTATTTACTTTTTGGTCGTGAAATTTTTCATGGCCTAACTAATCAACCAAACAATCAACACTATGATTAAAACAATTAAATCATTGCTATTAGTGGTTGCCGTAGTTTTTGGAACTATGTTAACCACAAATGCCCAAGAGGACAAATCCTACGCAATGTGGGAATTGATCATGTTAACACCTGATAATACTAAACTTAAGGTATTGAGTGAAAATATGAGAAAACACAACCAGACCTATCATAAGGAAGGCCCTTATGATGCTAATGTATTTACTATCAGTTCGGGACCTAATGCAGGAAAAATTTTATGGATTATGGGCCCCATGAATTATAAGCACAATGATAGTCGTCCATCTGCTGGTGGGCATGATGTAGATTGGCGTGACAATGTAATGATGTACATTAAAAAAATGCATACAATAGAATATTGGAGGCAAGGGAAAAAATTATCCAATACAGATATGTTAGATGGTGACCCATCAAAATATCCACTTTTATTTGTGAGATATGCTGAGGTAGCAGATGGACAAAATTCTTCAGTCAGAGGGTTCTTTAAAACGGTGAGTGAAACTATCAAGGCCATGGAAGGTGTCAACCCTTGGGGAATTTTTTATAACGAATTTAGACAAGGTGATTTAGGACGTCATATTGCTACTGTTGGTTATTATAAAAACTGGACCCAATTTGATGAGGAAGAAAATAACTTTAAGGAAACATTTTTAAAAGCACATAGTGAAAATGATTGGGATGCTTTTACGGATGCGGGAGATCGTGCTTTTTCTAATACATGGGACGAGATTTGGGAATTTAATGCTGCTATGAGTGGCAAGTAAAATAAAAAAAGGACAATCCACCAGGTTGTCCTTTTTTTATGCTAATTTTTCTTCTATTATAGAATCAATAACATTTTGATTTATTAATGCTAACGAACTAAATTTAAATAAACTTCTGCACCGATCTAAATTTTGATTTTTATAGCTTACCTTATAATGAACATTGCCGTTCAAATAATCTGTCAAAGCCCTTAATCCGTGCATAAATGGCATTAATGCACAGCTTATAGGCAAAAATTTTACTTCTGTTTTATTTAAAAACAATCCATTACTTTTCAGTCCATCAAGAAAGCTCCCAAATAGTTCTAAATTAAAATTAAGCTTGGTCAAATCTTTTTCATCTTCGTTGGTCTCACTTACAATGGTGCGAACAGCATCTCCAAAGTCATAATGAAAAAAGCCCTTCATAATTGTATCTAAATCTATCAGGCAAAGTCCTTTATTCTCTTTATTGAACAAAATATTATTCAATTTTGTATCATTATGACAAACACGCTCAGGTATATTGGTTTCATAGAATGCATCAAATTTTGATAAATGCTTTTTTGCAAATTCAATTTCATTAACTGCTACTTCTAATAATGAGCCATTCGCTTCTAATACTGCGGTCTTGAATTCAGTTATTCTAAATGGTAAAAAATTCAAATTAGGTACAGTGTCAACATAATCATCTAAGGTTTCATCTTTTAATAAAAGATGAAAACGACCAATAATTCTACCCGCTTCATAGGCAAGCTTATTGTTAGAGGTTATGTTATATGCAATACTATCTTCAACAAATGTTTGTATTCGCCAAATACTATTCTCTGAAGCAAAATAAGGTTCTCCAGATTGAGTTCGCAACAGGGATATTTGAGTATAATCACTACTGTTTAGTTTTAATAATGCCTTTTCGATATTATGATGTAATCCAGGAACGTTTTTAAACACTTTGCCGTTAATGCATTGCAAAATATATTTTGGAGAATTGTTTAAATAAACTAAATAGGTGTCATTAATATATCCTTGTGAAGTGGGTTTATACGAAATGTTTGAAGTATCAATTGAAAATTGACTCGCAATCGAATTTAATAACGCAATATCCATGGCATATTAATTATGTCCAAAGAGGTGTAGAATATTCGCCTCTATCCGTAAGGTTTTTTAAAATATCAACCGCTTCATCTTTGTCTTGATAATACGTAACTCCAAACCATTCGCCGTTAGTTGGAATTACTTTAATGTCTATCAAGCCATTGGTCATCATTTCCTGAGCAACAAAAGGGAGATAAATTTCACTCTTTTCAAGGTTTTCTGGTATTTGTAAAAATTGAGTAAAATAAGTTTCAATATAATCAAAAATAGAAGTGTTGCAAATCCAAAAATTCATTGAGACAATAGTGTCTGGATTAAGTATTTTGTCTGAATCCATATCAATTATTTTATTATTTACAGCTTCAATTTTGGTGTGCTCCTCAATGGATACTAGTTGGTCACCATTAACACTACAAACCCCTCTTGACACAGATCCATGTTCTGATAGAGTATCCTTTAAACTATAACCCACAATGGCATAAGAAGTTTCAGAAACATTATTCTTAACAAAATTGGCGGCACCTTCAAAAGCCTGTTTGCCATAATAATCATCTGCATTTATGATAACAAAATCTGAGTTTATAACATGTCTAGCAGACCAAACAGCATGGGCAGTCCCCCATGGCTTTACCCTGTCAGAGGTATCAATGGAAACATTAGGCGGTAGATCATTAATATCTTGAACAACAACATCCAATTTTATGGATTTAGGCAATCTTTCTGATAGATAATCCTCTAAAAATGTTTTATTGGCTTCTTTTGTAACCAAAACAATATGATCAAAATCAAATGAAATGGCATCGTATATACTAAATTCCAATAAAAATTCTCCAGCAGGACCAAGGTCATCAAATTGCTTTAATTTTCCGTAACGACTGCCGCTACCAGCTGCCATAAGTAATAAGGTCATAAATTATAATTTTTGTAAAAATATAGTTTTATAATATAAAATAACACACCAAATCATTTAAAATAATAAAATGATGTTAACTATATCTTACTTTTATATTTGGTAGTAAACTTCATTAAATGGAACCCTAAATCTTGGCCCATAAATTCCTTTTTTATCCCTTAGCCCACAAGCTATTATCATATTTATTTCCGTACTTTTTTTAATGCCTAAAATTTGTTTTACCCTTAAGGTGTCACTGCCTTCCATTGGGCACGTGTCATATCCAATAGCAGCCATGCTAATCATAAAGTTTTGTGCGGCCAATCCAGCACTTTTATGAGCTACAATGCGCATGTCACTTAGCCGTGCCTGTCGATAAATTGGACGAAATACTCCAATAATTTGAAATGTGAGATATTTTATCATGCCAAAAATGCCTAAAAAATCAAAATAGGTAAGTGGCATCAATTTTTGGTAATAGTTTAATGCCATTTTTTTACGATTTTTAAGTCTTTCTTCCAAATCTGGTTTATCAAAGGCCTTATTTAAGAAATCTATATTTGCTTTACAACGCTTTCTCCACAGATCTTTTCGCGTAACAACAATCACTAATTGTTGAGCTGTTTTAATGGCATTTTGATTAAAACAAGCGGGCGCTAATTTATTAATGATTTGTTTATCTACAACATGATAAAATTCCCATAATTGTAAATTACTACTTGTTGGAGCAAGGACTGCATTCTCTATACATTGCTTAACTTTTGTTTTATCTATGGGTTTATCTTGATAGACTCTACAAGAGCGCCTATATGCAATAGCTTCGGATACCGTTTTTTCCATACTTTATATTTTAAGGAATCAGAAAAATAGATAAAAAAATTTGTTAAAGGGGCAATATGATTTTTTTATCCCTATGATGTCGAAGAAATAGTATATCTTTAAAACTTAATAACCAACTAAAAATCAACTTTATGAAATTTATTTATTCAATTTTATGTATTGGCTTTGTTCTTGTAGGTTGTCAACCTAAACCAGACAATGCTGTTAATGAAACTTTTGATAAAAATGCCGAAACGGTTCGTGCCATTTTGGATGGATTTCAAAATGAAAACCTGGATTACGGCGCTTATTATGCAGAGGATGCTGTGATTAGAGGGACGAGTTTTGGAGATCGAGATTCATTAAGCGTGGCCGATATGAGTGAACGGGACAAAAGAAATTGGGAAACCTTTAATTTTAAATTGCTAGGGGATGCTGTTAATTTATTACCTGGGGTTAATGTCGATTCTAAACTAGCAGATGGTTCTGTTCGATATTATGGAAATTGGGAAGTAACACGTCCTGGTACAGATTCTACGGAAGCTCGTTCTGGGGTGGTAAAATTATACCAATCTTTCGATTTTGATGATACTGGGAAAGTTATGTATCAGCAGGCTTATGGTGATTTTGGTGGATTAGTACAACACTTAAGTATAACTTCAGCTACTATGGAAGACTGAGAAGAATAGAATTGTTTATTTTGTTATAAAAAAACCCATAAGACAGTATCTTATGGGTTTTTTATTGTGGAGCCAAAGGGAGTAATATCGAACTATTTTTATGATGATTTGAATATTTTAAATAGAAAAACCCTCTAAATTTCTTTAAAGGGTTTAAGGTTCTACTGTGGAGTCAAAGGGACAAAAGTCGAACTATTTTGATAAGGATTTATTATTAATAACTAAAATATAAATCTGTCACTTTTTACAAGTTGAGTCCAGTTTACGGTCATGTAGGGAAGCTCACCCTCTTTGTTTTCTATAGGTTTCCTCTACTCTGATTTATAATATCGTTCTAGTACCAAAACCGCTATTTTTTATATACGTTGTTGAGTGTTCGTTATTTTTATTCCGACAAAGAAATAGTCCAAAATATATTTATCGAACTCATCTAAATTATTTGTCCTTTTTATAGTCATTTCTTTTCCAATCTCATTAAGTTGTTCAACTACACTATGAATTGTCAATTCGTTATTATAGAAATCAATAACATTTGATTCGTGTAGTTTTTTTGATATCATTCGTGGTAAACCATATTCCTCTAATTGAAATACAACCTTTGGAAAAAAAGCGTGAGAACACCACTTTATGAATTTAGAAATATCATATTGTTTGTCCTTTAGGATTCTTTTCTGCAAGGTGTTTAAATCATTTAATAAAGCTGAAAATTTATATGTTACGTTTCTTTCCAAAAGGAAGAATTTATCAATACCTACATCATAATCTTCAAGTTCTTTCAATAATTCGGGAATGGATTTACTCCAATTATATGCCATTATCTTAATAAATTCAACAAATATTTTATAACCTGTATCCCAATTTCCTGGTTGTAATTTAATAACCTTGTACAGCAGCCTATCCCAATTTTTAGGTTTGAATTCATTCAAATAATATAATCCGTTCCATTCATCAGGGTTTGTTGTTAAATCAATTGCAATTGTTTTGATTAATTCAGAATTACTCGATTGAAACGCAGATTCGGCTTTAAGTTCGTCATATACTTGAACACCTATAAGCTCACCCATTTCATCATTATAGATTTTTAATTTTGCAATTTGTTCTTTAGTTAGCAATCCTTCATATTTCGTTTCATCTAAATCTCCCAATATTTCATCTGGGAACGGAATGTCTAATTGAGTTTGTCCTTCAATTGGTGGTTGTTCCAAAATGTATATTTTACCAATAAAGTGTTTAAACATTCTGCCACCTCTACCAATAATATTTTTATAGGTGAAGTCGTCTAGTTTTGCACTTCCTTTTCTATTTCGCCATATTATTACATTTTCTGCTGAAGTATTAACACCTTCTATAATTGAGGATGTTGAAATCAAATTACGAATCCCTGTTTCTTCTTCAAATAGTTTTATTTGAATTTGACTTAACGAACGATGTAATCTACCATTATGAACACCTATTTCTCTACTAATTAATTTTGTTAAACTCCAATTGACGTCATAGTTTTTAGAAAGCCAATCTGCAAACATTTCAAGTAGTTCATTTTTTACAGGTTCGTATGTATCAAGAAAAAGGTAAGTTAAACTGTCTATGTTTGAATATGTACCTGCATAAATCAAAGATTTCCCTCTGTTTTCAGATAAAATTTCTAATAGTTTTTCGCTCTTTTCTTCGTTGTTGTTTATTTGATTATATAATTCGTGTTTTTCTAAAAAAACTGTATTAAAATCAAGCCTTATAAATTCCATATCTTCTGTAAATGGATTACTATCAATAGACGTGATATTTGGGGCGAGATAATATTTTTGATTAGATTTCGCACCAAGTCTTATCATTGCTCTAATTAAGCTTGGTGACCTTTCTTTATCAAACTTGCTACTTGCTTTATAGAATTCATCTACAATCATTATATCAAATGATTCTACAATATTGATGTAATTCATTGCCCTTTCTTGCGGAAATATAAAAATGTTTTTATCTGACAATTCAACATCAGAAGTAGTTATGATTTTATATTCGTGAGCAAATTTTTTATATAGCCTTCTTCTAGTTTCATCTGTTAGAGCTAATGTTGGTACAATAATTAATACATTGTTCGGCTTTTTTATTTTGATGTAAGCATCAATTACAAAACTTTTCCCAAAACTTGTTGGTGCGCTGACAGCAATATTTCTACCTTCTAAAAGACTTTTAAGTAAAAATGATTGTTCTCTATGAAGTGTTAATGGTTTATCTTCTCCAACGTCCACTTTAATGGCATTGTAGATAAATCGTTC
>Ga0316189_10005963_pt1 | contig 11673 bp, 8 predicted proteins | sample LowCovwburrow_MG_FD_204930 | JGI IMG/M metagenome (GOLD analysis project Ga0316189, IMG submission 204930) | Coastal sediment microbial communities from Maine, United States - Lowes Cove worm burrow | ecosystem: Environmental > Aquatic > Marine > Coastal > Sediment | place: USA: Maine... | reverse complement strand
CTTTTATTTTTAATGATCGTATGTTCTTTACATGCGCAAGAAGTGACCCTTCCTTTGGATTTAAGACAGCATAATCTCACCAATAGCAATTCAAGTATCTTCAATCCGGCTTTCTCGGTCAATTATGGGAATACACATTCTATTGGTTTATGGAGTCGCTGGCAGTGGCAAATGATTGATGGGGACCCTACCACCTTGTTTTTTAATTACACCGGGAAACTAAATCAATCATCATCAATAGGGGCGGGTTTTTATCAGCATAACACTGGGGTTTTCCTGAATACTGGTGGCGTATTGAATTATGCATATCAATATGTACTCAATGACCGGGCAAGTTTGACTATTGGATTGAATTTATTTGGATTTCAACAAGAGTTCACGGGGAGTCCATTTCAGGCAGACCCACAAATACAGTTGCCATTATTGGGTAGTACAGACAGTTTTATTTTACAATTTGCACCTGGAATACAATTCACATACGATCGATTCAGTGTTGGTTTTACTTCGGAAAATATGTTTGATTATAATATGACTGAAAACGAGCGTAATTCTCAGTCAGGGGAAAGGATTTTTCTAGGGACAGCGGCATATGCTTTTCCAGTATCGGTTATGAAGTCTGATAGTACTTCGGTACTTAGGCCGATGCTATACCTCAAGTCAATTCCAGGTTATGATACCCAAATAGGCTTGAATGCCATTTTATCGACCAATAAATTTTGGGCTCAGACGGGCTATAACAGTTTTTACGGAATATCAGTAGGGGGTGGAGGTCGTTTTATGGAACGTTTGTCCATCGGAGCATTAATCGAATTTGGCACTAAATCCGATTTGAAAGGTAACGATCCAACTTTTGAATTGGTTACGGCTTATGATTTTGGAAATGTGGTTTCTCCTAAGAAAATGTATGATTTTGAGGAGGAAGAAGAAGAAAAAGAACTTGAGGAAATAGCAGAAGTAACCAAAATTGAAGAAGAAATATCCAAAGCTGAGGCTTTAGCTGCGAAGCGAAGTGATAAGGAGCTGCAAAAAGAGCAACGAAAAAAGACCAGGGATTCACTTGAACGTGTTAAAAAAGAGCTAGCCATTGCGGCCAATGCACGCAAAGAGCAAGAGCGTAGAACAGATGCTATAAATAAGGCCAAACAACAAGAGGCTTTGGTTCTGGAGCGGATTTCTAATCAGAGACGAGCGGATTCTCTTGCCACTGTTACTAAAGAAAAGGCATTAACTGAAGCTGATAAGCGTAAGGACCAAATTAATCGTGATTCCATTAAAACAGCTCAAGAGGCTGAGGCTTTGGCTGAAGCGCAACAGCGAAAAACCGATTCTATAAATGCTGCTAAACTTGCCGTAGAAACCGCTGCCAAGGAAGCGGAGAGATTGGAACAAATAGCCCAACAGACTAAAGAAGATAAGCCTCAAGCAGGCGAAAAGTACGAAGAAGTTGTTGGTGAAGATGGTCTGAAACCTGGATATTACCTAATCGCGAATGTTTTCGGAACAAAAAAATATTATGATGCTTTTATGGTCAATCTTACAAAGAAAGGCCTACAACCAAAATCATTCTTTAGGAGTAAGAATAAATACAACTATGTTTATTTAGAAAGATATGATACCATGAGCGAGGCACGTAGTGCAAGAGATAGTAAACTCAATGGACGTTATGCTGATAAGACATGGATTTATAGGGTGAGGGCAAAATAAGACAAGAAACTTATTTTTTAATTTCCTTTTTAACCAATACTTCCAAATAAGCAACCGTATTCAAAAGATATTTTCGGTCAGCGGTAATAGTAGTCATAGCTATAGCTCCTTGAAGCATAGTATATAATTGCTTTGCGAACTGAAGTGGGGGTACAGGCAAATGTATTTCACTATTGTTCACACCGTTCTCTAATACCAATGCAATCTTTCCTTCGATTACATTAATTGTTTCGCTTGCCGCAGCTGCCAATTGTTTATTGTTATGTCGGGCATCCACACCGACATTCAATACGGGACAACCTCCTATATCTAAAGTGAAAATATCGTAATTACGATAAAATTTGGTAAGTGAAAAAAGTTTTTCCAGAGAATCTCCCTCAATGTTCAAACACTCGTCTATTGCATTGAGCAATTTGTTGATACTGTATTCGTAGGCCGCCAATGCTAAAGCTTCCTTGTTTTCAAAATTACCATAAAGGGCACCCTTGGTTAATCCAGTAGCTTCTGTGAGGTCGCTCATACTGGTACCAACATAGCCATGCTTATTAAAGACAGGGGCAACAGTTTCAATGATAAAAGCAGTAGTTCTTTCAGCTTTTGTTGTCATGGTACAGCTATTTTCTACGAATATAAAAAATTATATACCATGCAGTATATATTGTTAATAAAAAAAGGCATACGTTTATCGAATGCCTTTTTTATATTATTCAAAATCATTAGTTCACCAATTCACTTTGGTTTCTAAAGACCAGTTGGTCATCAAATGAATCAACCAATACAATACTATCCGCTTTAATATTACCAGCTAAAAGTTCTTTGGATAAATTGTTCAACACCTCTTTTTGAATCACCCTTTTAATGGGTCTTGCACCATATTGAGGGTCATATCCCCTGTTAGCCAGATGAGTTATTGCTTCATCAGTCGCATCAATGGTGATATGTTGCTTACCTAGCATTTTTTTCAATAAATCTAATTGAAGTATCACGATTTTCTTGATATCCTCCCTGCTTAACGGTGTGAACATGATAATATCATCAATCCTGTTTAGGAATTCTGGTCGAATGGTTTTTCTTAATAATTCAAGTACCTCAATCCGAGCCGCTTCTGATGCACTATAGATGTCTTTATTGTTCTCAAATTTTTCTTGGATAATATGGCTACCCATATTACTGGTCATAATAATTATAGTATTCTTGAAATCGGCTACCCGTCCCTTATTATCTGTTAATCTTCCCTCATCAAGAACCTGTAACAGAACATTGAAGGTGTCTGGGTGTGCTTTTTCAATTTCATCCAGCAAAACAACAGAATAAGGTCTCCTTCTTACCGCTTCGGTAAGCTGACCACCTTCATCATAGCCAACATATCCTGGAGGTGCACCTACCAACCTACTTACTGAGTGCCTTTCTTGATATTCGCTCATATCGATCCTAGTCATCGCGTTTTCATCATCGAACAAATAAGCTGCAAGGGTTTTGGCAAGTTCTGTTTTACCTACTCCTGTGGTACCTAGAAACAGGAATGATCCAATTGGTTTTTTGGCATCTTGGAGCCCCGCTCTACTTCTACGAATGGCATCGGAAACGGCTTGGATGGCTTCATCCTGTCCTACTACACGTTTGTGAAGTACTTCTTCTAGTTTCAATAGTTTTTCCCGTTCACTTTGCAGCATTTTGGTCACCGGAATGCCCGTCCATTTAGCTACAACCTCAGCGATGTCCTCATTGGTCACTTCTTCCTTGATTAGTGTTTCGCCCTTTTGTTGTTCCATCATTTCATTTTGCAATACTTCCAACTTTTCCTGGGCCTCTTTTATCTTGCCATAGCGCAATTCTGCGACTTTGCCATAGTCACCACTGCGTTCGGCACGCTCGGCCTCAAGTTTAAAGTCCTCTATGTCGTGTTTTACTTTTTGAATAGAATCAACCACTGTCTTTTCACTTTCCCACTTGGCAAAAACCGCATTGCGTTTTTCTTTGAAATTAGCAAGGTCTATGTTCAATAGTTTTAGCTTTGCTTGATCATTTTCCCTCTTAATTGCTTCTATTTCAATCTCCAACTGCATTATTTTCCTATCCAATACATCCAATTCTTCCGGTTTGGAATTAATTTCCATTCGGAGTTTAGATGCGGCTTCGTCCATTAGGTCAATGGCTTTATCTGGTAAAAAGCGATCTGTGATATAGCGCTGTGAAAGTTCTACGGCAGCGATTACTGCTTCATCCTTAATACGTACTTTGTGATGTGCTTCGTATTTTTCCTTGATTCCCCTCAAGATAGAAATCGCACTTTCTGTATCTGGCTCATCTACCACTACCTTTTGAAATCTTCTTTCCAAGGCTTTGTCTTTTTCAAAAAACTTTTGGTATTCGTCTAATGTAGTGGCACCTATTGCTCTTAGTTCACCCCTAGCTAGTGCAGGTTTAAGAATGTTTGCGGCATCCATAGCACCTTGGCCGCCTCCGGCTCCAACAAGGGTATGTATTTCATCTATGAAGAGGACTATATTTCCGTCAGAAGAGGTAACTTCCTTGATTACCGCTTTAAGTCTTTCTTCAAATTCACCCTTATATTTTGCACCGGCAATCAGGGCGCCCATATCCAAAGAATAGATAACCTTATCTTTTAAGTTTTCCGGAATATCACCTTGAATGATCCTATGGGCCAATCCTTCAGCTATTGCAGTCTTACCCACACCAGGTTCTCCGACGAGTATAGGATTGTTTTTGGTTCTTCTCGAAAGTATCTGGAGAATACGTCGAATTTCCTCATCACGACCTATGACAGGATCTAATTTGCCACTGTCGGCCATTTGATTGAGGTTACGGGCATACTTATCAAGAGCGTTGTAGGTTTCTTCAGCACTTTGCGATGTAACCTTACCGCCTTTACGGAGTTCTTCTATTGCAGCCTTAAGATGTTTCTCAGTGACTCCCTGATCTTTTAGAATTTGGGCGATTTTACTTTTAGATTTGAATATGGCCAATAATAAATGCTCAATGGAAACGTATTCATCTTCCATTTTCTTGGCAATTATCCCGGCTTCGGTCAAACTTTTACCCGCTTCTCGGGAAACCATGATTTCACCACCTGAAACTTTTGGGAAACTCTCCAATTCTTTTTCAAGAATCTGGTTCAATAGATTGATATTGACATTCAGTTTCTTTAAAATAAAAGGAAGCACATTTTCATCTACCTGTGCAATAGCTTTGAAAAGGTGTTCATTTTCAATTTGTTGATGGCCCAATTCCTGCGCAACCTGTTGTGCGAGCTGAACGGCCTCTTGTGATTTTATTGTAAAATTATTAAAGTTCATATTAGGAGTGTTTTCTAGTTATAGTTTACTTTTGATACTTCAATGTCAACAACCTTACCAAGCACATCAAGCAGACAAAGTGTCGGTTAAAGTCAATATAAGTAAGACATTTCGACAGTAGTAAGGAATTGACCAATACACGACTTAAAGCTAAAAATTACAGTATGGGAATATTCAATGGCCTATTTGGTAAAACAAAGAATGAACTGAAGAAAGAGGCGAAGAAGGTACCTTGGATACCTTTGGTTTCAGTTGATCAATTGGAAGAAATAGCGGAAAAATCGCATACGAGAGCGCAGCTTATATTCAAGCATTCGACAACATGCGGCATTAGTAGAATGGTATTGAATACTTTTAATGCCAATTACGATTTTACCAAAGACGTATTTGATTTGTACTATTTGGATTTACATAGCAATAGGGAAGTTTCCAATGAAACTGGTTATAAATTCCAAGTAATGCATCAGTCTCCCCAGCTTTTGGTTATTCGCAATGGCGTTGTGGTCACCCATAGTTCACACGGGGGAATCAATAATATTGATTTAACTGAATATCTATAAAAAAAGCCCTGACAGCAATGTCAGGGCTTTTTTATTAGTGGAATCTGTGTCTGGTCAGAATACCTTTTAATCGGCCTTTTAAATCTTCCCCAGCATCATAAACCATTTGTTCATTTGATGGGAATGGCACCGCTGCCAAGTTAAGCAATGAAACCAAATCATTGTCCAACGCCCTTTTATCGCCATTGTAGTTGGCATATACATGCTCAAAAACAAATTCGCTGGATAGCGGATAAGAATTCAATTGTTGCTTTGTTTCCAAATCTGAAAAACTAACCAATCCTGTAACCTGGGCAGTTTTGAATTGCGTGAATTGATAAAAATTACATTTGACTGTTTTGAATTTATCGATTTTAATATCATTCCCTAAACTATCTTTCACCACGTTCCCGTCATTATCAAGAACATATTGATAACCATCTTTTACTTGCTTTTCTTTTATGATCTGCTTTTCGTTTACTTGTTCAGGCGAAATATTAATATCCCGCAATTCAACTTGCATGTCATAATCATATGAAATATAGGAAAGGTGATTCGTATGGTACTTCGTCCATTTATCCTCTAATCCAAAAGTGTTAAAATTCAATAACTCTTCCTCTAACTTCACAGGAATGATTTTGTCGGTATTGTTGACCATACCAACCCTTACATAATCCTGACCCTTGTCATAGGCTTCTTCCATTTTGTTCTTGCTGTCAGAGTATCCGGGATTAATTTCATTCAAGTAAGTGAAATCATCAAAAGATTGTCTATAATCCTTCTTGTCTGTAGCATTTTGAAGCAGATTCACTGCATTGTCATATAGGTAGGCAGAAAGCGCTTCTTTGGTAGTAATGATATTATTAATATAGTTCTTGAAAGCAAACTCTGCATATCTATTTTCCTCTTGAACTTGTAAAGGCAACAAGGGCTTAATAGTTTCTTGAATGCGATCTAGGTTATTGTAACTGTTATAAATGGCTTCAAGATTGGCAGGATTACCATCTTTTTTTAAGAAGCGTACATGCTCCATTTCTCTTTCTGTATTTTTTTGGAAAGCTTCCTCTAGTAAAAGAACATAAGTTTGGTTGCCTTTTTTGTCTTTGTTGTCAGACAACTTCTGCACGGCACTGTTAATGGCGTTCAAATAATTACCAGTGTTTATAGACTTTTGGGTTCTTTTTACCCCACCACAGGCTAAAACAAAAAGTAAAATTCCGCTTAATAGTAAAACTTTTTTCATGATATTCAAGTTTATCGTTTCATAGTACATTTTCAACACTCGTGCCAAAACTGTCTTTGTTGATAACGTAAAACGATAAACTATCGTATTGTCTCGATGAAAAAACCTTTTCAGGAATTATTTTTTGGATTCGGATTCAAATACGGGAAGTAATTTGGTAGAGACCTCTCCAAAACCAATTCGCTGCCCTTTATCTTTACAAAAGCCCCGTATTACTACGGTATCGTTATCTTGAATGAACTTACGATCACTACCATCATTCAGGGGTACTGGTTTTGTGCCTTGCCAAGCCAATTCAAGCATTGAGCCATAAGAATCAGGGGTAGGACCAGAAATGGTGCCACTACCCATCATATCACCACTGTTTACTTTACAACCGTTTACCGTATGATGTGCCAATTGCTGGGCCATTGTCCAATACATATATTTGAAATTGGATTTTGAAACTGTTGTTGCTATGCCTTTATCAGTGATTATGTCTAATTCTAATTGAATATCAAAACTGTGGTCACCATTTTGGGTTAGATATGGTAATGGCTCTGGGTCTTGTTTTGGCCCTTTGGTCCTAAAAGGTGCCAGTGCATCTAAAGTTACTATCCAAGGTGAAATGGAGGAAGCAAAATTCTTTGCCAAAAATGGCCCCAATGGTACATATTCCCATTTTTGAATATCGCGGGCACTCCAGTCATTAAATAAAACCATCCCAAAAATATAATCCTCGGCTTCGTTAATGGGAATAGGTTCGCCCATTGAATTAGCGTCAGTGGTAATAAAAGCCATTTCCAATTCAAAATCAACTAACCTTGACGGGCCGAATACAGGTTTTTCTGCTCCTTTGGGCATTGTTTGCCCCATTGGTCTGTGAATGGGAACTCCACTGGGAATAATAGTAGAACTTCTTCCGTGATATCCAACCGGTATATGCAACCAATTGGGCATTAATGCATTCTCAGGGTCACGAAACATGGTGCCTACATTGGTTGCGTGTTCGCGACTCGAATAAAAATCAGTGTAATCACCTATGAGAACCGGTAATTGCATTTCTATTTCCCCAAGTGCAAATAGAATAATGTGCTTATGGTCTTCATTATTCTGTAAAGTCTTATTCTTGATATCGAATACTTCACTGATTCTATTTCGTACGAGTCTCCATGTTTTTTTTCCGTCAGAAATAAAATCATTCAAGGTGTCTTGAAGAAAAATATCTTCGGTCAAGGGAATGCCCTCAAAATATCCTAATTGATGCATAGCCCCTAAATCAATAGCGGTATCTCCGATTCTTGTTCCTATGGTGATGATGTCATCGCGGGTCAAAAACACCCCGAATGGTATGTTTTGAATAGGAAAGTCGGTATTTTCTGGAGTATTGATCCAAGTTTTCTTTGTTGGATCATTTGTATTTATAGACATATTTTGATTGTTAATTTGTGTTTGATAAATTCCTTATCAAATATATTATTTTCTATTCATAACCAGTTGGCAATTTGTATTTTTACCCTTCATTTAACAGAACTCATACTATGCAACGCGACCAACTGATTTTTGATTTAATAGACGCAGAAGAAGAAAGACAATTAAACGGAATTGAGCTTATAGCGTCAGAAAATTTTACAAGCCCACAGGTAATGGAAGCTGCCGGTTCGGTACTTACCAATAAGTATGCCGAGGGCTACCCAGGTAAAAGATACTATGGGGGCTGTGAGATTGTTGATCAAGTAGAACAAATTGCCATTGATAGGGCAAAGGAACTTTTTGGTGCGGCCTACGCCAATGTACAACCACACTCGGGTTCGCAGGCAAATGCTTCTGTTTATCATGCTTTTTTAAAACCTGGGGATAAGATTTTAGGATTTGATCTTTCACATGGTGGTCATTTGACCCACGGTTCTCCAGTCAATTTTTCAGGGAAATTGTATAACCCTGTTTTTTATGGGGTTGAAGCAGAAACCGGAGTACTTAACTATGATAAGATTCAGGAAATTGCAACGAAGGAAAGACCAAATTTGATTATCGCTGGGGCATCGGCCTATTCAAGGGATATGGATTTTGAACGATTTCGTAAAATCGCCGATAGTGTAGATGCAATTCTTATGGCAGATATAGCGCATCCGGCAGGATTAATTGCAAAAGGTATTCTTAATGACCCAATACCTCACTGCCATGTTGTTACGACAACAACACATAAAACATTACGTGGACCAAGAGGAGGGCTTATTCTTATGGGGCAGGATTTTGATAATCCTTTTGGAATACGATTGAAAAATGGAAACCTGAGAAAAATGTCCGGACTTTTGGATTTGGCGGTTTTTCCTGGAAATCAGGGTGGCCCGTTGGAACACATCATTGCAGCCAAAGCAATTGCTTTCGGTGAGGCCTTGACCGATGAATATTTGAATTACATGATCCAGGTCAAGAAAAATGCCGCTGCCATGGCCGCCGCATTTGTTGCCAAGGATTATAATATTATTTCAGGAGGGACAGACAATCATATGATGCTGATCGATCTTCGAAATAAGGATATTACGGGTAAGGATGCTGAAAAAGTATTGGTAAAGGCCGATATAACGGCAAATAAGAATATGGTACCTTTTGATGACAAATCCCCATTTGTGACATCCGGAATTAGATTCGGAACAGCTGCCATTACAACAAGAGGGTTAAAAGAACATGAAATGAAAACGATTGTCGACTTGGTAGATAAGGTATTGAGCAATCCTGAAAATGAGGATGTTATTTCAAAGGTTAGGGGAGAAGTGAATGCCTTAATGCAAGGAAGAGCTTTGTTTAATGCTTGATTTCAGGTAATTATTGATTTAACATATAAAGATCTTCGTATAAAAAGGTCGATTTTTGCACATCATAAATTACAGCATCAATTTCTGACTCAAAGTACATGGCCCAAAAATTGTTGTAGTTTTGGGTCTTTTTTGAATTGACCAAGTTCAATTCATTTTGTATCAGATTTTCTTCGAAGACCGCAACAAATATTTCATAAGGTACTTCTGAATATTCCTTGGTAAATTGCATATAATGCTCACCTAATTCATGTAAAATATAGTCTAATTGTTCTCCTATACTCCGATTGTAGATTTTATCGATAATTACAGTGGTATCCTTCAAAACTATGGAAAACTCATCAACATCAATCGGGATATCATTAATTTTTTGAACCGTATTTATTTCATTGGAAAGGGAATATTTGAATTGATTAAAAGTCCCCCAATTTCCAGTTTCATATTGATGGATTAATTCCCATAAGGTCAGGTTACAATTCAACGCTATCACTAAATTGATTTTTTCACAATTTGATGAATTCTCCCGAATCGAAACCTTGGAAAAAAAGTGTTTCTCTAGGTTTTTCACAAAGCTATTCAACCCACTAAAAGAAGCATTTATAAAATTCCGTTTTCGAAGGCTATGGTTGAACTCTTCAGGATTTAAAGACATAAACTAAAATTGATTGGTTCAAGGATAACCATAAATTTAAATATAATGGTTTCAAAGTAGAACTTAGGAAAACCTTATAAAAACAGAGGATTACCTAGATTTTTATCAATACATAGCATAAAAAGCTTATAATCAAATTGTTGTAAATAAAATAAATTAAGGGAAATCGTAAGTTTTAGATAAACCCACGCTTTCTTGCCTCTTCAATAAGCTCTATATCGTTCCCGTGCTCAATACCAAAAAGGTGTTTCAATTGTCGTTTTCGAGATTCGACGGTTGTAGTTGCCGCCGCAATTAAAGGCCCAATATCTTTGGTACGTGTACCTAATGAGATATAATGCAGAATTTTTTTATCAGTTTCATCGACCAAATCAAAATCATTGGCCATTTTTTTACGAATGGCAGAGAGGGCACTTGCTGTATAATACGGTGGTCTGGTCATTACAGTTCGTACCATGGCGCAGAGCGATTGTTCATCAATCTCTGATTTTACCATATACCCATCGGGATCTACTGTCTTAAAAAGGCTATTGATCCGGTAACTATCACTAAAGGATGACATGAAGACAATTTTGGAACTAGGGACTTTTTTACGTGCATAAATACCCAAATCCTCCCCACTTCGCGTATCGTTGGAGTGGGCAGGGAATAAGGAAATGTCAAATAAAAGGATATCGTAGGGTAATGAGCGGGCAGAAAAATCAATTTTTTCTATGGCCCCTTCAAAGGTATTTACTGTATCTACCTTGACTTGAAAGTCTTCAAACTCCGAACCTTCCAAAATATACTTGTAGCCCATGGCGGTCATTGCATGGTCATCTACTGATAAAAGTCGTATAATCTTCATTGTTAACCCAATAAGTACTATTCAATATTCCTTAAACTTGCTCCTTTACAGTAATCTTTGGGTGTTCTACCTGGACTTTTAATGGAATACTGAAAGTAATGGTTGTTCCCATGTCAACAATACTATTTATATCCCAAGTACCATTTAATTTACTAACCCTTGACTCAATATTACGCATCCCAATTCCTTTTTTACCGGCCTTGCCTTTAAAGCCTTTTCCGTCATCGGCAATGGTAACATTCAGCAGATCATTTGACCTTACAAAGTTAACCAATATTTTCTTACACTCCGCGTGTTTTACAGCATTTTGGAGCGTTTCTTGTATTACTCGGTATAAATTGATTTTCATGTCGCCGTTCATTGAATCCCAATCGAAGGACTCATCATACTCAAAGGCATGTGCTATGCCATTGGCATTGCCAACAGATTGCAACAGTTCTTTTATTGAAATTATAAAATTATTAATGTTTTGATATGCGGCATGGCTTAATTCATGGGAAATTGCCCGTACTTCACCCTCAACGTCCTTGAGTGCGGAAATGGCAAAGGCCCTCTCCTGAACAGCTTCTTCATTGT
>Ga0316189_10005962_pt1 | contig 11673 bp, 11 predicted proteins | sample LowCovwburrow_MG_FD_204930 | JGI IMG/M metagenome (GOLD analysis project Ga0316189, IMG submission 204930) | Coastal sediment microbial communities from Maine, United States - Lowes Cove worm burrow | ecosystem: Environmental > Aquatic > Marine > Coastal > Sediment | place: USA: Maine... | reverse complement strand
TCGTAAGGCTGTTCAAAGAGCTTCTTCAAGGCGTTTACGCGGACCGGCTGCTGGCTTATTCGGATCAAAAAGTGCTCTTTGATAAGGAGACCATGCTTAAAAAAGGCAGGGCCGAAGTTCAAAGTTATCTGCAGACCTCAGACAACAAGAAGATTCCGCTTTTTTACCGGCTCACTAATAAGAGCGGCAGCTGGAAGGTCTACGACGTTATCATCGAAGGGGTCAGCATGGTGAAAAACTACCGCACCCAGTTCAGAAAAATACTTGCTAAAGATTCCCCCGATAAGCTGCTTGAAATTTTGCGGGACAAAGTCAACAAGGGTTAAAGGTTTCAGTGTTCAGGTTTCAGTATCTAGCATCTCCTTTCCCTGACACCCGACACCTTGCGCTTCTTTCAACATGTTGTCAGATAGATGACGGCCCCTAAGGGCTAAGGGCCGAATAGGAGTTTCAACACCGTGAAAAATCTATTGTGTGTTGCCGTAGTTGTGGCGTTTTTGGTTGTCCTTTGTGGTTACACCCCGGCCGATGCTTTTCGCGAAAAAGGCACGATTTACCTGGCGCAGCAAACTGAGGAATCAACCGATAAACAGTCGGAAACACCCCGAGCTGAAGCCTCAGACGAAGCTGAAACCGAAGGGGAAGATGATGACGATGACGAGTACGATGACGACGACGAGTACGATGATGATGATGAATATGCAGATGCAGATGCAGGAGACGTCGAACTGATTCCCGATCCTTTTATTGAATTGAATACGGGGTTTTATCACTTCAACGACAAGATGTATTTTTGGGTGCTAAAACCGGTGTCGCGGGGCTACGGATTTATTATCCCCGAGGAGCTGCGGGTGGCCATCCGCAACGTATTTTACAACATCCGGTTTCCGGTGCGCTTTATCAACTGTCTGCTGCAGGGCAAAGTGCGCAAGTCGGGCTATGAATTCGGCCAGTTTTTTATCAACTCCACGGCGGGATTTGCGGGCCTTGCCAACGTGGCGGCAAACTATCCGAAACTGCAGCCCAGCAAGGAGGACCTGGGCCAGACCTTTGCGGTGTGGGGGTTTGACAACGGCGCGTTTTTGATGCTGCCCTTTTTCGGGCCCTCCAGCCTGCGGGACGGTCTGGGGCGTCTGGGGGATACGTTTTTAGACCCCATCTGGTGGCTGTTTGATGACATCTGGACGTCTTTAGCCATTCGTGCCGGTGAGACGGTTAATGACGTCTCCCTGCGAATTGGAGAGTACGAGGCGCTTAAGGAAGCCGCGATCGATCCCTACGTGATGCTGCGAAATGCCTACGTTCAGAATCGCAATAAGGTGATTGCGGAATAGCGGAGGACAGAAGAAGGCAGAGGACAGAGAGCAGAGGACAGGGGTCAGAGGCGATATAGCATAGGGCATGGCGCATGGGGCAAGGGGGTCCATTTTTTAGGACAAAGGATAGGATCCTGACTGCAAATCTTCTATATATCCTCTGCACTGCGCCCTTTGATAGTTAGTAGCCGGTAATCAATTATCACGTTCCTTCTACGATGAGCTATCAGCTCTCGCCATCCAACATTGAGTATCCGGCAACAAGTATCCGGCAACCGGTATACACAACTCAAAAGCAGCGCTCCGAGGCCAAAAATCAACTTAATTACCCAGATTTTGTCAGAAAAATTCCACGGCGACCCCGATGAAATGACGTTAAACCAGCTCCCACGGTTGACAAGGCTGGAAAAGTAATTAACAAATGATTAGGTTTTAAATCCGTCCATAAATGGATAGAATCCCTTTGTTTCGTCTTTTCGAGCTAGCGCAATAAATCTTCCAATCCGGATTGTCCGGGTTAGCCACCTGAAATTAAATCAATTTCTACCAAGGAGGTACCCCATGTCATCTGTAGGAGTCGGTCTAATGGGCTTTGGCAGGATCGGAAGAAATCTTTTCCGTATTCTCTACCAAAGCAAAGCCATTCGATTGGCGGCGATCAGCGATATCGCCGACCATAAAGCGCTCGAGTATCTGCTGCGGTTCGATACCATCTTGGGACAATTCCCCGATGAAGTCAGCATCAAGGAAGACCACCTTTACGTGGCCGGACGTCAAGTCCCAATGCTTTCTGAAAAAGAACCCGGGGATGTGCCCTGGGGGGATTTAGGGGTTGATGTGGTTATCGAGGCCACGGCCCGCAAATGGTCACGCCAGAAACTCGAACAGCATCTTGCACGCGGCGCCAAGCGGGTGATTTTGTGCGCACCGCCCCAGGAACCGCCGGATATCACGGTGGTGATGGGTGTCAATGATGAGCAATTGACAGCGGAGCACCGGATCGTTTCCAACGGTTCATGCACGGCCCACTGCGCAGCGCCGATTGTCAAAGTCCTGCACGAAGCCTTCGGGATTCGGCGGGCCTTTTTGAGTACGGTTCATGCCTACACCAACCAGCAGCGCCTGGCGGATGTCCCCTCCGAGGATAAACGTCGCGGTCGTGCCGCGGCCGAAAATATCATTCCGCAAGAAACGGAAGCCGCTTTGATGGTGTCAAAACTCATACCGGAAATGGAAGGGCGGATCAGCGGCGGATCTATGAATGTTCCCGTACCCAATGGATCCGTGGTGGATCTGGTCTGCTGGCACGAAAAGCCGGTTACAAAAGTGGCGATCAACGAGGTGCTTCGAACAGCGGCTTCCACCGCTAAATGGCGGAAAATCATTGAATACGAGGATGAACCGATTGTGTCCAGCGATATCATTCGCAGTCCTTATTCGACCACTTTTGATTCCCTGGCATCCATGGTGATGGGCGATCATGTGTCAAAAACCCTGGCCTGGTACGACAACGGCTGGGGATATGCCCACCGGGTGGTTGATCTTATCAACAGGTTCACCGAAATGGAAAAGGAGGCGGCATAATGACAACACGTGTTGGAATAAACGGCTTCGGCCGGATCGGCCGCAGCGTCTTTCGCATTTTAAGCGAACGCGACGATATCAACGTCGTGTGCATCAATGACCTGTTCGAAAACGAGCAACTTGCCTATCTCCTCAAATACGATACGGTGATGGGTATTTTCAAAAAAGAGGTCACGGCAACGGATGATGCCCTGCACGTAGACGATCAAAAGGTGGTGATGACCGAACATCGCGACCCGGCTGTCATACCCTGGAAAGACTTAGGGGTTGATGTTGTGATCGAATCCACCGGCGTATTTCGCGAACGGGCACCTCTTGAAAAGCATTTAGCTGCCGGCGCTAAAAAAGTTCTTCTGACCGTGCCGGCCAAAGAGGAAATCGATGCGACCATTGTGCTGGGGGTCAACGATGATGAGCTCAAAGCGGAACACCGCATCGTCTCGAATGCTTCCTGTACCACCAACTGCCTGGCGCCGATTGCCAAAATCATAGATGATTCGTTCGGCCTCGAAGAAGGGTTCATCACCACGGTGCATGCCTATACCAACGACCAGCGACTGGCTGATGTTCCCCACAAAGATTTCAGACGCAGCCGAGCTGCCGGTGAAAACATTATTCCTACAACCACCGGCGCCGCCCGGGCGGTCGGCAAGGTCCTGCCCCGGCTAAAGGGCAAACTGGATGGTCTGGCCATGCGGGTTCCGGTTCCGGACGGCTCGATTGTGGACCTTGTGTGCCGGGTAGGGAAACGCCCGTCCGTCGAAGACGTCAATAGGGTGGTGCGGGCGGCAGCCGAAGGGCCGATGCAGCGCGTGCTCGAATACAGTGAAGAGCCTTTGGTCTCCAGTGACATCATCGGCAATCCCCATTCCAGTATCTTCGATGCCATGTCGACCAGCTCTCTGAATGACGGCTACCTCCGGGTAGTCTCCTGGTATGATAACGAGTGGGGGTATTCGAACCGGGTGGTGGATTTGATTGATAAGATGGCGACACTTTGATTTCAGAATGCGGATTTCGGATGAGGCGGCGCCGGTGGATTTTGGATACTGGATGTCGGGTACTGGTTGCTGGCCTTTGCAGTTTATTAAGTTGATTGAGTTGATTCAATCAACCCAATCAATTTAATCAACCACTGCCTGTGGGCGATGCGCTTTGCCCCATGCACTACGCTGTATCGTTTCGTATTCCCGATTGGTAAAGGTGAAAGGTAGATGATGACGACACAAGTCGACCAGGTAGAATCCATGCGACAGCAGGCTGAAGAGATTTTCCGGGCAGCCCTGAAGGCCGTAGATCCGATCGAGGCCGTTTTTCGATACGTCAAGCTGGTGGACGGCGCCCTGCAAGTTGGAGGGCACCGCTTCGAATTTAAAGACTATGATCGCATTCTGGTGGTGGGGGCCGGGAAAGCCGGTGCACCCATGGCCAAGGCTCTCGAGGACCTGCTGGGCGATCGCATATCGGATGGAGTCATTGTGGTCAAGGAGGGACACGGCCTGCCGCTGCAGCATATACGGATCCACGAGGCCGGACATCCTGTTCCCGATGAACGCGGAATACGAGGTGCCGAGGATGTTTTGTCACTGGTAAGTGCGGCCGGGGAACGGGATCTGGTATTGTGTGTCATTTCCGGGGGCGGATCCGCCTTGCTGGTGGCCCCCGCGGAAGGGGTCACCCTGGCGGACAAGCAGGAAGTTACGCGACTCCTCTTGGCCTGCGGAGCCGACATCCACGAAATCAATACCGTCCGGAAACATCTTTCCCGTGCCAAAGGGGGTTGGTTGGCCCGCTTCGCCCATCCTGCCGCGGTGATAACTCTGATTCTTTCGGATGTCATCGGCGACGATCTCAATGTGATTGGATCCGGTCCCACGGTACCGGATTCTAGTACATTTGCCGACGCCGAAGGCGTTTTTAAAAAATATGACATCTGGGAGCGTATCCCATCATCGGTGCAGGACCGCATTCAACTGGGATTAAAGGGAGATATCCAGGATACCCCCAAATCGGGCGATCTTGCCTTCCAATGCTGCTACTCCGAGCTTGTGGGGACAAACATCCAGGCTTTGATAGCTGCAAGTAAAGAAGCCGAGCGGCAGGGTTACCGGCCTTTAATATTTTCTTCCAGCGTGGAGGGGGAGGCACGCGAGGTGGTGAAGGTGCTTACCGCCATTGCAAAAGAGGTTCGCAGTTCGGGGAATCCGTTGCCGCCTCCGGCATGCATTCTGTGCGGCGGGGAGACCACCGTAACCCTCCAGGGGGATGGAAAAGGCGGCCGCAACCAGGAATTTGCCCTGGCCGCCGCCCTCATCATCGAAGGTATGGAGAATGTCGTTGTGTTAAGCGGAGGAACCGACGGCACGGATGGGCCCACCGATGCCGCGGGAGCCATTGCCGATGGAACCACCGTTACAAGGGCCAGGGCCAAAGGCTTTGATCCTTTAGATTACCTGCGGCGCAACGATTCCTACCACTTGCTGCAAGCCCTGGGAGACCTGGTCATCACCGGACCCACCCGGACCAATGTGATGGATGTGTATATGGTGCTGGTGGGAAGGACGAAAGACGGGAAGCAAAGAGCATAGAAAATCAGAATTAAATAACAGAAAAACCCGGCAGCTGTCCAGCCGGGTTTTTCTTTGATTGCAAATCCTTTTACTTATGAGCTTTGAGGGATGATCTCCATGCCCTATGCCCTATGCTAATCCACCGGTTTTGTCTTTGTCAGCCAACGCTGACCTTTTTCGTTGCCGATGCGCTGGATTTCGAATCCAAATTGGGAATAATCAGCACCGATCAGGAAGTAGTATTTTTCGCCCTTTGCAAATGGTACGGTGAGGGTTGGTTCGGATATTCCCAGGGAGTGAAAGCCGGGTTTGACATAAAAAGAAACATATTCCCCTGAGCGCAGGCGGGCGATGACGGCGTCATCCAGCGCCACCGTTAACGAAAAGCCCCATCCCATGAGATTGTTGTCCCGGATGATATACACGTGAGCTGCGTCGGCCGTATCGACGACGGTTGGGAAACGATCGGTTTTGCCATGGGCACAGGAGATCAGAAGAAATGCGAGGGCTGTCAGGATTAATTTGTTTTTCACAATACACTCGGTGGTTTTTGGTGGTTTCTTTACTTCTTTCCTTTATTTCTACTTTCCGCCAGGGTTTTGATCGCCTCTGCGATTTCACGGCTCAGGTCTGCCAGGGTGCGGCTTTGAGCGGCTATCAGGGCCTCCATGCTGTCATCCTTTGTGGGTTGGGTCAGCACGCTATGATTTTCAATAAGCATTTTTTTCCTGTTTTTATCCAAAATTCCCCAGCGAGCTCTCAAGTCTGTTTTTTCGCCCGGGATGCCGTCAAATCGGGTTACATTGACCGTCACGTTAAAATCAAATAACATGGCTCTGGTCCCGGGGAAAATACCGACACTGTCTGTCGCCAGCAAGACAGATAAATTTTCTGCCAGAACTCTGCTGAAATTTTCCTGCAGCGGACCGGCCCATTGTGAGAATTCGGCCAGGCGAATCTGATTTTGGCCGTCACGAATGACGATATCCGAGCGATCGAGATACAACGCCATTCTGATCGGACCCACTAAAATTCCGATATCGTTTAAATCCGCCACGGCCTGCGTTTCGATCTCCTCACTGTACAGGGAGTTGAGAACATAGTTTTTGGTAGGTTGCTGGGTACCTCCTATGAATGTACAGCCTGCCATGAGGTACGAAAAAGCAAGGAGAATGACTCCTACCAAACGAAAACGATTCATACTCATTTTTTACCTTCCCTTCTCACTTTTCCACGAATCAACGCGTCGGGGTTACGTTCGAGATAGTCGGCGAAACTCCTTAAAGATCGGGCCATTAACGTTATTTCTCTCAGAAAAATATCGATCTGATAGCGAAACTCTGAGTTTTCCGAGACCATTCCATCCACTTCTTCAAGTGAACTTTCGGCTGTCTCCAGGGCAGCCCGCAGAGATTTGGTGGTTTTCGCCAGGTCGGCTTGAATCGGCCTGACGCGCTTGTTGACATTGTTTACCAATTTGCGCGCATCATCAGAGGTTCGTATGATGCTGCCGGCCAGGGGGTCGACCTGGCTGTCGACATTTCGCAACATCGCCTGGGCGTCTTTGAAGGTTTGTTCGACATCGGCAAAAAGCGGATCGATTTTTTCATCCACATGACGCACCAGGTCGCGGGCGTCCTTCAAGGTTTGTTTGAAATAATGAAGGCTTTGGGCGATTTCGTCAGATGTCACGAAGCTCTCGATACCTTTCAGAGAATTTTTTAAACTTTCGGCAAGCTCGCTGATGGGGACTTCCTCAAATGTCTTGCCAATTTTCTGCTGAAAGGATCGGTTCGTCGGGATTTCATAAATGTTATCACCGAGGTCGATGCCTTCTTTTCCCATTAGTCTCAGCTTTGAATCCGGATAAAAATCAATATTGATCATAAGCTGGCCGGTGACAAAACTCTGGCTTTCCAGCCGGGCTCTTAACCCCAGTTTTATGAGCTCATCCAGATATGCTTCATCGGTTTCAACCGGCGGACCGATGTCGTGGAAAGCATCTCCGTCTATTTTGAAAATAACCGGAATTTCAATGGACATATCTTCGGTTTTGGAATATATCTTCATTTGGGTAACTTCACCCACTTTTACGCCCCGAAACACCACCGGGGCGCCGACTCTCAAGCCTTTTACCGATCCTTTGAAGTAGGAAACAAATAAAGTCGAATCCGTAAAAAATTTGCCGGAACCGAATACTACAATGGCGGCAACCGCCAGAACCACCGCCCCCACCACAAACACACCAATCGCCGTTTTGTTTGCCTGTTTGCTCATGAGTTATTGATCCTTTTGATGGTTTGGATCGTTATGATCGTTGAGATCGTTTTGTTCGTTTTGGGTTAAAATTATTGGGATGATTGAGTTAACTGAGTTTATTGAGTTGATTGAGTTGAATAAGTTGACGGGTTTAAATGGATATAGTCCATCGACCTTAATCAACTAATCAACCAATTAACCCCAACTTTTTTCCAATCAACGACTCAACTCAATCAACCACCATCTTTAACCTATGCCCTATGCGCTCTGCTCCTATCACTCAAAAATCCGAAATCCCGAATCCGCAATCGAAAGATTCCCACTTCCCAATTCAACCTATCCTTCCCCTCGCGTTAAAAATTTGTGAACCGTCGGATTTTTCGACTCCGCCAGCAGTTTTTTGGGATCTCCCTGTGCAATCATCGTTTTTGCTTCCGGGTCCAGAAACACTGAGTTGTTGCCGATGGCAAAGATGCTCGCCAGTTCATGGGTGACAATCACCACGGTAGCCCCGAGGCTTTCGCTGAGTTCCAGAATCAGATCGTCCAGCAGACGGGCACTGATCGGGTCCAATCCGGCGGACGGTTCGTCAAAAAATACGATTTCAGGGTCCAATGCGATGGCCCGGGCCAGGCCGACCCGCTTTTGCATTCCGCCGCTGATTTCGGAAGGATAATACTCATCGAACCCCGCGAGACCGACCAGGGAAAGTTTCAGGGATACGATTTCGCTAATTTGACCAGGACTTAAATCCGTATATTGCTGCAGCGGAAGCCCAATGTTTTCAGCCAGGGTCATGGAGCTGAATAAGGCGCCGCTCTGGTATGATATGCCGATTTTTTGCATGAAGCGGTCTCTGACGGTGAGATCAGTTTCCCAAAAACTGACGCCGTCATAGAAAACCTGCCCTTTGGCCGGGGCCTTCAACCCCACCATATGGCGCATCAGGGTACTTTTACCGCAACCGCTGCCGCCCATGATGATAAAAATATCGCCGCGGTTGATCGTAAAGGTCAAATCCCGTTGAACAACAAAGCTGCCGTAAGCCATGGTGAGGTCCTTGACCATGATGTGGGGCACTTTGCTTCTTTTAATTTCCGGCATAATTATTTTTTTCAATTTCAATGATATAAGCTCTACAAGCCCATGGGTTCAGGTGTCAGAATTGATCGAGCTGAACCCTGAACACTGACACCTGAAACCTATTCAAGGAATCTTGAAGCTTTGAACCCTGAACCTTCCACCTTAGATCCCCAGCATATTGCACACCACCGTGATGATCCCGGTGGCGACGATGATGGCCACAATCGAGGTGACCACTGCCGAGGTTGTTGCATCCCCCACCGCCGAAGCACTTCGGCCGCACTGTATTCCCCTGAGACACCCGGCCAGGGACACCAGCACGCCGAAAATAGTGGCATGGATAATTCCGATAAAAAAGAAGCTCAACTTCAGTGCACCCATTGTCTGATTGATATACTGCAGCAAACCGATATCGAGTGCACTAACCCCGACGATCAAGCCGCCCAGTACACCCATCAAATCCGCATAGACACACAGCAGCGGCATCATCAGAACCAGGGCCAGCATGCGCGGCAGTACCAGGAATTCCATGGGGGACACCCCCATGGTTTTTAAGGCATCGATCTCCTCGTTGCCCTGCATGGTTCCCAACTGGGCGGCAAAGGCCGCTCCGGTGCGGCCCGCCATCACAATGCCGACCATGACAGCCCCCATAACGCGCACCATGGCAATGCCCACCAAGTCGGCCACATAAATCTGAGCACCGAACATCATCAGCTGGACGGCGCCGATAAAGGCCAGGATCAGGCCGACCAATAGACTGATCAGGGTAACAATGGGCAGCGCATCGGCGCCGCATTGCTGGATGAACAGGAAAATATCACTGCGACGAAAACTGGCTTTCCCCATCAGCAACTTCAAAAACGCGATCGTCGCTTCGCCGATAAACGCCAATAATTCACGGGTAGACTGCCACAGTTCGATGGCCGCTGACCCGACACGGGAAAAAAAGGGTTCATGGGCGGTTTCTTTGCGAGCCCCTTTTCTTTCCGGAACGGCCGTGGCCAGGACAATCAGTCTCGCGACACCTTGCGGCAAACCATCTTTGTCGAAAAAAATATTATTCTGTGAACAATAATTGCTTATTTTTATTAAAAATGTCAGCAGGCCGCTGTCCCAACCGGTTAAATTCTCCGTATTGAATCCGATCCGCCGGATGCCGCCGGACGACTCTATCTGCTTCTTAACGTCGTCGGCTGAAGGAAAGCGTGCGCCAATTTTCCAACTGCCCTTGAGCCGCAGACGCAAAGTGCCCTTGGCCTGGTGATCAGAGCTGATTTCACCGGTTTGGGCGATATCTTCTTTTACTGGATTGGTAATTTTATCCTGCGGCATCGGGTGTTCAACTCATTGGTTTATTCTGTATCCAAAACCTACCGTACCCTCTTTTGCATTAAATCTAAATATCGGTCCAGCTCCTGGATGCTGGCGAAAACCTTTAGCGACGGAATAGCTTTGAGAATATCAAATACTTTTTGAATTTGAGGTTGGAGATTCATAAAAACCATCCTGCCGTTGGTTGCTTTCATGGCCTTTTTTGTTTTCAACAGCACCCGGATACCTGTGCTGCTGATGTAGTCGGCAAATTCCATGTCGAAAATGATAACATCCGGCGGGTTTTTTAAAATTTCATCGACCGTTGCTTCCAGGATTCCATAGGTACTGGCGTTAATGGAACCAATGGGGGATACGACAATAACCCCCGGTCTTTTTAAGGTTGATTTGACTTTAAGCGGCATTTGGCCTCCTCGGAAGCTAATTGTTAACGCACGGTTGAACTTCGTTCGCTTCACTCACAATTGGAATAATGGTATGTTGGGCACGCAGTGAAGCTTTAGCGCTATCTTGGAATGATGGGTTTAAAGAAACCCGTATTCAAAACGCATAGTATTCCATTACTTGAGTATGGTATCGGTCAACCTGTTCCGAACCATTTTCTGAAAAGCCCCCACAGCGAAGTATGCCCTTCGATCTCCTCTTCCCCCGGTGTTTGTTTTTTTCTGCCTTCCGGCCACCATTCCACCGAGCCAAGCTTGCAGGGAAGGAGTTTTTCAATTGCCGGAAAAAGCTGCCCTTCAATTAAAACCTTTTCCCGACCCTCAATGGTGCGGAAGTAAACATTAATTTCTTCTATATACCATCCCTTGCTTTTTTCCAACGAATCCAGGTCAACTTTGACCATCCTTTCGAATCCCTTTTCCAGCAGCGGTCTGAGGGATTCTTCCGTGAGGTTGTCGCACAACCGCTGATACCTATCTATATGCTCTTCATCCTGTCCTCTATCCAAAATAAAGGTCAACGTCAAATAGCCGCCACCATAGGGGCGATGAAAGGAGGATATTTTAACAACCCCTTCTTTCGTTCTACCATCTTCTTCGAGAGGAATGACAAAGCCGACATAAGCGACCATCCTTTCACTGGCTTTGACAGCAAGATAGCTTTTTTTGGCGTCAAATTCCTGGGTCATGGCGATTTTCCTTTGGATGGTTTGGCTCGTTTAGATGGTTTAGATCGTTAGGATCGGTTAGATCGTTTATCCGTTAAGTTCATTGGGTAAATTGAGTTGAATAGGTTGACTGGGTTGAATAAGTTGACGGGTTTAAATGGATATAGTCCATCCACCTTAATCTACGAATCAACAACCCAATCCATCCACCTTTACTTTTTTCTAATCAACCATTCAACTTAATCAACCACCATCTTTGCGCTATGCCCTTTGCACTGCGCATTGCCCGCTTACATCCCGTATCGCGCAACCTGCAACTCGTAACTCTTCACTCGCCACCCGAATTACCAGTCCGGCCGGTGAAATATTTTTTTGACCTCTTGAGACGGTGGATATTCCGTCTCTTTGGGCGACA
>Ga0316189_10005961_pt1 | contig 11674 bp, 8 predicted proteins | sample LowCovwburrow_MG_FD_204930 | JGI IMG/M metagenome (GOLD analysis project Ga0316189, IMG submission 204930) | Coastal sediment microbial communities from Maine, United States - Lowes Cove worm burrow | ecosystem: Environmental > Aquatic > Marine > Coastal > Sediment | place: USA: Maine... | reverse complement strand
AAAATGCGCAGAGTGCGCAATATGAATTCACACTTCCAGTAAAAAGGTCGGATTCTCTCTGTGTTTTCTCAATTAGATCGAGGATGCCAGGCGCCTTATCAACGATTTTATAATTTCGACCTGTCGCCTGGTAGGAACCAAAAAGGCCAACGGCAATTGGAACGATCAATTCAAGATCCTGATTTTTAAAACCCACTTCAATCGCATCTTCTGAGTATTTCATTGATAGTAGGTGGTTTCCCTTGTGGCTATGATAAACGCCTATTCTGCCGTGGAAGCTTCCAAGCCGCCTGTTATCCCCAAGCTCTTTTGAGAGCCGCTCTCCTTCTTCAAGCATCGCGAAGGAATCTTTGGGGAAACCCAAAAGAGAAATGGGGATCGTAACTAAATCGAGCACGTCAAGTTTTTCTTTTTTATATTCCTCGGTCTCAGGGAACTGGTTAAGTGTATCGATGGCTTCGCTGTAAAAACGATAGGCCTCGCTGACAGAATGATTCCGTGTTGCCTTGTTTCCGGAAAACTTCAAATATTGAAAGGCCTTCTCAGAATCCTCACCCTTGGAATAATGGTAGGCCAGCATCTCGAAGAACTCTTCCAGTCTCTCCGGATAGAGCTTCTCGATGGCCTCTCCGATCCTTTTATGAATCTCGCTTCTTCGTCTGAGCAATAAGCTGTTGTAGGCCACCTCCTGAGTGAGGGCGTGCTTGAAGATGTATTTCAGCTCCGGGAAAAGACTTTTTTCGTAGATGAATTCCAATCCCTGCAGGTTTAGCAGATATGACTTGATTTCCTCCCGCATGCCCGTAATAGTCTGAAGGATGCAAAATGCAAATTCTCGCCCGATCACCGATGCTACTTGCATCGTACGTTTGAGATTGTCTTCCAGTCGATCCATCCGGGCGGCGATAATCCCCTGGATGGTGTCCGGCACCTGAATACCGGTCGCTTCTGTGCTGAGAACAAATTGCCGGTCTTTTTTCTGAATGGAGCCGTTTTCGAGCAGGGTATGGGTGAACTCTTCCATAAACAGGGGGTTCCCCGCTGCACGATTGAGGATCAACTGCCTGAGCTCCGGAGCCGCTTCCCCCTCCTCCAGGATGGCCTTAACCAGTTCCGCGCTTGAGATCGCGCCTAATTGATCCAGGCCGACCTTGGTGTAGTAGGACTTGCTCCCCCATTGATGGTTATATTCCGGGCGATACAGAAGCAGCAGCATGATGGGGGTGTTGGCCAGCCTGCCGATTAGATAGCCCAAAAATTCCTCTGACGTCTTGTCTATCCAGTGGAGGTCCTCGACAGCAAGGACCAGGGGCTTTTGCTGACTCACCCGAAGCATCAGGTCCCGAAGGGCCTCAAAGGTCTTCTCCCTCTTCTCCTCGGGATCGAGTCTTGAAAAATCTTCATGATCCACCTTTAGCGACAAGAGGGACTGAAAGGGCGAGATGACCCCCTTGAGCTTCTCGTCAAGATCAAGGATCTTCTCCGCCATCTTTTTCTTGATCAGAAACTCCCTGTCCCCCTCCTTGATATCAAAATAGGACCTCAAGATATCCAGCACAGGCAGATAAGCCATGGAACCGCCGTACTGGAGACAACGCCCTTCAAGATAATGGTATTCACCCTGGGGCAGCAGGTTTCTCATCTCAAGCAGCAGCCTGGATTTCCCAACCCCGGCCTCTCCTAAAAGCCCCACCACCTGGCCTGACCCCGATTTTACCTTGTCAAAGGCATCCAAAAGGGCGGCCATGGAGTTCTTGCGGCCCACAAACCGGGTAAGACCCTTGGCTACCGAGGCCCCAATCCGGGTCGCCACCTCACCGGCTTTGATCAGCTCAAATGCCTTTTGCGGCTCCTTCTTACCTTTGACCTCAATTTTGCCCAGAGACTCAAATTCAAAGAAATCCCTGGCAAGCCGGTGGGTATTACCGGATACCAGGATCGTGCCGGGTCCGGCCATTCTCTCCATCCTGGAGCCCAGATTGGTGGTATCTCCAACGGCCGTGTAATCCATCCTGAGATCATCCCCAATCGCTCCGATGATCACCGGCCCCGAGTTGAGCCCAACACGCATCTTGAACTCTACCCCCGCATCCTTCTCTATTTTCTCACCATACACCTCCAGGGCTTTTTGAATGGATAGAGCGGCATAACAGGCCCTTTGGGCATGATCTTCGTGGGAAACAGGAGCGCCAAACAGGGCCATGACGCCATCACCGGTGAACTGGTTGATGGTGCCCTCATATTTGTGGATCTCGTCCATCAGGATCTTGAAACAGCCGTCCATAATGTGATGGATTTCCTCAGGGTCGAGCTTTTCAGCCATCGAGGTGTAGTTGGCCACATCCGCGAAGAACACTGTCACCAGTTTGCGCTCGCCTTCAATGGAGCTCCGGGTGGTGAGGATCTTATCAGCCAAATGCTTAGGCGTATAAGATTGGGGTTCTGAATAATTGACTGTAGGGGCTTCAGCTGGCTTGAGAAGATCGAATCCGCATTCGTCACAGAATAAGCTGTCTGGAGTATATGAAGTATTGCACTGAGGACAGTTGTGTACTAATTCAGCTCCGCATTTCTTGCAAAACTTAGCCCCTTCACGATTATCAAACTGACACTTCGGGCATTTCATTTTTATGCCCTCCTTGTTGATGCAAGCAGCTCGAAGTATTATGAAGACACTTGAGATGGTTAAAAAAGACTTATCTTAATCATGGCCCAATGTCAAATGTATGGATACCCAATATATTGTGGTTGAATTTTGGAAACCATTATTTTATGTACCTGCCAGTATCTGAATATATTTTATAATTCATATATGTTATGGCTATCTTAATTAATTCAAATAGTCCATGATTCCGGAAATATAGCAGATATATGCAATGAACGGTTTGAGGGTATAGGTTCAGAAATCTGCAAACTTCAAAATTCACTTTTGTTTTCATTACAGATAGAAGATAAAAAACATAGCTCAATTTCCTTTTTTATAACCACGGAATGGAAGTGAACAATATTTCCCGTCGCCCATATGCCATTACAAGGTTTTTATTTACTCCACCTGCGCTGGACATTGAGTCTAACCATGTACCGGACGCACCTAAACCTGCGCCTTCCTTGTATACAAGTGCCAATGCTGCATAGGCCCGGCTATATTCAAGATCGATTTCTAAAGCCTTTTGGTATAAATTAATCGCCTTTCTAAAATCATTTTTAGTTGAAAGAAGGTAGTGATGCCACCCCTTTAGGAAATACTCATAAGCCTTAAAATCGCGTGTTTCTTTCTTCTTTGAATGACCAGACCCACCACCAACATCAAATTTAATCTTAAGTGCTTTTACAATTTCACCCGTTATTTTATCCTGTAAACCAAATATATTGTCCATTACCCCATCGTAGCTTTCTGACCAAATATGGTGATCTGTTTTTCCATCTATTAGTTGAGTCCTAATCCTCACTTGATTTCCAGATCTTTGAACACTGCCTTCAAGCACATATTATTTCCAAGGTTTAAACAGGCAGTTTTTCCCAAATCGAATATTAATGCTCCTCATAAATATTTTGCTCTGACTTTCGAATATCACTTGGAGAAGCTTTCGTCCAACGTTTATAAGCCCGCCAAAAAGAACTGTATTCCGAATATCCCAAAACGAAAGCGATCTCCATTAGACTGACGTTTGAATCGTGAATGTAATGTTCTGCAATCTCTTGGCGTACCTCCTCCAGCAGCTTACCAAAAGTCGTGTGCGCTCCCTGTAGTTTTCGTTGCAGGCTGCGTGTACTCATGTTTAATCTTTCAGCCGCCTTTTCATCAGAAACCCCGCCCGAAGGCAGCATTTCGATAACCGCGCCTTTAACGCGCTGGACAATGTTATTTTTATCCAAATCGGCTAAATAAGTGATGATATATTGGTCGCTAAGTGCGGCGAGGTGGGAGTTGCCGATCGGCAAGCGTTTATCAACAGCATCGGCCGGCAAGGTAATACTGTCCGTGTCGGCGTTAAACTTAACGGGAGCCTTGAAATAGGAATCGTATTCTTCAGCACAGGCAAGCTGAGAGTGGATAAAATTGACCTCCACCGGGTTTAAATCCGGTCCATAATTAAGCCGACATGCAGACAGCCAAATTGACATTGCCAAATCCATGAGGGCCGGCAGCTTCAGCGAATGGGACAGCGTAACGGTGAGCCCTTTATCCGTATCCTCCAGTCTGTGTTCTCTATCTTCGCCGATAATGTGAGCATAGCGGGTGGCACGGGTAAGCGCTTCGCGCAATGTACAACTGGCAAGCCAAGCATATCCTAAAGCATTAAAATGGGATGGGTGCCAAAATTTTACACCCCGTAGTCCCCAACACGGATCGTCCATGAGGTCGTCTAATTTAGACCAAAGGCTGTCAACCCTTGCCTGGGTAATACGCACCCCCGGTTTTAGCATCATTTCACGATCGATGCCCTCCTCCAGGAATACAGATTCGGCATCATACCCATAGTCAATTAATATATTCGACAGAATATCGGCTGGGGATAAAAGATGAGTTACGTCCCCGAGCTGTTTTCCCATTTTAGACCCTCCTTTCTTCATACTTAACTCTGTAAACTGAATTGTTATCAAAGATGGCGCAAAAGGGCAAACGATTGGCGCGATATGTGAGCCAAGGCTCTCAAAAATGTATTACCTTATCGGTGAATAAAAAATGATCCCGTCTATCCCAGAAATGCATGGAACCTATTTATCTGCTCACTTCAAAGCAATATGGTGGATAATAACCCGGCTTTTGGAGATAACCAAATAAAAGAGTTTATATATCCATATGTGAACACAAATAGAATCAATTAAATGCGTCCTTTTTAGGGATGATCATGTTAAATGAGTATAAATTAAAAATAACAATAAGCGCCGCCTTATTCATGTTGGTAAGTTTTTCTATGATCTTAATATTTAATGCCTGCAAACAGAATATATCAGACACAACAGTTCCTGAAGCTCTTAATGGTATTCTAGATTTGCGCAACTGGGATTTTGAAAATAAGGGACCGGCGGCACTTTCCGGGAAATGGGAGTTTTACTGGCATTCTTTGTTGCAACCAGATGATTTCGCCCCAGAAAATCCACCTGTTGTCAGTGGTTTCATCGAGGTTCCTGCAGATTGGAACGGATTTGATGTAAACGGTAAGAAAATTGCCGGAGATGGTTACGCCACCTATCGATTAGAGATACTTCTGAGCAGGACAAGCGAAAGGATGGCGTTCAAGTTCCTTGATATGGCGGTGGCCTTTTCCGTGTATGTAAATGGAAAGTATTTAACGTCGGCTGGGACACCTGGTAAAACCTTTGATACCACTGTACCCCAGTTCCATCCGCATGTTGTCGATTTTAAACCGGACTCCGACCGGCTGGATGTGATCATTCAGATATCAAATTTTCATCACCGTAAAGGCGGCGCCTGGGAACCTATTCATTTAGGTTTAGCTGATGATATCCGGGCTGTCAGGCAAAACGCCCTTTATTTCAACTTTTTTCTAATTGGTAGCATCCTGATTATGGGAATCTACCACCTGGTTTTTTTTGTTCTCAGAAACAAAGAAAAATCCGCCCTTTATTTCGGAATGTGCTGTTTTCTGATTGCAGCAAGAAGTCTTTTAACCGGGGAAAGATATATCATTGATCTTTTTCCGACATTTGACTGGGAAGTTCATACGAAAATTGCATACTTGACATTCTATCTTGGGGTTCCTGCATTTGCTGGGTACGTCAGAAGCTTGTTCCCAAAAGAATTTTCAAGAAAAGCTATTTATATTATCAATTTTGTCGGCGTATTCTTTTCGGTCACTGCTTTATTGACGCCGGCTAAATTTTACACCCACACCGCACCTTTATTCCAGATTTTCACCATCCTTGCAGCCGGCTATGGGTTCTATATCATCAATCTGGCCCTTAAACACACTCGCCAGGGGGCTTTCGTCTTGCTGGTGGGCTTTGCGATTCTATTTCTAACTCTTGTCAATGATATTTTGTATTCAAATCTCCTGGTTAAGACCGGATACATGATTCAATTCGGGCTTTTTGTCTTTATATTTTCCCAGGCGTTTTTTCTGTCTTTTCGATTTTCAAAGGCCTATTCCACCATCGAAGAGCAGCGGGGAATGTTAAAAGCTACAAATGATTCTTTGAAGAAAGAAGTTGCTGAACGAAAACGGACAGAGGCGGAAAAGATAAAACTCACTGTTCAACTCCAACAGATTCAAAAGATGGAGGCCATCGCCACTCTGGCAGGAGGAATTGCTCACCAGTTCAACAATGCCATTTCAGTGATAGTTGGAAATATTGAGCTTTTATGTTTCGAAACACCTGAAATTCAGAATAATAACCAAATCATTGATCCAATAAAAAATTCGGCTAATCGGATGACTCAACTGAACGATCAACTTTTAGCCTATGCTAGAGGAGGGAAATATCAGGTCGAGGAAATATCAATCGGTGATTTTATTAATAGTACGATGCCTCTGATTCAATACAATATCAGGTCCACAGTCGGTGTCCTGACAGATATTTCACATGATATTTTAAGGATAAAGGCCGATTTGACTCAAATGCAATTGGTTATGTCAGCCATAATATCCAATGCATCAGAGGCTATTGATAGCACGGGTTGTATTCGAATAACAGGTCGTAACATTGATATTACCAAAGAAAATTCAAAAGACTTTGGAGGGCTAAAACCGGGTCTTTATGTCAGTTTGACGATTGAAGATGATGGCGAAGGCATGGATGAAGAAACGAGAAAACGTGTTTTTGAACCTTTTTTTTCTACAAAGTTTATGGGTCGGGGACTCGGGATGGCAGCGGTATACGGGATCATTAAAAACCATGATGGTTGGATTTCAATTTCATCTGAATTAGGAAAAGGGACTACGGTGTTTTTTTACCTCCCTGCAATTTAGAAAATGTTATAAAAAAATCTGAACCTTTCCCAATGTTTTAAACAAACACTTGGTCCACAATAAATTAAGGTTCAAAATTATATCGAAAGTCATATCTTTGACGGATTATTCCCATCTTTCTTTCCACATTTATATTCCAATATTTCAGAAATTTATTAACTGTCTGAAATTAATTAAAATATTAGAATTATAAAAAATTGGCATAATTCCTGCTCTTATTCATAAGACAAACTGCCTTCTTTTAAATGTTTTAAAATTATCCAAAATGTTAACTCCGAACGCTTTTCCGTACACGGTCATGGTGAATCCGATCCGGTTGTCACAAATGACGCAGAGAGTGGCCGTGCTCAAAACCGCCGAGTCGAGATCGCCATCTGGGAAAACTAAAAAGAGTAGCCAAAGAAAAAACAAGCTAATAGAAGTCTAAATTATTTCACAATAAAGGCAAAGAAAATGAAAATTATAAGAAAAAAGATCGGTTTTATCAGTTTATTTATGGCGATCATTATGTTGTTGATCGCAACTCCTTATCAACCGTTATTAGCTGCGATGGTTCCCACAGAAGTCACAATTTACAAAAATAAAGCCCAAGATGCACGGGACCATTTGAAGACGCTTATTTCGAGAAACGATATTAAAAATGCAATGATTTCCCAGGGTATTGATCTTGATGAAGCAAAAGCCCGTGTTGATAGTTTATCAGATTCTGAGGTAATAGAAGTGGCTGATAAGATCGAGCAGCTTCCAGCCGGTGGAGGTCCATTCGGGGCGATCATAGGTGCCGCTTTGATCGTATTTTTAGTTTTATTGTTAACGGACATTCTGGGATATACCGATGTTTTTCCTTTTGTAAAATCACATAAGAAATAATACCCTGGGCGATAAGACCATCCTGTATATCTATTCGAACCCCGGAGCTTGTAGAGATATTCGCGGGTTACTGGTCACGAGCCGAATTCATAAGCGTTAGGGTTCCAATCATGGCCGCCAGGACAGAATGAATCGGGGTGACAATCGGTAACATGATGGCAGCAAGTAAAATACTTTTCAGTTTAAGCCTTTTTCGGGTCACTTTCATCCCTACTACTCAATACGGGTGTTCGCTTTTATTGAGACATTTTAGATTCAATACATGAAATTCTTTATTATTTCAAATAACTATTGGCTATCACAACCCATGATCAAGATTTTTACCGCTCTGAGCGTCGAAGATTAGGTCATCGTTCCCGCTTGAATTGGAATTCAACCTCTTCAGTGTTGCATTCGCGCTCAGGTTCAATATTAAATATCGCTTTGGCCGGCAATAGGATTCTTTCGCATGCTATCTGGATTTTGAATTTGACACTATTTTTTCCTGCCGGCGGTCGCTTCCGCCAGGAGGCAGAGAATCTCAAACATCATCTGAGCCCCGGCTCTGGCGGTGTTGGTCGTTGGATCATACTGGGGCGCGACTTCCACGACATCGCCGCCCACCAGGTTCAGGCCACGTAAGCCTCGGATCAGGGCCTGGGCTTCGCGCGTGGTTAAACCGCCGACTTCGGGAGTCCCGGTGCCCGCTGCGTAGGCCGGATCCAATCCGTCTATGTCAAACGAAATATAGGTGGGATCGTCGCCGACCACCTCGCGAGCCTTGTGAATCACCTTGTTTACGCCGAGTTCAACAAAGTCTTCGATATGGATCACTGTCATGCCGGATTCATATGAAAATTCCCAAACCGGCTCCGAAGGCCCACGGATACCGATCTGAATGGTTCGATCGGGATCTAAGACGCCATCCAGCACGGCATTGCGAAAAGGAGCTCCATGATAAAATTTTGAATATCCCATCCAACCATCGGTGTCGCAATGGGCATCCACATGGACAAGCCCGACGGGTGCCTCACGCCCTAGCGCCTTAAGGATCGGATAGGTGATGGAATGATCGCCGCCGGCCGTAAGCGGGGTAATACCCGCGTCCATGATCTTATGGTAGTACTTTTCAATATCGCGGAGTCCTTCATCAAGACTGTAGCGATGATAAACCGGCACATCCCCGACATCCGCAATCCTGCACAAAGCGGAGGGGCTAATTTTACTATGGTGATTGAAAGATCCATACATCGACACATTACGAATCGACTTGGGACCCAAGCGTGCACCCGCCCGGTTGTAGACTCCCAGATCAAAAGGCACGCCTATTAATGCGATATCCATATCTTCCAGCTGCGGCCGGTGCGGCATATCAAGAAGGGTAGGTATTCCGGCGTAAGGAACCCTGCCGTCAAGCGGATCTTCTGATCCAACTGCCTTTTCGTCTGAATATTTTTCCCGCAGTTTAGCAAGTTTGGCTGCATCCATTGATTAATCTCCGATCTTTGTTCATCTGTGTCCCGCCAGCTTTCTGGCAATCACCATACGCTGCACTTCGGATGTGCCTTCGACAATTTGCAGAAGCTTTACGGATTTATAGTAGCGTGAAACCGGATATTCTTCCATGTAACCATAGCCGCCATGGATTTGAACAGCATCACTGGCAACTTTTTCAACCATCTCGGAGGCATACAGCTTGGCGGCGGATGCCTCGAAGGCATGCTCGCGCCCCTGGTCCTTCAACCAGGCCGCCTTAAGATATTGATTGCGGGCCAGTTCGATGGCCACCGCCATATCCGCCAGTTTAAACTGTATGGCCTGGAAATTAAAAATCGGCTGCCCGAACTGCTGCCGGCCCCGGGCATATTTCAGCGACTCATCCAGGCAGGCCTGGGCCACACCGACCGCCATGGCTGCAATGCTGATTCTACCGGTCTCCAGCACCGCCAGGTGCTGGGCAAATCCACGGTCGGGATCACCCAGAAGATAATCTTTAGGGATGCGGCAATCCGACAGAATGACCTCATGGGTCGCCGAAGCGTGCCAGGCCATTTTGGCGTAGATGTCGTAGGCATATTCACCGCCTTGATCAAGTTCCTCCGCTCGAGGGGCAATCTCTTTCTTTGCAAAATTGCGCACCTCGGCACGAATCATTTTTTGCTCTTTGGTCAGGTCAAAATTCATTTCAAACTCCAAACCTGATCCGCCTAAGGCGGAGAATTGAAAATTGAAGCTTGCGGTTTATGCTTGGATGGCAAAGGTAAATGCAACGCCTTCATCCGGACCCTCGCCGGTCTCGTTGGCAATCAAGCGATAGCCGATCGAGACTTCTTTCCCGATTAAATCCATCTCGGCTGTTGCAGGATCGATATCGACAACATTTCCCATTACCCATGGTCCCTCTGAAAGCTCGGCTAAGCCGACGATATACGGCACCTGAAAGCCGGCGGGACCGACGCGAACAATCGTAAACGTTTTCAGAATTCCTTTTTTCGTAAATGAGTGCTGCGCCAACTCCGAGCTGCCACATTCCGGGCAAACCGCATTGGGTGGGATGACATAACCGCTGCAGTCCAAGCATTTCAACCCCGGAAGATCACCCGTCTTCATTCGTTCCAGAAATACAGTATACGGTAAAGGATAAGATTGCATTTAATTCCTCCTTAACACAAGGTTGCAAAGGGTACTGAAATCACCTCCGAGAGTATCCACCACGCCGATTTTGGCACCTTCGACCTGCCGGTCACCGCATTCGCCTCTGAGTTGTTTGACAATCTCATAGGTTTGAGCGGCACCGGTGGCCCCGATAGGATGCCCCTTGGCTTTCAATCCCCCGGACGGGTTGATCGGTATTTTACCATCCAGGGCAGTGTCGCCCCGGTCCACAGCGGCCGCCCCTTGACCGAATTCAAAAAAACCGAGACCCTCGACAGCCATAATCTCGGCAATCGTAAAACAGTCGTGGAGTTCGCAGACATCCACATCGTCGGGTCCGATGCCGGCCTGGCGGTATGCCTCTTTAATCGACGTTTCGCGGGCCCTGACCCGGGTAATATCTCGGTGGGCATAAATCGCTCCGGCACTGCCCTGACCGACACCGGCGACAGTGATAGGTTTGGAAACGTGTGCTCTGAATTTTTCGGCCGCTCCGATGACCAAGGCGGCGGCCCCATCTGAAAACGGGCAACAGTCGTACAATTGCAGCGGGTCGGCAATCATTGGCCCTTCCAGTACGGTGTCGACCGTAATTTCCTTGCGGAAGTGCGCCAGAGGATTCAATGTTCCGTTGTGGTGATTCTTAACGGCGACCAGCGCCATGCTGCGTTTCAATTGGTCCAGGGGAATCCCGTATTTATGGGCGTACAAATGGGCCGCCATGCCGAAAACAGCCGGAAAGGTGATGCCGGCAAAGCGCTCATACTCTGAGTGACTCCCCATCGCAAATGTGCGGGTGGCCAATGCCGTCCCCATGATGGTTGTTCTCTCGGTGCCGCCCACCATCACCAGATCATAGACACCGGAGGCCACCAGCAGCACCCCGTGCCGGATGGCGACGGTAGCGGATGCGCAAGCGCCTTCGAATCGGGTGGCCGGGGCATTCATCGGCATTCCGATTTCGGATGCCAGAAAAGGGGCAATGTTGATCTGGCCCTCTTCAAATCCACCCAGTACATTGCCGATAAAAAGTGCTTGCAGGTCCCTGGCTTTAACTTGCCCATCCTCCAGGGCTTCGATTGCCGCCTGGGCGAACATTTCTTTTTGGGAGAGATCCGAATTGCCGAATTGAGTCATTCCGGCTCCCAGTACTATAACTTCACGCATATAACCTCCATAGTTAAAATAGATAGAATTCCTTCAATTCCTGAATTCCTCAATCCGATTGAAGGTTT
>Ga0316189_10005959_pt1 | contig 11678 bp, 10 predicted proteins | sample LowCovwburrow_MG_FD_204930 | JGI IMG/M metagenome (GOLD analysis project Ga0316189, IMG submission 204930) | Coastal sediment microbial communities from Maine, United States - Lowes Cove worm burrow | ecosystem: Environmental > Aquatic > Marine > Coastal > Sediment | place: USA: Maine... | reverse complement strand
AATGACCTCGCTCCTAGGTCAATCTGATAGATTTGCGGCTGTCCGCTGCGTTCTGACATAAATACAATGGACTTACTATCGGCAGTCCAGCTCGGCTCTGTATCAATTAGCGGATGATCTGTGACCTTGATCAGCTCATTCGTCATAAGATCCTGGACATAGATATCAGGGCTGCCGTCTTTCGAGAGCACCATAGCCAGCTTGGTGCCGTCAGGTGACCATTCTGGAGAACTGTTAAGACCCGGATAGTTAGTTATCTGACGCCGGTCCCCTGTCGCGATATTCTGAATATAGACTCGAGGTAGGTCTGTCTCGAAAGAGACATAGGCGACATCTCTTCCGGAGGGCGACCAGCTAGGCGACATGATAGGTTCCACAGACTCCAGCAAGATCTGTGCACGCTGCCCATCGTAGTCTGCCTTCTCTAGACGAAAATTTGTTCTTTCCGGGCTGATATAGTCGGCAACCACGTACAATATTTCACTGGTGAAGGCGCCACGTGTACCGGTTACCTGCTCGAACACTACATTGCTTATCTCATGCGCTATATCACGAAGCTGAGTCACACTTCCTGTTAGAACTTCGCCTGCGAGTTTGATCTCACGATTGATATCAAAGAGTTCATATTGAACTTGAACTAATTGACTGCCAGCTGCTCTATCGATCTTACCAACCAATAGATAATCCTGAGCCAGGATGCGCCAATCGCGATAAAACACTTCCTGTTCTTCACTCGGCAAGCTAAGCATATTCGATCGGGATAGTGGACTAAAGTCGCCAACTTGCTCCAAGTCATTCATAACGATCTGCGGGATGTCTTCACTTAATACGCCGTTGCCCTGCCAGGAAAAAGGCACGACGGCGATAGGAATGGGGTTGTCCGAGCCCTGTGTTATCTGAATGCTCAGCTCCGCATTCGCAGAAAACGACAACAGGCACAAGCTGCCCGCTAAAAAACTCTGTAGCGCTTTGCGTAAATTCAATTCAGTAAATCCTCGGGTTGGAATATCAGTGAAAGAGATCTGAAATTCTCATTAAACAGATTAATCGGCAATGCCTGTAATTCTCTGAACGGGGCAGCGCTGTAAACGGCATTCTCCGCCGACCTGTCGAAGGCTGGGTCACCACTGGACTCTGTTATAGCTACATCAACTAGCTCGCCAGTAGGTAACATTCTAATCTGCAAGATCGCCCGCATGCCATTCCTGGCACTCGGTGGCCTCGACCAGACACTCTGCACAGCTTGCTGAATTATCGCCGTGCCACTCTGCACCATTTCGAATTCTGAGCTAGCGAGTTCGGCAGCCGCCGCATCTGCCGCCTCTTGTTGTCGTTCTCTATCTCGAACCTCTTGTTGACGCTGCGCCTCTGCCAGTTCGCGTTGCCGGCGCAACTCTTCATCGCGCTGTTGCTGTTCCTCACGCTCACGAACAAGTCGCTCGGTATCAAGTCTCTCCTGCTCCTGACGCTGGCGTAGCGATGCCAGTTCTCGCGCCTTTCTTTGTTCTTCCGCTCTCGCGTCTGCCTGTTCCTGCTCGCGCCTCTGCCGATCTGCCTCGGCCGCTTGCTGCGCCACTTCTTGTTCTCTAGCCCTTTGCTGTTGCTGCCGCCGCTCCAAGCGCTTGCGCTCGTTTGCGACCTGCGGATTCTCTTGAATCAGTAGCGCCTTCACCACCGTAGGCTGGACTAACTCCAATGCCTCTGGACCCTTGCTGCTCTGCAGATATAACAGCAACGCCAAAATCACACTGTGAAAAGTCACAGCAATCACTACGGAGAGTGGATAGCCGTTGTAGATCACAACATTGTTGTAAGTGCCTTTCATTCGTCCAACTCAGGGCTCGGGGGCCTCTGCTGGAGCCTCCCTATATCTCGCCCAGAGGCTGTGTAATGAAATTAGGGTTCGCTACCCCGGCAGCCTGTAACGTTGTGATCAGATTCACCATCGCACCCCAACCTGCTTCGGTATCTCCCTCCACTAGTACCTGTATGCTCGGATTCGCGCCGGTGATAATACCGACCTGCTGCCCCAGGGTTTCCAGAGTCACCGGCGCCCGGTCTTCCCCAGTTGCCCCTACGCTGATGAAATAATCACCCTCGGCAGTAAGAGAAACCACCAGCGTTTCCAGATTCTCATCGATTGCCAAGGGCTCGTTATTCGCCTCGGGAAGTTCCACTTCGATGCCCTGATTGAGCAAAGGAGCGGTCACCATAAAAACTACCAGCAACACCAGCATGACGTCGATAAAAGGCACGACGTTTATCTCACCCATTGGTTTCCGTTTCTTACGGACAATTGTTTGCATCAAGCAAGCCTATTTATTTTCTGCAATTAATCACTGTGTATCTGGCGATGCAGAATACTTGAGAATTCGTCGGTAAAGGTTACGTAGCTGCTGGTTATATTGTCGACATTCGCTGTATAGCGGTTGTACACAACCACCGCTGGAATCGCCACGAACAGACCCATGGCGGTGGCGATAAGCGCCTCGGCAATGTCTGGCGCTATAACTTGCATCGTTACCTGCGCCTGACTGGCAAGCCCGATGAACGAATTCATGATGCCTATTACGGTACCAAAGAGCCCAATATAAACCGAGACAGATGCGACGGTGGCGAGAAACGGCAGATGCTTCTCGAGCTTCTCCTCTTCTCTGGAATAGGCCACGCGCATCGCTCGCTGCGCTCCCTCCATTATCGCCTCCTTATCCATGCCAGACTGCTGACGCAGGCGCATAAATTCCTTGAAGCCAGCACGAAAGATATTCTCCATACCAACCATTGGAATATCCTCCTTCTGCATCTGGCTCCCTTCTTTATAGAGCTGACTAAGGTCCATGCCTGACCAGAAACGGTGCTCGAAGCTAAGCACTCCCTTTGAGGCGGCCGAGAGCACCATCGCGCGCTGAAATATCATCACCCAAGAAACTATCGAAAGCCCGAGCAAGGTAAGCAATACTAACTGCACCGGTATGCTCGCTTCCAGAATTAACAGAGTAGGCGTAATCCCTTCGTTCACTATCTTTCTCCAATTGGGTATCGGTATTAGATAACCCAGCATCGAACTACGGCTACGCCCTAATTCGACATATTAAATTCCCGCGGATAGCTTTCCCCACAAGTTCTAACTATGACAAGCAAAAACCGTAGGAAATCCCCGATATCAAAGGGATTATTCGGCCAAAACGGCAAATAGTTTTGTGAAAATGCATTTAACTCACTAAATGTAACCCTGCCGAGGTAAATCGAGTCATTGCGGGGATGAATCATGGCTAAATCGTGGCAATAGAGGCGGTGGCGAGAAACTGCGCCCTCCCCAACATTTAGAAGTGGATTTAAGTTAATCCTACTCCGATTGAGCTTGGCCGTGATTGTAGATATCAGCCACCTGCTCGGAGGGTTTGATGCCGAAATGGCGATAGGCATACTGGGTTACCACGCGTCCGCGGGGCGTGCGCATGATAAATCCCTGCTGTATTAGATAAGGCTCCAGCACATCTTCGATTGTATCGCGCTCTTCGCTGATCGCAGCCGCGAGACTGTCGATTCCAACCGGACCACCCTCGAACTTTTCGATCATGGTCATCAATAGACGCCTATCCATGTGGTCGAATCCGTTCTTGTCGATGCTGAGCATATCCAGAGCTAGGCCTGCCGTTTCCGAATTTACTTCACCATTCGCCTTCACTTCGGAGTAGTCTCGAACTCTGCGCAGCAGCCGATTCGCAATGCGCGGAGTGCCTCGAGACCGTTTCGCGATCTCTGCAGCACCGGATTCATCGGTCTTGGTACCTAGGATTTTCGCTGAACGGCTCACAATATGGGTCAATTCTTCTACCGAGTAGAACTCCAGACGCTGAATGATGCCAAATCGATCGCGCAGTGGTGAGGTGAGCAGACCGGCTCGCGTGGTTGCACCAACCAGCGTAAAGGGCGGAAGATCCAGCTTGATCGAGCGCGCCGCAGGGCCTTCGCCGATCATGATATCTAGCTGATAGTCTTCCATCGCCGGATAAAGTATCTCTTCAATCACCGGGCTTAGTCGATGAATCTCATCGATAAATAACACATCGCCCTCTTCCAGATTCGTTAACATTGCCGCAAGGTCACCAGCCTTTTCTAGCACTGGGCCCGACGTCGTCTTGATTGCAACATTTAGCTCATTCGCGATGATGTTCGCGAGAGTAGTCTTTCCCAGGCCCGGAGGGCCGAATATCAAGGTATGGTCGAGTGGCTCTTCTCGGCCCCGCGCTGCGCTAATAAAGATATCCATCTGCTGTTTGACTTCACTCTGTCCGACATAATCTGTCAGCACCAGCGGTCGTATAGCACGATCTCCAGAATCTTCTATCGCTACCGCGTCAGGCGAGATGAGTCTATCTTCTTCCATTCTAATTCTGATTCCGCTGCGATATTGCGATCGCTATTTACTTAAACGTCTTAAGCCATACTCTTTAATGAGTATCGAATAAGTTCTTCCGAATCTTTGATCTGGGGATTCGCCTTTAACACTTGGGCTATAGCGTGAGCTGCCTGCTGAGGCTTATAGCCAAGAGAGACCAGTGCCGTTTCGGCGTCGTTGGTGATCGAGGCAGCCGCAGTTGCCGGCGTCTCCAAGCTGCCCGCCTCATCTCCACCTTCCCAGTCTTTGAGGCGATCACGCATCTCTATCAACAATCGTTCTGCTGTCTTCTTGCCGATGCCGGGCATTTTCACCATGGCATTTATATCGTTGCTGCGTACTGCCCGTACGAATTCGTCGGCCTCCATGCTGGAGAGAATGCCCAGAGCCATCTTCGGACCCACACCATTGATCTTAATGAGCGAGCGAAACATCGATTTGTCTTTTACTTCAAAAAAACCATAGAGCAATTGTGCGTCTTCACGCACGACGAAGTGCGTGTGCAGCGTTAATTCTTTTCCCAATTCGGGCAGTTGGTAGAGCGTACTCATCGGCACCTGCACTTCGTAGCAAATACCAGCCACATCAATCTGAATTTCCGGAGGTTTCTTGTCGACTAGAACGCCGCGTATTCTTCCTATCACCTGAATCTCTTCCTGCTAAATGATTTTGCACCGGCCATGCGAATTAGACTGGCTTCGGTATTAGCATGGCAGATAGCGACCGCGAGTGCATCCGCTGCATCTTCGGCTATGTTATCACTTATAGATAGAAGCGCTTTAATCATGTGCTGTACTTGCGACTTATCCGCGCCACCGGATCCCACCACTGCCTGCTTCACTTTACGTGCCGAGTATTCGGCAACAGGAAGGTCATGTGAGAGACAGGCTACCATAGCGCTACCCCTAGCCTGACCGAGCTTCAATGCGGAAGCCGCATTCTTACCCATGAATACGTCTTCAACTGCCGCCTGCTGCGGGGAGTACTCCTCTATCACCTGACAGATTTCCTTGAATATGATTTTTAGACGTTCAGGCAGGGGCTCGCTGCTTGTTTTGACACAGCCGCAATGAATGTATTCCAGTTTATTACCGACAGAATTAATCAGACCATAGCCCGTGATTCGGGAGCCGGGATCGATACCGAGAATAATAGCCATTATGTTCCTCAGTCGGAGTTACCGAGAACAGGCAACGGTTGATAAATACCGATGCCCGCATCGAAACTTGCCTAATCCCTAGAGTTGGGCAGCTATCTCATCGGAGATATTGGCATTGTGGTAGACATTCTGGACATCATCCAAGTCTTCCATTAGGTCAATTAGCTTAACTAGGGTCTCGGCAGAACTTAGATCAAGATCAGCTTCTGTCGACGCCAACATGGTCATCTCAGCAGAAGCAGCTATGAGATTAGCTGCAGCGAGGGCATCTTGCACCGCTCCAAAGGTTTCTAGTGTGGTCATCACGTCGATACTGCCATCGTCATTCGTCACGATGTCATGTGCGCCAGCGTCGAGTGCTACTTCCATGATCTTCTCTTCGCTGCTGCCTTTGGGAAAACTAATAATACCGGTTTTCTCAAATAGGTAGGCAACGGAGCCATTGGTCCCGAGCGTGCCGCCGAATTTGGTGAAAGCGTGACGTACCTCGGCAACTGTGCGGTTCTTGTTGTCGGTCAGCGTTTCTACGAGTACGGCAGTTCCACCCGGGCCATAACCCTCGTAACTCAACTCTTCCAGGTTATCGCTCTCGGCCGTACCGGCACCACGTGCGACCGCGCGATCAATAGTGTCGCGAGTCATGTTCGCCGCGAGCGCCTTATCGACTGTAGCGCGCAGACTTGGATTATCTGCTACGTCGCCACCCCCTGCTTTTGCTGCAACGGTTAGCTCGCGAATTATCTTGGTGAAAATCTTGCCGCGCTTCGCATCCTGCCCTGCTTTGCGGTGCTTGATGTTGGCCCATTTACTATGACCTGCCATATCAGCTTCACTCCCCTTCTTATAATTCTTCTCTAAGTTTGATTGCAGCTACTCCTTTGTAGGTAGCTCTTCATTAAGCTTACGGCTGCTTCGGTGCAGCCTGCTCTCGCAATTTAATATTGAGCTCCTTCAGCTGCTTCGCTGAGACATTACCCGGCGCCTCTGTCAGTGGACAAGCCGCCGACTGCGTCTTCGGAAAGGCGATAACGTCGCGAATAGATGTTGCCCCAGTCATCAACATAATAAGTCTGTCCAGACCGAAGGCGATACCGCCATGAGGGGGACAGCCGAAGCTGAGCGCTTCTAGTAAGAAGCCAAATTTCTCCTGCGCCTCTTCTTCACCAATACCTAGCACCTCGAAGACGGACTGCTGCATCTCCGGCTTGTTGATACGAATCGAGCCGCCACCGAGCTCAGTGCCGTTTAATACCATGTCATAGGCTCTAGAGAGCGCGGCAAGAGGCTCCGCTGCGAGCTGCACGGCATCGCAAGATGGTGCCGTGAAAGGATGGTGCAATGACGTCAGACTGCCATCGCTAGCTGTTTCGAACATGGGGAAATCGACAACCCAGAGCGGTGCCCAACCCTCTTTGATCTGTCCAAGGTCTTCGGCAACCTTAATTCGCAGTGCACCCAAAGCTTCGTTGACCACTTTGGCCTTGTCCGCGCCAAAGAAAATGATATCTCCAGTCTGCGCTCCTAGCTTCTTCATCAGTGAATGCACAATCTCATCCGGCATAAATTTCAAGATCGGTGACTGCAAGCCTTCTAAGCCAGCATCAATGTCATTCACCTTAACCCAGGCCAAGCCCTTCGCACCGTAGATAGCAACAAATTTCGTATACTCATCTATTACCTTGCGGCTAATGCTCGCGCCCTGAGGAACACGCAGCGCTACAACACGGCTCTGATCGTCATTCGCCGGACCGCTAAATACCTTGAAATCTACTTCTTTCATTAAATCCGCAATATCTACCAGCTCCAAATCAATTCGCAGATCTGGCTTGTCGGAACCAAAGCGCTCCATAGCTTCCCCATGAGCCATACGAGGAAAAACACCTAGGTCCACATCCAAATATTTCTTAAAGACATCGCTGATCAACTCCTCCATAACAGTCATAATCTGATCTTCATCCATGAACGATGTCTCGACATCGATCTGTGTAAACTCAGGCTGTCGATCGGCACGCAGATCTTCGTCTCTAAAACACTTCGCGATCTGGTAATAACGATCCATGCCTGCCGCCATTAGAATCTGTTTAAATAGCTGAGGCGATTGTGGCAATGCGAAAAACTTATTTGGATGAGTTCTGCTGGGTACTAGATAATCGCGGGCACCTTCGGGGGTTGCCTTAGTGAGCAGTGGAGTCTCTACATCGATGAAACCATTGTCATCTAGGAAGTTACGTACAGTATTGGTTACTTTCGAGCGAAATCGCAGTCTCTCTGTCATCTCTGGGCGACGCAGGTCGATGTAGCGATAGCGCAGCCGAATATCTTCACCCACCTCAGAGTGCTCGTCCAAATGTATGGGCGGTGTTTCAGCTGCATTGAGAATTTCTAGCTGCTTGCCCAGCACTTCTATCTTGCCCGTTCCCATATCATTGTTAACGGTGCCCTCCGGACGCAAGCGGACTATTCCGGTCACCCTGACCACGAACTCATTACGCACACCTTCGGCAATGGCGAAGCTCTCTTCGGTATCTGGATCATAAACAACCTGAGAAATTCCCTCTCTATCCCTCACGTCGAGGAATATTACCCCGCCGTGATCTCGGCGACGGTGAACCCAGCCACATAGTTGGACTTCCTGATCCACAAATGATTCGTTTAGTTCACCGCAATAGTTACTGCGCATAGCGTTTTCCTGTTTCAATACTTTCTTTATGTTGATCCGCTTTTAAACGGACTATCTTGTAGCGACCGTCCTCGGACTAGCAGCCGATCTTTTATCTAGCTCGAAGAGGCTTTTGAGGGCGCCTTTTTGCTGTCTGTTCCCTTACTTTTAGCAGTTTCATTGCCCGCAGCTGGTTTCGCGCCCTCCTTGCTCGGGGATGAGCCGGACTTTTCAGCTGCGCTGTTGTTTGAAGTTGCTGATTCAGATTCGGCAAGCTGTTTCTTATTGCCCGTTTTAAAGTCAGTCTCGTACCAGCCACCACCTTTTAGGCGAAAGCTCGCCGCCGAAACCAGCTTGCTTAGGCCCGGCTTTCCGCATGCGGGGCAATCCAGCAATGGCTTTTCACTCATCTTCTGCAGCGCTTCCATCTTGTGCGCGCATTTTGTGCACTCGTATTCGTAAATCGGCATCCAACTTCTTCCTTGGGCTCAAATTCCACCGCTGAGATCGATTATCGAGTCCAGACTCGCGGATTAGCTTTGAGCCAGAGCTGCTAAAAGCCGGCGATTATACCTTATATGGATTTTCTCTCGCACCTATCTTTACCTTCTCTTTGCACTCTCTTCACGTTCTTTTACGGCCTTCACCCAGACTTATGACGCCCTCTCACGGCTGCACAGACATGTCACTGCCATTCTTACCGCTATTTTGAGGAGAAATAGCCGCTTTAGCTAGCGCGCCTGGGCATCTCTGTCCCTTCCAGAGCAAGTGACACATCATGGCGAAGGAGAGAATGTCATTTTGCTGCAGTGGATTGCCTCCCGCAGCACTTTTCGAGCGTCGCGTAAATTTCAGTCAAGATGTTGATCTAGGAGCGCTAGATCTTAGTTCACTTCCCGTAATGAGAAACCCATAAACACCTCAAGTGTTGCCCAGCGTCAATCGTTATTTCTATACTTAACAAAGTGGACCTAGAAAATGTAGCAAAACGACTACATTTCAGAATTAGCTCAATTTGAGAATCTGCTTTTTGCTTGTGGATTCTTTGAAAAATCTTCTATTCAAAACCCTGAACCAAAACTCGTTTAGCGCTAAAGAAATTTGACAAAGCAATCCTTTTATGTGGCAAATATTCCTAGTTTGACCACGCCACAAGCAAGCTAATCTGTGATTTTGACGCTTTAATTACCGGTATATTGATAAACCGTAAGCTTGTGCAGGAAAGTTGCTATATTTACTTGCTAGCGCTATGTGAATGATTTATAAATACACCCCCTAAGACACGGTGGAATTATAATTCTGGGGCAGAAACCAGAATTAACTCTTAAAACGAAATCTCACTACCCGGATCAAGATTTGAGAAAACACTAATTCTTAGAACGAATTCTACTTAACTTAATAATTTAAACTGAAAGAGAGCGGGCATGGCTGTTAAAAAATCACCAAAGAAAGCTGCATCAAAATCAAAAACAAGCGCTGTAAAAACACGCAAAACTCCAGCTATTCAGAAGAAGTACACAAAAACTGAAATCCTAAATACGATTTCAGAGAACACATCAGTTAGCAAGAAAGAAGTTGCTGCTGTTTTAGAAGAGCTAGGTGTTCTAATCGAACGTCACGTGAAGAAGCGCGCGGTTGGCGAATTCACTCTACCAGGTTTGCTGAAGATCAAATCTGTACAGCGTCCAGCACGACCTGCTCGTAAGAATGTACCCAACCCTTTCCGCCCTGGCGAAATGATGGACATTCCTCGCAAGCCGGCCAGCACACGCGTAAAGGTGCTGCCTCTCAAGAAGCTTAAGGAATTTGCCCTATAAGGCAGCGAAAGAGACTTCTAGATCCTGGTGTCGAGAGAGCCTAGCCCTGCTAGCTACTTCTAAAGCCGAGATTCTATAGAGAACCACTAGAAAGGCAGCCTTAGGCTGCCTTTCTTACATTTTGCAGTAGAGAATTGAGCGAAGTGCCCTTAGCCAAATTAGTCTAGAATATTCCTCAGTCACCTAAAATTGGATCAGCCATGCGAGCAAGTAAATACCTAATAGCGACTGTGAAGGAGACCCCTTCCGATGCTGAGATAGTTAGTCATCAATTGATGTTACGAGCGGGTCTAATCCGCAAGCTCGCCAGCGGGCTGTATACATGGTTGCCGCTAGGGCTGCGCGTACTTCAGAAAGTCAGTCAGATCGTCCGCGAAGAGATGAATAAATCTGACGGCATGGAAATATCTATGCCGGTAGTTCAACCTGCGGAACTCTGGGAGGAGTCTGGACGTTGGCAACACATGGGGCCTGAACTAGCGCGCTTTAAAGATCGCCACGATCGTGATTTCTGTCTGGGCCCGACCCACGAGGAGGTAATCACCGACCTCGCACGCAATGAATACAACAGCTATCGCCAGCTACCGGCGAATCTCTACCAGATTCAGACGAAGTTCCGAGATGAGCGACGCCCGCGCTTTGGGGTCATGCGCTCACGGGAATTCATCATGAAAGATGCCTACTCCTTTCATGCTAGTCAGGCTTGCCTGGATGAAACCTATGCCGTCATGCACCAGACCTATTGCAACATCTTTGACCGCCTCGGATTGAACTACCGCTCAGTGATTGCTGATTCCGGCAATATTGGCGGCAGTACATCTCATGAATTTCACGTGCTCGCGGATAGCGGAGAAGATGAAATCGTTTTTAGCAGCGAATCGGACTACGCCGCAAACATCGAACTCGCCGTGGGCACACCTGCGGCGATCGGTGATGAGGATGACGGCGAGCGGAAACTGCGCGAACTGGTAGACACAGACCAAGCCCGCAGCATCGAAGAAGTGGCCGCTAAACTCGACACCACAAACCAGCGCATATTGAAGACACTATTCGTCCATGCTGCCAATGACGAAGGGGAGCGCAGCGACAATCTCGTCGCCCTCTTACTGCGTGGCGATCAGGAACTAAATGAGACTAAAGTCGCAAAAATCGTCGGAATTTCTTCCCCCCTGGAGTTTGCGGATGATGAGCAGATCCAGAAAAAAGTGGGTTGTTCCGTCGGCTCATTAGGGCCAGTTGGCCTCTCCGATTTAGGCATACGCTGTATCGCCGACAATAGCACTAGCGAGATGCACAACTTCGTCTGCGGCGCGAACAAGCCCGGACACCACTTCATCAACGCTAACTGGGACGATGACTGTAGCCCCGACGCCATCATGGACATACGCAAGGTCCGGGAAGGCGATATCAGCCCCGACGGCAAGGGCAGCCTGTCGATTAAACGCGGCATCGAGGTAGGCCATATCTTTCAATTAGGGACCAAATACAGTGAAGCCCTGAATGCAAAGGTGCTCGACGAGAATGGCAAGTCGGTAGTCATGCCCATGGGTTGCTATGGCATCGGCGTGACTCGAGTCGTGGCTGCCTGCATCGAGCAGAATCATGACGCACACGGCATCATCTGGCCCAGCGCAATCGCTC
>Ga0316189_10005958_pt1 | contig 11681 bp, 2 predicted proteins | sample LowCovwburrow_MG_FD_204930 | JGI IMG/M metagenome (GOLD analysis project Ga0316189, IMG submission 204930) | Coastal sediment microbial communities from Maine, United States - Lowes Cove worm burrow | ecosystem: Environmental > Aquatic > Marine > Coastal > Sediment | place: USA: Maine... | reverse complement strand
AATGATACCGAAAACAACAAAAAACTGCCAGAAGCACTTAACAAAACTCCATTAACAACAAAGATCAGCTGGGTGAAGCCGAACACTTCAACCAGGAGGGGATGGCCTAACTGAGGGGAGCAAATGGTATAGGTTTGGCCGTGCAGACTAAGGCGCCACTCAAAGGGGCCCATGGGCTCGGCTGTTGCTTTTAGAATGACCCCATCCACATCAATGCGATAATGCTGGGTACCAATACGATAGACATCCAAGGTATAGGACTGGCCGCCGAAGAAGAGGCTTATTCTGGAGCCGCTTTCCAGTCGGACATTGGGCCGTCCACCTTTGGAGGCTTGCAGGAAGCGGTTCATTTCCAGTTGAAAATCGGCGAGATAGGCCTGAATGGCGCTGTGTACCAGGGCGGCTTCGCCATGTTCGTGAGATTCCCAGCCTTTTTGGATGGTTTCTCTATCCAACCAACCCACATCGATGTGAGACGAGGCAAAATCCCTTTTATTCAACAGGGATAATAGGAAGCCCTTGTTTCCGGTTCCACCCTGAATAACCAGAGCGGTTTGGGCAATGGCCCGTTTCAGCCGGGAAAGGGCCTCGTTTCGGGTGTTGCCGTGAACAATGATTTTGGCAATCATGGAATCGAACTGTGGAGGGAGGTTGTCTCCCTCCGCAACGCCGGTGTCGATGCGTAAACCCGGACCTGTTGGTAGCCGGAAGAGTTTCACCATGCCAGGTGCGGGTGCAAAATCTGCGGAGGGATCTTCGGCATGGAGTTGTGCCTGCATGGCATGACCGCGAACGGTTGGGGGTTGGCCCTCCAGTTTCCCGCCTCTTGCGATATGAATTTGCAATTTAACAAGATCCAATCCGGTCACCAGTTCGGTGATTGGGTGGTCAGCCTGAAGTCTGGGATTCATTTCCATAAAGAGGAACTGGCCCGATTGAGGTTCAAAAAGAAACGCCACCGTACCTGCGCCTGTGTAGGAAACGGCGCGGGCCAGACGAAGGGCTGCATCTCTTACGGCCAGGTCCTGTTCAGGGCTTAAAAACGGTGGGGGTGTTTCGTCAATGACCTTCTGGTTCTGGCGCTGCACAGTGCAGTCCCGGACGCCAGCGGCCCAAACCGTTCCGAAATGGTCGGCAATGATCTGGACCTCAATATGCCGGGCATTCTGAATCAGACTCTCCAGGAAAACGTTGTCGTGGCCAAAAGATGTGAGGGCTTGGAGACGAGCGCTTTCAAAGGCCAACTCTAATTCATCATCACAGAAGACCTTGTGAATGCCGCATCCCCCTCCGCCTGCAGTGGCTTTAATCATAAGGGGATAACCCAGATTCTCGGCGTGAGAGCGAGCGTTTTCCAGATTATCCACGGGTCCACCGCTCCAGGGTATTACGGAAAGGCCAGCCTGTTCTGCCATTGTTTTTGAGAAGATCTTGTCGCCCAATTGACGCATTACGGTGAGGTCTGGACCCATGAAAACCAGGCCCAACTGATTGCAGAGTTCAACAAAACCGGGGTGTTCCGCCACAAAACCCCAACCAACCCAAACCGCCTGGGCTCGGGTTTCCAACAGGGCGTTTTCCAACAGGTCATAATTCAAATAGGCGTTCTTTTCAGCGCCGTTTTTGGGATCCACATAAACGGCGGGTCCAAGGCAAAATGCTTCATCTGCTTCCCGCACGAACATGGCGTGTCGGTCGGGTTCGGTGAATAGGGCAATGGCCTTAAGGGCGGTATGGTGCTCCAGATTATATTCCTGCAGGGCGTGAATGAAACGCATGGCAGGTTCGCCGCGATTAACAACAGCCACTCTTTCAAATTGATGCTTCATGTTCTTTCTCCCATCCCATAAGCCCGGAAATCGGGACATTTTATTCCCAAGAAAAGAGGCCCGCCTTCACGGGCCTTTTGATGATTACAGATTCATGGCCGACTGTAGCGGCACCAGAAGGGCCGGGTCCATGGGAGCGGGAAGGGCCATGGTCCGGTAGCCGGAAAGGCTAATGAACACAAGACCCCGCTCGTCCAGAACCCGAGCGTCGAAGGCTCCGTCTTCTCCTGGTTTCACTACGGCTACCATGCGCCCCCTGGCCTGGTTCACATTGCCGTGAATTTCCAGACGCTTTATCTGATGGGGTAATCCCATGCGGCCCTGTGAGCCCATTTCCCAGACACCTGCTGTTTGGAAGCAGAGTTCCAAGAGCCGCGGTTGGGTAAGGGTTTCCAGGTGGTTGGGTTCATGATTGGCGGGTAGGGATTGGGACAGGAGCCCCATGATCTCGTTGCCGGATCGCCATGCTTTTTCCAGTACCCGATAAGCCGGTCCATGGAAGTAGAGGCGGTAAATGGCTTCTGCATCTACACATTTTCCATTGGACAGGTTGGGTGCTGCTTCTTTGGGCTGGCTGGATCCGTTTTCCGCCAATCGGATGTGGGCGGTGAAGTGGGTTGTTTCTTCCGGATCCACTTTGCCATGGAGGGTTCTGCTTCCCAGGAGGCTGCAGGCACCAACAATGTCCTGGCCATCTCCGGAGAAGTGGGCCTTCATGGTGAGGGTGCGAGACTGGTCCCGGTAAAACTTGAAGGGCGCCTGGAATTGGATGTTTTCCATGATGTGGGGCTTGCGTTTCAAGAAGATGGACCCGGCTGTTTGGGCAAGGGCCTCCAGCCCCATCACTCCGGGAAGGACGGCGGTTCCGTCTATGCGGTGATCGTTGAGGAAGGGTTGATGGTTGGGGTCCAGGGTGGCCTGAGCCATTAAGCCGCTGTACAGTCCCATGCCGGTAACCTTCTCCATCATAACGCCATTTTTGGGAGCGGTTTCTGCTGCGGTGTTCAGTCCGCCTGTTTCATCCCATTCCTCGGTGAGCATGCCGAGGCGACCGCCCACCACTACTTCCCCGCCGGTTCCTCCGCAGGTTAGTTCGTTACGCACGAAGGGGATGCCTGTTTCTGGGGGAAGCATGTCAATGCCTGCTGCTTTCATTATGGCTGGAATGGATCCTCTTGTTGCCATCCCCATGCCTGCCCAGGCGGTCCAGTCGAGAACGATGCCCCTGGTTTCTGGTTGTAGATTACGCAGTTGGGAGATGGATTTGCAAAGGAAGTCGTTGGCGGCGCTGTAGTCGGTCTGGCCAGTATTTCCAAAACGGCCCGCTACGGAACTGAACGCCACAACGGCGGCGGGCGGCATGTCTTTCAGACAATGGGCCAGGTGATGCCAACCGTCGCATTTCACATCGAAGACCAGATCGAACTCGGCTGGTTTCTTGTTGGCCAGGTTCCTGCTAATCTCAAGACCGGCAGCATGGAGCACTACGTCAATTTTTTTGCTGCGCTGTTTCACTTGATCCATTACCGCTGCAACCGCGGCGGCATCGGTGAGGTTCACACTATAGTAGTAGGCTTTTCCCCCAGCAGATTCAACGGCCCTGATGACTGCCATGGCGGCTTGCAGTCGTTCCAGACGGGCCAGTTCCCGATCAACCCCGGCTGGTGTTGCCCGTTCGCCCCGGTCCTTGATGCGCTGATACAGATCTCGTTTTAGATTGTCTCGATCGGTTTCATAGCGTATCAAATCCGTATCATCTGGATAGGGCTTGGGGGTGAGGTCCATCAGGTGGAAAACACCGCCGGATGCTTTTGCCAGATCCCGGGTAATGGCTGCGGTAATACTGCCAGCCGCGCCGGTGATGAGGAAGACGCTCTGGCTATTGAGAACCAGACCCTTGCCTTCGGGCCGCGCACAGGGGACCAGCCCTACGGTCCATCGCAGATTTTGCTGGTAGCCTATTTCAATAACACCGGGATCGTTTAGGGTTTCGTCTATGAGACGGTCGGCAAAGACGGCACCTTTGCGAGATGGCTCAAAGTCTACCGCTTTCACCAGGGCAGTGGGTTGTTCCCGTTTAAAGGCCTTGGTAAAACCGGTCACCGCGCCGCCTATGGAATCCAGGGCACCCTGTGGGTCGTAGCCGTGGCGTCCGCCCAATCGTGTTGCTGCAACCAGGAAGGCACCGGGTTGCGCCATGGACTGGTACAGGGCTCTCATGGTGGCGTAATAACGCTTTACTCGCAGATCAACAGCCTGTTTCCATTCCTGGTCGTTCAAATCCTGCAAAGGAGCTGTGGGATCCAGGGCTGGCAACCAGTAGACGCCATGAATGGCACCGTCTAGCAGCCAGGATTCGATGGTGGTGGTGACCTCTGATCCACTCAAGGCGGGACTCAGTTCAAGTACCACAAGACCCCGCTTCTTCAGGCGAGAAATGAGGGGTTTTGCAACGGGGCCGCTGTCTGATGCTACTACCACTCGCATGCCTTTTTCAAGGACTACCGATGTGGGTTTACACAAATTCAGGGGTGGCCGCAAGCTGGGTTGAGGCACGCGGCGCAGCACGGTTTCTTTGGCTTCAGCCACCTCTTCCGGCGTCTCTTGAGCCGTATTAACGGCGCTCTGATCGGCGGGTAGCCTTTCTTCAACAAACTGGATCACCCGGGCAAGGGTGGCATAGTCTCGCAGAGCGATGCTGTCATCGCGGGGAATGTTGTAGGCGGCGCGAATGGCGGCCAGGGTTTCCGCCTGCTTCACCGTGTCGATGCCAAGATCTGCTTCCAGGTCAAGGTCCAACTCCAGCATATCGGTGGGGTAGCCGGTCTTTTCGGCGACCAGTTTCAGCACGGTCTCCTTCACCGAATTCGGGGGGCTTTGAACCTGGGATTCTGCGGTGGTTTGAGCTGTCTCTTCACGGCCTTGAAGTTCCGGGGCATGATCGTAGGCAAATTGAATGACATGTTTCAGGGTTGGGAAATCACGGAGCGCCAGATGCTCGTCTCTGGGAATATGGAACGCATCGCAAATGGCGGCAAACATCTCGGCCTGTTTCACGGTGTCAATGCCCAGATCGGCTTCCAGATCCAGGTCCAGTTCCAGCATGTCAGCGGGATAACCGGTCTTTTGGGAAGCCACTTCCAAGATCTTCAGTACAACCGCATCCACCACGGGCTCCGGGGCTTGTTCCACTGACGCTGTTTCCACGGAATGGGTGGGTTGTTCAACGGGTTCCGGGATTGCGACTTGTGCGGATTTCAGGTCGGGCCGTTTCTGGTACACAAAGCCGATCACATGTTCCAACGTTGGAAAGTCCCGAAGGATGAGATTGTCCTCTCGGGGGATGTTGTAGGCATCGCGAACGGCGGCAAAGAGCTCGGCCTGTTTCACGGTGTCCACGCCAAGATCGGCCTCCAGGTCCAGGTCAAGATCCAGCATGTCTGAGGGATAGCCTGTTTTCTCAGCAACCAGAACAAGAATCTTTTCCCTGACGGGATCGGCTTCTGGCAGTACTGGAGAAGAGCTGTCCAATGCTACGGGTTGGGGAGAAGCTGGAACTTCTGGAGCAGGTTCCGTTTTTAGATCGGGCCGCTTGCTGTATACAAAACCAACCACATGCTGAAGGGTGGGAAAGTCTCTTAATACCAGATTGTCATCTCTAGAGATGTTGTATTCACTGCGAACAGCGGCAAAGAGTTCGGCCTGTTTCACGGTGTCCACGCCAAGATCGGCTTCCAGGTCCAGGTCCATTTCCAGCATGTCGGATGGGTAACCGGTTTTTTCGGCAACCAGTTCAAGGATTCTATTGCGAACCCCGTCATCTCCTATGGGTGTTGTAACCGGTTCCTCCACCGCCTTTTCCTGTATGGCAGGAGCGGCCTGGGTTTTCAGGTCGGGTCGTCTATCGTAGACAAAACCCATCACTCGTTCAAGAGTTGGGAAATCTCTTAATTTCAGATTGTCCTCTCTTGGAATGTTGTAGGCTGCTCTAATGGCGGCAAACATCTCGGCCTGTTTCACGGTGTCTACGCCCAGATCGGCTTCCAGGTCCAGGTCCATTTCCAGCATGTCTGCGGGGTATCCGGTTTGTTCCGCCACAATGGCCAGAACCCTGTCTCGAACCTCATCTGCAACATGTGCGGCTTCAACAAGCTCCGGTTTGGGGGCCGGAGCGGCAGCTGCGGATGGAACCACTACGGGTTTGGCCTTCATGGGTTGTGCCTGTTTGGTTTTTGCTGATGTAGCGCCTTGATCGGCAATGCGTAGGGTACGTTGAACCACTTCAATCTGGGGCTGATCATAGCCGGAAATTCGGCTCAGCCATGCCTTCCAAACAGCGGGATCTTCAATGCGATGTTGGTAGCCCAGATTGGAGGGCACGGGCCGCTGGCCGTTGGGAGAGGGTGCCCATCGCAGAAGGATCATGCTAATCTGAGAACCGAAACCGGCACCCAATCTCAATGCGTATTGCACGGGGTAGGAGCCGCCCTTGGAAAGGTTCAAGACACCCAGTTCGGGGTCGATCTCCTTGAAATTGGGTACGGGTGGAACCATGCCGGTTTCAAGAATTTTAACGGCCACTACGTCTTCAACGCCCACGCCCATGGCATGACCGGTGAAACCTTTGGTGTTGGCCATGACAATTTCTTCGGCCTTCTGGCCAAAAACGGTACGGAGCGCGTTCACCTCAGCAGAGGCGCTGCCGCCCCTGGCCGGAGTATAGGTTTCATGAGAGATAAAGGCGGTTTGTGGGGCAATTTCTGAACGGTTCACACCCCAGGTGCGTTCTGCATTGGCAACCAGTTTTTCCATAATGCCGGAGATGTGGCCCACGTCCAACCGACTGCCATGGAAGGCGCTATTGGCGGTGATGGTACTTAGCACGTGGCAAATGGGACGAATACCTCGCTCTTTTGCGGCACTTTCCAACTCCACTACCATGGACGATCCCCCCATACCCAGCAACAGACCGTGACGTCTGCGGTCGAAGGGCAGGGCTGCGTCTTCAACCAGGGCATCTGTGGCCGCCGCGCCACTGGCCAGGAACCCGGAACCAATCCAGGGGATCATATTATCTGAGGTAACATCGTCAGCAGAGATGATAATGACCCGGCTGCACCGACCGGCTTGAATCCAGTCCTGGGCCATGGAAACAGCCTGGGTTGAACTGGCGCAGGCCGAGTTGATTTGGGTGTTGGGGCCACGCGCCCCGATATATTCTGCAAATTGGGAATGGCCCATGGCAAGGGTACGAAACAGGAAGCGACGATCAAAAACAAAGGGGTTCTGCTCCAGCTCCAAACGAAGGGTTTCAATGCGTTTCTCCAGTTCGGGAAGTGCATCTGGGGCGGTTCGCGCCAATTGGGCGTGCAGGGATTCCAGGTCGGCCAGTCGTTCCCGTCGGGCGCGATCTTCATGGTATCCGTCCAGAACTTCAATCAACGCATCGTAGCCGGGAAAGGCAGAGGCGAAGATAATGCCGGTCTGGTCGCGGATGGATTCCGGAAGCGTCCAGCGTTCGGGCAGCTGGGTGCCTCTGGTGGTTGTTTTATATCGCATGATGAGGGGAATGCCCGCATCGCGCAATGCGTCCAGACCAGCTGCTATGGCCAGTTTCGTGCAGATATCCAGGGCTGCCATTCGATCCTTGGGGAAACCGAACTCTTCGCAGAGATCCAATTGCCCGCCCCGTCCCGCCAACTTGATGACATCGTCCAGATTCTGGATGGTCTCAAATCGGGCTTCACCGCCGCTGCCTTTTACCAGGCGCGTGATGTGCTTGTCGGTCATGGCCTTTCTGAAACGCATGGGGATGGCGTCAATAAATTGATCGCCCCTCATGATGCGTTGAATATTCAGGTCATCGAAGATTTTTTGGGTACCGGGCAGACCAAGAGCCGCGCCACTAATAACCACGGGTTCAAGGGATCTTTGGGGCTGTGCGCCTTTCAAGATGGCCATGCCTTCGTCCAACACACCGGCAAACAATTTGCCCAGGGCCATATAGGGATGATCGCCAGTTTTGGTTTTGGTGAGCGGAGTGGTCTGCTGCTGTGCGATGGGTTTCACGGCTGTGGGTTTAAGCTGTACATTGGGTACAACTTTTGTGTTGCCAGCACCGTGGCCCGTGGCGTACAGACCACAGAGCGCCTGATTGAACGAGGGCAGATCACCCACTTTGGGGTGGTTGGTGAAAAAGGCGGTAATATCGCCATGGCCGCCCAGCACGTCTTCCGTAAATCCATGGAGCGCCTTCTTGGGGCCTACCTCAATAAAGGCTCTGGACCCGGACTTGTACAGGGTCTCCAGGCCCTTCACAAATTGAACGGGTGACGCAATCTGGCGTCCCAGCAGTTCAATCATTTCCTCTCGGGCGTTGGGGTTCATGGGGTAGAAGTTACCGGTAACATTGGCGATCATGGGGATTTTGGGTGGAACCAGGTCCATGCGTTCCAGAACAGCCTTCAGGGGAATGCTGGCGGGAGCTACAATTTGAGTATGGAAAGCATGACTCACCGGTAGGGGGCGCACGGTGAGACCGGCTTCTTCAAACACTTTTCTGGCCAGCTTCACCGCATTGCTTGCACCGCCAACCACGGCCTGACTGTTGCTGTTGATATTGGCAATTTCCAGGTAACCGGGCAGTTCGGCCAGGATGCGTTTTACTTCGGCAAGAGGTCCAAAAACGGCGATCATGAGACCGTTGTCCTTCACGGTAAGCGACGCCATTTCCCGGCCCCGCGCACTCACGGCTTCCAAGGCCTGATGGAAAGGCAGGGCACCAGCGGCAACCAATGCGCCATATTCCCCAAGACTATGGCCCATGACCATGTCAGGCTCAATACCGTAAGAGGCCATGAGCCGTGTTAGGGCAATGTCTACCGTAAGAATAGCGGGTTGGGTGATTTCGGTTTGGCGCAGTTGGTGGTCGGCCAGTTTCAGAGCCTCCGCGTTGTCTGTTTCAACGAAGAGATAATGGGTGAGCGGCTTGCCCAGGAGAGGCGTCATAATTCGGTCGGCCTCTTCAAAGGTTTGCGCCACAATGGGTTCTGCATCAAAGAGCGTTTTTGCCATATTCAGGTATTGCGATCCCTGACCGGTATAAAGAAATGCGGTCTTGGGAGGGGCACCTGTTCCCAGGAATACGCCTCGCGCTCTAAGAGCGCGCCAGGCTGCTGGTTGATTGGCATTGAGCGCTAATAGAGCCTTGCCCGTTTTCTCCGCCAGTTCAGCTGCATCGCCATAATCCACGGCAAGCCTGAGTGGGGCTTGAAGGTTTGCGGCGTTAGGTGCTTGTGGCTTGGGCGCATTGCCCTTGACTGCTTCATCTCGAATGATTTCCAGTTGTTCCTTTAATGCCCTGTTGTCTTCAGCTCCCAGCAGAAGAGCACCTCTCAGAGGCGGCCTGGCTGAAATAGCTGGCTGGACGGAGATGGGCTGAGATGGGGTTTCTTCAAAAAAAACCGTCTTCTTTCCAGGTTGGGGCAAACGGTTGGGGTTGAACTCTTCCAGCACCACATGGAAATTGGTGCCGCCAAAACCAAAAGCGCTTACCCCCGCTCTGCGAACTTGATGGTTGGCAACGTCCCAGGGTTTGAGTTGGGTGTTAACGTAGAAGGGTGTGTGGGCAAAGTCTATATTGGGGTTGGGCTTGTTGCAGTTTAAACTGGGGGGCAGGATTTTTTCGTGGAGTGCAATAACAGCCTTTAAGATACCAGCCGCGCCAGCCGCGCCCTTGAGATGGCCGATATTGGATTTTACCGAACCCAGGGGCAACGAGTTTTTGGGGAACGTATATTTGCCGAACACCATGTTCAGACTTTCCACTTCCGCCACGTCGCCTACACGGGTAGATGTGCCGTGACCTTCTAGGAGTCCAACGGTTTCCGGTGAAAGACCCGCGTCGTCCCATGCCCGCTGAATGGCCAGTTTCTGGCCATGGGGATTGGGAGCGGTGATGCCCTTTCCCTTGCCATCGCTGGAACCACCCACCCCGCGAATGAGAGCGTAGATTTTGTCTCCGTCGCGCAGGGCGTCCGATAATCTTCTTAGAATGAAGACAGCCGCGCCCTCGCCCATAACAAAACCGTCTGCGCCCTCTGCGTAGGGTCTAGTTCCGGTGGCGGATAAAGCGCCTATTTTACAGAACTTGATAAAGGTAGAGGCGCTCATGTTGGCGTCTATGCCGCCGGTAATAACCGTATCGTATTCCCGTTCTTTTAGCCCTTCAATGGCGGCGTCTATACCTGCCATGGCGGAAGCGCAAGCGGCGTCCACCACGTAGTTGGGACCGTGCAAATCAAAGACGGCTGCAATCCTGCCCGCTACTATATTGGAAAGTTCGCCAGGCATGGTGTCTTCGCTGATGGACGGCCATCGTTGCTGTACGCCTTCATGCATTTGAGTCATGATGGCCTGTCTGACGGTTTCCGGTAATTCCGAAAAGTTGGAGGACTTACTCAGTTCCTGGGCAAATTCGGGGAAGAGGGTGCGTGCGGTAGTCATGCCGTGTAAATCGCCAGCCATGGCATTACCCAGAATCACTGCGGTCCGTTGACGATCAAGAGGACGTTCGGGGTAGCCGTAATCTGCCAGGGCTTCGCGAGCACAGATGATGGCCCATTTTTGGGTGCGGTCCATGGCATCGGCCACCTTGGGCGGAATGGGCATGCGCCATTTTAAAGGCTCCCACTCCCAATCTGTAACCCAGCCGCCTATTTTGGAATAGGACTTATCTGGTGCTTCCGGATTGGGATCATAATAGAGGTTGGGGTCCCAACGATCCCCAGACGCCTCTGTCACGCTGTATTTGCCTTCTCTCAAATTATTGCGAAATGTAGCCACGTTAGAGGCACCAGGAAGTACGGCACCCATTCCTACAATAGCAATGGCCTTTGATTCATGGACCATGATTTTTCTCCTCATTGCCTACCCGCCGGACCCAACAACTGGCGCGGACATGGGTACATGATGTGCTGCAGAAACGCGCTCATGGTATGCCCAACGGGTTCCAATTAATAACACCGCTCCCCTGTGAGAAAGGGTGTCTTTATCTGATGATTTATGCTGTTCCAACCTTTTCATAGAGAAGTTCCACTGCATGATCCATATCCTGCAGCATCTCAGCCTGAGCCTTGTAAATGTGGTGGAGTTGCAGACTCTGCTGGAAGGTTTCTAATTCGCCATCGTCCAGAGAGGCGGCACCACAGATCCAGTGAATGCCTTCATTGGTTACCTTGAGAGCGGCCTCTCGGGCAAAGATCCGGGCAAATACAGCCAGGGTCTCTGCATTAAAACGTTCATCCGTTTTAGGAGACAACTGGCCAGTGATGGCCCGTTGCGCTCTTCTCGACAGACTGGCGGCACCTTCGGCCCAGGCAATTAACTCACCCAGTCTTAGAAGTATGTGTTGATTCCGTGTGAGCCGTTTTGCGCGGGCAAGTTCCATAACTTCCGCAAGGGCATGGAGACATAATGCGCTGATGTGCCCGCCTACATTTGGACAATCCCCGTGGAGTAATTCCATGGTTTTTGCCTCTAGATGGTAGTGCTTGCCCCGAGATTTCAGATGGGCCTGCCAGCGGTCTCTGCCGATAGTCATTTCCATAATTTCGGAGGTGCCTTCGTAAATGGTGGTAATGCGAACATCTCTTCGGATTTTCTCTACCATGTACTCACGGGTGTATCCATAGCCGCCAAGGGCCTGAACTCCTGCATCGGCTGCGCGATTGCCAAACTCTGTTGCGAGGTATTTGGCTATGGCCCCTTCGGTGTTTAACATGCCTTCGCCGCTGTCGATGCGTTCCGCGGTTTCTTCTATATAGGCTCTTGCGGCTTCCAATCTTGCCGCAT
>Ga0316189_10005957_pt1 | contig 11683 bp, 11 predicted proteins | sample LowCovwburrow_MG_FD_204930 | JGI IMG/M metagenome (GOLD analysis project Ga0316189, IMG submission 204930) | Coastal sediment microbial communities from Maine, United States - Lowes Cove worm burrow | ecosystem: Environmental > Aquatic > Marine > Coastal > Sediment | place: USA: Maine... | reverse complement strand
GGGTCATATCGTTGCCTTCAACGAGTCCTTGACCTTCGAGATCACCAAGGCAGGGGGCAGCTGGATGTCTTCTTTCCTGGGGGGGGAAGGTCTTGTCTGCAAATTCATTGGGAACGGTACGGTCTGGTGCCAATCCCACAATCGCCAAAGCTTCGGTCAGACGCTCGGACCGATGCTTCGACCGCGTAATTAAGGAGGCCGGATATGAACTCAGAACATCAGTTTCAAATCGACTGCAAGCCAGATTTCAGCTATCTGACGGTGCAGCTACCGGCCGGTAAGATGCTCAAGGTAGAGGCCTCCGCCATGGCCACCATGGACACCAACATCAGTATGAAAACCAAGTTCAAGGGCGGTTTCAGCCGTCTACTGACGGGCGAGTCGGTTTTCATCAACGAGTTCACAGCCGAGGGCGGGCCGGGAGAAATCTGTATCGCGCCTGGTCCACCGGGCGACCTGGAGCACATCTACCTGGACGGCGATGTGATCTTCCTGCAAAACTCGGCCTTTGTGGCCAGCTCGCCAGATATTCTGGTCGAGACCAAATGGCAGGGATTGATGAAGGGTTTCTTCTCCGGGGAGAACCTGTTCCTGATCCGATGCTCGGGCAAGGGCGATTTGTGGTTCAACACCTTTGGTGCCATGTTGGAAGTGGATGTCACCGGTGACTATGTGGTGGATACGGGTCATATCGTCGCCTTCACAGAGGGACTGGATTACAGCATCGACAAGGTCGGTGGATACAAGTCGCTGTTCTTCTCGGGGGAAGGCCTCGTCTGTCGTTTCAGAGGCCAGGGCAAGGTCTGGATTCAGACTCGGAAAGTGGTTTCCTTCGCCCGTTGGGTGCATCCCTTTCGTCCGGTCAAGAGCAAGAGCTAACCATGTTACAAGCGGGGAGGGGCGAACGCTCCTCCTTGGCATTGTGGCTGGAGCCAGGGCTGGGAAAGGAGAACTATGGCCGGTCGTTCTGCCATCGCACGGGCGTCAGCATATAGACATATTCAGCGACCTCCGGATCTACTGCCAACCTCTTTTCTCGCATAAAACCCAGCCGTTCCAAAAGACGAATTGAAGGGGCATTACGCGTGTCCACGATCGCCAAAACCCGTTCTTTGCCGCGCCGGTCAAACAAGTAATCGAACACTGCCGCCAAGGCTTCCGACATTAGGCCTTTGCCTTGATGCTCCGGGTGCAGGCTGAAACCGATTTCTACTTCTGCGCTTCCGTCGGTGGCGGGACAGAAGCCGATATCACCGATCAACCCGCCTGTATTGTCTTCCACTAGGGCAAATTGAAACCACTCACCTGCAACATCAGGGTGTGAGGAAGTCATTTGTTCCATAAAAGCCGCAGAATCAGTTTCGGTGAAGGGAAAGGGCCAGTCTTGATAGCGTGCGACCTCCTCGAAATTGCGCAATGCCTTAAATGGACAGGCATCTGCTTTTTGAATTCGCCGAATCATCAAGCGTTGGGTTGATAGTGGCGTGAACCCTTCGTCTCCACTTTGGTTTTTGATGACGATTCCTCCCGATAACTATATTTTAATTTTGGCAGGGTTCGACCTGGTCCATGCTTCCAATTTTAGGTTGAGTTCTATTTCATTCCCATCAATTTTTGGAAGGGAAACGGAGACAAAATTGTTCGTACCGATCTATTTATCATGTCATCAGCTCAGGGTTTGCCGAACATCATGGTTAGGCTGTGGACCCTGGAAACACGCTCTTCGATTACCAGGTCCGGCTTTTCGCGAAGGACCAGGCGTTGGAACGCCTCTTCGTTTAGTCGGTCCCATACAAAAATCGTGTGGCCAAAATTCATGGCGATATAGGGTTTGAGCGCGGTAGTGAAACTGTCGTGTAAGACCAGTACCTTGTAGGGTCGACCCGCGCAAATCCAGCTGACGGGCTGCTGGTGGGCCGGCAGGGCGTCCTCTTTATAGGCTGGCGCTGCTTCGGTTATGCAGAACTGGAAGGGGTATTTGGTTGGCAACAGGTAGCTATGCTCTTTCATTTCATTGAGTAAGCCGAGCATGTTTGCCAAATCACCGCCGTTGCGTTGAACCAGGGGCAGATCGAGATCTTCATATAGAAGCGGCTGGAAGCCCTCCAGCAGAGGCGCCATCTGATGGGCCATATGGCGGTAAGCGAGCAGGGCACCGAGCGCATTCCAGTGGGTGTCGGTTCGGAAAAACAAGAGCGTCTCTGCTTTCTGCTCAAGTAAAACCGCTTCCAGATTGACAACCCAGTCCAAGCCACGTTCTTCCATGGCGGTGGTAAAGGTTTGGGCAGGTGAAGGGACCAGCACCTTTTGATGGTAGTCGACCAAATACTCAGGGTAGACAAAAGGCTTCTGCGGCGCCAACACAAAGAGGTAGGGGATTTGGAACTCGGCCAACCAGGCGCGACGATCTGACAGTTTCGTGGCCCGCTGGTTGTAAAACTCTTCATCGCTGGGCGGCCTAACGGTTATGCTCGAGGAAAAAAACAACCAGTCATCTTTGCCGATGACCACCTTTTCTTCGGGTGAATCTCTGAAAACAAAAACAGACAGGCGTTGTTTCATCGCGATAAGAACATTGCGTGTACCAAAGTGGTCGTTGAAAAAAGCCTCGAAATCAGCGGGGTAGGTGCTGAGTGCCTCCCGTTTCCATGTAAGCACGGGTGCTTGGGCCATCAGCCGCTTCTCGGTGCTGGCGCGTTTTGGCCCGAACCCCGTGCAGAGCATCAACAAGGGAATCGCGAGCACGAGGGGAAAGGCAATGACCAGGCAGAGGTTGTCGATTTTCTCTAGCAAAAGCGAACTCCTCGATTCAGAAACGGAAGTAGATGAAGGGGTTGTAGGTGCCAGAGGCCAGGTAAGAAGCGCAGAGGATCAGGAGAGCAAACAGGGCCAGGACGCGAGCAAGGCGTATGATCAGGTCGAGACCGGTTTGAGTGTTGCTTTCGAATTCCCAGAAACGCTTGAGTATCGGGGTGACACCGAGTAGGGCAAAGACAAGTACAACGCGTAATTCGTTGGTGACGTAGAAGAGCGTGGGTTCCTCGCAGTGGCCCGGATCGAACATGGCGGCGAAGTAGGTCAGTGCATCGGGCAGCGCCTCAACACGGAAGAAGACCCAGGCACAACAGACCACGGTCAGCGTGTAGAGGTGGGCCAGCGGTTTCCAGAGGCGGCTCAGGATCCCGCCCAGACCCAAACGTTCGGCAACCAGGAAGAGGCCATGGAGCAAACCCCAGACCACAAAGTTCCAGCTGGCGCCATGCCACAGACCACAGAGGAAGAAAACAAGCACCAGGTTGAGGTAGATGCGCCACGGTTTGACCCGACTTCCGCCCAATGGAATATAGAGGTAGTCGCGGAACCAGGTAGACAAGGAAATATGCCAGCGGCGCCAGAAGCCCTGAACACTGGCGGCAATATAAGGATAGTTGAAGTTCTCCAGGAACCGGAAGCCGAACATGCGGCCCAGACCAATGGCCATGTCTGAATAGCCGGAGAAATCGAAGTAGATCTGGAGGCTGTAGCAGAGCAGGCCCAGCCAGGCTGTAGACAGGCCGAGCTGGTTGTAATCGCTGCTAAAAATCTGGTCGGCGGCAGCGCCGAGTACATTGGCCAGCAAGACCTTTTTTGCCAGACCAACGATGAAGCGACGTGTGCCGGAGGCAAACAAAGCGGCATCGACAAAGCGACTTGCGATCTGGGCTGCCACATCGTGATAACGCACGATGGGTCCGGCGATTAGCTGGGGGAAGAGGGCAATGTAAAGCGCCAGGTCAATGGGTTTCTGCTGGGCGGGTGCCTCGCCGCGATAAACATCTATCAAATAAGAGATGGCCTGAAATGTGAAAAAAGAGATCCCGATCGGCAGGTGAACCGTCTCCAGGTTCAGCCCCAGGCCGAGCCCGGCATTGAGGTTATTGCAAATGAAATTGGCATATTTGAAATAGAACAAGAGACACAGATTGGCGGCCACGGCGAAGCCAAGCAGCCAGCCGCGGTAACGGAAATGGGCAATGCCCAGTCCGGCCAAATAGTTGATTGAGATGGAGATCAGCATCAAGAGCACGTAAAACGCTTCGCCCCAGGCGTAAAATACCAGGCTGACCAACAAAAGAATTGCGTTGCGCAAGGACCTTGGAGACAGGTAGTAGAGCAATAGGGTCAGCGGAAGAAAAAAGAACAGGAACAGGATCGAGCTGAAGACCATCAATTTTCCCAAGGGGTTCGCTATGGGCCTCCGCCACCAGGAAACGGCGTCGGGTCCGGGGCGTATGGTATCACGGTGAGACACGGGCGAACAAGCCTTGACCTGATTGGATCGAACCAGGCTGCTCCTTGAGGCTTGCTGCCTGGCTTGATACTTGGTATCATACAACTATTGGCAAAAGGCAATCGCGCATGGAGGAATCAGACACTTGAAAGTTGCCCTTTTTTTATCGATGATATTCATTTCTGTTCAGGGCCAGGCCAGTGAAACACCAAACATAATAATGATAGTTGTAGACACGCTTCGGGTGGACCGTGTCGGAGCTTTCGGTTTTCCCTCGAATGCAACGCCTAACCTGGATGCGTTTTTGAAAAAAGGGGTGCTTTTCACCCAGGCCCGTACATCGGAGCCGCTGACAGCTCCTTCGATGATCTCTGTGATGACCTCCCTTTACCCCCATGAACACGGTGCCAGCCGAAACGGGTTACGCATGTACCCCAATCAGCTCTCCTTCTCCAGAATACTCATGTCCATGGGGTACCATACCAACGCGATCCTTGGCAACTGGACCCTACGGGATGGCTTGACAGGAATGGCCGAGCACTTCGATGAATACCACGAGATCCTCAAAAGGAAACGATGGTTTGGCCTGATCGGGGCCGAGTCAACGGCCCACGATATCACCGAGAGTGGACTCGCCTACCTCAAGAGAAGAAACGAAGCAGAACCCTTTTTCCTGTGGCTGCATTATGCCGACCCCCATGCGCCTTACAAAGCCCACAAGGAATATGCAGACCAGTTGGGCATGAGTAAGAAAGAGGCCCGTTCCCCCGATAAGGTTCAGCGCTATGACATGGAAGTTGCTTTCACAGATCATTCCATCGGCGATTTTCTGACGGCCTTGCCCAAGTACACAGATATGAAGAACACGCTGGTTGTGTTCATGGCCGACCACGGTGAAAACTTGGGTGAGCATGGGGTTATTGGTCACGGTCGGCACCTCTACGAAGATGCCTTGCGGGTGCCTCTGGCCATGGTTTGGGAAGATCGGATCGCGGCGCAAACCATCAGCGAACCGGCTGTTCTGTTAGACATTGCGCCCACCCTGCTCGGCCTGTTGTCCAAACATATTCCCAGCAATTTCCAGGGTTACGATTGGAGTGGCGTTCTGTTGGGTCGAGACAAGCCGGAAACGGGACGTACAACCTATTACCAGGCGCATCGTGGTGTGGCCCATGGTCGCGTAGCCAAACGGAGTAGGGAGCGTGGTTTGCTGGAAGTGGCGGTTCTCAAAGATGGCCTGAAGGAATCTTTCCGCACCAAGAATCTGGCGCATAAGGCCTTCGACCTGAATGTAGATCCCAATGAGCTGGCCAGTCTGGTAGTAAAGAAATCAGGGTTCTCCGAGGCGCTCAAGGTTTGGGCGTTGGAAGTAGAAAAGGGGCTTCACAAAGCCATGGACCGACCCAGCAACTTGACCGAAAGCGATGTGGAAATGCTCCGTTCCCTTGGGTACATCGAATAGAGAGGTCTTCCACGTTCGCATTTGATCTCTTGTTTAGCTTGCGAACCTCCAACTCGCCCTCTTCGTCGTTGGGCTTGTTCTTCATCTCGGTATTCTGCTTCCCTGACGAATGATTTGATCTATAATGAATAGCGGTTCATTTCTTCTCAGGGGGTTTTCAGGTGAACTATATCGCGCTTTCTATTCCCGTATTCTTTCTGCTCATCGGTTTGGAGCTGCTTGTTTCGCGTTTAAAGGGCGGGAAATTCTACCGTTTCAATGACTCCATCAACGATCTCAGCTGTGGCATCATCCAGCAACTATTCTCCAATTTTTTGATCAAAGGTTTTTTCTTTGGTACCTATATCGCGGTCTACGAGGCCTTTCACTTTTTCCAGATCACCCCCTCCCTGGCTTCCTGGATTCTAGGCTACATCGCCGTCGATCTCTGCTATTACTGGTTCCACCGCGCCAGCCATCGGGTCGGCTTCATGTGGGCCGCCCACGTGGTCCATCACCAGAGCGAAGAATTCAACCTGTCCGTGGCCCTGCGTCAAAGCTCATTCTCGGGCATCTTCGGCACTGTTTTCTACCTGCCGCTGGCCGTGATCGGCTTGCCACCCCTGATGTATCTGGTCATGTCTCCAATTAAAACCCTGTACCAATATTGGATCCACACCCGCGTTATCGGCCGCATGGGCCCCCTGGAAAAAGTGCTTATGACCCCCTCCCACCACCGCGTTCATCACGGACGCAATCCCCTTTACCTGGACAGGAACCACGGCGCCACCTTTATCATCTGGGACAAGCTCTTCGGCACTTTCCAGGAAGAACAAGAAGAGGTCCACTACGGGACGGTCAAACCCCTGGCCAGCTGGAGCCCCATATGGGCCAACTTCCATTATTGGGTTGATCTCTTCAAGGCTGCTCGTGCCACGCCTTCACTAAAGAACAAGATCCTTTTCTTCCTGAAACCTCCCGGCTGGAGACCCACAGAGCAGGGTGGTTACCATCCCGTCCCCGAAATTGTCGAGCCGGTCAAGTACGATGCGCGTTGCCCGCCTGGTCTTGGGGTCTACATCTTTATCCAGTTCCTATTCGCCTTGGTGACGGGTTCCATGCTGTTGTTTCTGGCGGCAAAACTGGGAACAGAGCTGAGCCTTGTAGCCGTCTTCATCGTGATCTGGACCCTCACCGATTTGGGTGGCCTGTTTGAAAACAGAATCTGGGCCTACAGATCTGAAAGTGTCCGGCTTGTCGCGTTGCCTCTACTGGCCCTGCTCTATCTGACCGTCGGTGCTACCTGGTTGTTACCGGCTTTGCTGATAATCAATGCCCTGTTCCTGGTAAAACTACAGGGTGCCCGAACCTACCTGGCCGGTGTTCATGGAATGGCCGGTTCTTCCCAGTTGGTATCTCCCTGAACAGCCGAGTGTAGAGGTGCCTGGTCAAACTTCGCAATAACTCGTGCGGCTTGATTGCGTAGGCGTTTGTGCTGGTGAGAGAGGTAGGGCTTGAGTTTTGGCAGCAGCGAATTCCCCATGCTTGCAAGCCGGTTCCCCGCATGGTCTGCCAACGGGTCACGCGCTCGCAGGCTTAGCCTCAGCAGCAGGTCCACCTGCTCGGCCTCGCTGCTTGAGCAGTTTTGAATCACCGTCAGAATGCAGATATGGGAAAAACCGTGGTCGATCATGCGCAGCAGGCGTGGCAAATAAGGTGTGACCAACGGTCCCAAACCGGCCAATAGTTCACACCAATAGGTCGGGCTTATCTCTTCTTCCAAGGCCCCAAACAGCAGACCAGGCAGTCGATCATCGGCAAGCGGCGCCAAGCGTACAAGGATTGCTGCGGAGGCTTGGGCCACCTGAAGATCTTCGTGGTCCAGCCGTTCCCGCAGCCAACGGATCAGGCTCTGGTCGTCGCTCAGATATTCGCATAGGGCCACACCAAGTCGCCTGCCATTGCGGGTCTGTTCAAGTCTGACCAACAACCTGGCCCGCAGGAACAACTCCTGGCCGGCAAGGAAGTTAGTGACACGGGCCGGGCCAACCGCCCTCAGGGCATTCAACCAGACCCGCTCATATAGTTCTGCGGGCCGGAACACATTTTCCAGCATACCGTAGAGCAGAAAAGCGATGACCCGATCAGCACAGCTGAAGGCGGCCAGGGAAATAGCGGCAGAAAAACCCACGGCTTTGTCTTCATCGTCGAGCAAGCGCATTAATTCGGGGCCGGCCGGAGCCGCAGCGGGCCCCAGCCAGATGAGTACACGTACAGCTGCGAGCCGCACCAGGGGGTGGCTGTCTCGCAATCCACGTCTCAGTAGGGAAACCGCCTCGGGAACACAGGGGTCCGGATCTTTAAGCGCCGCCATGATCGCGATGCGTAAGCCTGGGTTGGGATCTTCCATCAAACGCGAAAGCGTTGCAATGGCCTGCCTGTCAGGCGCCACGCGCAGGCCCCCCTTGACACCCGTATTGGAATAGCATTCTCGTCGGGTCCACAGCGCCCCAAGTTTCTGTACCCGGGTCTGACGTTTGTGTCGTCGGCCCTGCTGACGGAGCATGGACACGTGATGCGCCATGGCAAGTCCTGCCTGGTTTTCATACCATGTTGGGGTTGGTGACACCGCAACTAGTCCTTTTTCTCCCGACCACCTTTGAGTAGTTGGGTCAACGCTTCCAGCTCATCCCAGGCGCCTTTGGCTGCAAGTTCTGCTTGCTGCGGCCAGGTCGTTGGATCGGCGATATTGTAGCGACGGCCAGCCTCATTGAGGATTTCGCGGATGCGACTGACCGGCGTTGTCGCCAATTGCGCAAACGTGTGGATTTCTGCGGCATGGAGCAAATACTCGATCTTTGGCCCAATGCCCTCCAGCTTGCTGAGCTGGTCAGCAACAACTTCAATCTCTTGCTCGGTTCTCGCTTTAGCCTCGCTTAATTCGGTTACACGGGATGAGCCTTGGGCGACCGCTTCTTCAAACTGGCTTCGCAGGTCCGATGATGGCTCCTCAGTGGGGCTGCCGCCTTGTTGGCAATGTTTTCGGAACAGTTGGCCCAGGGCATAGGTCACCGCCCCTCCCGAGGCAGAACTGCTGAGTCCGCCCAGCAAAGGTCCGATTACCGGAACCACCTTAAACAAACTCTTGACCAGGCTTGTGCCTACAAAGACGGAGGACGAGCCGCCCGCAAAGGCGAGGATCCATTTCCGGGCTTCACCCAGGGTGCATTTCGTACCGCCAAGTTCGCTAAGCGATTGGATCATGTTGGCCTGAATCAGCGTCAAACCAGCCAGGTCAACCAGGGGCAGAGGGATCAGGCCCAAGGCCATGGAGGCAAGCACATGATCATTAATAATGCGGTCGGTTCTTTTCGCAAAATCGTCGCTGGTGAGCGAATCAGGTGAGATGGAAACACTAGCTGCAGTCATTCAAAACCTCCGACAGGGTTAACCACCAGGCACTGTCTGGTTTGACATGGTGGTCGCCTATGGCTCATTGACAAGTCTTTTTCATTATAACCCGAGAATCAGGCAACTCCAGTCCAATTTGTTTGAATCGTCCGGTTTGGCGTTCTTCCAATACTTTATACTCGAAAAACGGGTTGGGTTGCCATTTTTACGGGTTCATCAGCACTGCCGTGCCGGCCCCCCAGCAGGTGTGATCCCAGTCTGGACTGTCGAAAGGCTCAGCTTTAGTAAAATCATTACCAACCTAGCCGTTGGATCCGGTATTCCCGAATTCAGGGCTAGGGCAAGGGGGAGTGGTATTTGCGTAGGTACAGTTCGTCCTCTTTGTCCATATAGACGGCATACAGGTACCCTTGTTGGACCACTTGGACATCGCCGGCAACCAGGCCCTGGTGAAGGATTTTGCCATTGCGGTCCAGGACCAGGAAACGAGCCTTTGTTGCCGGCTCCTGCCAGCCGAAGACCCAAATTCGCTGCTGGTCGTCAATGCTGATGTTGCGAACCGTTGGCCAGTTCTCGGGTTGAGGCACCATGCCAGGCGGTGGCCCTTTTCCCGTACCGGCCATGGCGCGCATTTCATCGTCATAGAATTTCCTGCTGACCGCAACGGCCGGCAGGTCCAAACTGATTGTTTTCTGCTCGCCGCTGCTCAGATCAATGATACTCATGTCCGTTGTGGTACCCATGTTTGCTGCGGCAATGTGGCGTCCGACACCGAATTCCATACGCGGAATCCACTTCATCATGACCGCCGAGGGACCCGACCCCGAAAATAGATCCCGTGTGTTGCCTTCTGCCTCCTGGACCCGAAGGAAGTAATCCAGTTCCAAGTCGGCTCCGCGGTCGCGGCGGACAAAGAAAAAACGATTCCAAGCAGACATAAAGGGTTGACGAATGGTTTCCGTGAACGTCTTCTCGCTTAAAAAAGTGCCGCTAGCACTCAGCAAAGTCAGCCGCCTGTTCAGTCCGTCCCAAACAGCCAGACCATCTTTTGTGCGACAGACCATATCGATCCGCTGAAATTCACCGGGCCCGCTGCCCTTCTTCGCCAATGTTTTGCGCAGGTTCCCCTGTGCATCCAGGAAGAGCAACCTGGGGCCGTTCTGGTCGGCAAGCACCACATTCCCGTTATCATTGACCGCGAGCATGGGGTGCTCCAGAGTTGGGCGGTATACCCCGAGTCCTTCCAAGGGAAGGTTGAGTATTGGCTCCAGGTTGGTACTAAGGGCCAGTAAAGTAAGAAAAACGAACATGAATCCTCCAGAAGTCAATAGCTGTATATGGGACTGAATTGAAGGATTCAGTCTCCCTTGAAAGGCCTGGTTTTGGTCGAGCGAGCCCCAGGAGTAGCCGCTAGCGATACTAAGCTCTACGCGGGAGAGCCATGCTTGGTTCTGAATTGCATGAGGACGGACGGTACTGGCCACTGCAAAATGGGTTCTGTGAGCTCTGGGGTGCATGAGGGAGTAGAAGCCATAAAAGCCAGGATAACTGCAAAAGAAGCCAGTAATAGAAGCCAGGAAAGCGGAGAGCCAGGACACCGAAGCCAGGAAACCCACTTTTCAGGACACCGAAGCCAGGACACCCACTTTTCAGATGGAAGCCAGCGAAGCCAGGAAGCCAGAGGAACCCAGAACACCCACTTTTCAGAAAAGCCAGTGGAAGCCAGAGAAGCCAGGAAGGGAAGCCAGGACACCCACTTTTCAGATGGAAGCCAGAGAGGAGAGAAGCAAGGACACCCACTTTTCTGTAGAGGCAAGAGAAGCCAGGACACCCGTTTTTATCAGAAGAAGCCAGGACACCCACTTTTCAGATGGAAGCCAGAGAGGAGAGAAGCAAGGACACCCACTTTTCTGTAGAGGCAAAAGAAGCCAGGGCACCACTCTTTTAGCTGGTGACCGCTAGTCTCACGAGGGAAACAAGGGCATGCCTACTTTGGAATTTGAACAAAGTGAAAAAAACCCTGGCCTGGCGCGGGTTTGCCAGGGTAGCATAGGAATCCACCTTGAGGGTGAGCTCGTGAGTTACGCTTTTTTCGCCTGCCGATTCATATCACAATCCGCTTTCAAATAAACACAACATCTGAGAGGAACAACGCTTCCGTTTTCCCTCCCTTGCCCCAAATCGAGGAGATTGACATGGCTATTGCAAGATCGTGTTTGATAAACGATGGTGTTGAAGGTACCTACCACTGTATTTCTCGCATTGTTAGGCGAGCATCCCTTTGTGGCTGGGATGCTTTTTCGCAAAAAGATTATGAGCACCGAAAGGTTTGGATCAGCGAGCGTTTGCAAGAACTTGCCGGTATTTTCTTCATTGATGTCTGTGGCTATGCTGCCATGGAAAATCACCTCTTATGTGTTGCCTCACATAAGATGTGTTATGAGCTGCTTCCGATTATGTGAAACGAACCCTATTTCCCCCTTAGAAATCAGGCCAGGTCGTTGTATTTGCTCCACATAATCGGGATCCTCATGAGGGTGCTGCGAGTGCTGGACCTCCTT
>Ga0316189_10005956_pt1 | contig 11684 bp, 7 predicted proteins | sample LowCovwburrow_MG_FD_204930 | JGI IMG/M metagenome (GOLD analysis project Ga0316189, IMG submission 204930) | Coastal sediment microbial communities from Maine, United States - Lowes Cove worm burrow | ecosystem: Environmental > Aquatic > Marine > Coastal > Sediment | place: USA: Maine... | reverse complement strand
GGAATGTGTGGTCTTGTTGGTGTAGTTGCTAAAAACGATGTCGCGCCAGATATCTATGACGCGCTCACGGTACTGCAGCACAGAGGGCAGGATGCCGCGGGCATCATGACCTGCATGGGCGGCCGCTTCAGTCAGCGCAAGAGTGAGGGCCTGGTGCGCGATGTCTTTCGCCAGCACCATATGCAGCGCCTGCAGGGCCCTATCGGTATCGGCCACGTGCGATACCCCACAGCCGGCAGTTCTGGTCCGGCCCTGGCGCAACCATTTTACGTCAATTCACCGTATGGTATCGCGCTGGCGCATAACGGAAACCTGACCAATGCCGAGCAACTGACCAGGGAATTGTTCCAGGACGATCTGCGTCATCTCAACACCGACTCCGATTCGGAGGTCCTGCTCAACGTATTTGCGCACGAGTTACAGACCCTGGGTAAGCTCAGCCCCAGTGCCGATGACATTTTTAAAGCAGTGGAGGCGGTGCACCGGCGCTGTCGCGGTGGCTATGCCGCTGTGGGTCTGTTGGTCAACTACGGGATAGTCGGTTTTCGCGACCCCCTGGGTATCCGGCCGCTGGTTATCGGTGTGCGTGACAGTGGTGCCGGGGCCGAGTACATGATCGCTTCGGAGAGTGTCGCTCTGGATGTCCTGGGCTTTACCATGCTGGGCGATGTGGCTCCCGGCGAGGCAATATTTATTGACCTTGACGGCAAATTGCACAGGCGCCAGTGCGCCTCCCGGTCCAGCCTGCATCCCTGTATTTTTGAGCACGTTTATTTTGCGCGGCCTGATTCCCTGATGGACAGTATCTCCGTCTACAAGACCCGCATGCGGCAAGGCGAGGCCCTGGCCAAGAAAATAAAGCGGGAGCGGCCCGATCTGCACATCGATGTAATTATTCCGATCCCCGATACCAGTCGCATAGCGGCCCAATCGATGGCCTATGAATTGAATATCAAGTTCCGCGAAGGCCTGATGAAAAATCGTTACATAGGGCGCACGTTTATCATGCCCGGTCAGAGTCAGCGCAAGAAATCGGTGCGCCAGAAACTGAACCCGGTACCGCTGGAGTTCGAGGGGAAGAACGTGATGTTGGTGGACGACTCTATCGTGCGGGGTACCACCTGCCGGCAGATCATCGAGATGGCCAGGGACGCGGGTGCCAAGAATGTCTACTTTGCCTCGGCAGCGCCTCCTGTGCGCTTCCCCAATGTCTATGGCATCGATATGCCCTCGGCCTCCGAGCTGATCGCGCATGGCAGGACGACAGACCAGGTGTGCGAGGCGATCGGTGCTGACTGGTTGGTTTATCAGGACCTTGAAGACCTGGTCCAAAGTTCGCGGGATGGCAACCCCGACGCGGACGGATTCGATTGTTCGGTGTTTAATGGTGAATATGTCACGGGCGATGTCGACCAGAATTACCTTGATAGGGTAGAGTTGCTACGCAATGATGATGCGCAAAACCGCGAAAGAGCCGCGCAGCAGGCTGAGGGTGCGGTAGTGGGTTTACACAACGACGATGCCTAGAAGAAAACGATGAGTGCTAGTGATGACAAGGATTCGGTGCCTGGCGGGCTCCATCTCGACACCCTCGCCGTGCGTGCTGGTATAGCGCGCACAGCAGAGGGCGAACATTGCGAGCCCATTTTCACCACCTCCAGCTACGTGTTTGACAACGCGGCGCAAGCAGCGGCGCGGTTCTCCGGCGAGTCCGAGGGCAACGTCTACTCGCGATATACCAATCCTACCGTGCGCTCGTTTGAGCAGCGCCTGGCCGCTCTGGAAGGGGCGGAGGCGGCAGTTGGCACCGCCTCCGGCATGGCGGGGATTCTCAGCACCTGTATGGCCCTGCTGAGCGCAGGGGATCACGTGGTTTGCTCGCGAGACGTTTTTGGCACCACCACTAACCTGTTCGGCAAGTACCTGGTCCGCTTTGGCGTCGATGTCACTTTCGTGCCGCTGCTTGATGTGGCGGCCTGGCGCGCCGCCATCGGGCCTGCTACCGCAATGCTGTTCATGGAAACCCCATCCAACCCGCTTTGTGAAGTAGCCGATCTGACACAGATGTCCGCGCTGGCCCGGGACAATGACTGCCTGCTGGTAGTAGACAATTGTTTCTGCACCCCGGCTTTGCAGCAGCCACTGGCCTGGGGTGCCGATATAGTAGTGCACTCGGCAACAAAATACCTGGACGGCCAGGGCCGCTGCGTGGGTGGCGCGGTAGCCGGTTCCAGGAGGCACATGGACGAGGTGGTCACTTTCCTGCGTACCTGTGGACCAACCATGAGTGCATTTAATGCCTGGATTTTCCTCAAAGGCCTGGAAACCCTGCGTCTGCGCATGGAGGCCCACAGTCGATCGGCACTGGAACTGGCTTCCTGGCTGCAGGGCCATGATAGGGTTGAGAAAGTGTTCTATGCCGGTTTGCCGGATCACCCAGGGCACGAGCTGGCCGCTCGCCAGCAAAGCGCTTTTGGCGGTGTCCTTTCGTTTCAGGTGAAAGGCGGTCGGGAGCAGGCCTGGCAATGTATTGATGCAACGCGGATTATGTCTCTTACCGCAAATCTTGGCGACGCCAAGACCACCATTGTGCATCCTGCAACAACAACCCACGGGCGCCTGACGGACGAAGCCAGGGCCGCGGCAGGGATAACCGAAAACCTGATTCGCGTGGCGGTCGGGCTGGAACATGTTGACGATCTAAAAGCGGACCTGCAGCGAGGCTTTGACCAGCTGAACAGAAAATAACAATTCGGGGCAAACAGTAATGCACGTACAGGGCATAATCGATGCGGCGGTAGCCGAGGTAGGAGAGGTCCTGTTGGGTAAGGACGCGCAGATTCGCCTGGCCTTGTGCTGCCTCTTTGCGCGAGGTCACTTGTTAATCGAAGACCTTCCGGGTATGGGTAAGACGACCCTGTCACATGCCCTGGCCGATGTTCTGGGGCTTTCCTGGAAGCGGGTCCAGTTCACCAGCGACTTGCTGCCGGCAGATATCCTGGGCGTCTCTATTTACAATCGTAACGATGCCAGTTTCAGTTTCCATCCCGGACCCATTTTCACCCAATTGTTGCTGGCCGACGAGATCAACCGGACCACGCCGCGCACGCAAAGTGCATTGCTGGAGGCGATGGCCGAGGGGCAGGTAACGGTCGAGGGTGAAACCCGAGAATTGCCCGACCCGTTTTTCGTGATTGCAACCCAGAATCCTGTCCACCAATCGGGCACTTACCCGCTGCCGGAGTCGCAGCTGGATCGCTTCCTGATGCGCCTTCATCTCGGCTATCCACACCCTCATGCCGAGCGCGAGATGCTGCTGCGTCAGCAATCCGACAGTACTGAACGGCAGCAATTGGTCCAGCGTATCGATGCCGCGCAGTTGCAGGAAATTCGTGCGGCGGTCAGGGCGGTGCATGCCTCGGACAACTTACTGGACTACCTGCAGCGTCTGGTCGCCTACACGCGCGAGTCGGCTGAGTTCGAAGTGGGCCTGTCACCACGAGGGGCCCTGGCCCTGCTAGACTGCGCGCGAACATGGGCGGTAATGCATAATCGCGGTCATGTAGTACCTGAGGATGTGCAGATGGTACTGCCGGCTGTCGCCGGGCACCGTCTCGTACCCAGTGGCGATTACGCGGGTGATGGTGCTGCTTTGGTGGCTCTGCTGCAGCGCAACGTTGATGTGATCGGCTCCTGAGCAGGTAGCCAGTTACAGATGGTGCCGGCCGAATCAGGCGAAGGAGAAATCAGGCGGCGGTTGCGCAGTCGCTTCCGCCAGTGGGTGAATCGCCGCATACCCCCGGCACGCGCCGTTACGCTCGACCAGAAGCGAATTTTTATCTTTCCCAGCAAAGTCGGGTTTTTTTTCGCGCTGGCGCTGTTGCTGATGTTGGTCACCGCGATCAACTACCAGAACAACATGAGCTATGCGCTGACCTTTCTACTGGCTACCCTGTTTATCATAGCGACACTGCACACCTACGCCAATTTATCTGGGTTGACCATTCGCGCATTGCGCGCCCAACCGGCCTTCCCGGGACAGCAGTCCGAATTCAGTGTCCAGATAGAGCGAACCAGACGGCGAGACCATTTTGGCTTGCGTGTGCAGTGGCCGCAAAGCACCGAAGGGCTGGTCAACCTGGTCGAGGACGACAGGGTGCAGGTGCACCTGCACACGGCCGTTGGGGCTCGCGGCTGGTATACCCCCGGACGCCTGCTGCTGGAGTCCACCTATCCCCTGGGGCTGCTGCGCTGCTGGACCTGGGTGGATCTAGACCTTTACGCGCTGGTGTATCCGCAACCGCAATCATCGGCGGAGTTGCCGGGTCTGGCCACGGATAAACCCGATGGTACGTCCATACCTGTCATGGGCAGCGATGATTTTTACGGCTTCCGGGACTACCGTGCAGGTGATTCGCTGCGCCAGGCGCACTGGAAGGGACTGGCCAAGGGCCAGGGTTTACAGAGCAAGCAGTACCAGGCCTATGCCGATCGCAGCGTGTGGCTGGACTGGGAGATGTTTGGCGGCGTCGGTGTGGAACAGCGCCTGTCGCACCTGTGTTACTGGGCGCTGGAATTCAACTCGGCAGATCAGGAATACGGGCTGCGCATACCCGGCGCAGTGATTGAACCCGGCACGGGTGAGCGGCACCTCGAACGGGTGCTGAAGGAACTGGCGGTCTACGGTCAGGAGCGCAAAGAACCGTGACTATCGAACAACAGATTCCACGCAATGCCCTGGCCTGGATAATTATCAGCCTGTTTGCCCTGATTCTGCCGCACGCTGGCCGTATTCCAGTATGGGTGCTGGGCGTCTATGTCTTTGCCGCGATCTGGCGAATGCAGGTTCACCGCGGTCGCTGGTCTTTTCCGGGACGATGGGTCAAGGCCTTGCTGATTCTCTGCGGCTTCAGCGGTATCTACATGAGCTATGGTTCTCTCATCGGGCTGGAGCCGACTGTCGCGCTGCTGCTGACAGCCTTCGCCCTGAAGCTGATCGAGCTGGTGCGCCGCAAGGATGCGTTCGTACTGCTGTTTCTCGGCTACTTTGTGTGCGCCACCGAGTTTTTGTTTACCCAGGACCTGTTGGTGGTGGCGTATTCCATGCTGACGGTAACACTGGTTACCACTGCCCTGGTGGCATTGCATCGACCCGGCGAGCACCAGTTCAAGGGCAATACCATTCGCCTCGCCGCCGTGATGCTGATGCAGGCGCTGCCGCTGATGCTGGTGCTGTTCTTCCTGTTTCCTCGCATCGGTCCGCTGTGGACCGTTCCCCTGAAAAGTCACAGTGCCAAGACCGGCGTCAGCGACTTCATGAAGCCCGGTGATATTTCCAAACTCAGCCAGTCTGATGAAGTGGCCTTCAGGGTCGAGTTCGACGGTGACATTCCACCGCGCTCGGAGCTGTACTGGCGCGGCCTGGTCTTCAGCAAGCTGGAGGGCGGAGCGTGGATGAGCTTGCCGTATTACAACATTCCCGTGGCGGAACGTCGCGTCAAGCCGGTTGTCACCGAGACGGAACCACTGGCTTACACCGTCATCATGGCGCCCAGCCAGCAGAACTGGCTCTATGGTTTGCGTTACGCCCGTCCGGCCAGCCCCGGCGTTATGGAGACCTCCGATTTTCGACTGTATTCGCCGGTGCAGCTGGAGGAAGATACGCTTTACCAGGCGCGTTCATGGCCCGATGCGCAGCTCGAAGAAACGCTGTCCGAATGGCGCCGTCTTACAGAACTGCAGTTGCCGGAACGGCAGAATCCGCAGACCCTTCAGTTGGCGCGTGATTTGCGCAGGGGCGTGCAAGATAATCGGGCATTTATCGATGCAGTACTGGCCCGCTTCAACACGCAACCCTACGTGTATACGCTGGAACCGCCGGCTCTTGATGAAGAAGACGCGATGGATGAATTCCTGTTCGAGACCAGGCGCGGCTTCTGTGAGCACTACGCCTATGCGTTTGTCATCATGATGCGGGCCGCGGGGGTGCCGGCCAGGGTTGTGGCCGGTTACCAGGGCGGGGAAGTCAATCCTGTCAACAAAACGGTGATCGTACATCAATTCGACGCCCATGCCTGGGCCGAGGTCTGGCTGGAGGGCGAGGGATGGGTTCGCGTCGACCCTACCGCGGCCGTGTCCCCTGATCGAATAGAGTGGGGATTGGAAGAGGCCGTTGCGCAGGAAGGCAGTTTCCTGGCAAATTCGCCGCTCTCGCCGCTGCACTTTCGCAGTGTGGTCTGGTTGAATATGTTGCGCCTGCGCTACGACGCGTTGACGTACCGCTGGCAAGCCTGGGTGGTCGGGTTTGACAGTGATCGCCAGTTTCGATTGCTGCAGGACGTGTTCGGGCAGCTTAGCGCGCAAAAGTTCGCGACGGTGCTCATCGGGGCCTGGGCCCTGGTGCTGATTCCAGTAGCGATCAGCCTGCTGCTGCGGCGCAGTACCCGCAAGACCCGCCCTATAGACCGCTATTATCGCCGCTTCTGTCAGCGCATGGCCAAGCTTGGGCTCGAGCGGGAGCCTGGCGAGACGCCGCGCGCTTTTGCGGCCAGGGTGCAGGAGGCAGCGCCACGACTGGGGACGCAGGTCTATAATATCTGCGGCCTGTATAATGAATTGGCCTACAGTCGAGGGCCGCAGACCAGGGGTCGCCCGGATCCGCGGCAGCGCCAGTTGAAGCGCGCGGTGCGCAGCTTCCGGCCGAGAAAGCTGCGCTGATGCACCGTTGGCGCTGTCATCGGCAGCGCTGTGCGCGGAGTGTCTTGCCTACCTGCACTGTTGCTGCACAATAGCTTGCTCGCAGGTGGAAAGAAGTGATAATGAGCCTATAATAGGTCGGTCAGTAGCATAAACAGAAGAGGTCTTTAGATGGAACACAACCCGGATACACACAGCTTGAAATGCCCAAAGTGTCACCACGGTATGCACGAGGTGACGCATGGGGAAGTTGTGATAGATCGCTGTACGCATTGCCACGGACTCTGGTTTGACGAAGACGAGGCGCATCATTTGAAGGGTTTACTGGGCAGCGAGGCGTTGGACATCGGTGATCCCGGGGAAGGCCAGAAGTGGGACAGCCGGGAAGATATCGACTGCCCGCACTGCGGCAAGCCGATGGAAAAGTCGGCGGACCACAAGCAGAAGCATATCTGGTACGAATACTGCCCGGATCACGGAATTTTCATGGATGCGGGTGAGTTCACGGATTTCAAGGAAGAGAGCTTGCTCGACTGGTTCCGCGCGCTGATCAAGGGCGACAGGAGCGTCGTAGCTCCCTGATCCACGCTCGCCAGTCGACGTCTCCCCCGCACAGTGACGCCTGTCCGGGAGGCACATCGGCTGGCTCGCCAGCGCTGCCGCTATCGAACTCACCATAGGCACTGCCCCGCAGAAGACGCTACGGCACCCGGCGATCTATCGTCCATGTGCAGACTTGTCTGTGCAGCTGGAAGAGATACTATGGGGTGCAGATAGCAGCGGGCAGCAGCACTCATGACAGCATCGCACAGTCACAGCAAGCCTATCGATCAGTTGACCGGCTTCGATGTGTTGCAGGATTTTAAAAAGTTTGACCAGCGCGACGATATCTACTGTCGCTCGCTATGGGATTCCTCGGTCAAGTCCGACAAGGCGGACAGTTTTTTTCAGGGCTACTACATGCCCCATGCCCGGTCGCGCCGCACGGATGGGTTCAGTCAGCGGGACTACGCACTGCGCAATGCTGCCTGGCACGTGACCAATATTCTGCGCGATATCCGGCGCAGGGAGACGGGCCGCAAAGAGGGTTTTTTCGATCATTTCACCTCTCACGACGAGGGCTGGCCCGAACCCTTCAAGTTTGACAGTGATTCGCAGGCGACAGCCGATGTGCGCAAGGTGGCTGGTTTGTGCGGTGCCGACCTGTTCGGCGTGTGCGCCTATGATGAACGCTGGATGTACAACAGCATCTTTGACGAGAGGAAGCTCGACAGCAAACCCCTGGACATACCCGAAGACCTGCCGCATGTCATCGTCGTGGGTGAGTCAATGGATGAAGGGCTTACCAGAACGGTGCCGTCCGCGCTATCTGGCAGCGCCACCGGCCTGGGCTACTCTTACGATGCGCTGACGCTGTTAACGCTGGCCCAGTATATCCGCAACCTGGGCTACCGGGCGTACGCCACGATGAATGATTCCTCGCTGGCAATACCATTGGCCGTGCAGGCCGGCTTTGGCGAGGTCGGCCGGCATAGCCTCTTGATTACACCGGAGTTCGGGCCACGGCTGCGTCTTGGCAGGATTTTTACAGATATGCCCCTCGTTCACAGTGTGCCCAGGGCATTTGGCGTGAAAGCCTTCTGCGATATCTGCGACCGCTGCGCGACGGGTTGTCCGCCCAAGGCAATACCGTTCGACTCACCTTCGCCGGTCGTATACAACCGTTCCAACCTGATCGGCGTGTCCAAATGGACCGTCGACGCCGAAAAGTGTTTCAAATTCTGGGCTAACCAGAATACAGATTGTTCCATATGCATTCGTGTGTGTCCCTACAACAGGGACTACCGTAAATGGTATAACCGCTGGTGGCGCAGGCTGGCTAGCGGGCGATTACGACGTCTGGCGCTCTGGCTGGACGATAGGCTGGTGGACCGTGGGCGGCACAAATCCCGGACCTGGTGGCGCAGTTGATGACCGAACAAGCACAGGAGGTAACATGAGATTCAGTCTCTGCCTTGGCTTGACCGTGGTCTGCCTGACACAGGCGTCAGCACACTGCTGGGCGCAACAGACCGATATTACTTTTATCGTGGCCGGCAAGACCAGTAACCATCGCCAGCAGTCGGACGGCGCCCTGAACGTGCTTAACTATCACTTCTTCGCGGAAATATTCTTGCAGACCGGCGGCCGGGTGTCTGCGGCGAGCCTGTTGACCCCCTTGAGTGAGGGCAAGGCTGTCGGGTTCAGCGACGGCGGCTATGCCCTGGAATGGCACGGCGGTCGCTATGCAACTGAGGCAGAGCTGGAAGAGAATTACCCTGACGGCAATTACATATTTGACTATACGTCACCCAGCACGGGAGCCGTCAGTCAGCGCGTTCTGCTGGCCAATCCCAATCCGCAGGCATCGGGTCTGCCCAGGGCGCCGGTGATTACGCTGTCCCAGAATGGCGCAGCGGTGCGACCGGGCAGCATCGATCCCGATCAAGACCTGCGCGTGAGCTGGAGCGCCTTCCAGGCTGGCAGCGCCGATCCGCTGGCTATCATGGATGACCTGTTGTTCGTGATCATGGGGGATTGTGACGGACAGCGGCGTGCCCACAGCGGTCGTCCCTTTGAAAACACACCGTACCTGACCTACCGCGATACTCACTTCGACATCAGTGCGGAAATTTTGTTGCCGGACAATGCGTATCAACTGTCGGTGGAGCATGCTGTGCTGGATACGGCCAGGGAGCATGGCGTCACGGCTTTCGCCACCTACGCCACGACCACTTTCCTTGACATCAAGACCACGGGGGTCGCGGCGGCCGGCAGCGCCTGTCCGAAGATTCGCAAACCGTTTGACGCCGGCCAGACAGATCTTTGAAACCGGGTTTTTTATAGCGGGTAAACTTGATGACGCTGCGCCTGCAACGCTGGGTCGGCGTGTCTTGCATTGCCGGTTGCTCGATTTTTTGCTCGCCTTGATACAGGGCGAAGCCCGGCATGTCGTTTCAACAGGGAACCCCGAAAAGAGGTAAAACCCTGTCGTGTATCATCGTGATCGACCACCTGGCCTAGCCGTCGGATGGCGTCTGTTGTCAGCAACGCATATAAAAAACCCGGCCGGAGCCTGGTTGAATATCAGGTCCTGGATACGCCCTAGAACCGGTAGCTGATATTGCCGCCGATGATGCGCGGTGTGGGGCGCAGGCGCATACCGCTCAGGCCAAAGTTTTCACCGGTACCGGTGTAGTAGTCTTCCTCATCGAGGTTTTGTACATAGGCCGTAAAGCGCCAGTGCTCCATGTCAAAACCGGCGCGCAGGTTCCACACGTCGTAGTCGGGGGTTTTGAACGGGTAGTCACCATGAGTGGCAATAGAGTCACGGGCCAGCCCCTGGTTGGGAGACGGACCATCCGTCTGCCGGTAGGTCAGTGCCTCGATATCCGCATACTGCCCATCCCGGTGAATGAACTCCAGCTGGATCCAGGCTTCGCTATCGCCAATTGGCAGGCGATACTCGACGGCAGCGTTGTAGGTCCACTCCGGTGCCTTGGGCAGGTCCAGTCCTTCCAGGTCGACATTGAATCCACCGGTGATTTCAGCCGTGGTGTTGCTGGTGATTTCCGTATCGGTGTACCCGACGGCACCTGAGAAGGTCAGGTTATCGGTGACCGCGGCCAGTAACTCAAGCTCGCCACCCCAGGCTTCGGCGTCGTCTACATTAATAGTCTGCTCAAAGTTGGAGGAGAGGTCTCCCACGGTCAGGAAGCGGAAAGATTCAAGCTGGAAGTCTTCCCACTCGAGGTAGTACAGCGAACCGTTGAGGCGGATGCGATTATCCCAAAGTTCACTCTTAACCCCGACCTCGTAGTTCCATAGTGTTTCCTCCTTGAAAGGGACAGAAAATGCGGGTTGGCCCTCGGCGTTGGTGTTGTTGCCCAGCGACAGGCCGCCGGCCTTGTAGCCTTTGGATATCGTGCCGTACACGTTGATGTCGTCCGTGGCCTGGTAGCGCACAACGAAACGCGGAGAGATGTCATCAAATGAATCATCACCCGATGATGGCGGACGGGCAAAGTTTTCATAGGATGGGAAAAAGTCCGGGTTGGCCGGGCCTTCATCGAAACAGCAGGTCGGGCCATTGCCGAAGTCCTGGCGCTCCTGTTTTACTTCATCGTCGGTATAGCGCGCCCCGACAATGACGTCCAGCCGCTCACCAAAGTGCCAGGTCAGGTCGGCGAACACGGCGTAGCTCTCCAGTTCCCATTTCTTGCTGTTCAGCGCCAGACCCAAACCCTCGGGCCAGGGCGGCAGGAAGCCCGCCCCGCCGATGGTAGCGGTGGGCTGTGATGACACCGCCACATTGTTATCCTGCTTCTGTTCGTCGCTGGCATACATGAGACCGCCCACGAACGCGTACCTCTCCTGGTTTACCTCGACACGCAGTTCTGTACTCCAGGAGTCACCATCATAGGAGTTATTGCGCGACAATAAGTCAGCGCCGCCTATCAGGTCGTTGTCAAAGGTCCTGTCCAGGGAAGCATCGATGATGCCGGTAATCGACTTGATCACGACGAAGTCGTTCCACTGATGGGTAATGTTGAGGATGCCCACGGTGGATTCGTTCTCCGTGCTCTCGTCCAGGTCGTGACTCAAGTCTGTCGTATTCCTGTCCCAAAATCCGGTACCTGGATCAAAAGCGTCGGTGTAGCCACCAAAGGTATCGATGGTATCCAGGTCGAGTACACCGGATGGCACGTTCTCGTCGGTGTCCTGCTCGTCGTCGGTGTAGTAGACCGATGCCAGAATGTTGGTGTCTTCTGTCAGGTTCCAGTCCAGGTGAATGCGGCCGTTGAGCGAGGTCTGTTCACTGCCATCGGCGCCATTGGGAGTGAAGCCATTCTCTATGGCGATGGGGCAGGCAGACGAGCTGGCGCCAGACGAACACTGGTTCTCCACGTAACCGTCGCTGTCCATGTAGTACACCATGCCACGCATCC
>Ga0316189_10005955_pt1 | contig 11684 bp, 8 predicted proteins | sample LowCovwburrow_MG_FD_204930 | JGI IMG/M metagenome (GOLD analysis project Ga0316189, IMG submission 204930) | Coastal sediment microbial communities from Maine, United States - Lowes Cove worm burrow | ecosystem: Environmental > Aquatic > Marine > Coastal > Sediment | place: USA: Maine... | reverse complement strand
GGTTCGGTGTCAAGCCATCGAGGAAGCTTTCTGCATCCGGACCGGAAACCTCGATCTTGGTGAAGCCGGTAATGTCCATGATGCCGGCGCGTTCGCGCACAGCTTTCACCTCCTGTGCCAGCAGGTCATGGATTTCGCTGCGCCGGAACGAGTAGTAATCGCGCTGCTCAATACCATCGGTTGCAAACCAGCGCGGGCGCTCATGGCCATAGACTTCCTCGTACACCGCTCCCTTGGCCTTCAGCCGTTCATAGAGCGGACTTGGCTTTACCGGGCGTCCGTCCAGCCGGTTGAAGTGCGGGAACGGGATTTCATGGCGCAGGCAGTAATCTTCCTTTGCCTTGACCACTTGCCAGTCCCTGGTGGCATAGGCACCGAAGCGGCGCGGATCGTAATCGCGCATGGAAATGTCCGCTGCCCCATGCACCATCCAGCGGGCCAGCTCGCGAGTAAGACCCGGCCCCCAGCCAATACCGATCTGGGTGCCGCAGCAGCACCAGTAATTTTTGACACCGGGCGCCGGGCCGATCAGCGGATTGCCGTCGGGCGGATGCGAGATGGCACCGTGCACTTCGCGCTTGATGCCCAGCTCGGCGAAGACCGGCATGCGGTCCATGGCGTTTTCCAGCCAGGGCATGATGCGGTCATAGTCAGCCGCAAACAGTTCGTTTTCGGCTTCCCACGGGCAATGATCCTCCCAGACCGTATTGGGATTTTGCTTTTCATAGATGCCGATCAGGCCGGACTTCTGTTCCATGCGGATATAGCCGGACACCAGTTTGTCATCGCGGATGACCGGCAGTTCCCGATCAAGCTCCAGGAACTCCGGCACCGTGTCGGTGACCAGGTAATGATGGGTCATGGAGGTCATCGGCAATTGCAGGCCCGACCATTCACCCATCTGCCGGGCATAGGTACCGCCGGCATTGACGACGTGCTCACAGACAATGTCGCCGTGCTCGGTCGAAACTTTCCATTCACCGCCCGGCAGTTGCACAATGTCGGTGGCGCGGCAATGGCGGATGATTTTCGCCCCCAGCTTGCGGGCGCCTGCCGCCATGGCCTGGGTGACGCCTGAGGGATCGACATGGCCATCATCAGGCGTGTGCAGTGCGCCGATGACACCATCGAGATTATAGAACGGGTGCAGTTCGGCGATCCGGCCCGGGCCGACCAGTTCAATATTGAAACCCAATGAACGCCCGACAGACAGAGTTTGCCGCAGCCAGTCCATCTCGTCTTCGGTGTAGGCCAGCCTGAACGACCCGCAGCCATGCCAGGTCACCGACTGGCCGGTCTCTGCCTCCAGTTTCCCTGAGTACAGGCCGATATTGTAGTCAACGCATTTGCCAAGGCCGAAGCTGGATGTCGAGTGAGTGATCTGGCCGGCAGCATGCCAGGTAGAGCCGGACGTCAGTTCGGCCTTTTCCAGCAGGACAATGTCGCTCCAGCCTTCATGGGCAAGGTGATAGGCAATGCCGCATCCCATCACGCCACCGCCAACGATCACTACCTGCACATGAGACGGCACCATTGATTTTCACTCCGCAACTGTTGTTTTGCGATGGACAACAGCTATCGTACAATTGTACACTCGTCAATCATGAATGATATAAACGTACCATCATCTGAACAATCCGCGCCACCGGAACTTCTCGGCAGGCTGACCACGGAACTTGGCAGCCTGACGCCGGAAGTGCGCAAGGCAGCAACGTTCGTGCTGGAAAACCCCAACGAGGTGGGCGTCAGCTCGATACGCGAAATCGCCAGTGCGGCAGATGTGAAGCCCAACACGCTGGTGCGCATGGCGCGGGTGCTGGGCTTTGACGGCTATGAGGATTTCCGCGAACCGTTCCGGGCAGAGATCAGGCGCGGTACGGCAAGCTTCCCCGATCGTGCGCGCTGGCTGCAGTCGCTGAGCCAGTCCGGCAAACTGGGCAGCCTGTACGCCGACATGGTCAATTCCGCCCTGCGCAATATTGAAGAGACCTTTGCCCGTATCGATGAAAAAGCGCTCAAGTCAGCCGCAGACGACATCTGGGCATCGCGGCAGGTGTTTGTGCTGGGTGTCGGGGTCAACAATTCCAACGCCCGCAATTTCACCTACCTGGCATCGACCGGCATGGAGCAGTTCCACCCCATTCCCAGACCGGGCAGTACCGCTGTCGATGACCTGGCGCGCGCCGACCACCGTGATGTGCTGATTGCGATCACCTGCAAACCATATCGCAGCGAGGTGGTAGAGGCGGTTCGCATCGCGCGCGAACAGGGCCTGACCATTGTCGGTATTTCAGACAGCCCGGCGTCGCCAATTGTTGCCGGGTCACAGCACGGGTTCGTAGTGGCCGCCGACACGCCGCAATTCTTTCCGTCATCGGTTTCAACCATCGCGCTGCTGGAAACGTTACTGTCATTCGTCATCGCATCCGCCGACAGCAAGATTGTCGAACGCGTCAAGAAGTTCCACGAACGCCGCCATGAACTGGGCATCTACTGGGATGAGGAGGCCGGCTGACCATGTCCTCCATGCCAAAACCAGCCAGATCGCTTGATGCGCGCTACTACACTGACCCGGAGGTTTTCCGGATCGAGTCCGACGGCCTGTTCAAGCGTACCTGGCAATTTGCGGGACACGTTTCCCAGGTGGAGAATACCGGCGATTATTTCACCTTTTCCATGGCGGGCGAAAACCTGTTCTGCATCCGCGCCAAGGACGGTGCGATCAATGCCTACTACAATGTCTGCCAGCATCGCGCCCATGAACTGGTCCATGGTGAAGGAAACACCAGGCTGGTGGTGTGCCCCTATCATGCCTGGACATATGAACTGTCCGGCCAGTTGCGCTCAGGGCCGAACATCCAGTCGGTGCCGGGATTTGACCGTTCGGAAATCTGCCTGACACGTGTGCGCATCGAAGAGTTTTGCGGGTTCCTGTTTGCCAATCTAGACCCGGACGCCGAACCGATGGACACCTGGTTTCCCGGTGTGCGCGAACAGCTCAGCTCATTCGTTCCCCATCATGCGCGGCTCAAGCATGTTGAATGGGTGGAAGTCCCGGAAAACTGCAACTGGAAAGTATCGGTAGAAAACTATTCCGAATGCTATCACTGCAAGCTCAACCACCCGACATTTTCATCCGGTGTGGTGAAGCCCGAAACCTATGACATCCAGCCGCAGGGGTTCTGCCTGCGCCACACCACCGAGTGCCAGAACCTCGACCAGATGAGCTACGCAATCGATCTGCAGTCGAATGAGTACGCAGGCGAATACTCATCCTGGTTCCTGTGGCCGATGTTCTCGTTCCAGGTCTATCCGGGCAATGTTCTCAATACCTATCACTGGCGCGCGGTGGACGCTGATCACGTGGTGGTCTGGCGCGGTTGGTACACAATCGACGGCGCGAAATCCGATGTGGTCAGCAAGCTTGCCGTCCAGGATCGCGAGACGACGGTGGAGGAAGACATTCACCTGGTTGAATCGGTCCAGCGGGGTTTGAGATCATCGGGCTACCGGCCCGGCCCGCTGGTGATCGACCCCGCGTGCGGGGTCAACTCGGAACATTCAGTGCAAAAACTTCAACAATGGATGCGGGAAGCGGTTGATGGATGAGACCCTGTTTGAAAAAGGCCTGGCCAAGCGCAAGGCGACGCTGGGGGCTGAGTATGTGGAGAACAACCTGGCCGCGGCAGACGACTTCACCCGGCCGTTCCAGGAAGCCATGACCGCCTGGTGCTGGGGGTTCGGTTGGGGCGACGAGGTCATCGACGTCAAGACGCGCTCGATGATGAACCTCGCCATGATCGGCGCCCTGGGAAAAATGCATGAATGGGAAACCCATTGCCGCGGCGCGATCAACAATGGTGTCAGCAAGGAGGAGATCCGCGCGATCATCCATGTGGTGGGTATTTACTGCGGCGTGCCGCAATCACTTGAATGCTTCCGCGTGGCCCGCAAGGTGCTGGAAGAGCACAAACTGCTCTAGCTCTCCAGCTCCGGCATGCGGAAACCGCGGAATTTCGGCATCAGCTTGAGCAGGTGTTTGGTGTAGTCGTGCTGCGGATCGGTGAACAGGGTCTCCGTCGGGGCCACCTCCAGCAACTGGCCGTTGCGCATGACGCCGACCCGGTCACAGATCTGCCGGATGACCGGCAGGTCATGGGAAATGAACAGCATGGTCAGGTTGAGTTCCGACTGCAGGTCTTTCAACAGGTTGAGAACCTGGGCCTGGATCGACACATCAAGCGCTGAAGTGGGTTCGTCACAGATCAGGAACCGGGGCCGGGTAGCAAGGGCGCGGGCGATCGAAATCCGCTGGCGCTGACCGCCGGAGAATTCGTGCGGAAACTTGCGCGCTGCCTGTGCGCCGAGGCCGACCACATCCAGCAGGTCATGCATGATCTGGCGGGCTTCGCTCTGGTCGTAGGCCATCTTGTGAAAATGAATGGGTTCTTCGATGATGTCTTCCACCCGCATGCGCGGATTGAGCGATGAAAACGGGTCCTGAAAGATCATCTGCATCTGGCGGCGGAACGGGGCTGCCGCAGCCCGGGATTGCAGCGCGGTCATGTCGGTTCCGTCGAACTCGATGATGCCACCAGACGGCTTGTAGATACCGGTGATCATTCTGGCGATCGTCGACTTGCCCGAGCCTGACTCGCCCACCAGGCCGAACACTTCTCCGGGCTGGATGGCGAACGACACATCTTTCACCGCATCGAGATACAGACGCCTCGAGGGAAACAGCGAATGGCGCGTGATGAAGCGCATGTGCGCATCCTTGAGCTCGACCAGATTACCGGTAAGCTTGTGTTCCTCGCGCACCTTGCCGAGCCAGTGGGTGGCCAGGTTCAGGCCCTCGGGCCGCTCCTCGGCATCCTCGATATAGGTGACCAGCGGAAACCGTTTCAGGCGCTTGTCCGGCCGCGGCACGGCGGAAATCAGGCTCCTGGTGTAATCATGGGTCGGCTTCGACATGATCTGCTGCGTGGTGCCGGTTTCAACCACGCGGCCGCGATACATCACGGCGACCCGGTCGGCGGTTTCGGAAATCACGCCCATGTCGTGGGTGATCAGGATCATGCCGACCTGGCGGTCGCGGCACAGGGCCTTCATCAGGTCGAGAATCTGCGCCTGTACAGACACGTCAAGCGCCGTCGTCGGTTCATCGGCAATGATGAGTTCCGGATCGGCACACAGCGCCAGTGCAATCACCACACGCTGGCGCATGCCGCCGGAGAACTGGTGCGGATATTGCGCGATGCGCACATCGGGATCAGGAATCCCGACCTGGTCGAGCAGGTCGACCGCACGGGCACGGGCTTCGGACTCAGCCAGGTTGAGATGGCGCTGAATGGTGTCGACAAGCTGGCGCTCGATGGTCTGCAGCGGGTCCAGCGAGGTCAGCGGATCCTGGAAGATCATGCCGATGCGGGCACCGCGTATCTTGCGCTGGGCGGCATCGTCGAGATGATCGATACGGTCGCCTTTCAGCAGGATGGTGCCTTCGGTCATTTCGCCGGGTGGTTCCAGCAGGCCGATTACCGCATTGCCGATGGTTGACTTGCCGGCACCGGATTCACCTACAACGCCGAGGATTTCGCCGGGTTCGACCGACAGGTCCAGCCGTTCCACGGCAACAACGTGACCGCGGCGGCTGGGAAACTCCACCCTCATGCCTTCAATGGTGAGCAGGCTGTTATGTTCCACGTCGGCCTTCATCTGAGTTTGGGGTTCAATGCGTCACGCAGCCAGTCGCCCAGCAGGTTGATGGCCAGCACCAGCAGCACCAGGGCAATGCCGGGGAAGATGGTGATCCACCATTCGCCGGAAAACAGGTAATCGTTGCCGATGCGGATCAGGGTGCCGAGCGACGGCGTCGTCGGCGGCACGCCGACACCGAGGAACGACAATGTCGCTTCGGTAATCACCGCAATGGCCAGGTGGATGGTGGCGATCACCAGAACCGGTCCCATGACATTGGGCAGAATATGCCGCCACAGAATAATCAGCGGGCCAATGCCGATGACCCTGGCTGCCTGGACATATTCCTTGTTCTTCTCAACCAGGGTTGAGCCGCGAACGGTGCGTGCATACTGCACCCAGCCGGAAATACCGATGGCAAAGATCAGCACGTAAAACACCAGGTCCTGGTGCATTTCGCGCGGCAGCACCCCGCGCGCCACACCGTCGATCAGCAGGGCAATCAGAATGGCCGGGAACGACAACTGGATATCGGCGACCCGCATGATGAAGGCGTCCAGCCGGCCACCCACATAGCCCGAAATGAGGCCCAGCGAGATGCCGAGGATCATCGAAAAGATCACGGAAGCAAAACCGACAAACAGCGAGATTCTGGCGCCGAATATGATGGTCGAGAGAATATCACGACCCTGGTCATCGGTGCCCAGCCAGAACCTTGGATCACTGCCTTCCATCCAGGCCGGCGGCAGGCTGGCATCCATGATCGAGATCGAAGCCAGGTCGAACGGATTATGCGGTGCAATCCAGTTGGCAAAAATCGCAGACACGAAAAACAGTATGGTCACAATGGTGGAGACAATCGTCACCGGTGAGCGGACGAAGCTGTACCACAGATCACTGTCGGCTGCGCGGGCGAGCCAGCTCTTCTGTGTCGTTTGTGCCGTTGTGTCGGTCATTGCCTGTGCCACATCCTCAATGACCGCCGGCGCTGTCAACGCGCAGGCGAGGGTCAACAACGACATACAGCATGTCGACAATCAGATTGATCACCACGAAGAAAAACGCGATCAGCACCAGGTAGGCGGCCATGATGGGAATGTCCACATTGCCCACCGCCTGAATGAACAGCAGCCCCATGCCCGGCCACTGGAACACGCTTTCGGTAATGATGGCGAAGGCAATGATCGAGCCCAGTTGCAGGCCGGTGATGGTAATCACCGGCACCATGGTGTTCTTCAGCGCCACGACGAAATTCACATAGCGTTCCGCCAGGCCGCGGGCGCGGGCAAATTTCACAAAGTCGGTGCGCAGGACTTCCAGCATTTCAGAGCGCACCAGCCGCATGATCAGTGTCATCTGGAAAAGCGCCAGTGTAATGGACGGCATGATCAGCGACTTGAGGCCTGACGCCGTCAGCAGACCGGTTGACCACCAGCCGAGCTGAACCACATCGCCCCGCCCGAATGTGGGCAACCATCTGAGCACCACGCCGAACAGCAGGATAAGCAATATGCCGATCAGGAATGTCGGCAGCGATATGCCGATCAGCGACAACGTCATGAAAGAATGCGACAACCAACTGTTTCGTCGGATCGCCGTGTAGACGCCCATGGGAATGCCGATGGCCATGGCCAGAAATGCCGACACGATCGAAAGCTCCAGCGTTGCCGGCAGGCGTTCCGCGATCAGGTCAGACACCGGCCTGCGGTGCTGGTATGAAAAGCCAAAATTTCCCTGCGCGGCGTTGGCCACAAAGCGGCCGAACTGAACGAAGAAACTGTCGTTCAGGCCAAGCCGTTCCTTGAGCTCAACGCGCTCTTCAAGGGTTGTGTCCTGACCAACCATATTGTTGATCGGATCACCGACATAGCGAAACAGCGAAAAGGCGATCAACGCCACAGTCAGCATGACCAGGATTGACTGCACGAGCCGTTTTGCAATGAAGGTAAGCATCAGGTCCAATCACACTAGATCAGGATGAATTTTGGTCGCATCGACCAAAAATCATAAACCTGATCGCTTCTAAAGTGCTAGCGCAACTTTATGAGTTCAAGTGAACCCATGTTGCTCTAGAAAGATGTGAGAACCGGACCATCCGTCAAACAAACTGATGGATGGTCCGGCCGGGATTGCGGGTGATCAGTGGTTACTTCTTCACCACTGCGTAGCGCAGATCGAACTGGTTGTCGGGGCGCTGCACCACCTCAACCTTGTCCGACACACCCCATGACAAAGGCTGCTGGTGCAGCGGGATGTGGCCAACCTCGTCCTGGTGGATCTTGAACACTTCGTCGATCATGGCCTGACGCTTGGCCTGATCTGTTTCAGACTGGATCTTGGCGGTCAGTTCATTGATCTTCGGATTGCAGTATCCGCCGAGATTGAACGAACCGATCTTGTCTTCGCCATCGCGGCAGGCGATGAGCGACGAGATCACATTGTGGCTGTCGAAGGTCGACGGCGTCCATCCGAGCAGGAAGAAGCTGGTGTCGTAACCGTTCTGGGCCAGCACCTTGCCGAAATACTTCGACTTGGTCTGGGCCAAAAGGTTCACCTTGACATTGATCCTCGCCAGCATGGCAGCGGACGCCTGACAGATCTGCTCGTCATTGACATAGCGATCGTTCGGGCAATCCATGGTCACTTCAAACCCGTCGGCATAACCCGCCTCTTCCATAAGTTTCTTGGCGGCTTCTACGTCGTAGGGCAAACGCGCGTTCATGGCTTCGCTGTAGCCATTGATCTGCGGGGCGACCATCAGGCCGGCCGGGGTTGATGCACCGCGCATCACCTTCTCCTTGATGGCGTCAACATTGATCGCCTGGTAGAACGCCTTGCGCACGCGCACGTCCTTGAACGGGTTCTTGCCCTTGACGTTCGAGGCGGTCAGTTCATCGCGCAACTGGTCAAACCCGAGGAAAATGGTGCGCGCTTCAGGACCTGCCAGCGGCTTCACACCTTCAGCACTTTCAAGCCGCTTCCAGTCCTGCACAGGCATTGGATAGGCAAGGTCGACATTACCCGAAATCAGTGCCGCCACCCGGGTGGCGTCCTGTGCAATGGGGGTAAAGATCGCCTCGGTGATATTGGACTTCATGTCCTTGTCCCAATAGTCGGGATTGCGCGTCAGCTCGGTTTTCACGCCGGTCTGGCGCGACTTGACGATAAATGGTCCGGTGCCGTTGGCGTTCAGATTGGCATGGTTGCCTTCATCGCCGCCCTTCACATTGGTGGCTTCGGTGGAGTTGTTCTCCTCAGCCCACTGCTTGTCCATGATGTAGAAGATTTCGAACTGGTTCGGCAGGATCGGATTCGGCGTCGGGGTGATGATGTCAACCGTCAGGTCATCGACCACCTTGGCTTCCTTGATCAGGGACGCCACCACTTTCATGTCGGAACCTTCGGTGTTCAGCCGGTTGACCGAGAACACCACGTCTTCAGCGGTAAAATCATTGCCGTTATGGAACTTGACACCGGGGCGCAGCTTGAAGCGCCACACGGTCGGCTCGACGTTTTCCCAGCTTTCGGCCAGTGCGCCGACCATTTCCATCTTGTCATTGCGCTTTACCAGGCCTTCGTAAATGTTGCCCTGGAAGCCGAGCGTAAATGTTTCAAAAAGCCCGTGCGGATCAAGTGTCTGGGCGTCACCCTGGAATGCCCATCGGAAAGTTTCAGCATTTGCAGCACTTGCCCCGGCCAGAACCGTTGTGCCCACCAGCAGTGCTTTAAGTGTTTTACCTAACATGGTCTTCTACTACTCCCTGTTGCTTACCAAAACTCTTGTTGACCGCAGCTAACCCCAAAACCGGCCAATCTGCAAATACCGCCTTTGCGATTTGCCTACTTGTTCAAACCGCTGCCAGCTCATCCTTGAAAATCATGCCATCGCGCATCACCAGCGGGATATGGGCTCCATCGCCCTCCAGCACGCCGATATCATCCAGCGGTTTGCCGTCCACCACGATGAGGTCGGCCTTGAAGCCTGCCTTCAATTGACCCAGCTCGGTGTCCTGCCTGAGTATTTCCGCATTGGTCATGGTGGCGGACCTGATGGCGCCGTGATTGCCCATCACCGATGCCTTCAATGAGAACTCCTCGGACTGGTATTTGTGCAAGGGTCCCAGAAGATCGCTGCCATGACCGATCTTGACGCCGGCGTTCATGCTGATTTCAACGGCGCGCATGCCGGCATCGACGATTTCACCCAGTTTCTGCATGGAGACTTCCGGCATGCCGAAATCGGCGCCGTGCTTGTTCATGGCAAAGTAGGTAATGCTGGTCGGCACGTGATAGACGCCGCGTTCAGCCATCAGGTTTGCAGCTTCTTCATCAATCAGGTTGCCGTGCTCGACACAGCGCACACCGCACTCAACCACCCGCTTGATGGCGTGCGGCGTGTAGGCATGGGCGGTTGCATAGGTATGCCAGGCATCGCACTCCTCGACGATGGCGCGGATTTCATCCACCGAATACTGGGTGTTCTGGATCGGATCTGTCGGCGATGCCACGCCGCCACCTGCCATGATCTTGAGCTGGTGGGCGCCCTTGCGCAGTTCATCGCGCGCAGCACGCCGGCACTCGTCGACACCGTCTGCAATGCGGCCCAGTTGCTGGGCGGAGACCTGACAGGCGCAGGTGATGACGGTGGAGACTTCCGTGGTGCTGCGAAAATCGCAATGCCCGCCGGTCTGCGACAGGGCCAGGCCCGACACGAACAGGCGCGGGCCGACGATGAGGTTGTGATCGACGGCGTCGGCCATGCCGCGATCAGCACCGGCTGCATCGCGCACCGTGGTAAAGCCGCGCATCAGCATGGCCTTCATGATCTGGGACGCGCTGGCGATAAGATAGGTGACCGGCACATCATTGAGACGGCCGAGATTGAGCATGGTCGCCTTGACGTGGACATGGGCATCGATCAGCCCGGGCATCAGCGTCTTGCCGTTCAAGTCGATTTCCTGCGCGCCCGAGGGCGCGGTCAGCGGCTTGTCCGATATCTCCTTGATGCGGTCGTCCTCGACCAGCACATCAAAGCCCTCACGCGCCTCATCTACGGTGCCGTCAACCAGCGTGGCGTTGCGAAAAAGGATACTGCCCATCAGCCCCGGTTCTCCTTGTTCAGTTGCCTGCCGGCATAGCCGTTTCCACCAGGCGTGCCCAGTACGAACAGCCGATGGGGATAATCTCGTCGTTGAAGTCGTACTCGGGATGGTGCAGCCCGGCGCTGTCGCCCTGGCCGACAAAGATGAAGGCACCGGGACGCGCTTCCAGCATGAAGGAGAAGTCCTCGCCGCCCATCACGGGTGGGGTATTCTCGTCCACATTGCCGGCGCCAACCACCTGGCGCGCTACGGACGCCGCAAAGGCGGTTTCTTCCGGATGGTTCACGGTCACCGGGTAATTGCGCAGGTAAGTCAGTTCAACCTTGGCTTCAAACGCTGCACCGATGTGCTCGCATACCGCTTTCATGCGCTGTTCAGCCAGGTCACGGACTTCGGGCTTCAGTGTGCGTACGGTGCCGCTCATGCGGGCTGTCTGCGGGATCACATTGTCTGCATCACCGAGATGGATCTGGGTCGTCGAGATCACCATGCTTTCGATCGGATCAGTGTTGCGTGACACGATGGTCTGGAAGCCGTTGACGATCTGGGCCACCACGATGGCCGGATCGATGCAGCCATTGGGGCGCGCCGCGTGGCCGCCTTTGCCTTCGATCTCGACGGAGAAAAAGTCAGCCGATGCCATCAGGCCGCCGGGACGAATGGCAAACTGGCCAACCGGCAGATCGGGCATGTTGTGCATGCCGAACACCTGCTGGATGTTGAAGCGGTCCATCATGCCTTCATCGACCATTTCGCGGCCACCGCCGCCACCTTCTTCCGCCGGCTGGAAGATGACGATTGCCGTGCCGTCGAAATTGCGGGTCTCGGACAGATACTTGGCAGCGCCCAGCAACATCGACGTATGCCCGTCATGACCGCAGG